>Ga0137371_10000522_pt1 | contig 28649 bp, 18 predicted proteins | sample SagtaG_7_FD_104919 | JGI IMG/M metagenome (GOLD analysis project Ga0137371, IMG submission 104919) | Vadose zone soil microbial communities from Sagehorn Ranch, Mendocino, California, USA - Sage1_R_40_16 metaG | ecosystem: Environmental > Terrestrial > Soil > Vadose zone | place: USA...
CCCCCCGAACCCCCCGGCATTTATTTCCCCGCCCGGATGCAGGGCGCGGTGCGGTAAGTCATCGGCGATACAGGCACATCCGCCCGTCAGGGCGGCTGCTACACGGTGCCCGGAAGACGCGCACTGCACTCGTCGCCCGCCAAGTTCCCGTTCCCGTTCCGCCGCGCATACACGGGCGTGCGGGAACGGCGGGAACGATCGCAAGAATCGCTGGAGAAAACGATCCCCACGGCTTCCCAACTTGTCCCACAGCGGTTCGGGATTTGCGAGGCTTGTGTTTTGAGACCCTTACAGACTGTCCCAGGTCGAATCGGAAAATCCGCATCTCGCCCTGTCCCATTCCGCGATCCCATGGAGGAATTCCGGTGACCGGAACGGCTTCCATCACGCGATTCCCGACGATACTCCGGGACGCTAGCCCTTCAAACCGCCGCGTATAATTCGCAACGGAACATCCAGATCATGCTGGGGTTGGTGCCCGTATCCAACCGGCCAAGGACAGGGATTTCGTCGCGCGATTCGGGTGATCGATGGCTAGGTCGGAGATTATGCCGACTTAATCAAGCATCAGTGTGCGTGGAAAGACAGGAATGGAGGGGAAACGGTGTTGACGACATGGGGGGATTCGGCATAATCCGCGACGCGGCATTATATGCCTTGAACTAAACCGCTACGCAGTATGGGTAGTGCTACAGTCGTCTTGTCCTGACAGGTTGTCCTCGCCGCTGCTTCAGTTCCCTCTCCTTTGCGAAACCATGGCGTGGCTGTTTGCAGCCTATTCCATCTCGCAAAGGAGATTTCCATGACTTCTCTTCGGCAGCGCATGATCGAGGACCTGCAGGTCCGGAACCTTGCCGCGAACACCCAAGACTCTTACGTCCGGCAAGTCTCGCTCTTCGCCCGATACTTCAATCAGTCACCCGAACTGCTAGGACCGGAGCAGATCCGCGCCTTAGCTCTATTTGACGAACGAGAAGAAACTGGCAACCGGCTCCATCGTGATCGCCGTTTCCGACCTGCGCTTCCTCTATAACGTGACGCTCAAGAAAGGCTGGAGCTTCGAGGAAGTCATCCCCGCACCCAAGAAGCCCCAGAAGCTGCCTATCGTACTGAGCCCCGAGGAAGTTCTTGCGTTTCTGGACTGCGTCCGGAGCAGGAAACATCGTGCTATCTTGACCACCTGCTACGCCGCCGGCCTTCGTATCTCCGAGGCCATTGCGCTCACCCCTTCCGCGATCGACAGCAAGCGCATGGTCATCCGGGTCGAGCAGGGTAAAGGGAGAAAAGATCGCTTATGCGCCGCGGTCCATAATGCGTAGTGATTGTTGGCAAATGCCAGAATCATGATTCGCCGCTCTTGAACCTTCTTGTGAAGACTGACCCACTCGGAAAGATCACCTTGGCGATCAACAATCACCTTGTCCCAAGTTGTCCTTTTTTCCTCGATCCCTTTCCGGTCCCCCAAACCACCGAACGTAAGTGAAGTTAGACGTTATTAGATCGAATTTGTCCTTCATCTCCCACGGCCGCGGCATCCAGCCTTGATCAATTAGCGTGAGAGCGACGCCGTGCTCTCGCAACACATCTCCACAGTGTCGAAGTGCTGCGCGTAGTAGCTGAGGTAGTCGGCGGGTCGCAAACCCCTCGGATAGAACGATCCCTGCCATCCAGTGGCCGTGAACGACGAGGTCCCGAGGAGAATCGGCGGATGGTTCACGGAAGAGAGTATAGCGCCCACCCTCGCCGGTTCGTCGTTTTGGATTGCTCAGAACTTGCCAGGTCATGCGAAGCCAGGATATTGCTCTGTTCATCGACCAATCGGAACCAGTCACGGTTGGAACGATTACTCCTATGAAAATAGCTGCCTATCGCGTTGAAAACAAAGCATAGGTGCCTGGGTCCATTTTCATCCTTCGTTGTGGCTCTCCGAGAGCCATGAGTTACTCATAACGAAGCGCGACTAGGGGATCGGTTCGCGCCGCGCGGCGGGCGGGCAGCAGACAGGCGGCTAGGCCGACGAGCAGGATAATAGAAATCACGGCAGCAAATGTCGATGGATCCGTGGTTGAAACACCGGAAATTTGGCTGGCGAGAAAGCGCACGAGTGCATAGCTCCCGAGAAGTCCGGTGAAAATGCCAGCCGCTACCAGACGGAGGCCGTTGAGAAGCACGAGCCGAAGAATGCTTCTCTGTTGTGCTCCCAGCGCCATGCGAATGCCAATTTCGTGGGTGCGCAGGGAGACGCTATAGGCCATCACGCTAGAAATGCCAATTATGACGAGCAGAAGACCAATGCTGGCGAAGGAGCCAAAGGTGACAACTTCAAATTGTGGTCCGCGGTAGAACTCTCGCAGCGAGCCTTCGAGTGTTCCTGATGCTGAGATTCCAACATTTGGATCAATCGCCCGCACTTCCTGGCCAACGGTTTTCAAAATCAGTGTTGGGTCAGAGGCTGTCCTTGCCATGAAAGTCCGCCAGCTATATCCCTGAACGCTATAGGGGATGAAGGCTTGGGGAAGGGCTTCCCAAGCGGGGTTGTCAAAGTTGCGAGTCTTGTAGTCCCGCACGACCCCAATGATTTCGAAATAAGTGTCGTGCGGCGCATCCAAAAAGGTCCGGTCGAGAACGTCCATCTTGATTCGTCGGCCGAGCGGGTTTTCGTTCGGAAAATACTGGCGAACAAAAGCCTGATTTACGACCATAACTTGGCGAGCAGCACTCACATCGTCTTCGGAGAACAATCCGCCGCGAATCAAAGGCCGGCCGAGCATTTGGAAATAACCTTCGCTAACCGACTCAAGTGTGGTCTGCCAACGTTCCGTGTGAGGCTTGCCGGGAATGATCGTGTCGCTCCATTCGTCTTGCAGCGGGGGTTCCTCAATCGATTCGGAAACGGAGATCACGCCGGGAAGAGCACGAAGCCGGTCGAGGATTTGCCGAGTGAGGGCATTTTTCTTTTGCCGAGTGACATCGACATCGGTGTTATATGCCTTGGGCAGAGAGAGACGAAAGTAGAGAACGTTTTGGGGATCGAAACCCAGGTCCACGCGTGTCAGCACAAGAAAGCTGCGCATCAAGAGGCCAGCGCCCATCAACAAGACGATAGAGAGAGCAACCTCGCCAATCACCAGAGAGGCCCGCAATTTGCCATGACGAAAAGTCGTTCCAACGCCTTTGCCGCTGCCCGTGAGCCGCGGCTGCAAGTTGCCGCGCATCGTGTGGAGAGCCGGGGCAAGACCGCACAGGATCGTCGTCAGAAGCGTTATGCCCAGTGCTAACAAAAGAACTGGCACATTCATGTGAATTAGGGTTTCGTCTGGGAGTGTTCCAGCAGGGATGAGCGCCACGACAATTTTCAAAGCAAAATACGCCAATGCACAGCCAGCGATTGAGGCAGCGGCAGCAAGCACAAAGCTCTCTGTAAACAATTGTTGGATAAGGCGAGCGCGGGAGGCACCCAGTGTGGAGCGCATGGCCATTTCTCTTTCGCGCGCGGTCGCACGTGCCAACAAGAGGTTCGCAACATTGGCACAGGCGATTAGTAGCAAAAGCAGGACAGCGGCGAGCAAGCCATATATTGTTTTCTTGAATCCCCCGATAAGACTGTCGAGTAGAGTTTGCGGCACAATCGCGAATTTTTCCGGGAGTGGAAATGGTCCGCCAGGATTGGCCTTCTGGTAGCGGTGCGCAATGGCATCAAGATCGGCTCCTGCGGCCTGCACGTTCACACCCGGCTTAAGGCGTCCCATAACTGAAGCGTCGCTCCGTCCGTCACTCATTGGCAGCCAGAAGTTGGCCCTAAACGCGTTGAACCGCGAAGGCATGATTCCGACCAGAGTTGTGGGCTTGCCGTTGAGAATGAAAATTTTGTTGAGAATGTTTGGATCGCCGCCGAATTCCGATTGCCAGACGTGGTAGTTCATCACGAACACTGGCGGAGCATCCAGGCGGCCATCATCAGGCGAGAGGGTGCGCCCGAGGAGCGGCGGAACGCCCAGGAAATCGAATGTGTTGGCCGTGACAGTCTCACCTCTCGGCCAGTAGCGGATGGATTTGCCGTTGTCGTACTGGAGGCGTATGCCGTTATAGGCGATGGTTTCCTCAAACACGTGGTTTTGTTCGCGAAAGGCACGGGTTTCGTCCGGCAAGAAAAAATCGCGCCCTTTCCATCCACCAACATTTGCGAGATTTTGGACTCGAAATACGACAGAACGCTCGAAATTCTTGTAGGGAAGCCCATCGATAACAACACCATAAATAACACTGAACATGACCGTCGTCGCGCCGATGCCCAGAGCCAGGGCGAAGATGGCGACTAGGGAGAAACGACGATTCTTGCGGAGGTTGCGCAGGGCGTAGAGGAAGTCGCGGGCAAGACCATCCACGTGGCTTTCCATAGGAGCAAACTCTACACCGAAGCGACTGTGAATTGTAGGGTCCCCACCTGTAATGAGAAGGGTAGCTAGTTTCCGTGGCGAAACGGCAATTGTTTTGCCTTTCAAGACAGAAACTAGCAGCTAAGCTAGTGCTGGAGGAAGATAGACACTGAGCCGTCGTTGAGATTGGCCGTGGCAAAGCCGAGCCGGCCGCTGCCGTTGAAGTTTGCGACCGTGATGGAATACGGCCCTTTGCCGACGGCCACAGGTGAGCCGGCCAGTTGCGTGAACGTCCCCGCCGGGAAACCATCTTTCCCGGCGGCCAGGTTCTTGTAAGACCCGAGCTTAGCCCAGCATCATGTTGTTAGCTTTAGAACTCGTAGCGCAACGCGAACTGCATCACGCGCGGGTTGGTAAGCAACCCACCGTAGTTCCCGAACGAACCGGAAATATCCAGTTCCGGCGCGATGGACTGCGAATCAAATTTTGTGGCGTTGGTCACGTTAAAAACTTCCCATCGGAACTGCACACTATGGCCTTCCGACCATGGCATCTTCCACCGTTTGCTGAGTCCGAGATCTACTCCGAAGAAGCCATCTCCCCGGACTTGGTTACGGGCTCCAGCTTCGCCGGGGAACGGCGAACGGAACTGAGTGATAGCGCCGCTGGGCCCCGCCCCCTCCTGAAAGACGTTTACACTGCCGTCCGGCTGTTTGAACACACCTGTATGCACGCTGCCCGTCCGAATGGCTTGCCCGCCAAGCTGCCAGTTCGTTGGCCATTGGAAACCATTTGACACGTTGAACGGGAAGGCCGACGTCCAGCGGTAGAGACCCGAAAGCTGCCAGCCACCGATGATTGCGTCCAGTCCCCTACCGGAGTTTCTTCCCAGCAGCCTGCCTTTGCCGAAAGGAAGCTCAACAATCCAGTTGGCGTTGAACTGGTGTGTTGCGTCATAGTCAGACACTGCTCGGAGTTGCTTCGGCGACCATGAGTTGATGATCTGGCCTCCCAGCCCACCCCACGCTCCGATGCGTTCCGCGTCCGACGCTAGATCAATTGACTTCGAAAATGTGTAGTTGAAATCAAACTGAACGCCGTGTTCCATTCGATGCCGCAAGTTCACCTGCATAGCGTGATAGTTCCCGTTGGACGCTGAACGCCACGCGTACAGTGATGAGTACTGCGGGTTAAAGAAGGAGTTCGGGCCGTCCTTCGGGAAATACTGAGTTCCCGAAGCGCTTCGCATGCCGAGCAGATCCAGGACAAAAAGCGCGGTTGTCTCGTTTTGGTTGAATCCGCAGAAAAGGTCATAAGCGGCTACAACCGGATCGGAAGTAAAGTTCACAGCGTTGCCGGGAGTGCACCTGCGGATGCGGTACTGATCACCCGAAGCAAGCGGTTGAATCATGTCCTGCCAGTACTGAGCCACATTCGCCGGCACCATTGACGAGTTGAAGCTTAGTGTATCCAGTCCCGTTCGGTAGATCTTGGCCAGTTCGGTGGTTGCAGTGAAGTAGTCGATTTTGGAAGCGGGATCCACAAGGTCCGAAGGCATCGCCACGTCTTCCTGGATTAGCAGCCGGTGCGAGAGTCTCCCGACATAGGAAACCTCCATCGAAAAGCCTTTGCCCAAGTCACGGCCGATTGAGAAGTCAATCGCGTAGGAGTATGGCGTCTTAATGGTGTCGTCAAGACCCCAGGCGATCGCAAACCCGCCTGTGTCAAGGGTGCTTGGAAATGTTTGAGGGAACGTGCCTGGGGGTGCGGGAAGGAAGAGTTGATGCCCGTCGCAACCACTTGCTGCATCATTGATAGCATTTGTTGGAATTACATGTACATCCGTTAAACGCGGTGCGCACTCTAAGCTTTCGACGCCTGCTGGATTTGTTAACCCGGTAGATAGCCCAAACGAGCCGTTCTGGTCGAAGGTGTTCAGCAGTCCTGCTCCAATCCGGTCGTAGATCATGGAAAAGCCTCCCCGGATCGTCGTCTTGTCTCCTTCGCCAAAGAGCGACTTGAAGAGACCCGAATGCACCCGTGGCGAATACGCAATCGCGAGCCGCGGGCCGAAATTGTGATAATCCCAATCGTAGTAGCCCTTCTTGCCGCCATTTGCCGGACCAGCCAAGTCGAACTGGACAAGTTTATCCTGGTTCGCCGGGATACCCTGGGCCATGTTTCTCCCGCGCTGCAGGAGCCATTGGCCCAGGCTGAAATTCGGAGCGACCTGCAGACCCTTGGTTTCCCACGGCGGCGAGAACAGGGAATACCGAAGGCCATAGGTGAACGTGAGGTTCGGCTTGATCTTCCACGAATCCTGCACGTACATCTCGTAGCTGTCGGCTCCGAAGTGTCGTTGTACAGGCGCCCCCTGCGGGAGGACGCTACCGTCTTTTAAATAGTTGTAAGAGGCATCCACTTCCGTGACGATCCCCATCAAGGCGATGAGCGGGAAGTCATAGGAATTTCCGAAATCCGCGCTTACGTTACCGGGATCGAGGGCGGATCCCGTGCCTGCAATTGCTGCGTTATCCAGCCAGGATGCGTTCGTTACGCCATCGCTGAAAGATGTGGTCGTAAAGTTGCGTGGATTGCGGATAAAAGCCAGCCCTCCGCCAAACTGAAATGTGTGGTTACCTCTCACCCAGGACAGATCGTCCGAAAAGTTGTGCAACGGGCGTTGGAAGGAACGTGTGCGTGTAATGCGCTGGCTTAATCCCCGGAAGAAAATCCACTGTTCATTGGAGTCGCCAACATCGCCAATGCTTTCACGAGTGAAGCCCCAGCGGAAATTGTTGACCAAGCTAGGACGTAGAATCGCCGAGTATCCCAGCGCAAAACCCTTATTGAAGTTTATGATCGTGTGCTCCGGTGTTTTTCCAGGATAGGAAGGCACTCCCAGACTCGAAAAATTGGAGAGCGCACCCCGCCAAAAAATCGAGTGATTTCCGTTGGAAGTAAGTTTGTAATCAGCTCGCGCGATGTAATACCTGTAGTTCTTCTGGATCGGCCCCTTAAAACGGAAGCCGGAATAGTCGTAACCAAGCCCATCGCCCTGAGTGTTGTCATTTGGCAGCGGAAAACTATTGAAGTAGGCGATCATCGCCGGATTTGGCCCCTGATGGACGGGGTCCATGTTCGCTAGATCGGTGGGGGAAAGCCCGGCAGAACCTGCCGGAACGGTGTAGCTGGCGCCGCTTAGCCCTTGTACGCTGCCTCCCGGGCAAGCGCTGGAAGCGTCGCACGGATAGAGAATGACACCGTCACGCAAGGAGGCTGTTGGAACGATGCGTAGCGCGGCGTTTTCCTCGCGCTGGCGTGCCTCCTCATAATTCAGGAAGAAGAAAAACCGATTCTTCACGAACGGTCCACCCACCGAGCCACCGAAGATGTTACGAATCAGCTTGGGAGGTTTGTTCGGCTCGCCGCCCTGCAGCTGCGACTGCTTAATGAAATAATCGTTCGCGCTCGTATAAGTATTGCGATTGTATTCGTACGCTGAGCCATGAAACTGATTCGAACCGCTCTTGGTGACGAGCGATACCTGCCCGCCCGACGACGCCCCTTGATCGGCGTTGTAGTTTGTTGTCGTGACGCGAAATTCTTGTACCGAGTCCAGTGTGACTGGCAGCGCCGCAGTGAAGGCATAACCACCGGATGTATTCACGTCCACGCCATCCAACGTGATATTGCTCTGGTCGCTGCGTGCCCCGTTCACCGAGCCGCTGCGCGTGTCTACGTCAGTGTTGATATCGGCGCGATTGCCCGTATACACGACCCCGGCCTGCAATGATAGAAGGTCGGGAACGTTGCGCCCGTCCATCGGCAGCTCCTTCACCTGATGCTCGTTAAACGCGATACCAAGCGATGCGTCGGTTGTATTCAGGGTGACCGCCTGGGCAGAGACTTCCACGGTCTGATTAGTTGCACCGACCTCCAATGTGACATTAACCGTCGTTGGTGAATTGACGAGCAACTGAACATTCTTGTTTTCGAATTTGCGGAATCCCGTCATCTGCACAGTCAGTGTATAGCTGCCAGGAGGCAACGCTAGAAACTCGTATTCACCTGTGCTGCTCGTGCTCGTCTCTCGAGTTAGGGCCTGGCCGACATTGTTCAGGCTCACTTTGGCAGCGGCGATAACCGCCCCGGTCTTGTCTGTGACAACCCCCCGTATGGACGTTGTGCCAACCTGCGACCATGCAGGTGTAGTGGCTAGAAGGAGAGCAACCAAGAAAATAAGGAAATTGTGTTTCAGGGAGAACCGCTTCATGAACTGCTCCTTTCGCGCACCGTGACTGAAGATGCAGATAAAGAGCAGGCGGAAGGTGCCGGTAAGATACAAGTAAACTGAACCGGCCTACTGCCCGGAAAGCTAAACCGAGCATAACTGGAACTTCGGCAACCTTCGCCCGCCACCCGACTTTAGCAACCGTTGCCTTTGCTTTTAGGACAGATTGAGGCTTTCTGTCAAGGAAAGTTCTTCTAAATTTTGCAGTTCAGACATAAGAAGGGGCAAGAGCGAGCGGATGGGACTCGGCAGGCCGAGCGAGAGGTTTCATAAGGGCGGCGGACTATTAACCAGCCCCGCCCTCGTTGCCAAACCGGTTAGCGACACTTTCGTTGATGTACCTTACATTTATGTGGATCTTCATTGTCGAATTGGATTCGTGCAGCGATAGCGGCCGCGACACTTATTCTGCTAGGGATCATCCTACTAATTGCGACGCTGATCCACTTTGGAGTCGCAAGGTTCATTCAGCAACTGAGAGCATATCCTCAGGGATCACTCAAAACCGGCCAGTCAGGGTCACTTCAAAACCGGCCAAGGGTGAAGGCTCGGGACATTGACTCCGACGGGAGCCCTTATAGGCTCTCTCGGCATGAGCAATGCCTTGAGCGAAGAACAGAAACAACAAGGCATCGCACTGGGAAAGCTCGGATGGTCTTTACGAAAGATCGAGCGAGAAACCGGTGTACGGCGTGAAACCGCAGGCGCGTACCTAGTAGGGCGGTCGGGATTGCGGTACGGACCCGGGTGCCTGGCGCAGGCAGGCGCCGGCAAAACGGGCCAACGAAGTGACCCCCGACTTTGTAGGCCTTTTATCGCAACCGCCAAGCTCCCCCGCGGGCAGGGTCAGTGCCTGCGAACCCTACCGTGACCTCATCGAGGAGAAACTGAGCCGTGGACGGAATGCCAAGGCCGTCTGGCAGGATCTGGTCACCGATCATGGTTATCCGGGTAACTACCAGACCGTAAAGCGTTTCGTACGCAAGCTTCAGGGATCCAGGCTGCCCCAGGCGCTGGGATCATCCTCACCGCGCCAGGGGAAGAAGCCCAAGTCGCGCCCTCTGGTACGCGACCCGCAAACGGGCAAGTACCGGAGGACCAGGCTGTTCGTGCTGACCCTGGGGTACGGCCGCACATGCATCCGTTTGTTGACGTGGCGGTCCAGTGCCCGCATCTGGGCCGAACTCCATGAGAAAGCGTTTCGCGAACGTGCAGTGGGATGAGCTGCACGTGCGCATCCTGAAATAGTTGCTACATGTGCTTTGAGATCAACGTCTTCCGCAGTTGCCCAGTTCGCAGACAGAACCTCAGCTTGCTCCAGAACCGTTAAAGTCGCCTTCTCTTGCTTGTCGGGTGGGTAGCCGTACTTCCGCAGGATACGCTTTACGAGCACCCGCAAATGCGCTCGGATGTTTTCTCGAACTGTCCAATCGATCGTTGTGTTTTTCCGCACTGTTTCCACTAATTCTCGCGCAATGGTCCGAAGTGTTTCGTCGCCCAGCACTTTGACAGCGCTGTCGTTCACCTCCAGGGCGCCATAAAATGCTACTTCGTCATCGGTGAGATGTAGCTTTTCTCCGCGCTCAGCAGATTCGCGCATCTGTTTCGCTAGCCCGATAAGCTCCTCAATCACTTGAGCAGCTTCGATTGCCCGGCTTTGGTGCTTGCGAATGGTCTCCGCGAGCATTTCTGAAAAACGGCGAGACTGAACAACGTCGGCCTCACGCTCGTGGCTCCTGGCAATTCTGTACAGGACATGCGAATCCACGCGGGACGAGTTAAATCCCGCTATCGGTATCCTTGGGTATCCTGACGCTGAAAAATGCACCGAGATCGGAAAATGCGGTCGTTGCTGTAGAATCTTGCTTCCTTGATATTCGATCGGCGGAGGTAAGATTGCAGCAAAAAACAACGGCGTTTAGAACGTGAAACGCCTGCTACTTTGGTAGGAGCCAGACGCGGGCTGTTGCTCATTTCACTGCCGAGACCGGAAAGGTGTTGCTCCTCTGACCACCGTCCTAATCGTGTTCTAGTGAGTTCGCTCTAAGGTCGCTAATGCTCATCTCAAAATCCAAATTCGTTGCCGGAGTGCAATGTCTCAAGCGCCTGTACTTAATCGTGCATGAGCCCGAACTGGCGGCGCGGCCAGACGAGTCGGGACAGGCAATCATTGACCAAGGGCAGGAGGTCGGCCTGCTGGCGCAGCAGATGTTTCCATGCCGCGTAGCCGTCGAATCCAGAGACCGGGAACAGGCAATCCGTGCAACTCGGGAATTGATCGAGAACCCCGAAATCCCGGCGATATTTGAGGGTTGTGCCGCCAAAACGTCGTACACCTGCAGAATGAATGACTTGTCGAAAAGCTGCATTCGGATTTTTCCGCTAAAATTCTTGCCACGATCGTGTCGCTCCGACATTTCCTCGGCTGGTTGGTCAGCGCTTTCCATTCCCGGGAGGACCTCGTCCTCGAGAACCTCGCTCTCCGTCGGCAATTGCTGGCTCTGCACGCACAACAACCTCGCCGTCGATTGACTGCCCCGCACAAACTGTTCTGGGTTGCGTTGAGAACGTTCTGGTCCGGGTGGACCAAGCCTCTCATCTTGGTCACTCCTAGAACCGTCGTGAACTGGCATCGCGCGGGGTTTCGTTTGTATTGGACGTGGGTCTCCAGAGTCAGCCAGGTAGGAGGACGGAAGCGTGTCAGCAAAGAGGTTCGCGCCTTGATCTTTCGTATGGTTGCCGAGAATCCGACCTGGGGAGCGCCGCAGGAGTAGGACGTGTTGTATGAAACTTCGCCGTGGTTCTGCGCGTATGTGAGCAGAATGCTGCGCATTTGTGCACTCACGTGGAGTGCCAACCGGAATTGAGTATTCCTATTCTCGGTTCTCAACTGTTTGCTCCTCGATGCAGGAACACTCTTTCATTTCGATGGTGTTTCCAATTCCCTGCAGACTTTAGTGAAAACGGCCTCGTCCATTTTCTCGTACCACCCCGTTTCCTTGAGCCGCATAAATAGGTCTTTCACGCTGCTGGACAATGAAGTTCTTCCTGAATGAGGTTACCCGCAGTCAGAATCTGGTCAATCATCTCCTTTGAGGTAAACAGAAATTAATCTTGTTTTAAGTCTGAGTCGTGATGAATCCACTATGCTCTCTTGGGTTGTCCTCTTGCGGAGCCTGTGTCGTCCAGGAGCTCTCTCTCTTTTGCAATGATTGGGAGAGCGGAATCTTGGCCCACGCAGGATTCTTAGATAAAGCTTGCTGCCCGTGGCAGGAAATGACCGTCTGGGCACAGCCTGCGGCGAGGTAGTCCATCGCAGGGACCAGGCAGGATGAATCAAGCCATCGCTGGCAAAATCAGATTGACATGAGAAGCATTTCATCTAGGGAGAGCAAATGAAGAAACGGTATTTAGTCCTAGTCGCGATCCTCGGGGTATTCGTGGAGCAAGCGCAATGCCAAGTTACTGCGCCTATCAAGCTGCTCCAGACTTACGAGCTGCCGGCAGAAGTGAAAGGGAACTTCGACCATTTCGGAATTGACCTCAAAGGCGGGCGCCTATTTGCTACTCCGGAGGGCTACCACGCTGTTGTTGTCTTTGATCTTAATACCGGCACTCTGCTCCATAAGATAGGCGGAATCGGCAAACCGCACGCGGTGCTCTATCGCGAAGATCTGAACCGCATTTACGTAACGGATGGGGATGCGGGCGACTTGAAGATCTTCGACGGCACAACGTACAAGCTTGTATCGAGCGTGAAACTCTTAGAGGATGCCGATTCCATTGGCTACGATCCGGCAACAAAGTTTCTGTACATTGACAATGGCGGTGGTGACGTTCATCAAACATACTCTATGCTAAGCGTCGTGGATACGACTGGAGGAAAGAAACTGGCCGACCTCAAGATTGACGGGGAAACTCTGGAAGCCATGACTCTGGAGAAATCAACCTCAAGAATGTATGTAAATAACAGAGCCAGGAACCAGGTGTCCGTCGTGGATCGGGAGAAACGGGAACTCGTAGCAAGCTGGCCTGTGACACTCTGCAAGAACAACGTCGCCATGGCCCTCGACGAAGCAAGCGATCGCTTGTTCGTTGCCTGCCGCACCTCGCAGATTTCGGTACTGGACACTCTAACGGGCAAGGAAGTTACGTCTTTCCCGATCACTAAAGGGGTCGACGATATCACCTACGATGCCGCCACTAAGCGCGTCTATGCCGCTTGCGACGGCGCGGTCGATATTTATGAGCAGTCCGGCCCTGATAGTTACAAGCTGCTCGCGAACGTCCCCACAGGCCCTATGGGAAGGACAGCGCGGCTAGTGCCGGAACTGAAGCGTTATTTTGTGGCCGTGCCGCAGCACGGCGCCGAAAATGCTAAGGTACTCGTATTCGAAGTCCTGTGAAGAGGCACGGATTCGGAATCGACGAAGTTCAATTCCGACATGACTCGAATCGGCCCCGTGCCATCGTTGTGAGAGAATATAGGGCGGGCTATGCGAATCCTCCTAGTTGAAGATGAACGGAAGGTAGCCAGCTTCATCGCCCGCGCCTTGAGAGAAAACACTTACGCTGTGGATGTAGCGGAATCCGGTCAGAAGGCCCTCGAACTAGGGGCGGACGTTCCCTACGACGCGATTCTTCTCGATGTGCGTTTGCCCGACCTCAGCGGAATCGAAGTGTGCCGCGAGTTGCGTCAACGAGGGATAGAGGCTCCCGTGATGATGCTTACAGCGCGCGGTTTGGTCGAGCAGCGCGTCGAAGGCCTTGATGCAGGCGCTGATGACTATCTCACCAAGCCATTTGTTTTGGCGGAGCTCCTGGCTCGAGTCCGGGCACTGATTCGTCGGGGGTTTCATAGCAGCAACGCAAAGCTTCGCTACGCGGACCTCACACTCGACCGCCACCGCCGGCGCGCCACGCGCGACAAGGAGACCATCCCGCTGACTTCCAGGGAATTCGCTCTGCTTGAATTGCTTCTCCTTCGGGCGCCTGAACTTATTACCCGAAGTGAAATCGTGGAGCATGTCTGGGACTGCCACTTCGACAGCGAAACCAACCTGGTCGAGGTTTATATCAACCGTCTTCGCCAGAAAATTGATCAAGACCGCCCGGTCAAACTCATCCATACGATCCGCGGCGTGGGCTACCGCCTGGGGACACCGGGGTCATGAAAATTAGAACGCTCCGTCTCCGGATGATGTTGCTTTTCTGCACCGTCGTTGGTGTAATTCTAGCGGCGTCCTACCTGGCGTTTTGGGGCTTGTTGGCCCACGCGGTCCATACGCAGCTCAATCGTCAACTCCTTGAGACGGCGCGCCCCATCATTTCGGATCTGGTCTCCGAACCCAATGCGAAAAACATAAGCCGTCTGGACCTCCCGGGTGAGTTCTTTGAGCTTCTGGATCAAGAGAGGCGCGTCCTCCAGCGGTCCAAGAATCTCGCGGCGCCGATGAAACTAGATGGGACGAACCGTGGCGATTCTAGCCCTGCTTTCGGAAGGGCGGCTCTGGATAGTGGTGAAACGGTGCGCGTGGCCCTCATCCCTTTTCAGCAGGCAGGCCAGAATCGGGTCTTTGCGGTAGCGATCCCCACCTTTGGCACCAACCGCGTGCTCGACAAATTTGGAGGAGTTGCATTGCTGCTTTTTCCGCTCAGTCTCCTGGTAACCGCGGGAATCTCCGCATTGTATGTTGGGAAAAGCCTCGGGCCCATCAAAGAGCTAACCAGGCATGCGGCGGTGATGGCCAAACGCGTGACGAACCGTCAAGGATTTTGGAAGCCCTTGCCGGTGTCTTCTCCTCACGATGAGCTTGGGCGATTGGCGGAGACGATTAATCATCTACTGAAGAGCGTTGATGCAGCAGTGGTTCAGTTACGTCAGTTTGTGACGGATGCTTCGCACGAGCTGCGCACTCCGCTCGCCGTTCTTCATGGCGAGACAGAGCTGCTGCTCTCCAAACCGCGAAGCGCGGAGGAATATCGCCAGACGCTCTGTGTATTCGACGATGAGTTCAAGAAACTGACTCGCATCGTGGAGGGTTTGTTCACCCTCTCGATGGCTGACGCCGGGCAACTGCATTTGGCTCGAGAGCCCCTTTATATAAACGAGGTTCTTGAAGAAGCGTGCGCCCTAGCCTCGTCTCGCGCACGCGCGAAGAATATCTCCATCATGCGCGATTTGAATCAGGAACTTGCTTGTACTGGAGATGAAGCTTTCCTGCACGAACTGTTTCTAATTTTTCTCGACAATGCGATCAAGTATTCTCCCAGTGCTACTTGTATCCACGTCACGCTGGAGACTCAAGATGGGTCGATTCAAGTGCGCTTCCAAGATCAAGGCATCGGCATCCCACCCGAGCATATGCCATTCATATTTAATCGGTTCTACCGGGCTGCACCGTTGAATAGCGGCGAGGCCCAGAGCGGAGGGCTTGGTCTGGCCATTGCCGAGGCCATCGCCACTGCCCAGGGCGGCACCATCGAGTGTGAGAGCACGGTAGGGGTTGGTTCAACCTTCACGGCAAAATTACCCATTGCCCCGCCCCAGAAAGCGGTCCTCGAAGCCGTACCTAAACAGAAATTAATCCTCCGTTAAGGCATCCGCTTCCCTTCTGCACTAGGCTCAACCGCAACTTGGAGGTGATTTAGTGTCCTCTCGAAAGTTCTCTACACTGCACTTGTATCTTTCCGCGGCAGCGATTGTATTGATGCTTGCGATTTGTTTTTCAGCGCCAGCCAGGGCGCAGGTGGCGGGCGGAACTCTCTCCGGCACGATCTCCGATCCCTCGGGTCGATTGGTCCCGCAGGCATTGATTTCGATCCAGAATATCGCGACCGGGATCACCACAACAGTCACAACGAACTCGGACGGCTATTATACGGCCGCAAACTTGCTCCCTGGAGAGTATCAAGTCACTGTTTCTGCAAAGGGATTCGCGACTGAGGTAAGAAAAGGCATCTCCCTTACCGTTGGAGCCCAGCAGGTCATTGCTCTGACACTACAAGTAGGGTCGGCGGCGAAAACGGTCGTAGAGGTGACCGCGGAAGCTCCTGCGGTGCAACTCGCGAGTTCGGACATCAGTGCGGTCGTGACCGCCAACACGGTCCGTGAGTTGCCGCTCAACGGTCGGAGTTGGACGGACCTGGCAGCCTTGCAGCCGGGAGTCAATACAATCCAAACACAACCGACGTTCGCAGTAGGTGCGGACCGCGGCAACCGCGGATTCGGGCAGCAGATGACCATCTCGGGAGCGCGGCCACAACAGAACAACTACCGCCTAGACGGCGTCAGCCTAAACGACTACGCGAATGGCGCGCCAGGTAGCGTGCTAGGTGGAAATCTGGGTGTGGACGCCATTCAGGAATTCTCGGTTCTGACCAGCAACTACTCGGCGGAGTATGGCAAGACCTCTGGCGGCGTAGTCAACGCCGTCACGCGTTCAGGAACGAATAGGTTCCACGGGAGCGCCTACGAGTTCCTGCGCAACAGCGCACTGGACGCGCGGAATTTCTTCGAGGATCCCACCGCTCCCAAGGCGCCATTCAAACGGAATCAGTTTGGCGGCGCCGTTGGCGGACCGATCATCCAGAACCGCACGTTCTTCTTCGCTGACTTCGAAGCTATTCGCCAGTCTAAGGGCATTGCCGTCGTTGACACTGTGCCTTCCAATGCTGCAAGGGCAGGCCTGCTTTGCTCGAATCCCGCAGGGGCGGACCCTTCGAACCCGTGTACTACAAATCAGCTCCCGGCGGGCGCGAATACTGATGCGAACGGCGTGGACCTAAAGGCAAAGGCGTATCTCCCCCTCTATCCTGTCCCCAACGGAGCCATCCTAGGGAACGGCGATACCGCTCTATTCACATTCTCTGGTCAGCAGGTTGTGAACGAAAACTTTGTTACCACTCGGCTCGATCATAAGTTCTCGCAAAAAGACAGCCTGTACGGAACTTACATGTTTGATAGAACTCCTTATTCGGCCCCTGACGGCATGAATAACGTCAAACTTGGCAGCCTCAGCTCCCGGCAGCTCCTGGCGGCCGAAGAAACCCACAGCTTTTCCCCTACCCTTGTCAATGCCGTCCGATTCGGGTTCAACCACGAAGCCGTGAATAACAACCAGAGCATAGCAGCAATTAACCCGGTGGCGGCGGATAGTAGTCTGGGTTCCTTCGCAGGTCGAAATGCCGCCCAGGTCCAGATTGCCGGCAACTCTCTTATGCCTGGCGGTGTCGGGGGACTGCCAACTTACTTGTACCGCTGGAATTCTTTCCAGGTGTATGACGATGCTTTCCTCAACCGAGGCAGGCACGCCATCAAGTTTGGGATGGCAGTCGAGCGTATGCTCATGCAAGCCACGGCGCTTACCGATCCGAGCGGCATTTGGCAATTCGCTGATGTAGGCAGCTTTCTGACGAATAACCCATCCAGATTCCAGGGAGGAATTGTCAGCACGCTCTCACCCCGTAATGTTCGACAGACCATCTTTGGCGGGTATCTGCAGGACGACTGGCGCTGGCTCCCGAATCTCACATTGAATCTGGGGCTGCGCTACGAGATGGCCACCATACCGACGGAAATTGATGGCAAGCTCGCCAACTTGAGAAACCTCACTGACGCCAACCCTCATCTCGGCGACCCGTTTTTCGTCAGCAACCCTACAAGGAAAAACTTCGAGCCACGCATAGGTTTTGCCTGGGATCCGCTCCGCAATGGAAAGATGGCCGTCCGGGGCGGCGCTGGCCTGTTTGATGTTCTTCCGCTGCCGTATCAATTCATTCTTCTCGTGACCCAGGCAGCTCCCTTTTTTGAATATACCTCGATCAAGAATCCAGGACCTGCGACATGCAACTGCGTAACAACACATGCGTTTTTTGACGGCGTTTTGCCTCCTTTCCCGGCCAACAAATTGCGTCAGACCTACACGGACCCCAGCCCCAAGCGCAACTATGTGACGCAGTGGAACCTGAACGTCCAATACCAGCTCACCCCGAGCTTGGCTGCCATGGTTGCTTACGTTGGGTCGCGTGGCGTCCATCAGCCCTTCCGCGTGGACGATGCCGATATGGCTCTTCCAACCATTACTTCAGCAGGCTATTTGTGGGATCCCAACGCGAGCCGGCTCAACGACAACTACGGCTCTATTCGAGGAATGTTCTACCAGGGACGGTCTTACTTCAACGCGCTCGAGCTACAGTTGGCGAAGCGAATGAGCCACGGCTTTCAGCTGCAGGGGACTTTCACTTGGGGCAAGAGCATGGATACTAGTTCCGCCACGGTGGCAGGCGACGCATTTGGTAACTCCATTTCGAGCCTCAATTGGTTCGATATGAGATTGGATCGTGGGCTCTCCGATTTCAATGTTGGACGCACTCTCGTTGTGAACGGCACATGGGATATTCCCACAGCCAAGTCATTCTCCGGACCGGAGAAGTGGATCGCTGATGGTTGGGAGCTCGGTCTGATCCTCACAGTTAGTGACGGAGTGCCTTTTACTCCCACATGGGGTACCGGCGACGACCCGGCTCTTACGCAGAACAATGATGATTGGGCGTTCCCGAACAGACTTGGTGGCCCCGGGTGCAAAACCCTTACGAATCCTGGAAACCCGAACAACTATATCAAGACTCAGTGCTTCGCTATCCCCACCGCACCCGACGCTGCATTTTTTACAGCAAATAATTGTCAAGGCGGCGACCTGACCAACCTGCAGTGCTTCAACCTCCGAGGCAATGCCGGCCGGAACATCCTAAGCGGTCCGGGCATCACGAATTTGGACTTCTCCGTCTTCAAGAACAATCGCATCAAGCGTATCTCGGAAAATTTTAACGTGCAATTTCGTGCCGAGATCTTCAACATCTTGAATCATCCCAACTTCGCGCCTCCCACGGTCCCCGACAGCAGCGACATCTTTTTGTCCGATGGGACGCTGAGTGGGGGGGCAGGTTTGCTGACCAGGACGACGATCCCGGAGCGGCAGATCCAGTTCGCCATCAAGTTTATTTTCTGATCGTCGAGGAGGCAGCAAAGGGGCGCGTTCCAGAGCAGTTTGGCTGTGAACGCGCCGGGCTGACTGCCCGGCAGCCCAGGCTGCCAGCGAACGAACTCAGGGACTTTCATTTCAAGGAGGAGAGGACGTGAAAAAGGTGCTCAGAGAGATCTTGTGGCTGATGCCTGCGATTGGTCTTATTGGACTGTCAACGAGCGCACAAGTGAAGCAGCCGCTACAGTTGGTGGCACCGACCCCGTTGCCTGGGTTCTCGGGCGATTTCGACCATTTCGGGTTGGATCTCAAGGGCAAGCGTCTGTTTCTTACGGCTGAGGACCACAAGTCCGTTGAAGTTTTCGATCTCGATGGCAAACACCTTCATAGCATCACCGGATTCGGTCAGCCACACGCCCTGGTTTTCCTTCCCGACCAGAACAAAATGATCGTTACCGACGGGGATGACTTCGGGATGGTTGAGCTTGTGAGTGGAGAGAATTATAAGATTCTCGACACCATTAAGCTTCCCCCAGGCGTTGACGGTGCCGTCTTCAACCCGGTAAACCAGTATTACTATGTGGAAAGCGGCGGTGACGAGCCCGGAGCGAAGACCCACGACCTCAGTATTATCGACACCAGGACCTTCAAACACATCGGAGACATTACCCTTCCCGGCAATCAGTCCGAAGCTATGGCCATCGATAGAGCCGGCAAAGTGATGTACGTCAATCTAAAAGGCACGAATGAGGTGGGTGTCGTTGACCTCGAGGCGCGCAAGGTTATCGCGAGATGGCCGATACCCGACGCCGGAACCGCGAACGCGCTGGCTCTCGATGAGCCGAATCATCGAGTGTTTATCGCCACGCGAAAGCCGCCGACATTCTTTGTGTTTGACACCGATACGGGCAAGGTCGTCACGAAGCTCCCTTGCACGGCGCAGAACGACGACATGTGGCGCGATCTTCAGCGCAAGCGTATCTACGTAACGGGAACAGAAACAACAACCGTTTTTGAGCAGAAGGACGCTGATCATTACACCCATATTGGGGATGTGCCAACCGGATTTCGCGCCAGGACCTCTATTCTGGTCCCCGAGTTGAACCGCCTTTACATCGCCGTCTCCGGCAAGGGCAAGCCAGATGCAAGACTTTCGCTGCAGGTTTACGAAATACAGCCCTGATTCAGCCCAACAATCGAAACCAGAAATTCCTGCGTGTGCTCGTTCATCCGCTGGGGGGTGCACCGACTGGCTCCGTTCCCGAGTGGGTCACTTTCACTCCGGACGGCAAGCATGTCTATATCTCTAACTCCGGCGGTCGCTCGGTGTCCGCCATTGACACAAAAACTTTGAAGCTTGTGGGTGTCATACCGATGGGAGAAGTGCCCAAGCGGATCAATACCTTGGTCGTTCGCTAAATTCAGCAGTCGCCAGATTCTTCTCAACTCCGCCGGACTTCACCAAATGACTTTCAGCGCCAGCTGAATCTGCCTCGACGGCGTCTGCGTGGACGTAATCAGCCCGGCGTTGGCGATCGCGACCCCCGCCGCGTCGAAGATGTTTCTGTTGTCCAGGGGCGGGGCAAAATTCGCCCGGTTAAATACGTTGAAAAACTCTGTCCGGAACTGCACATTAAAGGCGTCCGAGACTTTCTTGATGTAATTGTTCTTGACCACGGAAAAATCAAAGTTCAACAGTCCTGGGCCAGTCAGTGTGTTGCGGCCCAGATTGCCGCGAAGCGTAATCGGATTAGGCACCTCGAAACACTGCGTCCTAATGTAGTGGTTGGGATTGCCCGCGTTGACGTAGGAACCGCAGCCGGGACCTCTCTTCACATTTGGTATGTCGACGTTGGGGTCCGTACTTCCCACGCCGAGAGAATCTCCCGCAAACCCTGGAGTAAAGGGAACGCCCGTAGTCGCCTCGAACACTCCGCCCAGTTGCCAGCCTCTCAGTGCCCACACGCCGAACCCCATTTTCCACTTGGGGGCCCCGAGCACCCAGGTGTAATTCACATTCAAGTTGTGGCTTACATTGAAATCCGCAAGACCCCGATTCAATTTAAGATCAAAGAACAGCGGACTGGAGATGGAATTCGTGTACTCATCGCCCACCATGCTTCCTGAGCCTGTGTCGATGGTCTTGCCCCAGGTGTAGGAACCGGCGAACTGAGAAGAGTTACCGATCTTCTTTTTGATCTGCACTTGAAGCGCGTCGTAGTACGAGCGGCCGTCCCAAAACCCCGCCGTGATCCGGCCTGCATTTGGATTCAGGCGCGTTCCGCTGCCCACCGGGGAAGGCCACAGATAACCCTGTGGAGTCAAAGTTGGAAGAACGATGTCGGCATCTTCCGTGCGGAAAGGCTGATGCACAGCACGGGAGCCTACATAGCCAACCCGCAGGCTTAGACCTTCGAGAAGCTCATGTTGCATCGTGAGATTCCACTGCATCACGTAATTCCGGCCAGGTTTCGGCTCGAAGTACGCTTGCCGAAGCGTGTTAGTTGAGGCAGTCAGCGCCGCGTATGCCGCCACCGGGTAAGTTCCTGCAGCCAAGTTTCTTGCGCTCGCGGACTCAAAGAATGGCGCCGAAAACAGCTCGTTCATTTGAAACAAATAGGGTAGTGGCAAAACGTCGAAAATCCCGAAGCCTCCACTCACCGCCGTCTTGCCATCGCCCATCGGGTCCCAGGAGAAGCCCACGCGCGGCTCAAAGTTCCCCAGGGTGGGATTCGAAATCAGCGGATCACTAAGGTGTGGTAGGGAGTCGGTGATCTGGCGGAGAACCGTCAGCTTTCCGTGCGCCTCTGTCATTACCGTGCTCATTTCATAGCGCAATCCCAGGTTCATTGTCAGGTTCGGTAGCCAACGCCAATCGTCTTGAAGGTAAGCCCCTGCGATGGTTTGCCGGAATGCCCTCGGGCTGACAGCACTCGGGATCGCCGCCGCAAGCGAGAATGGTTTGTTGGTGAGAAAATCAGAAATGGAATTGAAAAGAAACTCGCCCCCGGGCGTGGAAACGCCCAGGATATTGTCCCGAATTCGTTCGATCCCAAGGCCGAGTCTGAGCGAATGCTTCCCTTTCACTAGGGAAACATCGTCATACGCCTGAATCGAGGTCCAATGAAAATGATAATTCGTTGTGCTGCCCAGGCCGCCCGTGAACGCCGTGATCCCCGGCACGGTCACCTCCGCGGCATTGTGTCCGGGCACAGTTCCGAAGGTTGGATCGCCGGCAGACTGATTGCCACTTGCGAAGGTCAGTCCGGTGGTCGCCACCACGCGGTATATCCCGAACCGGAAAGAATTGAGAATCCGCGAACCAAACGTATGCGCTTGGCGCACCGTGAAGAATTGCCTTCGCGAATCGTATCCCGTCAGTTTGTTGTTCAGCTCATCGGGCTGTCGCACGGTTCCGCTGTCAAACATATAGGTTCCCGAGACTTCGTCTCTTGTCGAGAATTTATGATCCATCCTCGTCGTGAAGTAATTCTCCGGTGTCACCTGCTGGCCGGAGAAGGTATAGATCCCGGTGTCGCCCGAACCTAGAAGACTCCCATTGGGCAGTGGGAAGAATGCATTCACAAAACGCAGCACGCTTGGATCAACTGCAACCGGTCCAGTGGATAGGTTCCCGGCCCTCGCTGCTGCCGATGGCACAGTGTCAACCTGCGTGATGCCGGTGCTCGCTCGCAGGCCTTCATAATCCCCGAAAAAAAAAGTGTGGTCCTTCCAAAGGGGCCCGCCCGCCGACGCTCCAAATTGATTACGCCGGAAAGGCGGCTTTGCGGAATCGAAGAAATTCCGCGCATCCAGCGCACTGTTTCGCAGGAACTCAAATACATCCCCATGGAAACTGTTCGTTCCCGACCGCGTGGAAGCGCCGACCACTCCGCCAGAAGACCGGCCTACTTGTGCCGGATAGTTGCTCGTCAAGACCGTGAACTGCTCAACCGCGTCGACTCCAAGGTTTACTCCCAGCGCGCTTCCGGGCGAGCCGTTCGCATAGTCGTTTACGCTGATGCCGTCGAGCCGCGCGTCATTTTGCCGTGGCCTTCCACCAGAGATCGTCATTTGCGTTCCGAAGCCATATCTTCCCTGCCCTGAAGATTGCGTGCGCGCCGTCGCGACGCCGGGCTCGAGGGCCGCCAAATCGGAGGCCGAGCGTCCGTTCAACGGCAACTCCGTCACATTTTGTGTATTGACCACCCCGCTTACGGTTGACGAGCCCGCTTGCCCTTTTCCCGCGTGCAACACGAAGTTCGCCACGGCATCAGCATCAGCTCGAATCATTACCCGCACCCTGGCTGAATCGAAACCCGGAGCACTGGCCGTGAGCTCGTAACTTCCTGGCGCGAGGTTGGATATCTTGTAGGAGCCGTCTTCTCTTCCTATCGCTGAAAGGCTACTGCCATTGTCTGTATTGAGTACGGAAAGATGCGTGTTCGGAATTCCCGACCCTGATTCGCTTGTTACTTTCCCGGAGAGCGTTCTCGCGGCCACCTGTGAGAAAACCAGAGACGGTGCCACAAAAATCAGCAAGAAGGCGATGGGCGCTAGAGCATGAACTAGTTTTGGTTTAGACAATTCAAGATGGTACAGCCGTGCCCTGCGGATGTATTCTTCCTTCCAGATTTTCCCGGCGCCCCAGCCACGCTGACCCTCAACCGATTTTGGCGTTATACCGGACATGACAATTTCAGTAAGCTCTAAGAGTCGCCCTACCCTGCGTTCCAGCCGTCGGCAGGCGACTCCGTTCCAAGTTCCCGGTCAACGGCTCTATGGAATTACATCGTAGACCAAAATTTTGGCCTCTTCGATGGTTGCTTCCTTTGATTGGGGGATGGGGGGTACCAAGATAACCAGCTTCGGGACCGCCGCGTAAAACCGCTTGAGTTCCGGCACCAGCAGCGTGGTCTTCGCAATCGGCCCGGTCGCCACTCTTCCCAGGCGATCGTAATGGTCGGCGTCAATTTGTTTGAAAACTTCCACAAAACCGGTTGTTCCCGTGTAGTAGATGCGTTTGCTTGGCGCGTCAAACACGAGCTCGTCCACACCGCCTTCTGTGTCTATCGCATCGATCACTTTCCCGCTGTCCGAGTCCATCACCACCAATTTACCGGGCTTATAAATATGTGACCGTTTCACGCGGCTGCCGATAAACAGCCGGTGATGGGCTGCATCCATGTCCACGGCATGGGGCTCCGGCCCTCTCGTGATGGGCCACATGGCGATCACCTTGTGCTTTTCGCGATCAATAACCACCATCTGGCTTGTGTCGCCCATCACTACAAACATTCTTGGTGATTCTGGATCGAGCACCATCCCCGCGGGATTCAGCCCCTCGACCTCAATGCTTCCCGCCAGTTTGCCTTTCTTGACGTCGACGATTTCGATCGAACCTTTCACACCCTCCTTTTTGAGACCATCGGCTCTATCCCCCAGATAAAATAGGTGGGTCGCCGGATCGTAAACCCCGTTGTCTGGCACCCTTCTTGAATCCTTATCCAGTTCATGTCCCGTCAACGGGATATTCTTGATGAGCTCGTAAGTGTCTCCGCTGAATGCTTTGCACGTTGCATCTCCATCGTCCACCCAGATTTCATTGGTCTCAGGGAGATAGATGGTCTTGCGCGGATCTCCTCCGAAACCCGTGATCGTGTGGATCACCTTGCCCACGCGCAGGTCTACGACTTCAATCGTCCTCTGGTGCTCGCCGGGAACGAACAGGCGCTGGCCTCTTACGTCCACTGCCATGTGGTCGAAGTAGCCCTCAACATTCGGCAACGAGATACTCTCGATCAGTTTCATCGGTGGGCTGCTCTGACTCTGCGCCCCCGGAACTAGAGCCACGCACAAGGCGAACAGAACCGCCAGATACGTTTTCATTTTTTCGTTCTTCAGCTTATATTTCTCGAACATCATTCTCTCTCCTTGTGAAGACCCAAGCCCGCTCTCCGGTGAAGATACGCCCTTCAAATCCGTTGCAGCGCCGGCCGGAGTTCGCGGATATCCTTCACGTCTTCGAGAGCCAACACTTTGTTGATCAGGGTCGCGCAACTTGCCGCTCCCAGGATCGGCGCGATGAGGTCGTGCGCTTTCGCAACAACCTCCTCGCGCGGCAGGGGATTCTCCGCCGTGCCCCGCACGTCTCGGACCCACTCGCTCAGTTGTGTGCCGTCGCCGAGCGTCACCTCGACGATGGCCTCGCGCCTGGGGCGGCGAGCATCGATCCGCGGGTCGGCGACAACCTCTACCTTGGCCCGTTGCTTCAGCACGGCTGGATCTTTCATCCGCGCCTTGTCATGCGCGGATCGGAACGTGACCGTCTTATCCAGCAACATCACCGCGACCATGTGCTGCACGCAGATGTCCGGCATGTCGCGATTGCTTACCGTGTTGGCTTCGTCACTCGCGATCCGCACCACCACTTTCTTCGCGTCGTCAGCTGTGAATGAGCGCTTTTGAAAAAAACCGGCTAGCGCATCCAGCGGAGCCTGGATGGGAGAGCCCACCGTCCACTTCTTGATGTTCGTCCGGGTTATCTCGTAGCGTTCTCCGAGCTTTTCGACGAGTTGCGTGGGATTGGCCTTGACAACGCCATTTTCCCTCGGCGCCAGAGCATCGAAAAAATTGTCGGGGCCCGAAAAAATCCTCAACACCTGTCCAACCCGCGCGGATCAGCATTCCGGCAATGACGCCGCCCGCTGCAGGCCTCCCCCCAAAGAGGAAAGCCTTCTCCATATGCTCCGCATCGCGGCTCCACGCTCCAATTCCCGATGTTTGTTGAGCACTGTAATCCAGCAGCAGACGCATTTGCTGGGCCTCAAGGCCCGCAGCGCACCCGGCCGCCGCACCCGCAGCGAAGGCCGCAACAGTGCCGTGGGTGCTCCTGTGTGTCGCCACCTGATAACCGGGCCCACCCATGCTCATCGTCACCCGCGTCCCGATGTCATAGCCAAGCGTGACCGCGCGCAAGAAGTGTTTCCCGGAAATTCCAAACTGCTCGCCAGCAGCCAGCGCCGCCGGAACCGCGGAGACACCGGGATGCGATCGGGACGGGCCGTGCGAATCGTCAGTCTCGTCAGCGTGAGCCAGGACTCCGTTGGCCAGCGCTGCTTCGATGGGGCCGCACACGATGTTCGAAGCGACCACCGTCGCAACCTCTTTACCCCCATAGGCGCGCACAAATTCTATCGCCGCCCGGCCAGGACGTATTTCAGAACCGGAAATCATCGCGGCCAGCGTATCCAGAACGTGATGTTTCGCTTTCTCCGCTACGTCCTCCGGCAGTACCCGCTCTCGCGCCTCACTCATATACCTGCTGAGCTTGTCCATAACCGGACTCACGGCTTGCGCCGACTCATCCTGATTGTGGACTGTCTCAGCGAACGCTGTCACAGGCGGGATGGCCCTCGTTGCAAACGCCAAACCCGCGAGTTCAAGCAGGCTTCGCCGCGTCAAAATCGCCGCGCCACTTCCTGTGCGCTCATCTTGGCGTCCGTCATGCCCCATTCGTCTTCTTTTCCCCCGGCACCTTGCGCTAAAGTGAATTTGCTAAGGAATGCGGGAGCACCACAGATCCGACCCGCAATTGAAGGTATGTCATCAACCGAAGCAAATACCTGAAAACAGTATTAATTCTTTGTTAGCTCAGAGGGACATTCTGTTCTACGGCTGACCACTTGGTTTTCCGTCAGCGTTTTTCATAACACGGAACAATTCGCCCTTCGCCTCGAACCCCACACCCGGAATATCTGACAGCTTGACGTAGCTGTCCTTGACCGGTATGCCGTCAGCAAATCCACCGAACGGCTGAAAGACTCCTGGATAGGATTCGTTGCCACCTAGCCCCAAACCCGCTGCGATGTTCAACGACATCTGGTGGCCTCCATGCGGAATACAGCGGGCTGGCGACCATCCGTGGTCCTTCAGCATTCCCAAAATTCGGAGGTATTCGACCAATCCGTAGCTCAACGCGCAGCCGAACTGCAGGATGTCGCGATCCGGCCGCAGTTGCGTATAGCGAATGAGATTTCGCGCGTCTTGCAACAAGAATAGGTTTTTTCCCGTCGCCATTGGCCCCGCATAATGATTCGCCAGCCTGGCTTGCAGCTCAGAGTCCAGCGGATCACCCGGCTCCTCAAACCAACGAAGCCGGTACGGGACGAGCGCCTTCGCATAAGCGATAGCATGCTCCAAATCAAAGCGCCCGTTCGCATCCACCGCCAATTGGTCAGAACTCTTCGCGACCTTGAGTACCGCTTCTATGCGTCGCAAGTCTTCCGAAAGCGGCGCTCCACCGATCTTCATCTTCACCACGGAATAGCCAAGATCGAGATACCCTTGCATCACCTTCTGCAGTGCTGACAAATCCTTGGCCGGATAGTAGTAACCGCCTGCCGCATAGACGAAGACTTTGTCGTCGAAGACTCCTCCGCGAAAACGGTCTGCGAGTAACCGGAAAAGAGGCAGCCCGGCGATCTTCGCCACGGCGTACCACACCGCCATATCCAGCACCCCTACCGCAACCGATCTTTCGCCGTCCTCCTGGTTTCTCATTCCGCCTGACTACGTCCCAGACTCGCACCGGATCCAGGTTTTCGCCGCTTTCGTCGACCGGCGTTTCAGGCCCTGCAGCCTTAAGCCGCGGAATGAATCGCTCGCGCAGCAGTTCGCTTGGTGCGTATCTGCCGTTCGAACTGAATCCGAAACCAACCACCGGCTTGCCCTGGCGAACCACATCCGTAACCAGCGCGAGGACACTCACGGTCATTTGGCTGAAATCAATGTAAGCGTTTCGAATTTCCGATTTGATGGGCACTACGGTTTCGCGGACATCTATAATCCTCACCACTCCGCCTTCCCGACAAAAACCTATTTTGCTCGGGCTCGCTGCAGTAAGGGTCGCAGTCCCCGGATATCCTTTACCCGTTCCAGGTCGAACACACTCTCAACGAGCTTCGCGCATTGTGTCGCCCCCAGGACCGGTGTTATCAAGTCGCGGGCCTTCGCAACAATTTCCTCACGCGTCATGGGGTTCTTGGGCGTACCCCGCACACTATCAACCCGTTGTGTGAGGTGCGTCCCATCCGTCAGTTGGATCTCCGCAATCGCCACGCGCAAAGGCATCACGCGCTCTAATTGCTCATCAGGAATCAGTTTCACCTTTTCGCGTTCCCGGAGCGTCGCCACATCCTTCATGCGTCCTTTGTCGTGCGCCGAATGGAACGTAACCGTCTTATCCATCAGCATCACTGCGGCCATGTGCTGCAGGCAGATGTCCGGAATCTCGCGGTTGTTCACGATCGCCGCCTCGTCCGTCGCCAGCTGCACCGATACCTGTTGCACTTCATTCGAATGGAAGTCGCGCTGCTCGCGCAGGATTTCGAGGGCGTCCAGAGCCGCCTGGATTGGCGAACCTACCGGCCATTTCTTGATGTTCGTTCGCAGGATTTCATAACGCTCGCCTAGTTGTTCGATCAGTGCTGCCGGATCAGCATGCGGGTTGTATGCTTGAAAGAAATTATCCTTCCCCGACAAGATGTCCTCGACGCCCGTCCATCCCGCTTGGACAACCAACGCAGATGTGACTCCGCTGCGCGCCGTCATGCCGCCGAAGTGGAATGCTTTCTGGATGTGGTCGGTGTCGCGGTTCCATGCGCCAAGGCCGGAGGATTGATGGGCCGTATATCCCAGAAGAAATCGCATCTGCTCTGCGTTCAACCTCGCGGCGCTGCCGGCGGCCGCTGCCGCGCCGAAAAGTGGCGAGATGCTGTGAGTGCTCCAGTGGCTCTCCGCTTCAAACTGCTGCCCAGAGTCATTGTGAAGCGCGGTCCAACGTCGTAGCCGAGGGTCACGGCGCGCAGGAAGTGTGCCCCGCTGATTCCGAACCGCTCCCCAGCCGCAAGCGCAGCGGGCACGACCGCACACCCCGGATGTGATTGTGATGGCGCGTGGGAGTCGTCGGTCTCGTCGGCATGGGCCAGCATCCCA
>Ga0137371_10000524_pt1 | contig 28621 bp, 28 predicted proteins | sample SagtaG_7_FD_104919 | JGI IMG/M metagenome (GOLD analysis project Ga0137371, IMG submission 104919) | Vadose zone soil microbial communities from Sagehorn Ranch, Mendocino, California, USA - Sage1_R_40_16 metaG | ecosystem: Environmental > Terrestrial > Soil > Vadose zone | place: USA...
CTGGGGAAGGGCAGGGGGGGCAGGGGGGGCGGGGGGGGCCGGCCGCTCGTGCCGGAGCTGGAGCGCGCGCGCCTCGTAGCCGCGCTCGCCTGTGTGGACTGCGTCGTGCTGTTCGACGAGGCCACGCCCCTGACGCTCGTCGAGCGGCTACGGCCCGACGTGCTGGTGAAAGGAGCCGACTACGCGCGCGACGCGATCGTCGGCGCGAATGCCGTCGAAGCGTGGGGCGGGCGCGTGGTACGCGTGCCGCTGGTCCCGGGGCACTCGACGACCGCTTTGCTGACGCGCCTCCGGCAGGGGGGGCGGGGGGGGCGGGGCGGGGGGGGGGGGCGCCGGTGACCCTTCCCCCGTCGCCTGCTTCCCCCGTGAAACTGCTCGTCGCCACCCGCAGCGCGGGAAAGATACGCGAGATCCGGGACCTCTTCGCCGGCCTGCCGTTCGAGCTGGTGTTTCCAGCCGACCAGTTCCTTGAGCGTCTCCCCGACGAGGCGGATCTGGAGCGCGGCACCAGTTTCGCCGAGAACGCGGTCGCGAAGGCGCGCTACTTCGCGAAGCGGAGCGGCAAGCCCACGCTGGCCGAGGACTCGGGGCTCGAAGTGGACGCGCTCGACGGCGCGCCAGGCGTCTTCTCCGCCCGTTGGGCGGCGATGCACGGCGCTGGCGCCGGCGACGACGCGAACAACACCCTGCTGCTGGAGCGGCTCACCGGTGTGCCGGACGAGCGGCGCGGAGCGCGCTACCGCTGCGTCGTGGCCTACCTCGAGACGCCGGTTGGCAAGCCGCAGCTGGTCGAGGCCACGTGCGAAGGCCGCATCCTCACCGCGCCGCGCGGCACGGGCGGGTTTGGATACGATCCGTTGTTTTTCTCCACGGATCTCGAGATGACGTTCGCCGAGGCGCCGGCACCCGCCAAGCACCGTGTGTCGCACCGCGGGCGCGCCATCCGCGCCCTGGTCGAGGTGCTGCTGCGGCGGAGCCGGTAGCTTTTTCCCGGGTCCGCACTAGGTTGTGGGGGAGCCGTTCCGGGGCCAGGGAATGACAGACGCGACTGCGCGGCAGTCCGGTTTACCACACACGGTATTCCTGCGACGCATGGTCGGCGCGTCGTCCCCTGGCTCGGTGGACGCCCGGCTCGGCCAGGGCGCCTTCCTCGTGCTCCGCCTCGTGGACCTCCTCCAAGACCGGGCACCCGTGTACGGAGACGCGTTTCGCTACCAGCACGCGGCCACCGAGCGATTCTGCGGTGATCTCCCCGCGGACTCGACCGAGACCGCCCACCTCGTCGGGCTGGTGCGCAGCGCCGCGGACGCCTTCCACGACCAGGATGTGCGGCTCATCCTGCCCGCGCTGCTCGCCTACGCGCATCATCTCGAGGATGCACTGCTGCTCGACGCAGCGCTGGACGTGCTCGACACGGCGACGCGGGTGGGCGGCGATCGGATCGCCGCCTCCGATGCGATCGCGATTCGGCTCCGCATGGCGCGGGCACACCGGAAGCTCAATGAGTTCGACGACGCCGATCGCTTCTACGCCGAGGCGGGGGAGTTGGCGCGCGCGGCGGGGGACCCCCAATCGGAGCTGGTGAGCCGCCTCGGCCGCGCGTACACGCTGCACGGGCGCGGCAACCTGCTCGATGCCGAACGGCGACTACGGGAAGTCCTCGCGGTAGCGGAACAGGCAGGAGATCGCAGGGGTCAGGCGCTCACACACCAAGGTCTCGGCGTCGTCTTGACTTCGGGTGGGCGCCCCGCAGAGGCGATCCCCCACATTTGGCGCGCCTTCGAGCTGTACGACGACGAAGTGTCCCGCACCGGGGCCCTCGCAGACCTTGGGTTTATGCTGTTGGCAGTCGGCGACGCAGACGCCGCAGAGTGCGCACTCAACGAAGTAGTGCGGCGGGGAGGTACCCGCGACGCGGTGCAGAACGCGCTGATCGAGCTAATGCACTGTGCCTCATTCCGGCGTGATCGCCTTGGGTTCGAGCGGTGGCGCGAGCGGTGCGAAGCCGAGCGCCAGAACATGCCGCCGAACATCCTCGCCGACTTCCACCTCAAGATGGGAATCGGTCGGGCGAGGTTCGGGCAGTTCGACAAGGCGGAGACGCTGCTCGACACGGCGCTGCAGATCGCGGAGGACGCGGGACTGCACGAGTTCGTGTTCCGCATCGAGCGCATCGCCGCCGGACTCCGCGACTGTCAGCCGTGCGAGGCAGCCGCGGAGCCGGTAGCGCAAAGCGACGCGGTACGCGAGGTCTCAGCCTCGGTCGCCCTGCTTGGACGGTGACCTCGCGTCAGGTTTCGCCGTCAGAGCCGGTGTCACTCAGTGGCAGATGTTGCCATTGGTGAGGTCGCACGTCGTGTCCGCATTCGGCTGCGGGCCAGTAGCGTCGGCACACGCCGTGGCCACGAGGGCGAACGAGACGACGAGCAAAGCGAAGAGGGCGCGAATTGGGCGCGACATAGAACCTCCCAGTGTTGGGTTGCGTGAGACTGCACCAGCAGTGGCGTAAGGTCGGACTTTCGGACGCGGTTTTTTAGGGCGTTTTCGCGGCATCGTAGGGCGGATTTGCGACATTTCCATGCTCGTACTGGCGGCCATCTCCGGAATCCAGCTCCACCGGCTGCGCCGCGCGGCCCCCGCGCGGTTCGCGCTGGCGCACGCCACGACCTGGGACGGCGCGCTGGCCGCGATCCGCAGCCGCCCGGTGGAGCTGGCCGTCGTCGATCCGCTCTTGACCGGGACGGCGAGCGAGAAGGAGATCGAGCAGTTGCGGCTGCTGTTCCCCTCGCTGCCCCTGATGCTCTATACGGCGCTGACGCCGCGGACCGCGGCGGTGCTGCTCGCCCTCGGCCAGCGCGGCATCCGGCACGCCGTCTTCGCCCACGTCGACGATCACCCCGGGTACCTGCGCCAGGTGCTCGTCGCCGAGGAGGCGCGGTCGACGTCGCAGCAGCTGCTCGCCCAGTTCGCCTGGGCGCTGGCACCCTTGCCGAGTGAGCTGCGCTGGGTCCTCGAGGAAGTGCTGCGCACGCCGGCGGAGGTCCAGAGCGTGCAACAGGTGGCGGCCCGCGCGCGCGTGGACCGCCGCACCTTCGAGCGCTGGTTCACGCGCGTCGGGCTCCCGTCTCCACGGCACTTCCTCGCGGCGGCGCGCGTGCTCTACGCGCACCTGCTGCTCCAGGACCCGGGATTCACGATCGAGGACGTCGCCCGGAGGCTCGGGTACGCGCAGGCCAAGACCCTCCAGCTGCACGCGCACACCTACTTGGGACTCACCGCCGGCGAGATGCGGCTGACGCTCGGGGCCGAGGAAGCCCTGCATCGCGTCGTGCGGGGCTTCCTGGTGACCCACCACGCCGAGGCGGCCGCGTCATGACCGATCCGCGCCCCCTCGTCCTGATCGCCGAGGACGAAGCGCTGCTGCGCGAGGTGCTCCAGCGCGCGCTCGAGCGCGAGGGTTACCGGGTCCTGGGGGCTGGCAGCGCCGAAACGGCCTACGAGCTGCTCGCGTCGGAACCGGCGGACGCGGTGCTGCTCGACGTCCGGCTCCCGACGATGTCCGGGCTCGCGCTCTATCTGGCCATCGTCAACCGCTGGCCGGCCCTCGCCGGACGGATCGCTATCATGACGGGCGATGCGGAGGCCGAAGAGGTGCGCGCGTGGCTGGAGCGCAATCCCTGCACCGTGCTCCGCAAGCCGTTCAATCTCCGGGAGATCTTCGAGTGGCTGCGCACGGCGGCGCAACTGCCCACGCGCGGACGCGCCAACGGCTGATTCTCGTCCTCCTGTTCGTCCTCCTCGCCGGGCCCGCGGCCGCGCAGGAGGATGGTCAGTGGACGATGCCGGCCAAGAATTACGCCGCGACCCGCTACAGCGGGTTGCGCGCCATCACCGCGGCGAACGTGCGGCGGCTGCGGCCCGTGTGGACCTTCTCCACCGGCGTCCTGGGCGGGCACGAGGGACAGCCCCTCGTCGTCGCCCACACGATGTACGTCGTCACCCCCTACCCCAACGTGCTCTACGCCTTCGACCTCACCCGCGAAGGCTATCCGTTGAAGTGGAAGTACCGCCCCTACGTGAGCCCGGCCGCCATCGGGATCGCCTGCTGTGACGTGATCAACCGCGGCGCGTTCTACGCGGACGGGAAGATCGTGTACAATCTGCTGGACGGCCACACCGTCGCGATCGACGCCGCGACGGGCGCGGAGCTGTGGAACACCAAGGTGGCGGACGTCGCGAGCGGCGAGTCCACGCCGATGGCGCCGCTCGTCGTGCGGGACCGGGTCATCGTGGGGACGTCGGGCGGCGAGTACGGCGTGCGGGGCTGGGTGAAAGGGCTCGATCTCGAGACCGGTCGCATCGTCTGGACGGCCTACAATGCCGGTCCCGACTCCGAGGTCCTGATCCACCCGGAGACGTTCAAGCCGTTCTACGACCGCGGCCCGGAGCTCGCGCGCACCAGCTGGCCGCCGGACGGCTGGAAGCACGGCGGCGCGCCGGTGTGGGGATGGCTCTCCTATGATCCGGGGCTCGACCTGTTCTATTACGGCACCGGCAATCCGGCACCGTACAACGCCGAGCAGCGTCCCGGGGACAACAAGTGGGCGACGAGTGTGCTGGCCCGCGCGCCGCAGGACGGCACCCTGCGCTGGGCCTACCAGTTCACGCCCGCCGACAACTGGGACTACGATTCAGTGCAGGAGATGATGCTGGTCGATCTGACGATCCAGGGCCGGACGCGGCAGGTCCTCGTCCACTTCGACAAGAACGGCTTCGCCTACACGATCGATCGCGCCACGGGGGAGGTGCTGGTCGCCGAGCCGTACGTCGTCGTCAACTGGGCCAAGCGCGTGGACCGGGTGACGGGGCGCCCTGAGGTCGATCCCGCGAAGCTCACGGGCGCCTCGAAGCGGAACACCACCGACATCTGCCCGACCCTCGAAGGCGGGAAGAATCAGCAGCCAGCAGCGTACTCGCCGCGCACAGGATGGTTCTACGTCCCGACGAACAACATGTGCATGGACTACGCCACGGTGGCGGTCACCTACCTCGCCGGCACGCCGTACATGGGGGTGAACGCGCCGTACAAGCCCGGCCCCGGTGGCAACCTGGGTGCGTTCATGGCCTGGGACGCCGGCGCCGGTAAGAAGGTATGGGAGATCAAAGAGCCGTATCCGGTGTGGAGTGGCGCGCTCGCCACCGCCGGGGACGTGGTGTTCTACGGCACGCTGGACGGCTGGTTCAAGGCGGCCGACGCGCGCACCGGCAGCGTCCTGTGGAAGTTCAAGGTCGGGTCGGGCGTGGTGGGGAACCCCATCACCTTCAGCGGTGCCGACGGGAAGCAATATATCGCGGTGTATGCCGGCTTCGGCGGCGACCCGTTCCTGCTCGCGGGCGACGTCCGGTCCGACGATCCGGCGGATGTGCGGCCGCCGGCGAGCTTCATGCCGGAGATCGCACGGCACACGAGTCTGGGCGGCATCGTATGGCTCTTCGCTCTGTGACGGTGACTGCGCTCTGCATCGTGGCGGCGACCCGGGCGCACGGCCAGCAGCCCGTTGCCGCGGGCGGCGCGCCGCCGCCCGCGGAAGTAGTCCAGAATCCGTTGCGAGGGGACAAGCAGTCGGCCCAGGACGGTGAGAAGCTCTTCACTGCGTTCAACTGCGACGGGTGCCACGCGCTGGGGGCGGTGGGTGCCGTCGGTCCGAGTCTCGCCGACGGGCGCTGGCGCTACGGCGGGGCGGACGGCGTGATCTTCCAGTCGATCTTCTCCGGCCGGCCGCGCGGCATGCCGGCGTTTGGGGGCATCCTTCCGCCGGACGCGATCTGGAAGCTCGTGACGTACCTGCAATCGCTCCAGCCGACGGGGGACATGTCCACGACGTCCTGGGTCAGAAGGCGCTGAACCCGCGGTGCGTCTGGCGCTGTTTACAGCTAGCTTACAGACCTGCTGACGGTGTGGGGTTGGGTTGCCGTTTCTCGGGGCGTAGCGCAGCCCGGTAGCGCGTCTGGTTTGGGACCAGAAGGTCCCGGGTTCAAATCCCGGCGCCCCGACTTACTCCGGGCCCCCCTCGGGGGAAGAGGCTTCAGGCGGGCGAACCGGAAGGCCAACCTTCCCGGCCCACGAGTCCGTCAGCTTGAAGGTTTCGCCCATATCGAAATGCAGCACCCAGAGCCGCCGGGCCAGATCCTTGAGCGCCCAGATGACCGTATGCTGGACCTCGACCGAAGACCATTGACCGAACTCATTGTGACTCAGGTCTGCTTCTAGGGCCTCGGCGATCCGCGCGGCAAATCGCCCTTGGTGCTCCTGGGGCGCTGTCGGGAGGCCGGAGGACTCTCGCTGTTCCTCCGCAGCCGTGGCTCCTTGCACTCCAGAGTCAACAGGGGTCTGGCTTGGGGCCTTTTGGGGCCTGTTGCCCTCCCCAAACAGTACCCACTCCAGCGTCACGCCGATCAGCCCCCGGTCTTGCGCCTTGGCCACGATCAACCGCGCGACATCCGCTGGGAACTTCTTGCGCTGGGGCCACTTCTTGACGGCGGCTTCCGTCACCGGCGCACCGAGCTCTGCCGCGAACTGCCGGTAGGTCAAGGAGATGCGCTCCCAAGGGCTAAAAACCTCGAGGAGGATCGCCAGCCGTTCCGCTATGGGCCCCTGCTTGGCGCCCGTTTCGATATTGACAGATCTCAAATTGTCCCTACTTTGGTGACGTAGGCGTCCCTATAGTGCCGTGCGGTGGGACGCAACTAGGCCACAAGGTGCGGAATGTGAACGCCGCCGTCAAGATGCCCAGCCCGACCCGCTCCCCGTACTCCCGCGCCCGCCAGGAGTAGCCCATGAGAACCGTCCGTCCTCTCGTCATAGGACTGTTTGTCGGCGCGCTCGCCTTCGCGTGCGACCACTCCCCGACCGCCGCGCCGACCCCCCCTCTGACTGCGTCCAAAGGCCCATCGCAGTCAACCAGCAAGCAGACGGGCTTGGTCCCGTGTCCTCAATCCTACGACTCCGTCACCCAGTTGATCGGACCTAAAGGGGGTGCCTTGGCGGTTGGCCCCCACTATTTGTTGGTCGACTCGCTGGTGCTCACGGACACCGTCCGGATCACCGCGGTAGCGCCGGCGGACACGGTGCGATGGGTCCGCTTCCAGCCTGACGGCCTCCTCTTCCCGCCTAACCTGGCGGACGGATGGGGCGCGTTGCTCTACACGAACTATAAAGACTGCGGCCTCCCGACGAGTGACACACTTCGGATCGCCCAAGTCACGGACGCGCTGGGCATCCTGGGGTACCTGCAGACGTACGTCAAATCCAAGAAGAACCCTTGGAGTCAAGGACAGCAATACGTCGTCGGGCTGCTCCCTCATTTCTCGAACTACGCGATAGCGTGGTAGGACTCACTATGGACTCGGAGAATCGTATGCGCGCCCGCCGTTTCTTGATACCGCTCGCGCTCGCGCTGTTCGCTGCCCGGTGCTCCGACCAAGTCGGACCGCGTATCGTGGATCAGCAGCCGGCCGCCCAAACCCTGCATTTCCTCCAGTGGGCAGGGAGCACCCCGCCGCGATTCACTGCGAGCGGCGCGCTGTCTGGTCGGGGCGGTCAGCGTGTTCGACTGGCATCGCCTAGTCGGCTCAGTCTCGGTCGCTACACGGCGTCGTTCTGGGCGCTCCGCGGCGAAGCGCGTTCGATCCAGATCAACTACCTGAGCTCGACCGGGGACACCAGCGCCCCGTTCCTGCAGTTCACGAGCGATGATCCGGCGTACGTCCCTGGTGTCGGCGACCTCGCGCCAGGCGACTCGGTGCTGATCACGGTGACCATCGACCCCATCGAACTCAAGGTGTCGCTCGAGCCGACGGGGTTGGTCTTTGGCAATCCGGCGCAGCTGCAAATCTGGTATAGCGGCGCGGACGGCGATCTCAATGGGGACGGCGTGGTGGACGACACCGACGCCGCGATCGAGGCCCAACTCCTGGGGCTGTGGTACCGAGAGGGCCCGGCCGACCAGTGGACGGAGATTGCGGCGGTCCATTCGCTCGTGGACAAGTCGTTCACCAGTGCGTTGGCGCATTTCTGCGAGTATGCGGTTTCCTACTAGCGCGCACGAGGGCACGCCCATGAGGCCAGGCCGTCTATTGCTCTCAGCGCTGTTCGGCGGCGCGGCCCTCATTGCCGTGAGCTGCCGCGAGCCCGGGCCGACCGCCCCCGACCGCCAGCTCCCGGCGCTCGAGGCCAGCTCGGTCAACTCGCCCGAAGGTCTGCTCCGCTGCCGGCCCCTTGCCTACGACTCAGTCACCAAGAAGATCGGACCGCGCGGTGGCTCGATTAAGGTGAGCAGGCACGTGCTGGTGATTCCACCCCTGGCGCTGACTGGCCCCGTAGCGCTCACGCTGGTGGCCCCGTCGGACACGCTGAACCGCATCCAGGCCCGGCCGGAAGGGCTCGCCTTCCGATGGCCGGCCTCGCTGACGATGAGCTATGCGAACTGCAACCACTCCGTGCTGCCGAAGCGGATCGCGTACACAGACGACTCGCTGGTGATCCTCGAGTACGTGCCGTCCGTGGACGACCCGTCGAAGCGCAAGGTCACCGGGCAGATCAAGCACTTCTCCGAGTACGGGATTTCTTGGTAGGTGTGAGGAGACACACGATGAACACGTCGTCACTCGTAGTCGACAAGGCCCGCGACCTCGCCGCCGCCGGACACCACGCCGAGGTCGTGGAGTACCTCGGCACGCGAACCAAGAGCGAGCTGGTGGATTCCCCGAGCCTCGCGTTGCTGTACGGGAGCGCGCAGGTGCGGCTGGGGCGGCACGACGAAGGACTGCGGTGGCTGGATGTGGCGTTGGACCAGGCGCGCAAGCGGGACGAGCAGGCGGTCGCCCGTCACGCCCTCAATGCGCGCGGCGCCGTCGCCCTGGTCAGCGGGCGGATCGACGAGGCGGCGGACTACTTCACGCAGGCGCTCATGGCCGCCAGCCGGGAGGGCGATCATGCCACGACCGGCCGCTGCTCCAACAATCTGGGGATCATCAGTAACCTGCGCGGGCGGCACGCGGAGGCGATCGGGTCCTGGGAGATCGCCGTTGCCGCCTTCGACCGGGCGGGCTCGCGGCAGGGCGTCGCCGAGTGTCACCACAACTTGGGGATCGCGTATCGGGAGCAGGGAGCGCTCGACCGCGCGCTGGCCGAGGCCGACCAGGCCGTCGCGGACGCGGAAGTGGCCGGGGATCACACGCTCCGGGCGCTCGCCCTGCGGGGACGGGCGGAGATCCGCCTGGTCCGTGGCGAGGTGGAGCCGGCGCGGCGCGAGCTCGACCGGGTTCGGGAGATCCGCAGCCAGCTGCCCAATCCGGTGGGAGAGGCCGAGGATCTGCGGGTTGCGGCGTCGGTGCTGGTGGCCGAGGGCCAGTTGGCGGCCGCCGAGCAGGCGCTGCGTGACGTGACCGGCCGGGCGGAGGCGCACGGGCGGCCGCTGCTCCTGGCCGAGGCGACGCGGGATCTCAGCCTGGTGCTGCGCCGGACGGGGCGGACCGCGCAGGCCGAGGCGGCGGCGCGGACGGCGAAGGCCCTCTTCACCCGACTCGGGGCCGAAGGCGAAATCCGTGACTTGGCCGATCGCGACTGGGACGCCGCGTTCGCGGCCGAGCTGCGCGCGTCGCTGGCGCCACTCGGCGTGGCGCAGCAGCTGGCCGATGCGGGGCACTATGCTGAGCTCCTCAGGTACCTGGCCGCGCGCTCGAAGGATGAAGTCGAGCAATCCCCGATGCTGACCTTGCTGTGCGGCATTGCCCACGGCCGGCTGGGGCGGCTGGACGAAGGCCAGCGGTGGGCCATGGTGGCGCAGTTGCGGGCACGCATGCTGCGGGATCGGACGCTGGAAGTGCGCGCGCTCAACGTGTGCGGCGCGATCGCGCTGGAGCGGGGCGGCATCAATGAGGCCACGTACTTCTTCACGCGGGCGCAGGAAGAGGCGATGGAGGCCGACGATATGGCCACCGTCGGCCGGTGCGCCAACAACCTCGGCATCATCGCCACCATGCAGGGAGACTACCCCCGAGCCGTCGGCGCGTACACCCGCGCGATCGCCGCGTACGAGAAGGCCCGCTGCGACGGTGGCATCGTCGAGTCGCGCCACAATCTCGCGATCACCTATCGCGAGCAGGGGCGACTCGACCAGGCGATGCAGGCCGCCGATGCGGCCGTCCGAGAAGCCGAGCGGCTGGGTGACCAGCGCCTCAACGCCCAGGCCCTCGCGGGACTGGCCGAGATCCGGGTGGCGCGGGGGGAGCCCGAACTCGCCATCCGGGACGCGCAGCGCGCCCTGGCGGTGCACCGCGACCTCGAGGACGCCGTCCTCGAGACCGAGGACTTGCGGATCCTCGGGGTGGCGCTCGGCACGGCGGGGAACACGCAAGACGGCGCAGACATGCTCCGCTCGGTCATCGACCGCGCGACGCAGCAGGAGCGGCCGCTGCTCGTCGCCTGCGCCCAACGCGATCTCGCCCAGATGCTGGCCTGCTTGGGCGACGTCGCTGCCGCGAAGCAGCTGGCCCAGCGGGCCCGCGCGACGTACGAGCGGTTGGGGGCGAGGCTGGAGGTCGCGAAGCTGGACGCGGTGCTGGCCATGCCGACTTCCGGGACGACCCCGCCGCCGCCTTCGCCTCGGGGCGCCGCGATGCGAACTCGGGACCCCTCGGTCCCGGAGGAAAGAGAGGGTCGGTGATGAAGGCCGTCCGCGCTCTCATGGTCGTGCTGGCGGTCTTGGTGGTCGGGGTCGCCTGCGATCGCTCGCCGACTGCCGTGCCCGAACCCCTGGCGCCGAGTGCGCTGCTGGGCAGCTCGTGGGACTCGCCGATCGCCCCGAGCGGGCTCCTCTCCTGCCGGGCGCTGCCGCGCTGCCGTAACCCGAAGCTCAGATTCCAGGCGCCCACATATGACCGCCGTTCGAACTACGCCGTCGCCTGGTGACGCGGCCGTGACCGCGCTGCCGGTCCCCGCTGCGGTGGACTTGCTCCACCAGGCTCGCGTCCAGGAGCGGGCCGCGTGCATCCCCGAGGCGGTCGGGTCGTACGAGGCGGCGATCGCCGCGGCGGAGATCGCGGGGGAGCAGGCCGTGTTGGCCGAGGCGCTCCGCCGCCTCGCCATCGTGCGCCACCGCCGGGCCGAATCGGCCGCTGCGCGGGAGCTCTGCCTGCGGAGCCACGCCGTGGCGCGCCGCGCCGGGAACGGCCTGCTCGCCGGCGAGGCCCTCAACACGCTCGGCGGGATCGACCTCGAGACCGACGCCATCGCCGACGCGCGCCACAACTTCCTGCTCGCCTTGGAGCTGGGCGGGCAGAGCCGCGCGCTGCGCGCGCGCGTCGAGCAGAACCTCGGCGTGCTCGCGAACATCCAGGGGGACTTCGACGAAGCGCTGGCACGCTACCGGGGATCCCTCGAGGCCTACCACGCGGCGAACGACGAGCACGGCTGCGCCATCGCCTATCACAACCTCGGCATGGTGAGCGCGGACCGCCAGCAGTTCGACGAAGCCGAGCGCTACTTCCAGCAGAGCTACGAGATCGCCCAGCGCGCGGGCGACGTGCATCTGCAGGGGCTGTGCCTGGTCAATCACGCCGACGTGCACGTCCTGCGGGAGCGCTACACAGATGCGCAGCGCGACGCGGAGGCCGCACTCGCTATCTTCGATCAGCTCGACGCCCTCAGCGACAAGTCCGAGGCCTACCGCATCCTCGGGGTCGTGTACCGTGAGACCGGCCGCGCCGCGCTCGCCGAATCGCGGCTCCGGTCGGCAATCGAGATGGCGGCGCGCGCCGGGTCGGGACTGAACAAGGCTGAGGCGTCGCGCGAGCTGGCCCTGCTCTATCAGGCAATGGGCCGGAACCAGGACGCGCTCACCTTCCTCAACACCGCGCACCGCCTCTTCGGGCGACTCCAGGCGCGGGTCGACCTGGTCCACGTCGACGGCAAGGTGGCCGAGCTCGAGGCCACCTACCTAGCGATGGTGCGCGAGTGGGGGCAGTCGATCGAGTCGAGCGATAGCTACACCTTCGGCCATTGCGAGCGCGTGGCACGTCGCAGCGTCGCCGTGGCGCAGGCGCTCAGGATGGACGAGCACGCCCAGACGACGGTCCGGCTCGGCGCGTATCTCCACGACCTGGGAAAGGTGCGCGTGCCGCACGAGATCTTGAGCAAGCCCGGCCCGCTGACGCGCGACGAGTTCGAGGTCGTGCAGATGCACCCCATCTGGGGGATCGAGCTCCTCGCGGACGTCGAATTCCCCTGGGACTTGAAGCCGATCATCCGCTGGCACCACGAGCGCTACGACGGGACGGGATACCCGGATCGGCTACGGGGGGACGAGATTCCCCTGTCTGCCCAGGTCGTCGGGATCGCGGACGTCTACGACGCCTTGACGACCACGCGCCCCTACCGCCCGGCGTTCTCGCCAGCGGCGGCGCTCGCGGAGATCGAGCGCTGCCGCGGGCAGTGGTCGGATCACGTATACCGGGCCTTCCTGACCTCGCTCGCCCAGCCACAGGCTTCCGAACACAGGGGCCGCCGCCGCCGGAGCGGCAGTCCCGCGGACTGGTTGAGGGGTGCAAGCTCTCATGTCGCGCCCTAGGGAGGACACGTTTCTCAGCCCGGCCGAGGAACGCCGCAACGGTGGTGATCGGCGCGCCGGGCTCGAGCGCCGGGCCGAGGCCCGGCGCCTGGATGAGCGCCGGCACCTGGCGAACCCGCCGGTCTGGGTCGGCAGCGTGGAACGCGAGATTGCGCTGGGCGGTTTTCCCCTCCGGCGCGTGTTCCCCCATGCGCCCTTCAACGAGCGCGAGGCCGCGGATCGCTCCGTGGCGATCGATGCGCACCGCCGAGAGGTCAGCGCACGGCTCGGGCGAGACGTCGGCCTGTCGGTCGCCGCGTTCGACTACTTGCTGAATATCAGCCGCGATCTGGTCGCTCCCGCGATCGTGGAGCACGAGGTGCTCCACGTCCTCGAGCACCGTTCGGTGACCGATCCGCTCACCGGGCTCTTCAACCGGTATCACTTCGAGACGACGCTCAGGCGGGAAGTCGCTCGCTGTCTGCGCCACAAGACGCGGCTCTCGCTGCTGCTCATGGACGTCGATCAGCTCAAGGCGGTGAACGACCGCTGGGGCCACCAGGCGGGGGACCGGGTGCTCGGCCGCGTCGCGGGCGCGATCCAGCGGAGCCTGCGCGGCACGGACATCGCCTCCCGCTACGGGGGGGACGAATTCGCGGTGATCCTCCCGGATACCGCGGCGAGCGCGGGACGACTCGTGGCCGAACGGATTTGCGCGAACGTGGGGGCGTCTGTGCGGGAAGGGATCGTGCCGGACGCCTCGACCAGGGTCACCGTGAGCGGCGGCTTGGCAGAGTTGTCCCGCGCCGCCGGGTGTGCTTCAGAGGCCGAGCTCATCGTCGCGGCCGATCAGGCGCTGTACCTGGCGAAGGGCCGCGGCGGTAACTGCGTGGCCGACGTGGGATCGGAAGCAGGCGCCCCGCCGTGAAGTAGCAGCCCCGCAACGGGCTGCCGCGCCATCACTCCCGTTCCCGGTCGCGCCCGGGCATATTCCAGCGCCTCATGACGGAAACGCGCGCCTCCCTCGCTTCCGCGCTTTCCGACCGCTACGCCGTCGAGCGCGAGCTCGGGCGGGGCGGTATGGCGACGGTCTATCTCGCCGAGGACAAGAAGCACGGCCGCAAGGTCGCGATTAAAGTGCTGCGCCCCGGTCTCGTCGCGTCGCTCGGCGCCGAGCGGTTCCTGCGCGAGATCGGCATCGCGGCCCGGCTCTCCCATCCGCACATCGTGCCCCTCATTGACTCCGGTGAGGCGAACGGGCTGCTGTATTACGTGCAGCCGCACGTTCCCGGGGGATCGCTGCGCGAGCGCCTCGACCGCGAGAAACCGCTTCCGGTGAACGAGGCGCTGCGCATCGCCCAGGAGGTGGGCGCCGGGCTCGACTACGCCCACCGCAACGGGTTCGTCCATCGGGACGTGAAGCCGGAGAACATCCTGTTCGCGGACCGGCACGCTCTGCTCGCGGACTTCGGTGTCGCCCGCGCCTGCTGCCCCCCCGGGACGGAAGTCGTGACAGACGCCGGCATCGCGGTGGGGACCCCTGAGTACATGAGCCCGGAGCAGGCGAGCGGCGAGCAGCACCTCGGGAACCAGACCGACGTCTACAGTCTCGCCTGCGTCGTGTACGAGATGCTCGCGGGCGAGCCGCCGCTGCGCGGGCGCGGCGCCCGCGCGACGATGGCGAAGCACGTGACGGACGTGCCCCGGCCCGTGCGCGCGCTCCGCCCCGAGGTGCCCGCCCGCGTGGAGCAGGCTCTCACGCGAGCGCTGGCCAAGGATCCCGTCGAGCGGTTCGCGACGGCGGCCGAGTTCATCGCGGCGCTTCAGAGCGAGCGAGCGGACGCCGGCCCGCGCGTCGTCGGCGCCGCGATCGGCCGCAGCATCGCCGTGCTTCCGTTTGTCAACGCGAGCCCCGATCCAGAGAACGAGTACCTGAGCGACGGCATCACGGACGAGCTGATCAACGCGCTCCACAAGGTCGAGGGTCTGCGGGTGGCCTCGCGCACGTCGGTGTTCTCGCTCAAGGGGAAGCCCCAGGACATCCGCGCGATCGGCGCCCTGCTCGGCGCCGCGTGGGTGCTGGAAGGCACCCTGCGCCGGGCGGGCGACCGGCTGCGCATCACCGCGCAGCTCGGCTCCACCGGCGACGGCCAGCTCCTCTGGTCCGAGGCCTACGATCGCACGCTCGCGGATGTATTCGCGATTCAAGAAGAGATCGCCCGGACCATCGTGGACACACTGCGAGTCACCTCGTTCGCCGACCTCGCCGAGCCCACGCCCAAGCGCTACACGCAGAGCATCACGGCGTATGGGCTGTACCTGAAGGGGCGGTACGCCTGGAACAAGCGTACGCAGGAGGGGATCACCGAGGCGCTGGGCTACTTCGAGCAGGCGATCGCGGAGGATTCCCGCTACGCGCCGGCGTACACCGGGCTCGCAGACTCGTATTCGCTCCAGTTGGACTATCAGAGCGTCCCCGTAGCGGACGGGTTCGCGCGGGCGAAGCTTTACGCGCGCCAGGCCCTGGAGCTGGACGAGACGCTGGCGGAGGCGCACGCGTCGCTCGCCTGGAGCCTGTTCATCTACGACTGGGACTGGGAGGGCGCGCGGCGGGAGTTCCGGCGGGCGGTCGAGCTGGATCCGCGGTACGCCTCGGCCCATCAGTGGTACGCCTTCTGGCTCGCAGCGCAGGCGCGGTTTGACGAGGCGCTGGTCGAGGGCCACACGGCCTTGGAGCTCGATCCGGCCTCGGTCTCGATCCGGCGGTCTGTGGGCTGGGTCTATTACTACGCGCGGCGCTACGACCAAGCGAAATACCACCTGTCGCGTGCCATCGCGATGAACCCCACCGCGAAGGAGACCTACCGGGTGCTCGGCATGGTCCTCGCGCAGCAGGGGCAGTGGAGCGAGGCGGAGCGCGTGGTTCGCGAAGGGACGGCCCTGCCCGGGATGGGGATGTACACGACGGCCACGTTGGGCTACGTGCTGGCCCGGACCGGCCGGCGGACGCAGGCCGAGGCGCTCCTCGCGGAGCTCGCGGCCGAAAGCCGGCGGGACTACGTCTCGCCAGTGGCGTTCGCCACGGTGCACCTCGGGCTGGGCGATCGGGGCCGCGCGCTCGACTGGGCCGAGCGGGCGTATGAGGAGCGACGTGGGTGGCTGGCGTACCTGCAGGTGAATCCGCTGCTCGATCCGCTGCGCGGTCAGCCGCGGTTTCACACGCTGCTGGAGAAGATGCGGTTGTAGGCCGTGTCCGGGAACCTCCCTGTGCCGTGCGCGGTTGATGGTGCGGAGCACTTGCGGAGGCGGGCATGACATCGAAGAAAACGCGCGCGACCCGGCGCCGCGGCCCCGCGACCTGCCGGCACGCGCCGCAGTACGAAACGGATTGGCTGGGCCGCACCTACGTCGGCTGCCCGATTTGCAGCCGCTGGAAGCTGGTGAAAGGGAAGCCGGCTCCTCCCGACGGGAAGAGGCTGGCGGCTTGACTTGATGCGAAGAGGGGTCAGGAGATGTCGTCCCGGCCCCTCGTTGCTGCTCACCGCTGTGCGTCTCTCGCGTCTCGCCGTTGCGTGTCCTATTCTCCGTACGGTATCCAGATGTTCTTGACTTGAGTCGCCTCCCGCAGAAACTCTCGGCCTTCTCCCTGCACACTGTCAGTCCAGTCCCGCCCGTGCCACTCGACCCACGTCCGCTTCATGTTCCCCGCCGAGGCCCGCTCGACGTCCGCGCCGGCGGCCTGATTCCCGAAATACCACACCGCGTCCACGTCGTCGTGCTCCGCCAGCACCTTGACGAGCGCGTCCTTCGCGCCGGTGACGATGTTGATGACCCCGGGCGGCACGTCCGACGCCTCGAGCACCGTGTACAGCTCGGTGGCGGCGAGCGGATGAGCTTCGGACGGGATCGTGACGACGGTGTTGCCCACCGCGACGGCCGGCGCGACGAGCGACACCAACCCGAGCAGCGGGTACTCCTCGGGACACGCGATCCCCAGCACGCCAATGGGCTCGTTCATCGCGAGCGTCACGCCGCGAATCGGCACGTGGTGTACGGCGCCGTCGTACTTGTCCGCCCACGCGGCGTAGCTGAAGAGCCGGGCGATCGCGGCATCCACCTCGTGACGCCCTCCGCCATTCCCCGCCTCGGTGCCGGTCATCGTCGCGATGCGCTCCGCGAACTCGTCCGCGCGCTGCGCCAGGTTCTCGGCGATGTAGTAGAGGATCTGCCCCCGGCCGTGACCGGTCGTCCGCGCCCAGCCGGCCGCCGCATGCGCCGCCTCGACCGCGTTGCGGATGTCCTTGCGGTTCCCCTCGGCCACCTCGCCGAGCGGCGTCCCGTCCGGCGCAACGATGTGACGGGCGTAGGGGGCATCGGGGCGAACCTGCTCCCCCCCGATGAACATCTTGTAGGTGCGGTCGATCGGAGGGAGCAGGGAGCTGGGAGCGGGACGCTCCTTGGCAGTGCGCGCTGTGGTGCGGGTAACCGGCTTCGCGACAGCCTGCTCCCTGCTCCCTGCTCCCTGCTCCCATTCGGGTTTCAGATACTCCCACATGCCTTCTCGTCCACCCTCGCGGCCAAACCCGGATTCCCGATACCCCCCGAACCCCGACGCCGCGTCGAACAGGTTGGTGCAGTTGATCCACACCACGCCCGCCTTGATCTTCGGCGCGACGTCGAGCGCGAGGTTGATGTTCTCCGTCCACACGCTGGCCGCCAGGCCGTACGGGGTGTTGTTCGCGAGCTCCACCGCCTCGGCGGGCGTGCGGAATGTCATCGAGACGAGCACCGGGCCGAAGATCTCCACCTGCGCGATCGTGGCGGCGGGGGAGACGTTGGTGAACAGCGTGGGCGGATAGAAGTAGCCCTCGGTCGGGCACGCCCAGGACGGCTGCCACATCGTGGCACCCTCGTCCACGCCTTGGTTCACGAGCTTCCGGATGCGCTCAAGCTGCACCGGGGCCACGATCGCGCCCATGTCGATCGCCTTGTCGAGCGGCGGACCCACCCGCAGCTTCTCCATCCGCGCGCGCAGCCGCGTGAGCAGCCGCTCGGCCACCCCCTCGTGCACCAGCAGCCGCGAGCCCGCGCAGCACACCTGCCCCTGGTTGAACCAGATCGCGTCCACCGCGCCCTCTACCACGCTGTCCAGGTCCGCGTCGTCGAACACGATGAACGGGCTCTTTCCGCCCAGCTCGAGCGAGAGCTTCTTCCCCGAGCCCGCCGTCGCTGTGCGGATGATGCGGCCCACCTCGGTCGAGCCGGTGAACGCGATCTTGTCGATGTCGGAGTGGTTGACGATCAGCTCGCCGGTCCTGCCGTCGCCCGTGACGACGTTCAGCACACCGGCCGGGAGCCCCGCTTCGTGCGCCAGCTCGGCGAGACAGAGGGCAGTGAGCGGTGTGAACTCGGCGGGCTTCAGGATGACGGTGTTCCCGGCCGCAAGCGCCGGCGCGACCTTCCATGCCACCATCAGGAGCGGGAAGTTCCACGGGATGATCTGCCCCACGACGCCCACGGGCCGGTAGCCCGCGAACTCGGACTCGAGGAGCTGCGCCCACCCCGCGTGGTGGTAGAAGTGCCGCGCGACGAGGGGGATGTCCAGGTCGCGTGTCTCGCGGATCGACTTGCCGTTGTCGAGGCTCTCGAGCACCGCGAGCAGCCGCGATTGCTTCTGCACCTCGCGCGCGAGCGCGTAGAGGTAACGCGCGCGGGCGTGCCCCGGGAGCCGGGACCACGCGGGGAACGCCGCGCGCGCGGCGGCGACGGCCGCGTCCACGTCCGCCTGGCCCGCCTGGGTCACGCGCGCCAGCCTGGCGGTCGTCGCGGGATTGACGACGTCGAACCCGTCGCCGTTTTTCCCCTTCGTCCACCGCCCGCCGACGAACAGGCCGAACGCTCCGTCGTGCCGCGTGATCCACTCCAGCGCCGGCCTGTCGCTCTCGGGCGCCGGACCGTAACTCATGGTCTGGAAGATCTCGGGGATGGTCGCCATGGGGGGGGCCGCCTCAGACCATCGGGTGGCGGTGCGCGGCGGCGTACCGTCCGGTCACGAAGTGCTCCAGCTGGCGCTCGATGTCGGTGAGCAGGGCGGACGCGCCGATGCGGAACAGGTCGGCGGAGAGCCACCGGTCGTCCAGCTCTTCCTTCATGAGGATGAGCCACTCGAGCGCCTGCTTGGCTTTGCGGATCCCTCCCGCCGGCTTGAACCCCACCGCGTAGCCCGTGCGCTCGTGGTAGTCGCGGATTTGTCGTGTCATCACGACGCCGACTGGGAGCGTGGCGTTCACGGGCTCTTTCCCGGTGGACGTCTTGATGAAGTCTGCGCCCGCCATCATGGCGACCTGGCTCGCCCGCGCCACGGTGGCGAGCGTGGCCAGCTCGCCGGTGCCGAGGATGACCTTCATCAGGGCACGGCCGCACGCCTCGCGGAACGCGCGCACCTCGTCGTACAGCGCTTCCCAGCGGCCCGCGAGGGCGTGGGCGCGGGTGATCACGACGTCGAGCTCACTCGCTCCCGCCGCGACGGAGGCCGTGATCTCGTCGATGCGCTGGGGTAGCGGATTGAGCCCCGCGGGGAAGCCGGTCGACACCGCGGCCACGGGGATCCCCGTGCCGCCCCCCCCCAGAGCCTGGACGGCGACCGGCACAAATGCGTGGTACACGCACACCGCGCCCACGGTGATCCCCAGCTCCGTGGCGCCCAGGGCCTCGAGGATGTCCCGGCGCAGCGGGTGCTGCGCTTTGGCGCAGAGCCGCAGCACGTTGGTCGGCGTGTCGTCGCCTTGGAGTGTGGTCAGGTCCATGCAGGTGATCGCCCGGAGCAACCAGGCGGCCTGCCATTCCTTTTTGACTGTGCGGCGCGTGGGGACTGTCGCCGCACGGCGCTCGACGGCGGAGCGGTTGATCCGCAGCGCGCGCACGAGGTCGAGATCGAGAGGGATGCCGGGATTGCGCTCGGGGCGGCTGACCACCCGCAGCGCGCGCTGCGGGGCGACGGCCGTCGGCAGGATCGCCGCCGCCGGCGTCGCCGCTTCGTACTTCCGCTTGGTCTCCATGGCCGGACTGTGAAATCTAAGGGTTCGGCTTTTTCTGCTTCACGGTGTCCCGCGGGGCCTTCGCGTCCTTCGCGGGACGGCGCTCCACCGGGGCCTGCGGCCGCTCCGGCTTGGCTCGTGCTGGCTCGGCGCGTCCCGGCGCCGGCGTCGGTTTCTCGGCGGCTGCCGGTGCCGGCTGCCCGGCGGGAGCCGGCTGCGATGGCGGCGTCGGTTTCTCCGCGGCCGCCGGCGCACGGCGCTCCTTCCGCCCCGCCCGCTCGGGCGGCACAACCGCCGGTGCCGGGCGTTCCGCGCGTCCGGGCTTCTCAGGGGACACGACTGCCGGCGCGGGACGTTCGGCACGTCCCGGTTTCTCAGCGGCGCGTCCCGGCTTCTCGGCGGGGACCGGTGGGGGTGCGGGCCGTTCCACGGGTGCGGGCCGTTCCACGCCACCCGCCGCAGGAGGACGCTTTTCGCCTTGTGGCGCCGCGACGCTCGGCGGGAGCGACCGCGGTGGCGGGAGTCCTTCGCGGGCCGGCCGCAGGACCGGCACCGGGCGCTCGGCGTGTGCCGGCTTGTCGGTGGTCACGGCCGCGGGGGCCGCCGGGACGGCGGGTCGCACGAGCGGATTGGCGCGCGCGCCCGGCGTCCGGGCGCGGAGGGTCGCGAGGGTGGTGTCGTCGACGGGACGGCCGGGATGCGCCCGCAAGGCGGCCTCGCGTGCGGTGAACGGCACGGGCGGCGGTGGCGCGGGCCTGCGGGCTACCACCGCGCGCGTTACCACCACCGGCGGCGGGCGCCGTGCTGCGACGATCTCGGGCTCCGCCAGCACGCTCTGCCGCACCGGCGCCACGCGCGCGGTGGCGCCGAGTACCGTCGCTTGCTCGAGCCGCTCGCGTGGCACCACGATCACGCTCCGGCCCACCGGCCGCGACTCGACGAACGTCTGTTGCGTCACGACCGTCACGGCACCCGGTTGGGTGCGGTTGCGATAATTGATATGCGTGACGTTCACGTTGGTCACATTGATGTTGGTGACATTGACGTTCGTCACGTTCACGTTGCGGATGTACGTATTGCTGACGCGATACGCCGGCACATACGGCTCGTCCGGCGCGAGCGGGAACCATGCGACGCCGGCGCCGCCGCCGCTCGTGATCGCGAGGCTCCAGTGGCGCCCGCCCACGAACACGACGAGCGCGGGAGCGTACACCGGCTGTGCCACGACGTGGCCCGGCACCCACACCCACGCGCCGTCCCAGTACACCCAGCGGCCGTAGTGGAACGGCGCGAACCCCCAGGGCGCATCGTCGATCCAGGTCCAGCCCCAGGGCTCGACCCATGCCCAGTGTCCGTAGCGGTACGGCGCCCATCCCACGATCGTGGTGCGCGGCACCCAGACGGGCCCATACGCCGGGCTGTCGCGCCAGTCGCCGTGGTCGTCCAGGTCCTCGTAGCCGATCACCTCGCGCGACACATAGCGCGCCGAGCAGGCGTCGTCCCAGCGACGGTCGCGTGCCGCGCTCCAGTCCTCCCAGTCGTTCGGGGGCGGCGCACCGTGAATGTCGTAGCTCGGCGAGTCGCCGCCGGACAGGACGGCGGCTTCGTCCGCGTGCACGGGGAAGGCCGAGCCGGCAGCGGTCACTTCCGCCTCGCCGTGGCGCACCGTGACGGTGGTCGTGTCGCCGGTCGAGTCGACGCCGATGCGGTAGGCACCGGGGCGGAGCAGGGACACGGCGCCGTTGGGGGTGTCGATTTCGAAGCTCTCGTCTTCGCCCAGGTTGCGCAGCCGGACGTTGAGCAATCCTTCCGACAGGCGGACCTGCGTCGCGCGATCGTCGAGCGCCAGGAACCCGAAGGCGCTCTGTGGCGCGAGCCGGATCGCAGTCGAGCCGACCGTGATCTCGGCGCGGGCGTCTGCGTCGGTCCAGAGATGGTCGCCGGTCGTGAGCGGATAGTTGAGGGGCGCCTCCGCCCAGTCATCCACGCTCGCGGGACGGAACGACACCGAACCGGCGAGAAAGCTGAGCCGGCCGACCCGGCTCGGGGGATCGGCGTCGGGGGGGTCCGCGAGGCGAACCGCTGGCAGCAGGGCCAGCACCAGCGCCGGCGTGAGGCAGCGGGCGATGCGCATGGGGGGGGTCTCCTTTCTCGACCGTACGATAGGCCCGAGGCGGCGGCTTGGAAAGGCGCGTGCTCGATCCCTTCGCGCTCCAGCCACTCGACCGCCGCAGCGCCCGCGTCCGCGCCGACTTGTCCGACCGGCTGGCGCTTCCCCCGGGCTTCCTCGATGCGCTCCAGCGGAGCTACGTCCTGACCTTCGTGGCGCATCTATTCGTGGTGTATGAGCCGCTCGTGGTGTATGAGCTGCGGGAGGCGGGCGCGACGCCCGTCGGCTCGGACCATGTGAGGCACGTCACGAGCGCGGCGGTCACGCGATCGTGACGGGCGTGACCGCGCGCCGTGTGTCGCGTCTTTAGGGTGAGGCGCAGGCGCACCGGTAACCTGCGGCCGGCGGCCCTTGACCCCTATATCGAGCGATGATGCGAGCGTACCCTATGAACGCCGCACACAACACGGTCCTGCCCGACGCGCTCCTCGTGGAGCGCATCGCCGCGCTGAGCGACAAAGCCGCCCTGGCGGAGCTCGACGCGCGCCACGGGCTGACGCTGTACGCCATCGCGTATGGCTTGATATTCGACGGCGAGGCCGCCGACGCGGCCGTGGCAGCCGTGTTTCGCGAGGCGTGGCGTAGCGCGGCGGCGTACGACCCCCGCGACGGCAGCGTCGCGCGCTGGCTCGCGAACTTGACGCGCGGGGCGGTGCGGGATCAGGTGCGGAGCGCGCCGGGCTCCGGTCGCAGCGCGCATGTAGGGCGGATCGTTGCCGCCGGCGCGCGCGCCCCCCGCCCCCCCGTAGCTCCCGCTTCTGATCCGCGGCGCCGTCGGGCTGGCTGGACGCGCCTCCCGCGGGTCGCCGCGATTGTCCTCCTGCCCGCCATCCTGCTCGCAGCAACCGTCTAGACGTACCCGGCCGGCGTCACGGCATCATCATCCCCGCGTCGCGGGTGCCGGCGGGCCGCAGCCGGAGATAGATCGCCACTCCCGTCGGCGTGCGGCTGCCATACAGGGCATCGAGGCTCGAGGGGACAAAATTGATTGAGCCGCGGATGCCCGCGCCGACCGATAGCCCCGACATGGTGCCGAGCCCCCGCAGGTACCCGAGCGCCAGTACGCCGACGCCGTATTGCGTCGCTTGCGGCACGGCCGGAATCACAAGCTCCTCGGCGCTCTTCTGTACGTACTCGGCACGACCGAAGAACGAGTTCGTCCCGTCGAGGTCCAGGGCAGTCTCTACCAGAACGCTCGACGCAAGCCGCCCGGTCCCAATCGGGTCATTCGCGCCGTAGATCAGGGCGCTCGACCACGTGCCGCCCGCGCCGACGGGCTGCGTGGTGAGCACCGCCGCTCCGATGCGGTGGAGCGACTCGTTCGGGTGGAGCGCTTCGGGGCTCTTCAGGTACGCGTACCAAGACGACAGACTCCAGCGCCGCCCCGGGTTCACCGTCAACCGGGCGCTGTAGGAATCGAGCCTCCGGCCCGTGTAGTCGAAGTCGGTGCGATTCTCGTCCGGCTCGCGTCCGCTGAACCAGGACGCCTCGAGCTTGACCGTCCGTGTGAACACTCCCGCCGTTAGGACGCCGAAGGTGATGTGCGTGCCGTCCTGCCAGTGGTGGGAGATCGGCGCCAGCGGATCAGCGGCCGCCGACGGGCGGTGCGGGAACGCGACGGGGCCAACCGCCGGCTCGCCGACTGGCGCGAGATAGAGCGACAGCCCGAGATTCCGTGCCACCGGGCGCTCATAGAGGGCGGAAAGCTCCACGAAAAGGTCGTGGGGGTGCTGGCGATCGTGCAGCGGCGCGCCTTGGTAGGACTCGCCGGACTGAACCAGCAGCGGGTAGCCCCGACCGCCGATCGTCCACGGTTCGGCGCTCAGCATGCTGCGCACCTCCAGTCGTCCGCCGCCGAGCGGCCGGCTCGCCGCCGCCATTGCCCAGTTGACGATCCCCAGCTGGTTGCTGCCGCGGGATCCTCCCTGCCAGTCGTATTGGAAGAAGCCGGCCCCGTGCAGCATCACCTTCCACTTGCCGAGCACGAGGTGGGCTGCGTGCATCGGAGCAGCGTCGGGAAGCCAGGAGGTGCCCGACCCCATCCGCGTTTCCGGAATGCCGAGCGGTCCCGCGGCCTCCGGCATGGGCATCGCGTGGCCGGGATGTTGGGCGGTGAGGCGGTCGGGCGGTCGGGCGGTCAGCCATACCACGACTGCCAAAGCGCGCGACATGCATTCGTGACGATTCATGAGACACCTCAAGCCTTGTTGTCAAACGACGACCATTGCGGACGAGGACGCACCGTCCGACCGTCCGTCAGTCCGACTGTCCGACGCTATTCAGGCTTGAGGCGGTGGAGCGAGCGGTGGAGCGAGGTAGGAAATCAGCGTGGCAGCCGGTGCCAGGACTCCCGTGCGAGAGACGCTGCGGGCGCCCAGCGGCGCCTTCGTCCACGCCGGCGCGGCCGGACCGTCGGTCGGGCAGGCGCTGCCAGCGGCACAACCCACGCCCGTCGCGTCGTGATGGCACGCCTGGTCCGCCCGCTGTGGGACGAGCGCGGCGATCGGCGCGCCGCGCTGGTGCATCGTGCTGCCGTGGTGTCCTCGGTGCATGTGGCACGGCGTCGCAGCCTGTGCGAGCAGGCTCAGGCACATGGGCAGGCCTGTCGCTGACGAGCCGACGGCAATCGCCAGCGCGAGGGCGACGACGCGCAGCGCGACGGGGCCTCGAGATACTGGGAGCACGGCGGAAGTATAACGCCAGGGCTCGAGCGGGCGGGTCTCCGCGGTCGGGCGGGGCGCATTAAGTTTGGCACGCCGGCCTTCTCCACCAGGGGAGTCATCGTGACCACTCACGGCCCCACGGACGGGGCTCCGCGCCCGACGAACCCGCGCCCGCAGTCCGTCAAGGTCTACGGTGCCACCCCCCGGGCCGAAGGGCGCGGCGCGAGTCCGCTGCTCGCGGGCGCGATCGCCGGCATCCTCCTGGCGCTGCTGTGGACGCTGCTCGTCTACGTGACGCATAACCCGGTCCGTTTAGCCGCCTGGGGGGTCGGGGGCCTGGTCGGCGTCGCCGTAGCAAAATCGGCCGGCCAGCGGGGCCGGTCGCTCGGAACCCTCGCGGCGGTCCTGACCATCGGTGCCGTGATCCTCGCGAAGGTGTTGATTCTCGCGGTAGCGCTCCGACCAATCGTCATGGACGAGATCCTCCGGAACCGCGACGCGACAACCGCGCTCTTCCTGGTCGACATGACGACGCACCGATCGTTCTCGCCGGAGCTGCAAGCCGCGATGGACCGACAGATCCGCGAGTACCGCGATACGGCCCTGTCCGGCCTCGGGGCCGAGCTGAACGACCGGATGATCGCCGAAGCCCGCGCGCGTGTTGCGTCCGCCACACCTGCGGAGCGCTCACGGCTCGTCCAGGTGTACATGACCAAGGCGCTCGCGCGCGTACGCTTCGGGTCACTGCTCGGCAGCTTGTTCGGGTTGTGGGATGTGCTCTGGGCGGCGCTCGGCATCTCCAGCGCCTGGAAGCTGGCGCAAGCCGCGACCGGCTGACTACGCCCCCGGTTTCTCCTTGTCGCGCTCCGCATGCTCGCGTTCGACAAGCTCGCGTTCTTCGCGCGCGCGTCTCACTCGCTCCTGTCGGAGCCTGCGCTCCTCCTCTTCCTTGGCGTCCCGCACGGCGTCGCGCTTCTCTTGTTCGGGGTCCACCTGTTCGCGCGTCTGTCGTACTCGCTCCTGGCGCCGCTGGCGCTCTTGCTCCTGCCTGGCGGCGCGGTCGGTCTCGAGAGCGGCCATCCTCTTCGAGTTCATCCACCACATCACACCGAACAAGCCGAACTGCGCGGGAAGGACGAACACGAACGAAAAGGGAAACAACGCCCTGACGGTGGCCGAGAGCGCCAGGCTTGCCAGGGCCCACTTCCAGCCGGCCATGTGCTCGTACTCGGCGGCGGCATAGAAGAGCGCCGCGAATCCTAGACCGCCCAGCAAGCCCATGGCGGCAATATGTGAGATGCTACCCGAACGAGCAATATTTCCTGTGACGCTGGGGCTCACGCCCAAGCGAGGCGCCGATACGATCTCAACCCAAGCAGGACGCATGGTCCTTCTCGCGCTGTTACGCATCCTCGTGGTCGTCGTGATCGGAGCGCTCATGCTCGCGCTGCGGCGCTACATGATGCGCCCGTAGCGTGCGCACCGGGGCAGGGGAACGTTTAGTTTGGCCTGGGCGCCCGTAGCTCAAGAGATCTTCGCTTTCGGTGATCGGCTCGGCCTTGACGACCTTACCGCTGTTGTAGTCGACAATCACCTCGAAGAACTTGCCGCCCTTCACCGTATAGACGGAGAGCTGCAGCTTGCCTTCCTCGATCTCGAATTTGGCGGAAATCGGCTGCCCGTGACTGGCGCTCGCCGCCAGACCGCGCTCGAGCGACACCCGAGCGATCATAGCGGCCTTTGCCACGGCAGCCTGGTTGCCTTCTTCTTCTTCCTGGGCCGCGAGTGTGCTCGCCGAGCACACTGCTGCCGCGGCCAGAACCGGGACAAGCCATGCCTTCCTCGTCATGTTCATGTGATGCTCCCGATCTCGGTGTCGTGAATTGATCCTCTAGCCAGCTTTCTTGATGTTCATCTTGTCCAACGCGGCGCGGAGTCCGTGCGCCAGCTTGAGCGCGTCGTCGTTCGCCCAGTAATGCATGAAGAAGAGGTGCGGGCTGTCGGTCAGCATATGGCTGTGGAGGGCCGTGATGGCGATGCCGTTGTCGCGCAGCGCCCGGATCACGGGGTTGACCTCACTCCCGATCAAGACGAAATCCCCCGTGATCGCCGCCTTGCCCCCACCCGTCGGCTGGAAGTTGATCGCCGTCGCCAGGCCCATGGACGGAGGGACGTCGATCCCGTCCGCGGTGATCTTCTCCGCCCGCGGCACGCCCACCTGGAACACGCCACCGTTGACCTTCCCGTGATACCCGAGGATTTGCCCGATCTGCGCGGTGTCGACGCCGAAGCCTCCGGCAGATACCGCCGAGGAGGAGGCGCCGAGCGGTGTCTTGGTGAGGGCCAGCGCAGCGTGGATCGCCGCCGCGAGTCTCACCGGCGCGCCGTGCCCGCCGATGTGCATGTACATGACCCGCGGGGACTCGTGCAGAACGTGGTTATGCAACGCGGTCTCTTCGATCCCACCGTCCTGGAGCGTGCCGAGGACGGGGCCGACCTCGCTCTCGAGCAGCACGAGGTCGCCCATCAGCATCGCCGCGGTGTCGCTCACCTGCTTGAACGCGACCCAGGAGCCAAGCGCCAGGGCGGGCTTCACCGCCACACTGCCGATGGTGACGTGGAGGTCACTGCGCGGCATCCCGACCTTGTAGGCCCCGTCCGGCTGGAGCGCCCCGGACTTTCCGAGCCCCGCGTCCACCTGTTTCCAGTCGATGGGCGCGAGCGGCTGTTGCGCCTGCTGGCGTGCGGGCATGATCAGCAGCAGCGCGGTGAGCGCCGAGATTCGTTGACCCATATCTCCTCCACTGAGGTGATCCCGATCCACAGAAGTCTTGCTCGGAAAATTCTCGCATGATACACTTGTGATAGTCAAGGGATTCGTTTGGGAGGCGACGCCGACATGCCGCAGTCCGCTGCGAACCGTTGGGTCTTGCTCATCCACCAGATCCCGCCCAAGCCCGACTACTTCCGGGTGAAGGTGGGGCGCAGGTTGCAACGTCTCGGCGCGGTCGCGATCAAGAACTCGGTCTACGTGCTCCCCCGGTCGGACGAGACGGTCGAAGACTTCCAATGGCAGATGCGGGAGATCGTGGCCGGCGGCGGGGAGGCCTCGGTGTGCGAGGCCAACTTCGTGGATGGCCTCACCGACACCGAGATCGAGGCGCTGTTTCGCACCGCCCGGGATGCGGACTACCGCGAGATCGCCGCGGACGCGCAACGCCTCCTGAAGGCGTTGCCGGGAGGCGGGCGACGCGCGCGGACCGACGGCCGCGGGCAGATCACAGCCGACGTCCGCCGGCTGAAACGGCGCCTCGCAGACATCGTCGCCATCGACTTCTTCGGGGCCCCGCGCCGCCGGCCGGCCCACGAGGAGCTCGCACGGCTCGAGGCGCGGCTGCGCCCGCGGGAGACTCAAGTCCCACCACCAGCTCATCCCGCCCAGGCGCCCAGCGGCGCGACGTGGGTAACCCGGCAGGGGGTCTACATCGATCGCATCGCGAGCGCGTGGCTGATTCGCCGGTTCATCGACTCGAAGGCGCAGTTTAAGTTCGTCGCCGCCGAGGGGTACCGGCCGCGGCCGGGCGAGCTCCGGTTCGACATGTTCGAGGCCGAGTACACTCACGAGGGGGACGCCTGCACCTTCGAGACGCTCGTTACGCGCTTCGGCCTCGGCGATCGTGCGCTCCGCGTTATCGCGGAGATCGTGCACGACATCGACTGCAAGGAAGCGAAGTTCGGGCGGCCCGAGGCCTCCGGGATCGAACGACTGATCGCCGGCATCGCGAAGCAGCACGCGGAGGACACCGCGCGACTCGCGCACGGTGCCGCGCTCTTCGACGCGCTGTACGCGGCGCTGGCGGCCACCGCGGCCGAGACGGGTCGACCGCGGCCCGCAAAGCGCGGCGCAGCGCGCACGACCACGAGGTCGTCGCGACGGTGACCACGGGCCTCGGCAATGGGATGGGCGCGGGGAACACCCCGCCGACCGCCGTCGAGCGATCGAGCCTGCGGGCGTTTCTCCTCTACTTCCTGCGGCTCGGCACACTGGGGTTCGGCGGGCCGATTGCGCTCGCCGGACACATGCAACAGGACCTGGTGGAGCAGCGCGGCTGGATCAACGCGCAGGAGTACAAGGAGGGCCTC
>Ga0137371_10000533_pt1 | contig 28483 bp, 25 predicted proteins | sample SagtaG_7_FD_104919 | JGI IMG/M metagenome (GOLD analysis project Ga0137371, IMG submission 104919) | Vadose zone soil microbial communities from Sagehorn Ranch, Mendocino, California, USA - Sage1_R_40_16 metaG | ecosystem: Environmental > Terrestrial > Soil > Vadose zone | place: USA...
CGCAGGACGTCCGCGCCGAGATCCCCGACGAGAGACATCGCCGAGAGCCGCAGCATCCCGCCTGTCACCAGCACCGTGATGCCCGGCGCATCGGCGAGCGCCGTCGCGACGAGCAGGCCGTTCGTGACGACTACCAACTCGCGCTTGGAGCGAAGCTCGAGCGCGAGGTAGTAGGCGGTCGTGCTCGCGTCGAGGGCGACAGCCTCGCCCTCGTCGACCATCGCCGCCGCCGCGCGGGCGATCGCGCGCTTGCGCTCGACCTCGAGGCGCAACCGGTGATCGAACCCCACCTCCGACTGCCCCAGTTGCAAGGCCCTGACACCACCGCGGATTCGCGCGACGAGGCCTTGCCTGGCGAGCGTGGTCAGGTCGCTGCGCACGGTCACCTCCGAGACTGCGAAGGCTTCCGAAAGTTCCGCAACCGGTAGATAATCGCGACTCTCGAGCAGGTGCAAGACGTGCTGCATGCGCTCCTGCTGCGTCAAATTGCGAAGATCTTCCGAGGCGCCGATTGCGCGACCTTACTCCCGACCCTCCGAAGAAGTCAAGAGATACGAGCTGCTGACTTACGAAGCGATCCGAAACGAAAGCCAACTCGTAATTCGCCGCGAATACGTCAGACTCGCCGCTGATGAACGACGACGCCATGTTCTCGCGCCTCGATGCACTCGAGATCGAGACCCCGTCGTGGGCGTACGGAAACTCGGGGACGCGCTTCCACGTCTACCCATGGCCCGGCGCCGCCCGCACCGTCTGGGAGCGGATCGACGACGCAGCAGTCGTCCACGAGTTGACCGGCTGCTGCCCGAGCGTGGCTTTGCATATCCCATGGGATTCCGTCGACGATTGGGGCGCCCTCGGTGACTACGCACGCGGTCGGGGCATCGGGGTCGGTGCAATCAACCCGAACCTGTTCGGGGACGACTCCTTTCGTCTTGGAAGCCTCGCCAACCCCGACCCAGCCATTCGGCGGCGGGCACTCGAGCACTGCACCGAATGCGTCGAGATCGCGCGACAGCTTGGTTCGACGATCGTCAGCCTCTGGCTCGCCGACGGAACGAACTATCCCGGGCAAGACGACCTGCGAGGCCGTCACGCTCGGCTCCTCACAGGGCTCGAAGAGCTCTACGCGGCCCTATCCCCCGACCAGCAATTGCTTGTCGAGTACAAATTCTTCGAGCCCGCCTTCTACAGCACCGACCTGCCCGACTGGGGAACCGCGGCCCTCGTCTGCCGGCGCCTCGGCCCGCAAGCGCAGGTGCTCGTCGACACCGGACACCATCCGCAGGGCACGAACATCGAGCAGATCGTGGGGCTGCTGGTGGCCGAGGGCCTGCTCGGCGGCTTCCATTTCAACAACCGCAAGTACGCCGACGACGACCTGATCGCCGGGTCCGTCGACCCGTTCGAGTTGTTCCGGATCATGCACGAAATCGCCCTCGCCGAGGTCGAGGCGTCGACCGCATTCATGATCGACCAGTCGCACAACGTCGAGGGAAAGATCGACGCGATGCTCCAGTCGGTCATGAACATCCAGACGGCGTACGCGAAGGCGCTCTTGATCGACGAGGCCGTCCTTTCGACGGCGCAGGCAGAAGGGGACGTGCTCGGCGCGCATCGCACGCTTACGGACGCATTTGAGACGGACGTGCGTCCGGTCCTCGCCCGGTGGCGAGCAGACAAAGGACTCGACCCCGACCCGGTCCGGGCGTTCCGGGACGGCGGCTACGCCGACCGGAGAGCGCGCGAGCGCGGTACCGCTCGAGTCGAGAGCGCCTACGAGAAGCAGTGAGTCCGCCAACTGCCAGGGGACGTTGGAGGTCGACCTCCAACCGCGGACAGGGGTAACGACCCGTCGAGCAGCGCGCGGCCAACGACCGCTCCCTCGCAGCCGACCGCGGCGACAGCGGCGAGGTCGGACTCGGAGCGGATTCCGCCTGCGGCGAGCACTGGCAGACCCGAGGCGTCGAGGACTTGGCGTAAGAGATCCAGATCCGGTCCACCGAGCATCCCGTCGCGCTCGATCGCCGTGCACAGGACCCGCGACACGCCGGCCCCTGCGCAATGCCGCGCGACGTCGGACGCGTCCAGGCCGGTGTCCTCGAGCCACCCACGAGCTGCCACGCGCCCGCCGCGAACGTCGATCGCGACCACGAGCCTGTCGCCGAGCTCAGCGGCGAATCGTTCGAGCGCTTCAGGCTTCGCGAACGCGGCGGTCCCGACAACGACCCGCGCGGCGCCTGCGGCGAGGAGCTGCTCTGCGTCGGCCGGGGAGCGGATCCCGCCCGATGCCTGCAGCTTCGCGGGAGCGGCCGCCTCGGCGAGGCGGGCGATGACGCCCGTCCGGATTAGGCCGTGGCGGGCGCCGTCCAGGTCGACGACGTGAATCAGCCGCGCCCCGGCGGCCGTAAATCCCCGCACCAGCTCCTCTGGTTCCGCACGCACCGCCACGCGGTCGAAGTCCCCTTGCTCGAGGCGCACGGCCTCCTGGCCGAGCAGATCGACGGCGGGAAGCACCTGGAATGTTCCTTCTGCCATGTTAGTATGCTAATACAGCATTTCAATCCGAGCCGGGGAGATCGCAGCCGTGGCGGAAGGGTCACATCCCGAGTGGGAAACGAAAGAGACACGAGACCTGCTGAAGACGATCGTCTCGCTTCGGACCGTCGACGAGGCGGAGAGATTCTTCCGCGATCTCTGCACGCTCTCCGAGCTCGAAGCGATGACGCACCGCTGGCAAGCGGCGCAGCTGGTCGACCGCGGCCTGCCGTATCACGAGGTCAGCAAGAAAACGGGCGCGTCGACGACGACAGTGACGCGGGTGGCGCACTGGCTGCGCCACGGCGAGGGCGGCTATCGGCTGATGCTCGACCGGCGTCGCCGGCAGCACGCGCGGACCGCCTGACGATCGCGATTCCCGCCAAGGGCCGTCTGCGCGAGCCCTCCGTCGCCTTGTTGGAGGACGCGGGCCTCGGACCGGAGCAGCCCGGCGAGCGGGCGCTTGCCTTCCCCTGCCGCAACGCGCCGGTCGACGTGCTGCTCGTCCGTGCCGCGGACGTGCCCGAGTACGTCCAGGACGGAGTCGTCGACTGCGGGGTCACCGGCGCGGACCTCGTCCGTGAACGCGGCGCCGATGTAGAGGAACTGCTTCGCCTGGGCTACGGCGCTTGCACGCTCGAAGCCGCGGTGCCGGAGGAGTCGCCCGCGCGCACGCTCGCGGACCTCGACGGCCTTCGCGCCGCGACGGTCTATCCCCACCTGGCGAGCGCGACCCTGCGCGAGCACGGCGTCGAAGTCGAACTCGTGGAGGTCACGGGTTCGGTAGAGGTGGCTCCCCGGCTCAAGCTGGCAGACGCCATCGTCGACCTCGTCTCGAGCGGCAACACGCTGCGGACGAACGGACTTCGGTCGCTCGGCGTGCTCTTCGAGTCCGAGGCGACGCTGATCGCCCGACCGAACGGCGACGACGATCGCGCCCACCGGCTGGCAGGAATCCTGCGCAGCGTCGTCGAGGCACGTGCCGCGCGGTATCTCATGCTGAACGCGCCCGAGAGCGCGCTCGAAGAGATCTGCGCGATCGTTCCCGGCTCACGCGCGCCGAGCGTCCTGCCCCTGACCGAGCCCGGCATGGTGGCGGTGCACGCGCTCGTTCCCGCGGCCGACGTGTGGCGGTTGCTGCCGCAACTCGAGGCCGCAGGCGGCTCGTCGATTCTGCTTCTCCCGGTCGAAAGAATCCTTGCATGAGCGTCGAGCAGATCGTGCGCGACGTGTCCGAGCGCGGAGACGCAGCGTTGTGGGAATGGTCGCTTCTTCTCGACGACGCCGTGCCCGTCCGCGCCCAGCCGCGCGCCGGTCTGCCGACCGAGGCGCTGCTCACCCTCGCGGATTCGGTCCGGCGCTGGCATGAGCTGCAGCGACCGCCCGACGTCAGCCTCGAGATCACGCCCGGTGTCGAGCTCGAGCGACGCTGGGTGCCGCTGCGCTCGGTCGGCATCTACGTCCCGCGCGGTCTCGTCTCCACACTCGTCATGTGCGCGGTGCCGGCGCAAGTCGCGGGAGTGGAGCGCATCGTCGTGATGACGCCGCCCGAGGGCTCAGGTCTCGTCGCCGCTGCGGCCGAGCTGCTCGGCGTCGGTCAAGAGGTCTGGGCCGTCGGCGGTCCCCAGGCCATTGCTGCGCTCGCGTACGGGACGGACTCGCACGCACGCGTGGACAAGATCGTGGGACCGGGCAACGCGTACGTGAACGAGGCCAAGCTGCTCGTCTCGGGCGACGTTGCGATCGACCTCCCGGCGGGACCGTCCGAGGTGGTCGTCCTCCTGGCAGCGGATGCCGACCGGCAGGTCGCGGAGCGGGAGCTTGCGGCGCAGGCCGAGCACGGACCTGACACGGTCTGCAAGATCGTGGACGTGAACGGCAACGTCGAGCGCGCGCTCGAGGAAATCGAGGCGCTTGCGCCCGAGCACCTCGTCCTGCTCGGAGCCGACGCCGAAGGGCTGGCACCGCGCGTCCGCAATGCGGGCGCGGTCTTCGTCGGCCCATGGTCCGCGGTCGCGGCAGGCGACTACGCAACCGGCGGCAACCACGTCCTCCCCACCGGCGGCTGGGCCCGTGCTGTCGGCGGGCTCGGACTGGAGAGCTTCATGAAGCCGGTGACGGTGCAGCGACTGACACGTTCCGGCCTTGCACGAGTACGACCCGTGGTCGAGGCGCTGGCCGCAGTCGAGGGAATGCCCGCGCATGCGGAGGCGATGAACCGATGAGAACGCTGCCGGCCGCGTTCACCGAGTACAAGTGGGCGCCGTCGACCGAGGAGCTCGCCCGCCGCCTCGGCCTGGATGCGCTCGACATCGTGCGCTTCGACGGGAACGTTCCCGCGTGGCCGGCCCCATCCGCCCGTCCGGCGGCGGTTGCCGGTGCGCTCGCACGCGTGAACGAGTACGCGCACGGCGGCTTCCCCGAGCTGCTCCGCGCGATCGCAGACTACGCCGGGGTCGAGCCCGAGAACATCGTGCTCGGCGCCGGTGCCGACGACCTCATCTTGCTGTGCGCCCGCGCGTTCGCAGGACCGGGCGACCAGGTCGCGATCGCCGACGATCCGACGTACCCGCTCTTTGCCATCGCAGTCGCGCTCGCCGGGGCGGAGGTGGGAACAGACGACCCGGTCGTGACCTTCTGCTGCCGCCCTAACAATCCGACCGGCGCATTGGATCCGCTGCCGGCCGCACGGCCGCTCATCGTCGACGAGGCGTACTGGGAGTACGCGGGCGAAACGGCGGCCGGATCGATCGACGACGGTGTCGTCGTCCTGCGCACGTTCTCGAAGGCATATGCGCTTGCGGGCGCACGTGTCGGCTACGCGCTGGCAGACGCGGACACGGCGGCCGAGCTCAACCGCCGCCAGTCGCCGCAACCGATCTCCTCGACCTCGGTCGCCCTCGCGCTTGCGGGACTGGCCGCTCCGCCCCACGTGACCGAGCAGGTCGAGGAACGGGAGCGCATGGCGCGGGCGCTGAGCGCGCTCGGGCTCGAGCCGTTGCCGTCTCGTACGAACTTCCTGTTTGTGCCGCTCGACGGGTCGGAGACCATCGGCGAGGGGTTGCTGCGCCGCGGGCTCGTCGTCCGTGTGTTCCCGGACGGAATCCGCTTCAACGTGCGCGACCCCGTGGACGACGATCTCCTGCTGGAGGGGCTCGCCCACGTGCTCGACCGCCCCGCCCCGGTGGCAGCCGTCGGCGGGCGAAGAGCGCGGGTTGTGCGTACGACCGCCGAGACGCGCATCCGCGTGCGCCTTGCGCTCGACGGCGCGAGCCGCGTGCGGATCGCCACAGGTGCAGGCCTCTACGACCACCTGCTCGAGCAACTCGCCTTCCACGCAGGGTTCGACCTCGTGCTGGAAGCGGTCGGTGATCTGGAGACAGGACCGCATCACACCGTCGAGGACGCCGCGCTCGCACTCGGCGAGGCCCTCGACCGCGCGCTCGGCGACCGTCGCGGCATCGCTCGCTACGGAGACGCCGTTGTCCCGATGGACGACGCGCTCGCGCGCGTCTCGATCGACCTCGGCGGCCGTGCCTGGGCAGACGTGCGTCTCGAGCACGAGCCCGGGCTGGCGCAGCACGCGCTGCATAGCCTTGCGCAAGCCGGGCGACTCGCGCTGCACGTCGAGTCGACCGGCAGTGACGAGCACCACGTTGCGGAGGCTGCGTTCAAAGCCGTCGGCCGGGCACTCCGCACGGCAGTTCGCGCCGAAGGCGCAGGCATTCCTTCGACGAAAGGTGTGTTGTGAAAGTCGCCGTCTGCGACTACGGGGCCGGCAACGTGCGTTCCGTCCTCGCGGCATTCGCACGGCTCGACGCTGATGTGTCCATCGCCGAAACTCCCGACGCCGTCGCGACGGCCGATCTCGCCGTCCTGCCCGGCGTCGGCTCGGCTGCGAGCGCGATGACGGTGCTTCGCGAGCGCGGGCTGGACGAAGCTCTGCGCGAGCGGGTCACCGGCGGCCGGCCGACGCTCGGCATCTGCCTCGGGCTGCAACTCGCCCTCGAGCGGAGCGACGAGGACGGCGGGGTGCAAGGGCTTGGGCTTCTCCCGGGACGCGCAGTGCGATTGCAGGAAGGACGGGTGCCGCGGATCGGCTGGGCAACGGTGGACCCGGGCGGCGAGGCGTATTACTTCGCGCACTCCTACGCCGCGGAGACCCCGAACGCGTCAGCGACGTCCGAAGGAATCGTCGCCGAGGCGCGGTTCGCCGGGTTCGTCGGCGTCCAGTTCCATCCCGAGAAGAGCGGCGCCGCCGGCGCGCGGTTTCTGAAGCGATGCCTCTCCCCCGCCTGATTCCCTGTCTGGACGTCGCTGGGGGCCGCGTCGTCAAGGGCGTGCGCTTCGAGAACCTCCGCGACATGGGCGATCCGGTGGAGCTCGGCGCGTCCTACTCCGACGCGGGCGCCGATGAGCTCGTGTTCCTCGACGTGATGGCGACGCTGGAAGGACGACCGGCGCTGGTTGCGCTCGTCGCACGAGTTGCCGAACGGCTGGCGATTCCGTTCACCGTCGGCGGCGGTGTGCGCAGCGTCGCCGACGGCGCCTCGCTTCTGCGCGCCGGCGCGGACAAGGTCTCGCTCAACACTGCCGCGCTAACGCGGCCGGCTCTTATCTCCGAGCTCGCGAACCTGCTCGGCTCTCAGGCGGTCGTCGTGGCGATCGATGCGGCCGACGGCGAGGCGCGGGCCCGAGCCGGGACCGAGCCCACGGGACGAAGAGCCGTGGACTGGGCGGTCGAGGCGGAGGAGCGCGGAGCGGGCGAGATCCTGCTCACCTCGATGGACGCAGACGGCACCCGCGCCGGCTACGACCTCGAGCTGACCGCTGAGGTTGCAGCCGCAGTCTCCGTGCCGGTGATCGCGTCGGGCGGTGCAGGCGGTGCTCGACACGTGGCCGACGCGCTAGGCATTGCGCAGGCTGCGCTGCTCGCGTCGATCTTGCACGAGCGGCCCGACCGGCTGGCATCGCTTCGTCAGGAGCTGCACGGGCTGGGGGTCCCGCTGCGAGATGCAGCCTGAGCTCCGCGCGGCGATCGTCCAGGATGCCGAGAGCGGTCGCGTGCTCATGCTCGCCTGGATGGACGACGAGGCGCTTCGCCTGACGCGCGAGCGCGGCGAGGCGCACTTCTTCAGCCGCTCGAGGAACACCCTTTGGCACAAGGGCGAGACCTCCGGCAACACGCTCGTCGTCGAGGAGCTGAGAGAGGACTGTGACGGCGACGCGATCCTGCTTCGCGTGCGACCGGCAGGCCCGGCCTGCCATACCGGGTCGATCTCGTGCTTCGCACCCTGGCTCTGGCGGGTGGTGGCCGAGCGCGCCGCCACGAGACCCGCAAGGTCGTACGTGACCGCGCTGCTCGAGCAAGGCGCGGGCGCGGCAGCGCGCAAACTCGGTGAGGAAGGAGTGGAGGCGGCGCTCGCCGGCGCGGGCGAGAGCGACGAGCGCCTTGTCTCCGAGCTGGCGGACCTCTGGTTCCACAGCTACGTCCTGCTCGCAGCGCGCGGTCTCGATCCCGCCGCCGTCGAAGAGGAGCTCCAGACCCGACACCAGCAGGCACAGTCATCGTCGTGAGCTCGGAAACACGTGCGGAGGCCGACGCCCCGCTCCGTCGCGACGTTCGGCTGCTCGGCGCCATGCTCGGCAAAGTCATCGTGGAGCAGGAAGGCGACGAGCTGCTCGAAGCCGAGGAACGGATTCGGCTGCGCGCTCGAGACGCACGCGGCACCGGCGACGTGGATGCTGTCCGGGACACCGTGCGCATGCTGTCGCCCGGCGAACAAGCCAAGGTTCTACGAGCGTTCGGTCTTTACTTCCAGCTCGCGAACATCGCCGAGCAGCATCACCGCCTACGCCGAAGGCGGCAGTACGCCGCGGAAGACCAGCAGGCGCCGCGCGAGTCGCTCGCCGATGCATTCGAGCGCCTCGGCGACATCGGCGACGACGAGATCCGTGCTCGTGTGTCGCGGCTCTCGCTCGAGCTCGTCCTGACGGCGCATCCGACCGAGGCGACGAGGCGAACGATCCTGCTCGCGCACCTCCGCGTGGCCGAGCTGCTGACGGCGCTCGACGATGCTGCCTCGCAAGCGGAATCGCAACAGATCGAGAACGAGCTCGGTGAGCAGATCACGATCCTGTGGCAGACGGACGAAGTTCGTCACGGGCGGCCGCGGCTCACCGACGAGATCCGGCACGGGCTCTGGTTCTTCGAGCACAACCTGCCGGACGCGGCCGAGCGACTGCTTGCCGAATTTCGGGCGCGCCTGCCGGATGCGCCCTCTCCACTTTCTTTCGGGACCTGGATCGGCGGCGACATGGATGGGAATCCCGCTGCGGGCGCCGACTCGATTCGCGAGGCACTCGACCGCGCCCGCGAGCTCGCGCTGGACAGTTATCGCACCGACGTGCGCGAGCTCGCGGTCGGGCTGGCGATGCACCGCTCGCTCATCGAGGTGTCGCCCGAGCTCGACGAGTCCATCGCACGCGACGAGCGCGAACTGCCGAAGTACGCCGCGGCGATCGGGCGCCGAAGCGAGCTCGAGCCGTACAGACGCAAGCTGTCGTTCATGTGGTGGCGGCTCGGAAACAACGGGTACGAACGGCCCGCCGAGCTGCTCGCGGATCTCGACGTGCTCGCCCGCAGTCTGTCGGAGAACCGGGGCGCTCGAATAGCAACCGGCCGGCTCGCTGCGCTGCGACGACGCGTCGAGATCTTCGGCTTTCATCTGGCCAAGCTCGACGTGCGGCTGCACGCTACAGAGCTACGAGAATCGAACGGACGGACGCGAGCGGCACTGGCAGCGGCCGCCGAAGTCAGGCAACGGCACGGGCCGGAAGCCCTCGACACAGTAATCGTCTCCGGCACGACATCGGCAGCGGACGTACTCACCGTCCTCGACCTCAGCGACGAGCCCCTCTCCGTCGTTCCACTGTTCGAGACGATCCCGGACCTCGAGCACGCGCCCGTCGTCGTGCGTGAGTTGCTCGACGAGCCGCGCTTCGCTCAACGCCTGGAGGATCGCGATCGCCGCCTCGAGGTGATGGTCGGCTATTCCGACTCCGGCAAGGACGGCGGCTTCCTCGCTGCGCAGTGGGCGATCTACCGTGCGCAGGAAGAGCTCGTCGAGGTCGCGCGTGACGCCGACATCGAGCTGACGATCTTCCACGGACGCGGCGGCAGTCCGGGCCGCGGCGGGGGCCCGACGCACGCGGCGATCCTCGCGCAGCCCGCCGGCCATCCGCCGGGCCGGCTGAAGTTGACCGAGCAGGGCGAGACGATCTCGTTCAAGTACGGCCTCCCCGGGCTCGCGCACCGCAACCTCGAGGCTGCGCTTGCCGGAACACTGCTGGCAGCGTTTCCGGAAGTCTCGGCCCAGGCGCCGACGCGGGAAGAGCGCGCCGAGCTCGACGAGCTCGCGCAGCTGGCGGAACGGAGCTACCGAGCGTTCGTGCACGAGGAGCCACTGTTCGTGGATTTCTTCCGTGCCTTCACTCCGGTTGACGAGCTCGCCATGCTGGAGATCGGGTCCCGCCCGACGCGACGGCCCGTGAGCGAGAACTTCCGCGGGTCCCTCCGCGCGATTCCCTGGGTGTTCGCGTGGACTCAGAACCGGACGATCCTCCCGGCGTGGTTCGGCAGCGGCACGGCCCTGGGCAGCCTCCTCGACGCCGGGGAGGTCGACACCCTGCGCCGGCTGTACGCCCGGCTACCGTTCTTTCGGTCGCTCGTCGACACACTCGAGATGACTCTGGCGAAGTCGAGCCTGGAAATCGCCTCGCAGTACGTCGAGCTCGTTCCGGCGGAGCTCGAGCCCGAGCGTCTGTACGGCGAGATCGCCTCCGAGCACGAGCGAACGGTCGAGGCCGTGCTGGAGACGCTCGAAACGCGCACGCTGCTCGAACGTCAGCCGGTGTTGCGCCGTTCCATTCAATTGCGTAATCCGTACGTGGACCCGATGAACGCCATCCAGGTCGAGCTCCTGCGCCGCTTCCGGGGTGGCGACGATGATGCCCGCCTGCCGCTGATGCGGTCGATCGCCGGCATCGCCGCAGCTTTGCGGAACACCGGTTGACCGTTCGGATGTTTGCGCGCGGCCTCGACGTGAAGTACCGTTGTGAGCTCGATGGCGCGCGCGCTCCTTCTCTGCCTCGTCCTTATCGGGATTACGCGCCCGCAAGTGCGCTAGCCGGCTTTTCGCTTACCCCGCCCCGCCGACTAGCACCAGCAGCAGAGGTGGGGGAATGAGTCGCACCGCGCTGCGCTGCCGTCTCTGCGAGCGAACGCAGCCGCTCTCCGCGCGCTCGGTCTGCCCGACGTGCAACGGGCCCCTCGACGTCGAGTACGGCCTCGAGCGCCTCGCCCTGAGGACGGACGACGAGGGCGCACCCCGCTCGATGTGGCGATATGCGGAGCTGCTCCCGCACGTTCCGGCGGACATCTCCACGCCGGGCCTGACGCCGCTCGTCGAAGCACCGCGTCTGTCGCAGGCCCTCGGGATCCACCTCATGCTCAAGCTCGAAGACGCCAACCCGACGCACTCGTTCAAGGACAGGATCGCAGCGAGCGCCGTCGCAGCGGCACAATCGTTCGACGTCGAGACCATCTGCTGCTCGTCGACGGGGAATCTCGGGGAAGCGGTCGCGGCGCGCTGCGCGAGCGTCGGGCTCGAGTCGGTGCTCCTCTGCCCTGCCGGCGAGCCGCCGACGATTGCAACTGCGACCTACGGAGCGAAGATCCTCAGGGTCGCAGGCAGCTTCGACGAATGCCGAGCGCTCGAGCGGCGACTCGAGGAGCTGTTCCCCTGGGGCTTCGTCGAGGGCAACCTCCACGCGCTCGCCTCCGAAGGGGCGAAGACGATCGCCTACGAGATCGCCGAGCAGCTCGACTGGCAGTTGCCCGACGCGGTCATCTCACCCGCTGCGTCAGGGACGCTGTTCGCAAAGCTCGCCCAGGGATTCGACGAGCTGGCCGCGCTGGACGCAGCGACGGGAGCCCGCCCGCGGCTCTATGGAGCCCAGGCCGGCGGCTGCCCTCCGCTCGCGACCGCGTGGGCCGACGACCGGCCGCTGTCGAAGGTCCTTCCCGATACGGAGGTCCGCTCGCTCGCGATCGGGGATCCCGCCTACGGCGAGCTTGCGGTCGGCGCGGCGCGGATGTCCGGGGGCGCAATCAAGGCGGTGCCTGAGGAAGAGATTGCCGAGAGCACCACGTTCTTCGCGCAGATGACCGGCGTACATGCCGACTCGGCCGGCGGCGTCGCCTTCGGCGCCCTCGTCGAGCTCGTCCGCAGAGGAGACATTCGCCCGGGAGACCGCGTGGTGCTCGTCGTCACCGGAACCGGTTTGAAGCCTTACGGGTACGACGTCGAATACGCGCCACAGGAAGTGACGAGTGACGTCGTCGACGTGCTCGCCGTGCTCGGCGTCACTTAGACGCTGATCAGTGCATCTGCGCCCAGCCCACGTAGCCGTGCGGTCCTCGGACGATGAGAAAGACGCTGTAGGACAGGCTGGCGCTCCAGTTGACGTGCGGGTAGCCGACAGCGACGTCAGCCGTGCGAGCGATCACGCGCCTGACCAAAGACGCCGGACAGACCGAACGGACGTATGCGGTATAGAACGTCGGGAACTTGGCCTTGGCCGTTGCATCGCGATAGTCGATCGAGCGAGAGCCGGCCTTCTCCACACCGTGTGGCGCGAGTTCGAGCGCGAAGCGCCGCAACCTCGGTAGGTCAGTGTGGCGCAGCGGTAGGGCATCCGTCGGGCAGCGGTTGGTGACCCGGGGTGACCCGATGTCGCGTGCGGTCGTCGTACCGGTGGTGGTGAGGACGACGACCGCCAAAGCTGCAGCGAGCGCAGACCTGGCGAGCACGCGCTCAGCGTATCGTGCCGGTCTCGGGGCGAATGGCCGCTAGCTGGCCGACGCGAGAGCGTCGGCAGCCACGAGCCAGGACCGCCCGAAGTCGGTCATGGCGTCGAGGATCGGGATGAGATCGCGACCCTTGTCGGTCAGCTCGTACTCCACACGCGGCGGCGATTCGGGATAGCTGTGCCGGCGCACGATGCCGGCCCGCTGGAGCGCGCGCAGGCGCTCGGCGAGCGTGCGGCTGCTGATCCCGGCGCACGACAGCTCGAGCTCGCGGAAGCGGCACGTGCCCGCAGCGAGGTCGTAGATCAGCAACGCCGTCCACTTCGCTCCGATGATGTCCGCCGACGCTGAGACCGCCTCGCGCCGCCCATCCGTGGTCATGTCCACCGCCACTGCGCGCAGTCTACCTCCGTAATTGGACCCGGAAAACCCCACCGTCTAGGGAATCGTTACGCCAGCGTCGCTGGGCTCGGCTTCGGTTTCCTCGTATTCCGTGCCCTCGGCCTCGGCCTCGATCCGGCGCACCTCGTCCCTCGGACGAACGAGCCGGAACTCGCCCACGCGCGCGGGCCACGCGGCCAAGAGCCGCTCAGCCCGGGCCGATCCCGTGTGCTCCTGGTGGCGCCCGAGCAGGAGTCGCAGTCGCTCGGCGGCGGACTCGTCGAGTTGCTCGGCGACGACGAGTTGCCCGTTCAGCCGGAGATCGAGCAGACCCACGGGATCGTGCACGAACGCCTCGCCGCCGGTCATGCCCGCGCCGATGTTCCGTCCGAACGGCCCGAGGACGACGACGGTGCCGTTCGTCATGTATTCGCACGCGTTGCTGCCGACGCCCTCGACGACCGCAGTCGCGCCGGAGTTGCGGACGGCGAAGCGCTCACCCGCCGAGCCGGCCAGGAAGAGCTCGCCGGCCGTCGCTCCGTAGAGGACCGTGTTGCCGGCGAGGCACGCGTCGCCCATGTCGTCCGCGGGAGGACGGATCACGATACGGCCTCCGCTCAGGCTCTTGCCCACGTAGTCGTTCGCCTCGCCGTCGAGAACGAACTCGACGCCCGCGTGCAGGAAGGCGCCGAAGCTCTGGCCCGCTGTCCCATCGAAACGAAACTGGTGTGGCTCGTGGGACCCGAGCCGAGCGAGCGTGCCGCCGAGCCGCGCGCCGACGGTACGGTCGTCGTTGCAGATCTCGTAGTGCGAGGCCGGTGCCGATCGTTCTGCGGCGATGCGCTCGCCGAGCTCGCCGCCCGCGGCGACAGGCTTCTCCGCGCCGACGTAACGCAGCGCGTCACCGTGCAGAGGCTCGAGCAGCCCGTCCAGCTCGAGCAGCTCGGCACGGCCCTCGGCTCGACGCCGCTGCAGAAGATCCGTCCTGCCGACCGCGTCGTCGAAGCTACGCAGCCCGAGCGCCGCGAGATGACGGCGCACCTCCTCGGAGACGAGCAGCAGGTAGTTCTCGACCATCTCCGGAGTCGCCGCGAACTTCGCGCGGAGCTCGGGACGCTGCGTCGCGATTCCGACGGGGCAGCTGTCGACGTGGCACGTGCGGACCATCAGGCACCCCTCGGCGAGAAGCAACGCGGTGCCGAAGCTGACCTCGTCGGCGCCGAGGAGCGCAGCGACGACGACGTCGCGTCCGGTCTTGATCCCTCCGTCGACACGCACGCGCACGCGGCCGCGCAGCCCGTTGGCGACGAGCGCGCGCTGCGTGTCCACCAGGCCGAGCTCCCAGGGGATGCCCGCGTTCTTGATCGACGAAAGGGGGCTTGCACCGGTGCCGCCGTCGGCCCCGGCAATGTGGACGACATCGGCAAGCGCCTTGACGACACCTGCAGCCACGAGGCCGACCCCGGCCTCCGCGACGAGCTTGACCGAAACGTCTGCATCCGGATTGACCTGCTTGAGGTCGAAGATCAGCTGTGCGAGGTCCTCGATCGAGTAGATGTCGTGGTGCGGCGGCGGGGAGATGAGCGCAACGCCCGGCTGTGTGTGGCGCAGCCGTGCGATCTCCGCCGTGACCTTGTGGCCGGGCAACTGGCCACCTTCACCGGGCTTCGAGCCTTGTGCGATCTTGATCTGCAACTCGGAGGCGAAGGCCACGTATTCGGCGGTGACGCCGAAGCGCCCCGATGCGATCTGCTTGATTCGGGAGTTCCGGTCGGTCCGGAAACGCGCGGGGTCCTCACCGCCTTCGCCGCAGTTCGAACGGGCGCCGAGATTGTTGAAGGCGCGCGCGATCGTCTCGTGCGCTTCGGCGGAGAGCGAGCCGTGCGACATTCCACCGGACGAGAAGCGCCGCACGATCGACTCGCCCGGTTCGACCTCGTCGAGCGGGACCGGTTGCGCGACCGCCCGCAGCTCGAGCAGGTCGCGCACTTCCATCGGATCGCGCCCGTTGACGAGCTCCGCGAAGTCGGCGTAACGCTCCCAGCCGTTCGTCCGCACGGCGCTGCGAAGCGCGTGCGCGGCGCCCATGTCGTCACTGCGTGCCGCCGCCTGTAGCGCTTCGAGCACGTCCGGATTCGTCTCGTGCGGCTCGCCGCCCTTGCGGAACTTGAAGTAGCCCGGGTTCTCCAAACGTGGCCGGCCGCCCGTCGCGCCACGCGCACGCGCGACGGTCTCGTCCTCGAGCTCGTCGAGGCCGATCCCACCGATCGACCAGGGCGTACCGGGAAACGCAGACTCGACAAGATCGCCGTCGAGCCCGAGCGCCTCGAAGGTCTGGGCGCCGCAGTAGCTGGCGATGTCAGAGATCCCAAGCTTTGACATCACCTTGAGCACGCCGTCTTCGATCGACTGCTTGAAACGCGTCTGTGCCTCAGCGGGCGACGGCCGGTCGCCGCCGATCCGGTCGGCATCGGCCAGGGCGGCGATCGTCTGGAGCGCGAGCCGCGGACACACCGCCTCGGCCCCGAAGCCGAGCAGGCACGCGACGTGGTGCACCTCCCGTGGCTCGTCGCTCTCGACGAGCAGGGTCGCCAGCGTGCGTAGTCCGGCCCTGACGAGGTGGTGGTGCACGACCGAGGTCGCGAGCAGGCTCGGCACGGGCGGCCGGTCCGGCGACGCATCCGCATCGGAGAGCAGCAGCATTCCGTGTCCCTCGCGAACTGCAGTCTCCGCAGCCTGCGCGAGCCTCGCACACGCGGCTTCGAGGCCCTCCGCGGGATCGAAGCTCGCGTCGATGCGGACGACGGCGAGTTGGTCGAGCGCGCAGGGGAAGAGGAAGAAGCTCTCGAGCTCGATCCCTGCCGCGTCTTCAGGAGCTTCTACGAGCAACGGGCCGCGCGCACCGAGCAGCGTCGCCAGTGACATCACGAACCGCTCGCGAATGTGGTCGATCGCGGGGTTCGTCACCTGTGCAAACCGCTGGCGGAAGTAGCTGAAGAGCGGCCTGGCACGCCCGGCGAGCGGCGGCAGCGCCGTGTCGTCGCCCATCGAAGAAGTCGGCTCGTGTCCCTGGGCGGCCGACGGGCGCACGATCGCCGTCAACTCCTCCCGCGTGTAACCGAACAGCACGTGCCGCGCCGCAAGCTCATCCTCCGGCGGCGCGACCGGCTCTCCGGTGGACGCCTCCCGCCTCCACTCTTCGAGCCAGCGTCCATAGGGACGTGCTCTTGCAAGACGTTGCTTGATCGCATCGTCCTGCTCGAGGCCGCACTCGGGATCGACGGCGAGCATCTCCCCCGGCCCGAGCCGCCCGCGGCGAGCACTCGTTCCCGCCGGCACGTCGAAGACACCCGCTTCGGAGGCACAGCAGACGAGGTCGCCGGCGAGGACATAACGAAGAGGACGCAGGCCGTTCCGGTCGAGCGCGGCGCCCACGACGCGTCCGTCCGTGAAGATGATCCCGGCCGGGCCGTCCCACGGCTCGACGAGCCCGGCGTGGAAGCGATGGAATTCGCGCACGTCCGGCTCGAGCTCCGAGTCTCCCTGCCAGGCCGGCGGAATGAGCATCGTGAGTGCATGCCGCGCATCGCGACCGCCCCGCACCAGCAGCTCGAGCGCGTTGTCGAGCATGCCTGAGTCGGAGCTCGCTTCTTCGAGGATGGGCCCGTCGACGCCCAGCTTCAGCGCGCGAGCACGCATCCAGTTGACGTTGCCGCGAATCGCGTTGATCTCTCCGTTGTGACACAGGAGCCGGAACGGCTGCGTTCGCTCCCACGACGGCTCGGTATTCGTCGAGAAGCGCTGATGGAAGACGCCGAAGGGAACCTCGAAGGCCGGATCCCGCAGGTCGGCGTAGAACGGAGCGAGCTGGTCGGCGGCGCACAGAGCCTTGTAGACGACGGTGCGAAACGAGAGCGAGGCGACGTAGAGGTCTTCGCGGCCGTCGAGCCGCTTGCGGGCGCGGAATGCAGCAGCCTCGATGACGTCGGAATCGCCCAATGGCGCTTCGAGGAGCGCCTGCTCGATGGTCGGTGCAGAGGCCCGAGCCGACGGGCCCAGCGCATCGAGATCGACCGGAACCGACCGCCAGGAGCGGACAGCGATCCCCTCTGCAAGGCAAGCCTCCTCGACTGCGCGCCTTCCATCCGCGCCACGGAAGAAGACCATCGCGATTCCGAGACCAGGCTCGGGCAACAGAGCAGCGGGCAGCGGCAAGAGGAGACCCGCGCCGTCGCCCGAGCGGTGATCCGCCGCCACGGCTCCCCGGTGGCGGACACGCCTCAGTGCCTCGAGGAGGGAGTCGAGCACCGCCCGCGACGGGCCACCGGAGAGCCGGGCGACGAAGCCGATGCCGCAGGCATCGCGCTCGCCGACCGAAGGATCAAGCGTGGAAAAACGTGCCAACTGCGCACCTTTTCGATCGAAGGAGGAAGCCCCGCCCGGTGGATCTGAGCTAGCCGGCGAAGGCGGGAAGGCGAAGCCGCCGGCTAGCGGACGCGCTTGCGCGCGTTGCCGCTAAAGAGCGAAATCCGGCGGACGTCTGCGCGAGCCATGCCGACAGCATAGAGACATGGGTCGGACAGATCAACGCAGAACTGGCTTGGAAACAGAAATCTGTACCGTCTAAAGCAGCTTGACAGAGTAAAGTTCTTCCGCCACACTGCCGACAAGGATGAGGATGACCACGACTTTCCGCACTGCGCCGACCCGGACCATTCGGTCCCGGTCGATCGTGCTCATCCTTTCGATTCTCCCCCTCTAGGGGGAATGCGACTCACGCGCCGCAGGGCGCATACACCCACCGTTGACACCACCGGTACGTCCTCAGACGTGCCCGGACAGGAGGTTGTAGTGAGTTCGCGCAGGATCCAAATCTTCGACACGACACTCCGCGACGGCGAGCAATCGCCGGGCATCGCCCTGCAGCCGGAGGAGAAGGCAGAGATCGCGGAGCAGCTCGAGCGGCTGGGCGTCGACGTGATCGAGGCGGGCTTCGCGGCGGCCTCTCCGGGCGACTTCGAAGGCGTTCGCGCGGTTGCAGGCGTTGCCCGCCGTGCAACGGTCGCATCGCTCTGCCGCACCCGGCGCGACGATCTCGACGCCGGCGCCGACGCGCTCCGAGACGCACGCCGCTCGCGCATCCACATCTTTCTTGCGACGAGCCCGATCCACATGGAGAAGAAGCTGCGGCTCACGCCTGACGAGGTGGTCGCCCAGGCGGGGTGGGCCGTCGCGTATGCACGGGCTCGCGTCGACGAGGTCGAGTTCTCGTGCGAGGACGCGACCCGCTCCGACCCGGCGTTCGTCGCGCGGGTCTGCGTTGCGGCAATCGCTGCCGGAGCCAGCGTAGTGAACCTTCCCGACACGGTCGGCTTCGCACTCCCCAACGAGTACGCCTGGTTCTTCGGCGAGGTCAGGCGCCTGTGCCCCGAGCTCGAGACAGTCACGGTCTCGGCGCACTGCCACGACGACCTCGGCCTCGCGGTCGCCAACTCGCTTGCCGCCATCGAGGCAGGAGTCGGGCAGGTCGAGTGCACGGTGAACGGGATCGGCGAACGCGCGGGGAACGCCGCCCTCGAGGAGATCGTCATGGCTCTGCGTGTGCGCTACGAGAGTCTCGGAGTCGAGACAGGCATCAACCCGGCTGAGATCGGCCCGGCGTCGGCCCTCGTTTCGCGGCTGACCGGATACGACGTCCCGCCGAATAAAGCGATCGTCGGCTCGAACGCGTTCGCACACGAGGCCGGTATCCATCAGGACGGCCTACTGAAGGACGCGACGACCTACCAGATCATCGAGCCGACGGAGCTCGGCCTGGCCATGACCCTGCCCCTCGGCAAGCATTCGGGCCGGCACGCCTTCGCCCGCGCCTGCTCCGACGCGGGCCTGCAGCTCGACGAGGAGCTCCTGAGCCAAGCGTTCATGCGGTTCAAGGCACTTGCCGATAGCGGAAAGCATGTGTCACTCGATGCTTTGTTCGTGGAGGTGAACGCCGCATGATCGCTCGCCTGCGGCTCGCTCCCGTGAGGGAAACCATGTTTCCCTCACGAGCTCCCTTCTTCAGGGATCGCCTCAGCCCCCGCGCTGCTGAGATCGCCGCGTGGGCCGAGGAGAACAAGAGGGGAAACCTCCCGGTTTCCCCTTACGCCCCTTCCACCGCTCATCGACCGGAGACCGGCCGATGAGCAAGCGCACCTACACGGTCGTCTGCCTGGCCCGACACGGCATCGGGCCGGAGGTGATGGCCGAAGCAAGTCGCGCGCTCACGGCGGTCTCCCTCCAACATGGCTTTCACATCGACGAGCGACATGTCCCGTTTGGGGCCGACGCAGTGACGAAGTTCGGCCGCTCGTTTCCCCTGTCGTCGCGCAGCGCGCTGCTCGAAGCCGACGCGGTGCTGGTCGCCGCGAAGAGCGATGCCGCGCTGAGGTCGCTCGAGGCCGACCTCGATCTCCGCACCTCGATCGTCCGCGTTCGGTTCGACGGGCGTGCCGAGCTCTCGATCCTCGCTCCGCTCGGCAGCGATGGATGGGAGTGGACGCTCGAACGCGCCTTCTCGCTCGCCTGCGAAAGCCGTGGCCGGATCACGCTCGTCGGCGTCGACGAGACCTGGCAGAGCGAAGCCGCGCGACTCGAGCTACTGCACGACGGTCTGGAGATCGAGAGGCTCATGCCGCAGGACGCGATCCGCGGGCTGATCTTCACACCGGAGCGCTTCGACGTCGTCGTCTGCTCCCCGGAGCTGTCCCGTACGGCGGTCGAAGTCGCCGCCAGCCTCGCCGACACGCGAACCGTTGCATGGGGCCGCCTAGCTCCGACCGCCCCGAGCATCTTCGGCCCTACGCACGGCGTCGCCGACACGCTTGCCGGCCACGGTGTCGCCGACCCGAGCTCGATGATGCTCGCTGCCGCGCTCATGCTCGCGGAAGGGCTTGGCGAACGCAGCGGCGCCGCGACGCTCTCGGGCGCAGTCGGACTGGCGGGCGGCGACGATGCGCGCCGTCCCTCCACCAGGGGCCATGCCGACCTCGTGCTCTCGCAGCTGCCGGTTGCTGCGGCGAACGCCGAGTTCTACCGGGAGGCGGCATGCGGATGAACGGTGCCGATGCGCTGCTCCGCTCGCTGGAAGCTGAAGGGGTAGAGGTCGTCTTCGGAATTCCCGGCGGCGCGATCCTACCCACGTACGACGCATTCGCGCGCGGGACGACCATCCGTCACGTTCTCGCCCGGCACGAGCAGGGCGCCGGTCACATGGCCGAGGGCTATGCACGTGCATCCGGCCGCGTCGGCGTGGCGATCGCGACGTCGGGACCGGGTGCGACGAATCTCGTCACGCCGATCGCCGATGCCTGGATGGACTCGACGCCGCTCGTGTGCATCACCGGCCAGGTGCGCTCGCATCTGATCGGGACCGACGCCTTCCAGGAATGCGACATCACCGGGATCACGATCCCGATCGTCAAACACTCGTGGCTGGTGAAGGACGTCAAAGAGCTTCCGCACGTGATCAAGGCTGCGTTCCACGTCGCCCGCACCGGCCGTTGCGGCCCGGTGCTCGTCGACATTCCCCGCGACGTCCAGGAGGCAGAGCTCGACTTCGCGTATCCGGAGGCGGTCGACCTCCCCGGCTGGCGACCCCCACGCCGAGGACACCCGCGCCAGATCCGCGAGGCCGCGACTCGAATCGCAGCCGCCGAGCGGCCGGTGCTCTACGTGGGAGGCGGTGTTGTCAACGCCGACGCGTGTCGCGAGCTCTTCCAGTTCGCCGAGCAGGGCCGGCTCCCGGTCGTGACGACGCTGATGGCGAAGAGCTCATTTCCCGAGACGCACGAGCTTCACTTCGGCTGGCCCGGCATGCACGGGCCTAGGTGGTCGAACTGGGCGCTCAACAAGTGCGACGTGCTCGTCGCCGTCGGCGCACGCTTCGACGACCGCGTGACCGGCAAGCTTGCGTCGTTCGCCCCGGGTGCCACCGTCGTTCATCTCGACATCGATTCCGCGGAGATCGACAAACTCCGTCGCGCGGACGTACCGGTCGTCGGGCCCCTGAAGAGTGTCCTGGCGGATCTCCGTCGCGACCTAGGGGAACTGAGTCGGCCGGATTCGACGGAGCCGTGGCTCGCGCAGTTGCGGCGTTGGCGCGAGGAGGCCCCGCTTCGTTACGGCGAAGGAGGCGATGTGATGAAGCCGCAACCCGTGCTCGAGACGCTGCAGCGTCTGACAGCCGAACGCGACGACATCGTCTGGACGACCGGCGTCGGGCAGCACCAGATGTGGGCGATGCAGTACCTCCTCTGCGACCGCCCGCGCACGTTCATCACCTCGGGCGGGCTGGGCACGATGGGCTACGGCATCCCCGCGGCGATCGGCGCGAAGGCCGCACGGCCGGACGCGACCGTGATCTGCGTCGACGGTGACGGCTGCTTCCAGATGACACAGCAGGAGCTCGCGACGTCCGTGCTCGAGAAACTGCCCATCGTCGTCGTGCTGATCAACAACGGCCACCTCGGAATGGTCCGCCAGTGGCAGGACATGTTCTACGAGGAGAGGTTCTCGCTGATCGAGCTCACGCACCACCTGCCGGACTACGCCGCGCTCGCGGAAGCCTACGGCGGCCGCGGCTTCGTCGTCGACCAGGAGGAGGATCTCGAGGAAACGCTCGCCGAGGCGATCGCATGCGGCCGCACCGCAGTCGTCGACTGCCGTGTCGACGCGCACGAGCACTGCTTCCCGATCATCCCCGCGGGGGCCGCAGCGCTCGATCTCGTCGAGTACCCAGGAGAAAGCGACCGGGAGTCGGTGTCCGCGTGAAGCACACGCTGGCCGTCCTCGTCGAGAACAAGCCGGGCGTCCTGGCCCGGATCTCGAACATGTTCGCGCGGCGCGGCTTCAACATCGAGAGCCTGGCGGTCGGAACGACCGAGAGACCCGAGATCTCCCGCGTCACGCTCCGGGTCGACTGCGACGACACCTCACTGGCTCAGATCGAGAAGCAGATGCACAAGCTCGTGAATGTGCTTCGGATCACCGAGCTCACCCCCGGCGACTCGATCGAGCGTGAGCTCGCCTTGATCAAGGTCACCGCACCACCCACGCGGCGGACGGAGCTGATGGCGCTCGGCGAGGTCTTTCAGGCACGGGTTGCCGACCTGGGCCCGGACTCGATCGTCTTCGAGCTCGCGGGCGCGCCCGAGGAGATCGACTCCTTCGAGGAGCTTCTCCGGCCGCACGGCGTCAAGGAGCTCGTTCGCACTGGACGCGTCGGTCTCAGTCGCGCATCCTCCAAGTCAACCATCAGGCGCCGCCAGCTCGTGGTGCGCTGACACGAAGGGAGTTTCCGTTGGCAACCATCCACCGCGAAGGAAACGTCGACCTGCTCACCGGCAAGGTTGCAGTGATCGGCTACGGCAGCCAGGGCCACGCACACGCCCTCAACCTGCGTGACTCCGGCGTCGAGGTCGAGGTCGGCCTCCGCGCCGGCAGGCCGTCGGCCGAGACAGCCGAAGAGGCGGGCCTCGCCGTGAGCACCGTCGGCGAGGCTACCCGGGGCGCCCAGGTCGTCGCGATCCTCGTGCCCGACCACGTGCAGAAGGGCGTCTACGCAGAAGTCGAGCCGAACCTCGAGCCCGACGCGGCGCTCCTGTTCGCGCACGGGCTGAATGTCCACTTCGGCCGCATCGTGCCGGCCGCCGGTCACGACGTCGTGATGGTCGCGCCGAAAGCGCCCGGACACCGTGTCCGCGAGCTCTATGAGTCGGGCGCCGGGACGCCGGGCCTCGTCGCCGTGCATCAGGACTCGAGCGGCCAGGCCCTCGAGCTTGCGCTTGCGTACGGAACTGCGATCGGCTGCGGACGCGTGGGCCTCCTCGAGACCACGTTCGCAGAGGAAACCGAGAGCGATCTCTTCGGCGAGCAGGCCGTGCTGTGCGGCGGCGTCACGTCGCTGATCAAGGCCGGCTTCGAGACGCTCGTCGAGGCGGGCTACCAACCGGAGATCGCGTACTACGAGTGCCTGAACGAGCTGAAGCTGATCGTCGACCTGATCTACGAGGGCGGTTTCGAGTACATGCGCTACTCCATCTCCGACGTCGCGGAGTACGGCGACCTCACGCGTGGCCCACGGGTCGTGGACGAGCGCGTGAAGGACACGATGCGTACTCTGCTGGACGAGATCCGAAGCGGCGCATTCGCACGCGAGCTCTTCGCCGACGACGAGGCCGGGCGACCTCAGTTCGAGGAGCTGCGCCGGAAGAACGCCGGGGGTCAGCTCGAAGAGGTCGGGTCGGAGCTGCGCGCCCTCGCGGGCAAGGAAGGTCTGCTCGGCGCGGACGTGCATGGCGTCGGTTGACGTCCCCGTAGCGCTACTCGGTTACGGCACCGTCGGCGCGGCCGTCAACCGCCTCTTGATCGAGAGCGCCGACGAGATCGAACGCGCGACCGGCCACAGGCTGCGTGTCACGCGCGCGCTCGTCCGCGACACGGACAAGGAGCGTGACTACCCGGCCGCCGACGGAGTCCTCACGACCGACTTCCAGTCGCTCCTAGGGAACGATTCGATCGCGCTGGTAGCAGAGGTAATGGGCGGAGTCGAGCCGACCGGGGGCTACGTTCTCGACCTCCTCCGCGCCGGCAAGCCAGTCGTCTCTGCCAACAAGCAGCTGCTGGCGCGGCGTAGCGCCGATCTCTTCGCCGCTGCATCGGAAGGCGGGGTGCAGCTCCGCTTCGAGGCGTCGGTCTGCGCAGCGATCCCGGTAATCAAGGTTCTTCGCGAGTCGCTCATCGCCACGAACGTCCACCGTGTGCTCGGCATCGTCAACGGGACGACGAACTTCATCCTCACGAGGATGGAGGAGGGCGCAGAGTACGAGGAAGCGCTCGCCGAGGCTCAGCGGTTGGGCTACGCGGAAGCCGATCCCACCGACGATGTCTCGGGTGCAGACGCGGCCGCGAAGATGGCCGTTCTCGCAACGGTCGCCTTCGGCTCGCGCGTGGAGCTCGCGGACGTCGCCTACGAGGGAATCGAGGGCATCAAGCCTCACCACGTGGCGGCCGCGCGCGAGCTGGAGACGGTCGTCCGTCTCGTCGGCTCGGCAACCCTCGTCGACGGAGCGGTCGACGTCCGCGTGGGGCCGGCGTTCGTCGACGGTCACCATCCGCTTGCCGCCGTCGCGGGTGCTTTCAACGCCGTGATGCTCCAGGGCGACGCGATTCGCGAGATCACGCTGGAGGGGCCCGGCGCGGGCGGGATCGAGACGGCCTCGGCGGTCGTTGCCGACATGGTCAGCGTGCTCGGGACGACCGGTACGGGCTTCCTCCAGAACGATGCCTGCTGGCGTTCGCTCTCGAAGTTGCCGCCTGGAGATCTCCCGGGTGCGTTCTACGTCCACCTGGAGGTCGCCGACCGCCCGGGCGTCCTGGCACGCGTCGCGGACTGCTTCGCGGAGCAGGAGGTGTCGATTGCTCAGCTGGCACAGCACCTCGTCAACGGCACAGCGGCGCTCGATCTCGTCACGCACGAGGCTCCTGCTGGTCGCGTCGACGCGGCCCTGAATTCTGCGGCGGCGCTGGCCGAGGTAGGCTCTCGACCCGAGGCGCTGCGAATGATCACCGAACGGGGCTTTTGACCTGAGACAGGCGCTCCTCGAGCGCTACCGCGACGCGCTTGCGGTGTCGCCGTCGACTCCCATCGTGACGCTCGGCGAAGGCTCCACGCCGCTGTTGCGAGCGAAGCGGCTCTCTTCCGCGCCCGGCGTCGAGGTCTGGCTCAAGTTCGAAGGAGCCAACCCGACAGGCTCGTTCAAGGACCGGGGCATGGCGTGTGCGGTCGCGAAGGCAGTGGAGGTTGGGGCGCGGGCCATCGTGTGCGCGTCGACGGGAAACACCGCCGCATCTGCAGCGGCGTACGCCGCACGCGCAGGGATCGAGGCCGTCGTCGTGCACGCCGCCGGCGGGCCCGCGAGCTCGAAGCTCGCGCAGGTGCGTGCGACCGGAGCACGGCTGGTCGAGGTGGACGGCTCCTTCGACAACGCGTTCGCCGCGGCCGAGGAGCTCGCCGAGCGCGAGGGCGCGGTCGTCGTCAACTCGACGAACCCGGATCGGATCGAAGGACAGAAGACCGCGGCCTTCGAGATCATCGAGCAACTCGCCGGCCCACCCGACGTGCTCGCCTTGCCCTACGGCGGGGGCGGCAACACGGTGGCGTACGCGAAGGGCTTCCTCGAGGCGGGATTCCCGACGCTCGAGATCGTTCCCGTCGAGGCCGCCGACCGCGCGACGACGAATGCCTCTGCGATCCGGATCCCGACTCCTGTCCACCGCGCTGAGGTGCACGAAGCCCTTGCGCGCTTCGACGGCAAGATCGTCTGTGTGACCGACGACGAGATCGCCGTTGCCTGGAGATCCCTCGCGCGAGAGGAGGGCGTCTTCTGCGAGCCCGCATCCGCGGCTTCGCTGGCAGGCGTCGACCTCTTGGCCCTAGCCGAAGGCACGCGCGTGGTGCTCGTGCTCACCGGCCACGGGCTCAAAGATCCGGACGCGCTCGACCGCCTCCCCGAGGCGGGCGCGTGATCCACGTGCGCGCCCCAGCCACTACGGCGAATCTCGGCGCGGGCTTCGACTGCGCCGGCGCCGCTCTCGATCTGTGGAACGAGCTCGAGCTTCACGAAGGCGGCGTCGAAGCGGACGCCGACCATCTGGCCGTCCGTGCGTTCGCGCGACTAGCGTCTCCGGACGGCTTCGGCTTCACGTTCACGGACCGCATCCCGCGCGCCCGCGGTCTGGGGTCGAGCGCGGCGACGATTGCGCTGGGACTGGTGGCCGGCGTGGTCGTGGCGGGTCGCGAGCCGGACCCCGAGGAGCTGCTCGCACTCGGGCTCGACCTCGAAGGCCATCCGGACAATCTCGCGGCCGCACTGGCCGGCGGGGTCTGCCTGACTTGGGAAGGTCGCGTCGTGCGCATCGCGGACGATGCACCGGGAGTGCCGATCGCCGTCGTTCCCCGCGAGCGGGTTCAGACAGAGGCCGCACGTGCGGCGCTGCCGGAGACGATCTCGCATTCTGATGCGTCGTTCAGCGTCGCCCGAGCGGCATTGCTCGGCGCAGCGGTCGCGTCCGGCTCCGCGGAGCTGTTCGCCGCAGCGGCCGACGATCGCCTCCATGAGCCTTACCGCGCGCCGCAGGCACCGGTCCTGGCCGCGGTCCGCGAGCGAATGCCGGACGGCGCCATCGCAACAACGCTCTCGGGCTCGGGCCCGACCGTGATCGTGTGGGCAGAGCCGCAGTCCGCGGCCGGATGTGCAGCAGAACTGAGAGAGCGTTTTCCCGACACCGACGTTCTTGACCTCTCGATCTCACCGACAGGAGCGGGCCAGCTATGAGCAATCCGTACGACCGTCCCACAGACCCGGCGAAGCGACACAGCGCGGCACTCACCGACGGCGTCGACCGCGCCGCCGCCCGCGCGATGCTGAAGGGAACCGGCTTCGACGACGACGACCTCGCACGGCCGCTCGTCGGCGTTGCAACGACGTGGATCGAGACGATGCCGTGCAACCTCAACCAGCGCAAGCTCGCCGTGGACGTGAAGCGTGGCATTCGCGCGGCGGGCGGCACGCCGATCGAGTTCAACACGATCGCGGTGTCGGACGGTGTGTCAATGGGCAGCGAGGGCATGCGTGCGTCGCTCGTTTCACGCGAGGTGATTGCGGACTCGATCGAGCTCGTCGCGCGCGGTCATCTCTTCGACGGGCTCGTGTGCCTCGTCGGCTGCGACAAGACGATCCCCTCGGCGGTGATGGCTCTCGCCCGTCTCGACCTGCCGGGGCTCGTGCTCTACAACGGCTCGATCGCGCCGGGCCGCTTCCGCGGACGCGACGTGACGATCCAGGACGTGTTCGAAGCAGTGGGCGCCCACGCCGCGGGCACGATGAGCGCGGAGGACGTGCACGAGCTCGAAGGCGTGGCCTGTCCCGGCGCCGGCGCGTGCGGCGGGCAGTTCACGGCGAACACAATGTCGCTCGCGCTCGAGTTCCTCGGCATCAGCCCTGCAGGTCTGAACGGGATCACTGCGCTCGACCCCGCAAAAGCCGAAGCCGCGGAGCAGGCCGGCAAGCTCGCGCTCGATCTCGTTCGCGGCGACGTGCGCCCTTCCACGATCCTCACGCGCGCGTCGATCGAGAATGCCATCGCCGCGGTCGCCGCCACCGGCGGCTCGACCAACGCCGTCCTCCACTTGCTCGCGATCGCGCGTGAGCTCGATCTGCCACTCGAGCTCAACCACTTCGACGAGATCGCGACACGCACGCCGGTCGTCGCCGATCTCAAGCCGGGCGGACGCTTCGTCGCCACCGACCTCCATCGCGCCGGCGGTGTCGCACTCGTCGCACGCGAGCTGGTCGACGCCGGCCTCGTCGACGGATCCGCGGTGAACGTCGACGGCCGCACGCTCGCCGAGATCGCCGACGCGGCACAGGAGACACCGGGGCAAGAAGTCGTCGTCCCAATCGAGCGGCCGCTGAAGGAAAGCGGCGGGCTGGCAGTTCTACACGGCAACCTTGCAGTCGAGGGCGCGATCGTGAAGCTCGTCGGCCACGAGCGGCGTCTGCATCGCGGCCCCGCGCGCGTCTTCGACTCGGAGGAAGAGTGCTTCGCCGCAGTCAGGGCGAATGCGATCGTCGCCGGCGACGTGGTCGTAATTCGGTACGAAGGCCCTGCGGGCGGCCCCGGGATGCGCGAGATGCTCCACGTCACCGCTGCCCTCGTCGGCGAAGGGCTCGGCGACGCCGTCGCGCTGGTGACCGACGGTCGCTTCTCGGGCGCAACGCACGGGCTGATGGTCGGCCACGTCTCGCCGGAGGCTGCGCGAGGCGGAGGACTGGCAGCGCTGGAGGAAGGCGACGAGGTCGTGATCGACGTCGATGCGCGCGAGTTGCGTGTCGAGTTGCCCGACGGCGAACTCGAGCGGCGGCTCGAGCGCTGGACGCCGCCGCCGCCGCGCTACACGTCCGGCGTGCTCGCGAAGTACGCCGCGCTCGTCTCGTCGGCATCCGACGGCGCGATCACGCGACCGCTCTCCTCGGAGCCGGTGCCCGTGTCGTAGAGCGCGAGCCGGTCGCGATGAACAACCTCGACGCCGCGCGGCCGCCCGCGGATCTCATCGGCGCCGACACTCGTCAGTCCCTTCGCGAACACCCGGCCGTCGGGCGCCTCCAGCTCGACGGCGTCACCGGCCACGAACAAGCCGTCGCAGCGAACGACGCCGACGGCGAGCAGGCTGCGTCCGTGCACGAGCAGGGCTTCCCGGGCTCCCTCGTCGACGACAAGGCGGCCGACGGCGGGCTTCGCGTAGCGGAGCCAGAGCTTGAACGCGGTGCTGCCGTCGACAGCCTCCGGAGCAAAGTGAGTTCCACGTCTTTCCCCGGCGACGATTGCACCGAGTACGTCGCCGCGCCGGCCGGAAGCGATCACGGATGGAATGCCGGCGGCGGCAGCGAGCTGGGCTGCTGCGATTTTGCTCGCCATCCCGCCCGTGCCCAGCGTGCTTCCGCGCCCAAGGATCGCGTCGGCAGCAGCAGCGCCGTCGGCAAGCAGCTCCGCGCTGCCGGCGTCAGCGGGGTGGGTCGCATACACCCCGTCCACCTCGGTCAGCAGCACGAGCAGCCGCGCGTGCGTCAGCACCGCGACCTGTGCGGCCAG
>Ga0137371_10000535_pt1 | contig 28465 bp, 27 predicted proteins | sample SagtaG_7_FD_104919 | JGI IMG/M metagenome (GOLD analysis project Ga0137371, IMG submission 104919) | Vadose zone soil microbial communities from Sagehorn Ranch, Mendocino, California, USA - Sage1_R_40_16 metaG | ecosystem: Environmental > Terrestrial > Soil > Vadose zone | place: USA...
CGCGACGGCTGCCAGCTGGCCGCGGATCTCGCCGTTCGGGTTCTTCGGCGTGTGGACGTTGACGTACGTCCGCCCCGCCTCGAGCGCGGTGAGGACCGACGCGTTGACGGTCACGCGTCCGTGCGCGCCGCTCTTGCAGGGCGCACACAGCGGAACGATCACGGGGCCGGCCTTGCCGCGCGCGCCGCTGTGGATGTGTGCGGCGATCGCACGACCGCTGAGCTTGCGAAACGTCAGCCGCCAGGCGATCACGGCAGAGGTTCCGTTCTTCGTGACCGTGGCCGTGAACGTTCCCCGCGCGCGGCCGACCTTCCCTTTGGGCTTCGGCCGCTCAGGGCCCGCACGAAGCGTCGTCTTTACACTCGCCACGATCGAGAGCTGGTCGCGGATCTCGCCCGCGGGGTTCGTCGGCGTGTGCACGTTCACGTAGGCACGGTCGGTCTGGATCGCGTCGAGAACCGTTGCATCGACGGGCGACGTGCCGGTCATCCCGCTCGTGCACGGTGCGCAGAGCGGCACCCGGACCGGGCCCGCGACGCCCCGCGCCGCGACATGGACGTGTGCGGCGATCGCGTTTCCGCTCAGGCCGCTGAACTCGAGTCGCCAGGTCATCTCTGCGCCTGTTGCGGACTTCGTCAGCGTCGCCGTGAACGTCCCGTGTGCTCCGCTCACGTCGCCCTTCGGCGTCGGCGTCTCGTTTGCGGCGGTCATGTTCGCCGCGATTCGAATCGTGGTTGCCTGGCTACGCGCGGCCGCCCCTCCCACGGCGGCCAGCGCGAACGCGAGCGCGCCCGCGAACAAGTGGGACCTTCTCATCCACTCCTCCTCCCATCGTTGGGATCGCCTGCGATCCCTTCGCCGAGAGGTACGCCGGCGTGAAGGCTTCGGATTGGCGGGAGCGCCGGCAGACGGTCGCCGGCGCCCCCGCTCTCGACTAGTGCGCCGGAACGGCGGGCGCTTCCACCTCTTCGCCGGTGCCGCCGTCGGCGCGAGCATCCGGGCGGACGACCGCCTTGGGTTGGAAGACGAACAGGTAGGCGAGCCCGACCGCGGCGACGATCGCAGCCGAGATCGGCACGAGCCACCGGTCGAAGAAGCCGGGATTGGCGACCGAAGCCGGCGTCTTGTCCGAGAGGATCACGATCGTGGCAACCCCGTACACGAGGGCGACGATATTGACGAGCGGACCGTATCTCCCGAGCGTGAACGCACCCGTCGCCCGCCACCCACGCTGCCTCGCGAGCAGCGATGCGAGCACGACCAGCTGGAACGAGATGTAGATCCCGACGACGGCGAACGTGATGATGCGAGCCACGATCTGGCCGCTCAGCAAGGTGATCCCCGCGGGAATGACGGCCGCAACGGCGACGGCGCCCGGCGGCATGTGAAAGCGGGCCGAGACGGTCGACAGCGGCCGCCACCCGAAGATCATCTTGTCTCTCGCATAGGAGAAGATCAACCGGGTCGCAGCCGCCTGGATCGCCAGCGTGCACGACACGAACGCGATCACGACCATCGTCAACGCGACCTTCGAGCCCGCGTGCCCGAGCGCCGCGTCGATCACCGCGATGATCGGGTTCCCGTTTTTGCCGCTGATCACGTCGCCGAAGCTCGGACGGCGAGCACGTACGACACCGTGATGAAGAACGCCGTCACACCGCCGACGATCAGCGTCAACTGCATCGCGCGTGGTATCCGCCGCGACGGATTGACGACCTCCTCGGCCACGTCCCCGCAGGCTTCGAAGCCGTAGAAGATCCAAACGCTGAAGAGGGCCGCCGCGAGGAACGCTCCGGCATAGCCGCCCGACCCGGCTCCGGCGGTGTGGAAGATCGCTCCGAGGCCGTGATGGTGCTCCTTCGCGAGGAAGATGATGCCGAACACGATCGTCCCGAGCACCTCGGCGACCACGCCGAAGAGCGCGATCCGGGCGAGGTTGCGCACACCCGTCAGGTTGATCACTGCGGCGAGGGCGATCATCAGGATCGCGACCAGCTTCGTGTTCCCGGACGTGACCGTAAAGCCGAACAGCGCGCCGACGTACGGCACAGAGCCGAACGCGACGGCCGCGATCGTCACGAGCAGGGCCCAGATGTAGAACCACCCCGCGAACCACGCGTAGCGATCACCCAGTAGTTGTTTGCACCACTGGTAGATGCCGCCGGCGATCGGATACTGGGACGTGACCTCGCCGAAGGTGAGGACGACCAGGAACTGTCCGGCGACGACGATCGGGATCGTCCAAAAGCCGGGCCCGCAGTCGCCAGGCCAAAGGCAAAGAGCGTGTACACGCCCACGACGGGCCAGAGATACGTGAACCCGAGCGAGAAGTTGCTCCAGAGCCCGAGCGCTCGGGTCAGTTGCTGCCTGTATCCGAACGAGGCAAGCTGCGCCGCATCCGCCCGGATCTGTTCAGCCTCCATTCGACCTCATTCAGGGTCTGCGGGGACGCTGGGCGATGGCGCGACGCTATAACGCCCACAAATCGAGCACAAGGTGGGATCATCGACGGATGCGTGGAGGGGGTCTCTGCTGCCTTGCCCTCGTGTTGGCTTTGGCCGGTTCGGCCGCCGCAGCGAACGGCGGCTGGGCGCAGACCCACGTCAGCACGCTCACGATCCACTACCGGACGCATGACGGCTACCGGCGCGCGGCATACATCGTGCTGCCCGACTGGTACGGCCCGCACGACAATCCGCCGCTGCCGCTGATCATCTCGCCGAACGGTCGCGGCGTCTCGGCGACGGAGAACATGGAGCGCTGGGGCGACCTGCCTGCGCTCGGCCTCTTCCCCACGCGCAGCACCAGCGGCCTGCGGACCGCTCCACGCCTGCATCCGCTGCTGCCGTGGCACGGCGCGAAACGCGATGCGCAGGGCAGGTTGCTGGCCTGGTACCGGCCGCAGTCCGGTCTCGGGTACGACCACGTCTTGCGACTCGGCTGGAATTTCGTCGAGCGCCGCGCGGGCAAGGTCTATCTGCGCTACGCGGTCTTCGACGGCGCCTCCTTGCGCGGCATCTACTGGCAGCACAATCCCGCCTTCCTGAACGCGGCGTTCGTCGACTCCGTTGTCGCGTGGTATCCGTACTCGGGCGACCGGCGCGCGATCGCCGCGGTCCGGGAGATGCTCGACTACCAACTCGCCCACGGGACGACGCCCGCGCGCTGGTCCTGGCCGCGCGTCCCGTTCGCCACCAGCTGCGCAGGGCACCGGACGTTCGGCCGCTGCCTGGCGGGACTGCCGCGCGGCTTCTACGGCGGCACCGAGCCCGACAAGGTCGGGCTGCTCGGCCGCGGCTACCTCTTGTTCTACGAGCTGACGGGCTCGCGCCGGTATCTCAGCGCCGCGATCCACGCGGCCGACGCACTCGCGCAGCACGTCCGGGCCGGCGACGGCTCGCACACGCCGTGGCCGTTCCGCATCGACGCGCGCACGGGCCGGGTGGTCGACGGCGCCGAGTTCGGCGGCCTCGTCGTCGCTCCGGTGCAGCTGTTCGACGAGCTGATCGAGCTGCATGCGGGTGATACCGATTCGTACCGGCGGGCGCGAGACGTCGCCTGGTCGTGGGTGCTGCAGCAGCAACTCAATCCCGCGAGCCCGGCGTGGAACCGGTGGAGCGGCTTCTACGAGGACGTCCCGTACAACCCGGCAAGCCGCAATCAGGCCACGCCGACGCTGACGGCGCTGTACCTGTTGCAACATCCCACGCGCGACCCACTCTGGCAGCAGCACGCGTCCGCGCTCCTGCGCTACGTGCGCTCCGAATTCGGCCGAGGCCCCTTCGCCGGCGCGTGGGGCATCGACGAGCAACGCGCGCCGGGCGGGCGGGGATGCTGCTCACCCGTCGGCCTCGGCAGCACCACTTCGCGCTGGGCGGTCGCGAACGCGGCGTTGTTCGCGCGCGCCGGGGACGAAAGCGCTCACGAGCTTGCGCTCCGCTCGCTGAACTACGCTACGTACTTCGTGGCGGGCAAGGGCCTGATCTCCTGCTGCGGGAAGCGCTCGCACAACACGTACTGGTTCAGCGACGGCTACGCGGATTACCTGCGCAGCTTCAACTGGGCGATGGCGCTCCTCCCGGAGGCCGCACCGAAGCATCAGAACCATCTACTCGGGTCGAGCACCGTCGTGCAGGCCGTCACCTATGCCCGCCGCCGGCTCGCCTACCGCACCTTCGCCGCGAGCGGGACCGAGGTGATCCGCCTCGCCTACCGGCCGAAGCGCGTCGTCGCCGGCGCCGCGCTCGAGCAACGAGCCGATCTCGCCGCCGAGGGGTACGTCGTCCAGCCGGTGGACGGCGGCGACTACGTGATCCGGATTCGCCACGAGCATTCGAGGCAAGTCCGGATCGACGGCTGAGGTCCGTTTTCCCCTGCTTGGAGCGGCCAAACGTGACGTCACGCACGCTACGCTCTCGCTGATGGAACCGCGCGAGGACTCCTGGGAGTCGATCGGCTGGGACGCGTCGTCTGCGCAGAAGGACGACGTCGACCGCGAGCAGGTGCTCGAGCTCGCACGCCGGCTCGCCGAGCAGCGGCAACGCCAGCGCGCGGAGGATCTCGTCCAGATCGAGGACCTGAAACGGGCGCTGCGGGAGCGCGCTGCCGACGTCGCCCGGCGCGAGCTCGAGGTCGAGCGCCGCCTGCGGGAGCTGGACGAGCACGGGACACCCCGGCGATCGCTCCGGTTCCGCCGTGTAGAGCGGCAGCCGGCGGAGGACACCGTGCACGAGGCCTATGCGGAGGAGCTCCTGACGCGCCGTGAAGCGGAGCTGAAGGAGCGTGCCTCGGCCGTCGCCGCACGAGAACGGGAAGTCGCCGAGCGCGAAGCTGCCGCCCTGGCGCGAAAGCTCGAGCTCGACGAGGCCGAGCTTCCTCCCGCACAACGGGAGGAAGCGCTGGAAGCGCGCACGCGGGAGCTCGACGAGCAGCAGCAGACATTCGACCGTTCACACGCGGAGCTCTCGCGCGCAAGCGACGAGCTCGTGCAGCGGGCTGCAACGCTGGAGGAGGCCGAGCGGGCGGCCGCGGCCGAGCGCACGCAGCTCGCCGAGCTTCAGCGCGACCTCGCCGCACAGGCGGAGGCGCTGGCAGCCGGCACGCGGGAGCTCGCCGAGCGTGAACGTGTGCTGGCCGCACGCGAACAGGAGCTCACGGAACTGGGGGACAGCACCGCGGCGGTGGAGCAGCGCAGCGGCACCGGCGACCGCCGCTCCACGGAGCGAGAGCAGAGACTGGCCGCGCGGGAGGCACGGCTGGCCGCGCGCGAGCAGGAGCTGCAGGGACGCGAGGCCGAGGTGCTACGCGTGCAGGCTGGTCTCGCCGCTCAGCAGGAGAGCGTGCGCCGCCGCGAGCGCGCGCTCGAGGATGCCGAGCGTGTGGTCGAACGCGAGACAATCGCCCCGCCGGCGCCGTACGTCAGCTTCACTGAGGGGCTGGAGGCCTTGACGGGTGCGCGCCGGCCCCGAGACTAGTCAGCACCCGAGCGCACACGTCGACGACGCGCGGGTCGAACTGCGTCCCGGCCGCTTCCTCCAACCTGCGTAGTGCCTCCTCGGCGGGCAGCCGCCTGCGATAGGGCCGGTCGGTGGTCATCGCGTGGTACGCGTCGCAGACCAGGATGATCCGCGACTCGATCGGAATCTCCTCGCCGCTGAGCCTGTCGGGATAGCCGGCGCCGTCGTAGCGCTCGTGGCAGTGCCGCACGATCGGCCGCACCTCCTCGAGCCGGTCGATCGGCGCGATGATCTTCTCGCCGAGCTCCGGATGCGTCTCGACGACCTCGCGCTCCTCCGGGGTCAGCGGCCCGGGCTTGGACAGGATCGTCTCGGGGATGCCGATCTTCCCGATGTCGTGGAAGAGCGCGCCGAGCTCGAGCCGCTTCAGGGACGAGCCCCCGAGCCCGAGCTCTTCTCCGACCTTCAGGGCGAGATCCGTGATCCAGCGCGCGTGGGACGACGTGTACTCGTCGTTCGCCTCGAGCGCGTTGGCGAGCGCCTCCACGGTCTCGAGGAACGTACGCTCGAGCTGATGGAAGTTACCGGCGTTCGTGAGCGCGAGCCTCGACTGGTGTGCGATACCCGCCAGCAGCCGCAGGTGCCGCTCGGTGAACTCGCCGTCCTTCGGCGGCGCGACCGCGATGCAGCCCAGCCGCCCGCCGTCCAGGATCAGCGGAGCGATCGCAAAGGGCCCGCCGATGCCGACGTCCTTGACGCCGGTGGTCGCCTCGAATTCGTCCTCGGTGATGACGAATGGCTCCTTCCCGCCGAGATTCTCCTCCGCGAGCTCGGGCGGGAACTTCATCCGTGCGAGACGCTGTTCGTCCATCTCCGAATAGCCGTGCGACGCGTGAACCCTGATCTCGCCGCCGACAGTTTCCTGGAGCCACACGGATGCACGCGGCGAGCCCATCGTGCGTGCCGAGAGCTCGACAATGCGGTCGACGACGGCATCCATCCCCTCCGCACTGGAGAGCTGGCGGCTGAATTCGAGCAGCGCCGTCGCGCGCTCGGCTTCGCGCCGCGCGGCCTCGTAGAGGCTCGCGTTCTCGAGCGCGACGGCGGCGTGACCGGCGAGCACCTCGAGCAACCGCACATCGTCCTCGTCGAACTGGTTCAACCCGAGCTTCGAGATCACGATGATGCCGACGACGCGCGTGCCGAACGTGAGCGGCACGACGACCTGGGATTCGTCGATCGAGTCGGTGCCGGGGAGGATGCGCGCGAACTCGCAGTTGGCCGCGTCGCCGATCAGGAGCGACTCACCGGTTTGGGCGACGCGCCCGGTGATTCCCTCACCGACCTTGCAGGCGAGGATCTCCATCGGTTCGCGCGTCTCGCTCGTGAACTGCCCGACGAAGGCGATCGGGATCACGTTGTCCCCCTCGACGAGGGAGACGCGACAGTTGTGGTAGTCGATCAGCGACCGCAGCTCGGTCGCGATCACGTTGCCGATCTGGCGCACGTCGTTGAGCCGGTTCAGCTTCCCGCCCAGGCTCTGCAGCATTTTCATGTGCGCGACCGAGCGGACGTCGCGCGCCGACGGCACGAGCTCGCCCTCGGGCCGCTCCATCGAGGTCTCCTCGTAGAGGACGATCTGGTTCTTGCCGCGCGCCTTGGCGCTCATCATCGCCGCCTCCGCGCACGCGACCAGCTCGCGGGGATTCATCGCGTGCTCGGGGCCGCGCGCGAGGCCGACGGAGATCGTGATCCGGCCAGCCGGCTCGAAGTCGGTCGACTCGACACGGTCGACGAGCCGGTACGCGAGCCGCTCCGCGTTCTGTGGCGACGGCGACGTGACGACGATCGCGAACTCCTCGCCGCCGAGCCGGTAGACGACGTCGGACGCGCGCACCGCGTCCTTCAGCGTCTCGGCCAGCCCGCGGAGGATCTCGTCGCCCGCACCGTGGCCGTAGACGTCGTTGACGCGCTTGAAGTCGTCGATGTCGAGCATCAACACCGAGACGGCGTCGTGCGAGCGGCTGGCGGAAGCCAGTGCCCTGCGCAAGCGCTCATGGAACGCACGGTGGTTGTAGAGGCCCGTGAGCGAGTCCGTCATCGCCTGGTGCTCGAGGCGGGCACGGACCTGCGCGTTGTCGAGCGCGAGCGCGGCGGCGTCGCCGAAGCGCTTCGCGAGCTCGAACTCGTCATCGTCGAAGGACGCCTCCTCACCGAGGCGGTAGATGTTCAGCGCGCCCTTGATCGAGTCGCGCGCGATCAGCGGGATCGTGATCAAGGCCTCGGGCTCGTCGGCGGGCGTCCCGGCGACCGTCATCACGCGCGGATCGAGGTGGGCCTGATTGACCAGGACCGGCTCTCGATGTTCCACGCCCCAGCCCGTCAGACCCTGGCCGAAGAGGCATTGACTGGCGAGGATCTTGTCCGCCCACTTGTCTCGTGCGAGGACGGGCACGAGCCGCCGGCGGGGCTCGTCCGCCTCGTAGATCGTGAGCGAGTCGTGCGGAACCAGGTCCGCCAGGGCATCAGCGATCCGGTCCAGCAGCGCGTCGAGACCCTGCTCGCTGAGGACGGCGTGGAACACCTCGGCGAGCCGGCGGTACGACTCGACGAGCGCTGCGTCGTGGGACGGCGCTTCCGTGGGCTCGGGTATGAGCCGCAGAGGTAGGGCGTGGTCGCTCATCGACCCCGTTCGATTTGGTTGTGCAGCCGCAGCGGAGGCCCCCTTTTTTCCGAACCGACACACAGCAAAGCGGGGCTTGAAGGCGGAGGAATCCCCCGGTTGAGGGGTTCCAGGCCCGGGGATACGGAGCGAGATGGCGCAAGGCCCGGCGACCGGCTCGGCGGCGGACTTCCTTCCGGACCGGCTCACCCTGTCGGCCCTGCGCGAGGCCGCGGCCGGCTGCCGCGGGTGCCGGCTCTGGGAGGTGGGCACGCAGACCGTCTTCGGCGAGGGCTCCCGCGCGCCGGCGGCGATGTTCGTGGGCGAGCAGCCGGGCGACCAGGAGGACCGGGCGGGGCGGCCGTTCGTCGGCCCTGCGGGCAGGCTGTTCGACGAGGCGCTCGAGGCGGCCGGGATCGATCGCGCGGCCGTCTACGTCACGAACGCGGTCAAGCACTTCAAGTGGCAGGCACGCGGCAAGCGCCGCATCCACCAGAAGCCGAACTGGACCGAGATGACGGCGTGCCGGCCGTGGCTGGAGGCCGAGCTCGCTGTCGTGAAGCCGCGAGTCCTCGTCCTGCTGGGCGCGACGGCAGCGCAGTCGCTACTGGGCCGTCAGTTCCGGGTCACGCAGCACCGCGGCGAGCTGCTCGAGTCCGAGCTGGCAGAAGCCGTCACCGCCACGGTGCATCCCTCGTCGATCCTCCGCGGCGAGCCCGAGGAACGTGAGACGAACTTCGGCGCCTTCGTCGCCGACCTGCGCGTCGTCGCAGAGCTGCTCTAAGTCGTCCGGGTCTCCTCGGCGGCGGCCTCCGCGCCCTCCGCCTCGCGCGCCCGTTGCGCGAGATCCTGGCTCAGGTCCTCGGGATCGTTGTCGGTCTCCTCCCAGGACGGATTCGGCTGCGGCGCGGCAAAGAAATCCCGCAGCGCGTAAGCAACACCGGCAGCAAGGCCAAATCCCAACAGCAATCGCTTCATCTACGCCTCCCTCGTCCCGACTAAGGGTCCAACCCTACGCCCATCCGGGCGACCAAGGCCGGAGCGTAGTGCGAGCGAAGCGGCACTACGCGGAGGCGAACTGATGCAAGGTGTCGACGCGACAGCCTCGCCGCCTTGCACGGTAGAAAACCACCGCCAAAGACAAGGAGCGCGCGGGCTCTGCCCGCGTGCGTTCACCGCGAAGCGGCGTACCTAAAGACCTCGAGCGAAAGCGCAGCTTTCGCTCGACAAAGTCAGTCGCCCCAGTCGAAATCTCTGCTTTTGCCCCAGAGACTCTCCTCAGATTCTGGGGCTGCATCGTCGACGGTTTCCTCGCCGGGCCAGGCGAGAACCGTCGCATCGACGGCGACCGCCGCCTCTTGGCCGTCCAACGTCTCCTCGAGACGGGCCTGCTCCTCGGTCTTGAAGAGGGGGTGATTGTCGAAGGGGTCTGCGTTCTTGTAGTGCCCGAGCGGCATTGTGCCCTCGAGCCGCGAGTTCCGTTCCTTGAGCTCGAGGTGGTCCTGGATCACTTTCGCAAAGAGCGAGGGCGTCTCAACAGGCATTACTTCTCCTGGATCGGGGGCGGGGCAATGATGCGGGCGGGATTCTAGCCCCTCGCGGGGCTTTTTCCACAGGAGAGCCTAGAAGGCGCTACGGATGTGCGACGGCTTCGGGAGCAGTCTCGACTCGGTTCTTGCCGTTGCGCTTCGCCTCGTAGAGGGCTGCGTCGGCGGCCGAGAAGAGCTCCGCGGCAGTCGTGGCGGGCGGCGTCGCGGCGACGCCGAAGCTCGCGGTGACGGGTACCGGCGTCCCGTCGGCCGACAGGACGATCCGGCCGGCGAGTGCGAGGCGGATCCGCTCGGACACCTGCGCGCCGCCCGCGAGATCCGTGCCCGGGAGGATGAGCAGGAACTCCTCCCCGCCCCAGCGGCCGGCGAGGTCGATGTCGCGCAGGGACTCTTGGAGCAACGCGGCGAACTCCCGCAGGACTGCGTCGCCTGAGGGATGGCCGTAGCGGTCGTTGACGTCCTTGAACCAGTCGAGGTCCGCCACGACGAGCGCCAGCGCGCCGCCGAAGCGCTCGACCCGCGCCAGCTCCGATGCGAGCGTCTCCTCGCACTGACGGCGATTGGCCAGGCCGGTCAAGCCGTCGACGAGGGCCTGCCGCTCGACGATCCTGTGCAGGCGGGCGTTGTCGAGCGCGACGACCGCGTGCGAGGCGAGCGAGACGGCAGTCATCCGGTCCTCGTTATCGAAGTCGTCGCCGAAGAGCAGCAGCGAGCCGAAGTCCGTGTCACCCGCTGTCAGCGGCACCTCGATCTTGTCCGTGCCCTCATCGGGCCGGCCCGCCTTCACGAGCTCGCCGCCCGTGGCCATGATCACGCCGCCCTTCGCGCTTGTCGCCTCGACCGCGGCCTCGACGATCAGTCGCATCAGCTGGTCGACGTCGTGCGTCGCGCCCAGCGCCTCCCCGAACCGTGAAATCACGTCGCGCAGCCGCCCGCGCTGCCGCTCGAGCTCGTCGAGCCGTGTCTGCAACTGGGCGGCCATCTCGTTGAACGTCCTGCCGAGCAGCGCAAACTCGTCGCGGCCCTGGACCGGGACACGTTCCTTCAGGTCGCCGCGCGCAATCCCCCGCGCGGCGTCGACGAGCGTGCGGATCGTGCGCACGATCGCCCGGCCTTCGATGTAAGCGACGACGGCGACGAGCAAGAGGCACGAGACGAGGCCTAGAAGCAGGCGCTGCATAGCGGAGCGATTCGCCGCGTCGATTCGCTTCTGTGGACTGATTACCGCCAGCGTCGCCGACGGCTGTTCGTTGAGCGTCTCGGCGATCAGGGCGCGATAGCGAGTGCCGCCGAGCGTGATCGTGTGCGTTCTCCCGGGCAGCGCATCGAGGCGTTCGCGGAGCGCGAACACCGGGCCTGCGACGATCTGCCGGTCCTCGACGAGGATCACGTGCTCGTCGCTCTCGAGCCCGGAGCGCCCCTCGAGGCGGCTGACGAGCTTCTGATCGAGGGGCACGGATGCGATCACGGCGCCGCGTGCACGGCCCTGGCCGACGATCGCGACCTGACGCGTTGCGGCCGTGGGATCGCTCTTGCCGACTCGGAAGCCGCCCGAGGCCTCGACGCTGAGATGCGGCCGCGTGCGCAGCAGGCTCTGCAACGCGGCGCGGTCCCGCCGCATCAGGGCCCGCTGGAACTCCGGACTGCGGGCGAGGCTCGCGGCGGAGTCGTCCGCCGCGACGAGCTCATCCTGGTACGTCGCCAGCGCCGCACGCAGCCCGGCCTGCAGGCGCGCGTCGACCTGCCGCGTCTCGCTCCGCTGCGCGACCGTCGAAAAGCCCCAGAAAGCCGCCGCGAGCGGAAGCAGCGACAGCAGCAGGAAATAGACGACGAGCTTGACCTTGAAACTAGCCACGACTTCCCCTCAAGTCCTTCTCCCAGATGCCGATGGATCCCTTGAACGAGGTATCGACAGGTCAGGGGAGGAACATGAGGGAAACATGCGCGCGCGTCCTAGCCGCCGCGCTGATGACGGGAGCGATTGCCACGGTCGTGGCAATGTCGGCCCTGTTCGACACGCCGCAAGAGGTCGGCCGGGCACTCACGGCGCCACCGGCATCGCTGCAGCGCTCCGTCCGTGTCGAGGTGGCGGCGGCACCGCGCCACGCGCCGGCCGCTGAACGGCTTGCGCCTACGCACGCGAGAACCAGCACGCGTACTCCGACGGTGATCGTCAGCAGGCAGCTCGTCCGGCGCACGATCGTTGTGCGACACACCCGCCCGCCACGCCGGCAGCTCGCCGCGGTGAAGCCGAAGCCGGCACACGTGGTGCAGCCGGCCCCGGCACCTACATCCGCGCCGCAACCGGCGGTGACGCCGCAGCCCGCCCCGTCCGCCGACGATCCGTCGAAGGGCCACGACGGCAACGGGCAAGGCGACGAACACGCGGGAGATCACGGCCACGGTCATGACCACGGCCGCAGCAACGACGAGCACGAGGACTAATCGCTGTGCGAGGATGAGCGCGTGCGACGCACGCGCCTCCTCTCACGACGTGTCGGCCCGCTCGGGCTGGCGCTGACGGCCTGGGACATCTGGCGTCGTCTGCCGCCCCGGCAGCGCAGGCAGATCGTCAACATCGCGCGCAAGCACGGCCCGAAGGTTGCGGCCCGCGTGATGCAGGCGCGCTCGCGCGCGCGGGCACGGCGCCGTTAGCCGACGCCGAGCGCGGCGCGCACGATCCGGTCCTGCTCGCGCAAGTGCGCGGTCGGGTAACCCTCGCTGGGGCTCGCGCGCCACGGCCGGCCGGCGTAGCTGAGCGGCGCTCCGGGCGCTTCGAGGCGGTGGCGGATGGTGCGCCACGCGCCCATGTTCTGCGGCTCCTCCTGTGCCCAGACGATCTCCAGCAAGTTCGGATACGCCGAGACGACCTCCGCGTACGCGTCGACCGGGAACGGATACAGCTGTTCGAGCCGAGCGACGGCGACGTGCGGCGCAGCCGCACGCTGCTCGTGCCCGACGATGTCGTAGTAGAGCTTCCCCGAGCAGAAGAGCAGCCGCGTCACCTCGGCGTGGTCGGCGTCGGGATCGTCAATGACCGGCCTGAATGAGCCGTCCACGAGCTCGGCGAGCGTCGAGGACGCCTGCTTCAGGCGGAGCAGGCCCTTCGGGGTCATCACGACGAGCGGGCGGCCCGCAGCGTCGAGCGCCTGCCGGCGCAGCAGATGGAAGTACTGCCCCGACGTGGAGCAGTTCGCGACGCGAATGTTCTCCTGTGCCGCGAGCTGCAGGAAGCGCTCCAGCCGTGCGCTCGAATGCTCCGGTCCGTTGCCCTCGTATCCGTGCGGGAGCAGCAGTGTCAGACGCGTCGTCTCGCGCCACTTCGAGAGGCCGGCGACGATGAACTGGTCGACCACGATCTGCGCGCCGTTGACGAAGTCTCCGAACTGCGCTTCCCAGAGAACGAGCGCCTCCGGCGCGGCGACGGAATAGCCGTACTCGAACCCGAGGCAGCCGTACTCCGAGAGCGGCGAGTTGTAGATCTCGAACGACGCGGTCTGATCGTCGAGGTTCTGCAACGGCGTGAACGTCTCGCCAGTGTGCACGTCGTGGAGCACCGCGTGGCGGTGTGAGAACGTGCCGCGCTCCGTGTCCTGTCCTGTTAGGCGAATGGGAATCCCTTCGACGAGCAGCGAGCCGAACGCAAGCGCTTCCGCCTGGCCCCAGTCGATCCCGCCGGCGTCGATTGTCTGCAGCCGTCGCTCGAGCTGGCCCTTCAGCTTCGGGTGGACGGTGAAGTGCTCCGGCACGTGCATCAGCTCGTCGTTCAACTCGCGCAGCCGGTCCGCCGCAACCGCGGTGACGACGCCGTCGCCGCTCGAGTACGGGATGCCCTCGGCGGGCGGTGGCGTGCCGAACGTGGCCTTGAGCGCCTCGTGCGCCTGCTTGAGCTCCGACGTCACGGCCGCGACGAAGGCGTCCGCCTGCTCCTTCGTCACGACCCCGGCCTCGACGAGCTCCTCCGCGAACAGCTCCCGCACGGTCGGGTGCTCGGCGACCTGTGCCGCCATCAACGGCTGCGTGTAGGCGGCCTCGTCCTGCTCGTTGTGCCCGTGGCGCCGGTAGCCGACGAGATCGACGACGACGTCGCTCTCGAACCGGCGCCGGAACGCAAGCGCAAGCCTGACGGCCGAGATCGCCGCCTCGGGATCGTCGGCGTTGACGTGGATGATCGGGACGTCGAAGCCCTTCGCGAGGTCGCTCGAGTAGCGCGTGGAGCGTCCTTCGCTGGGGTCGGTCGTGAACCCGACCTGGTTGTTCGCAATCACGTGCAGCGTGCCGCCGGTCGAGTAGCCGTCGAGAGCGGACAGGTTCAGCGTCTCCGCGACTTCGCCCTGGCCCGGGAACGACGCGTCGCCGTGGATCAGGATCGGCAGTGCGACGCTCGGGTCGTGCAGGCCGTAGCGCGTCGAGCGGTCGGTCTGCTCTGCGCGCGCGCGTCCCTCGACCACCGGATCGACTGCTTCCAGGTGGCTCGGGTTCGCCGCAAGCGTGACGGTGATCTCGCCGGCCGGCGTCGAACGGGTGCCCTCGGCGCCGAGGTGGTACTTGACGTCACCCGTGCCGCCTTCGTCCGTGGCGACGACGGCATCGATCGTCCGCTCGCCCTCGAACTCGCGGATGATCGAGTCGTAGCCGAGCCCGAGCGTGTGGGCAAGCACGTTCAGCCGCCCTCGGTGCGCCATGCCGATCACGACCTCGTGCGCTCCGTTCTCGGCCGCGAGCTCGATCGCCTCGTCGAGCATCGGCACCATCACGTCGAGGCCCTCGATCGAGAACTGCTTCTGCCCGAGGAACGCGCGGCGCAGGTATTGCTCGAATGCCTCGACGCGCGACAGCGAGGCGAGCAGCTCCTCGCGCTCGCCGGCCGAGAGCTCGTGGCGGTACTTGCCGGATTCGATCGCCTGCCGCAGCCACACGCGCTTCTCGTGGTCGGCGATGTGCTCGATCTCGTAGGCAATCGTCCCGCAGTAGGTGTCGCGCAACCGCGGCAACGCGTCCGCGAGCGTCTCGCCCGGGACGTAGAGGCGGAGCACCGACGCCGGCACACGCGCCTGCAGCTCGGGCGTCAGCTTCGGGATCAGGCGCTCGGGCTCGAGCGCAGGATCGCCGGGCGGCTCGGAGCCGAGCGGATCGAGCCGCGCGGCGAGATGGCCGTGCATGCGATGGGCCTTGACCAGCGCCATCGCGGCGGCGACGGCGCCCAGCAGCTCGTCGGTGACCGGCGGCGCCTCAGCCGGAGCGAGCGCTGCCGGGGCCGGCGGGGCCGCCGCATGCCCGTCGCCGGTGCGCTCGAGCAGGCGCCTGAGCCCGGGATGTGTCGCGACGACGTCGCTCCGGCCGCTTTCGAAGAGCTCGCGCCACTCCGCCGGGACCGCGTCCGGGTTCTCGAGGTAGTCCTCGAGCAGGTCGCGCGCGAACCCGGCGTTCAGCCCGTCGACGTCGGTCACTACTGCTGTTGTAGCAACCCGGCTACCAGAGCGGGTTGCTCGTGATCACCGCGGCGGCGAGGCCGACGGCGAACGAGGCTGCTGCGATCCCGACTGCCCACGTGGCCAGGCGTGTCGCGCGGCCGCCGATGCCGGCGGCGACGAGGGCGAGCAGGATCGCGATGGGGATCAACCTCAGCGGCCTGTACATGATCCCGGTCAGGCTGACGAAGATCGCGGCCGCGGCGAGGAAGCCGGCGACCGTCTCGGCCGGGCGCGCTCGCTCGTACGGGGCGGAGCTCATGCGCGCACGGCCGGCCGTCGGCCGCGTGCGTAGGTTCTCGCCGGGCGTCCGTGCGGGCCGGGACGCCGGGGACGACCGGTCTGCGGCCGCCAGCCTGTGGGCCCGTCGTCGTTGCGAACGCGTGCGGTGGCCGGCTCGTTGGGCTGCGGCTCCGACTTGATCGCCCAATAGATGACCCAGCACAGATACAGGATCGGGATCTTCATGATCACCATCAGCCAGATCAGCTCCCACACGATCGTGGGAGTGTAGCGCCGGACTCACCCGGCCACCGCGGCCTCCAGGTCGGCCTTGACGAGCTCCTTTCCGTGCACGTCGTACTGCGTCACGTCGAAGGTTGCACGTGCGTTCGCAACGCTGACGTGCCGGGTGCCGGCGATACGGACCGGAAGCCCGGCCAACACTTCGTAGACCTCCGTGTACCGTCCCTGGTCGACGCCGATCCAGTGCGCGCCCGCGACCGGCTCGACGAACGCGTACGCGAGCGGCTTCCCCTTGCGGTCGCGGCAGATCACATCGAGGCGGGGATCGAGCAGCCGGCCGTCCGCAAGCGCGCCGAAGACCTCGCCGCACCACGGCGGCCGACGTTCGCCCGCAGGGTCGATGCCGCCGTCGCAGGCGTAGACGCCGGTGCCGCTGCGATTCGCGAAGGTCAGGCTTTCGCCGGCGACCCCGACGCGCTCCACGACCTTCGCGTCGACGGAGACACTCGCACGGTCGCCGCGAAAGAGGCAGCTCTCGAGACGGCGTCCGAGCGTCGTGCGTCGGAGGATGCGACCTTCGGTCATGACGCTGCCGGGGACGGGCCGGAACTCGGCGGCCGGCTGCCCGTAGAGCAGGTGCAACGGACGGGCACCCTCGTCGCAGGCGGCCGCAACGAGCACGACGAGCAGGAGCGACAGCGGCTTCAGCCGGTCCACCCCCAGCGACCGACACCGCCGTAGGACGAGTCGCTGCGGTAGGTGCGGTAGAAGATGTTCGTCCCGCATGCTTCGCATTTCGCCTCGACGATCTGGTCTCCGCCGTAGAGCGAGCGCATGAACACCATGCCGACGTGCGTGCTGCTTGCGAAGGCATCCATCACGCCCGCGGTGGACTTGGCGACGACGTGGTTGGGCGCACCGTTCCCGTTCCGGAAGGAGGCCGCGTCGTACGGACCGTGCACGTTGCGCAGCGCACGCCAGTAGTAGCGGCCGTCACGCCACGTGTCCGTCGATTCGCGCCACGTCTTGAACGTGAGGCCCGAGCAATCACCGCCTTCGCCGTGCGTGCTCGTGTCGGCAGGCGGATCGTTCGGATACGAATCGACGTCGTCGTAGTTCCAGCAGCCGCCGCCCCATTGGTAGCCCTCGTACCGCGCAGCGTTCGCGTAGTCCTGGGCCGCGTCCCGCGTCATCGTCGTCATGAAGGTGGCCGCGTCGTAGTTGCAGTTCACCCAGAAGCGGTGGTACGCCTGCGCGCCCGCGGCGGTCGACAGGATCACGCCGAGTCCGAACAACACGATCAACCGTCTCATCGCGGCACCTCCAGGTCGAAGCGGTCGATGCTCGCGCCCGACTCGGTCGTGCGGAGCCGATAGAGCCCTCCGGCTGCGAGACGGAACCGTGCGAGCGGGGCAGTCTCGGTCCAGGAGTCGGCCGCAACCGAGAAGCGGCCCGCCAGGCCGGTTCGGTCGAGCATCAGCACGACGAACTCGTCGCGATCGTCCGTGTACGTCTTGGTGACGACGACCATGCGCGGGCCGTAGGGCTCGGCGAGCTGCACCTCGCCGAGCGGCGTGTCACTCGTGATGCGCCAGGCCCGTAACGTCGTCGAGCGGCCCGCGGTCTCGGCGACGCGGAGCTCGCCCTCCCCTACGCGTTCGACGACGACCTCGTCACCGTTTGCGAGCGGCTTGCCGTCATGGGCTGCGTGCGCCTGTGCAGAACGTGCCAACGGTGCGCCCCGGCCGGCTACGGGCATCCATTGCTCCGAAGGCTGTTGCAGCACAACCGGCCCGGACGGGCCGTGCGCAAGCTTCGCCCACGTGCGGTCGGCGAGCTTCTGCGACCACCGCGGCGTGCCGTCGGGACGGAAGGCCCGCAGCGTCCCGCGCGGCTCGAGCACGTCGAAGCCGCCGTCGTCCTCGACGGCGAAGTCCGCCAGCTCGGCGGCGCCGCCGAGCGCGACGACCTCGCGGCGGCCCTTCTCCCACCTCATCACACGGCCGTTCACCGAGTCGAGCAGATCCACCGTGCCGTGCGGCTCGACGTCGAAGGACGACGGGCCGCTGTAACCCAACTCCCGCGAGCCGGCGAGGCCGACGTCTTGCGGCGCGGCACCCCAACTCGCCTCGGCGACCTGCGCGTCGGGCGCACGGACCCGCCCGAACAGATGCCGTCCGAGGTCAACCGGGATTGCGTCGCGCAGCAGCAGGCTCAGCTGCGGCGCGTCGGCGCCTCCCGACGGCACGGCCACCGTCGTCCCGCTCGAGTCGTCGCGCAGAACGGCGTAGTACGAGAACCCGGCGGCCGAGGACGCGAGCTCCGGCGGAACGTCGATGTAATAGCGCCCTTCCTTCGAGTCATCGCCCCGCCGGAGCGCCAACGGCCTGAACTGCCCACCGCCGCCGTCGCGGATGTAGACGGTCCCGGAGCCGTCGCACGGGAGGCCGTCGTCCCTGGGCGCACAGACGATCGAGTACCGCAGTCGCACGGGCTCGCCGGGCAGCCGCAGGAGCCGCGGCACGTGGGCCGCGTCGATCAGCGCGGGCAGCCTGGGCACCGCCGGCGGCCCGGCCGCCGACACGGCGGTGAGCACGACTCCTGCAATCACGCCTGATGCGATCCCGGCCGCTCCCCCCGCGAGCGACCGGATGCTTGGTCGACGCATGGGATTCCTCCTGGTCGGGATCGATTCGAGGGTACGGCCCCAACTGGAACGCCTGGGAGACGTCTTTGCAACGAGAATGTAAAACCGAGTTACGCGAGCGCCCGAAAGGGGGAATAGGCCGCGCAATGGTGATCGACGAACGCATCCAGGCACTGCTCGAACAGGGCGAGGAGCTCGGCTGCCTGAACCTGTCGGCGGTCAGTGAGTTCCTCCAAGAGGCCGAGCTGGACGAAGATCAGACGACGGGGTTCTTCGAGCAGCTCGAGGGTCGGGGCATCGCCCTCACAGACGACTGCGCCCGGCCGGAGGCCGCCGAGGGGACGTATGTGAACGGGGACCTCGCCGTCGCCACGACCGACGCGCTTCAGCTCTTCCTCAACGAGGCCGGCCGCTACAAGCTGCTCGCTGCCTCGGAGGAGGTCGAGCTCGCGAAGCGGATCGAGCGCGGCGACAAGGCTGCCAAGGATCTGATGATCAACTCGAACCTTCGCCTCGTCGTCTCGATCGCGAAGAAGTACCAAGGTCACGGCATCTCGCTGCTCGACCTGATCCAGGAGGGGATCATCGGGCTGATCCGCGCCGTCGAGAAGTTCGACTGGCGCCGGGGCTACAAGTTCTCGACCTACGCCACGTGGTGGATCCGCCAGGCCGTGCAGCGCGGCGTCGCGAACAAGTCGCGGACGATCCGCATCCCCGTCCACATCGTCGAGCGCGAGCAGAAGATCTCGCGCGCCGAGCGCGAGTTGACCGCCAAGCTCGAACGCCCGCCGACGGACGAGGAGATCGCCTCGAAGACGAAGCTGTCGCTGAAGCACGTGAGAGAGGTCCGCGCCGCGGCGCGTGCCGTGACGAGCCTCGACAGGCCCGTCGGCGAGGAAGGAGACACGAGCTTTGGCGACCTGATCGCCGGCGAAAGCTCCGAGCCGTCGGAGGAGGTGCACGTCAGCCTCGCGGAGCGCGCGGTTCGAAGCGCCGTCGACACGCTGCCCGACCGCGAACGGGAGGTCGTGAAGCTGCGCTACGGCATGAACGGCGACCGCGATCCCCAGTCGCTGGAGGAGATCGGACGGACGCTGGGGATCACACGCGAACGCGTGCGTCAGATCGAAGCGCAGGCGCTGGCGCGCCTTGCCGAGCGACGCGAGGTGGCGGCGCTCGGCGAGCACACCGCTGGGTGATCGCCACCAGCTAGCCCGCGATCCTGGCTGGACGCAGGCAGCATGATCTGCTTTCGTTCTCCGCTAATAGGCGGGTAAGCGCACACAAGGGGTCCCGCCGACGAACAAAGGAGCATCCGTGAAGACGTTTGTGGCATGCCTGGCCACGGCTCTCGCAGTGTTCATCGGAACGTCTGCGTTCGCGAACGCGGGAGGGCAAGCAGTCACTCCGAAACAGTTTGCGGCTCTCTCGAAGCGCGTCACCACACTCGAGAAGACCAACAAGACAATCCTCGCCTATGTCGGCGTGTGCTTTAACCACTGGGCACCGGTCAGTCGCTATGGACCGGGCGGAAACGAAGGCTACGTCTACGTCCTTCCGGATAGTTCGGTCCAGCCGGTATCGGCGCTGGACATAAACCACTCCGGGGACACCGCAGACTTCTTCGTCCCTTCGCCGACCACTGACTGCAGTCTGAATGTCGCGCAGTTTCGCTCGCTCGCGGCTGCAGCGCACGGAGCGCCGGCGAAACTCGTTCCGCACACCCTGAAGCGGTAACAGAAGGGCGGGTCGGGGGGCACACGCTCCCCGACCCGCCTGGTTGCGCGCTAGAAACTCGGTGCGGACTAGGGCTTCTCTTCTAAGTCGCCGCTCGGACTTCACGTGCAGCGGAGTTGAGTTATGGAGCCGACGGGACTCGAACCCGTGGCCTACTGGCTGCCAGCCAGTCGCTCTCCCAGCTGAGCTACGGCCCCGTGCGGGCCAAGTGTAGCGGCGAATTCATAGTCCTTCGCCCAGTTGACTCCATGGGCCTGGTTGTTCTTCGTCGGGCCGAGACGCAGCTGGATATTGGTGCGGCCAGCAAAGACGCTCAGCGGTAGGAAGTAACACTCGTCAACGTCGGCACAGTACGCCGCGAACGCGTCGATCTCGTCCGCCGAGTACAGGCGACTGACAAAGCCGGCTCGCGCTCGACGATGTCGCTGACAACGAACGATCATGACATCGCCGTACCGCGTAGCCCACTTGCACTGGACCCGAATCAAGCGAGGTCGCAGGTCGAAGATCAGATCGAAACGCTCAACCGTGTAGGGACTCCAAACGCCGACGCCGAACTGGGCAGCGCGAGCCGCAATTTTCAATTCAGCTGTAGCTCCCTTTTGATCCGTCGTAAGCATGTTGTCGAACGTAGCAACGGCCTCGGCTGGGCCACGTCCGCTTCTGACACCTTGCGGCGAACGCGCCGCGCACGCACCGTGCGCACATGTCACTGCGCACGGCACTTGTCGCGTTCGCACTCGCCCTCCTCGGCGCCGCGATGCTCATGCCGCACGGCTCGGCGACGAAAAGCCCGTACCACGCCGACCTCGCGCGCACGCCGGGCGTCCTCAACCCGGACGTGACGCAGGCCAACATCGCGTCGACGATCTGCAAGCCCGGCTGGACGAGGACGATTCGGCCGCCGACCGGCTACACGAACGAGCTGAAACTGAAACAAATGCGTGCATACGGCGTCGGCGGGTCGGCAACGCAATACCAGGAAGACCACCTGATCAGCCTGGAGCTGGGCGGACACCCGACCGATCCGCGCAACCTGTGGCCCGAGCCCTACCCGCGTGCGTCGGACGTGGACTCGATCGAAAACGACCTCAACACGAAGGTTTGCTCCGGCCGCCTCTCACTCGAGGCTGCGCAACTCCGAGAATCCGAGTTGAAACACAACGACGGTTGAGCAACACTCGACGGACGAGGTCCGTCGCCACACTCGGGCGCTGGAGCGCGCGCCGGCCAAAGCGCGCGATTGCCGCCTGGCTGGCGTTCGTCGTCATCGCAGTCGGCGCCGTCGTGGCTACGGGGATCCAGTCGTTGCAGAACGGCGCGGTCGGGGAGTCCGCCCGCGGCTACAGGCTCCTCGACGCCAACGGCCTTTGGCCGCCGCCGGACGAGATCGCGTACTTCCACAGCAACACGCTGCGGGTCGGCGACGCGCCTTTCCGAGCCGCGATCAAAGACGTCGTGCAGCGGCTCAGCGACGAACAGGTGGAGCTCCGCAGCCCGCTCGGTCCCGATGGCAGGCAATTCGGCACGCGCCGCGGCCACTCGGCCGTCGTCGTCGCGGCTTTGACCGGTGCGGACGCACGGACCGTCCGCGACCTCATCCTCGCGGCCGCCGGCGCGCACCCCGGCATCACGATCGAGGAAACCGGCGACATCACCGCAAGCGACGCACACGACAAAGCGGTGAACGACGACTTGCAGCGCGCCGAGATCCTGTCGGTGCCGGTCTCGCTCCTCGTCCTCCTGTTCGCCTTCGGCGCCGTGGTCGCCGCAATCGTTCCCGTGCTGCTCGCGTTGACCGCGGTCGCGGCGGCGTTCGGCTTGCTTGGACCGATCAGCCAGTCGATCCCGATCGACGACAGCGTCAGGACGGTCGTCCTGCTGATCGGCATGGCGGTCGGTGTCGACTATGCGCTCTTTTACGTGATGCGCTCCCGCGAAGAGCGGCGCCGCGGCCGGCAGCCGCACGAGGCGCTCGAACGCACCGTGAGGACGTCCGGACGCACCGTGATCGTCTCAGGAACGACCGTGATCATCGCCATGGCGGCGATGTTCCTGATCCATACGAAGGTCTTCAACAGCCTCGCGGTGGCGACGATCGCGGTCGTTGCGTGCGCGGTTGCCGGCTCCGTCACCGTCCTGCCGGGCCTGCTCGAGCTGCTGGGCGCCAAGATCGATCGCGGGAGGATTCCGTTCCTCCCGCATCTCCACACCGACCAGACGCACTCCCGTTTCTGGACGACCGTGATCGGCGCCGTCCTCCGGCGGCCGGTGGTCTCATGCGTCGCGGCGACCGGCGTGCTCGTCGCGCTCGCGATCCCGGCATTGGGACTGAAGGTGTCCGCGCCGAGCGACAACACGCTTTCCCCGCAGAGCATTCCGGCCCTGCGGGCGCTCGACGACGTCCGCAGGGACTTTCCGGGCGCGTCGGAAAACGCGAAGATCGTCGCGACGGTCCCACCGCCGCGCGCCGACGAGCTGCGTCAGCAGGGACGGCGACTCGAACAGCTCGCGATCGACAGCGGGATCGGCCACCGGCCCGTCATCGAGACCGCAAACGGCGACGGGACCGCCGCCGCGCTCTTCCTTCCGCTGACGGGAGCCGGGAACAACAAGGCCAGCCGCCACGCAATCCTTGCGCTCCGCCAGGATCTGATTCCGAAGACGATCGGCTCGATTCCAGGCGCGCAGACCGCCGTCACCGGCCTCGTCGCGGAGGATGTCGACTTCACGCACGCGCTGAAGCACGGTCTTCCCTACGTGCTGGTGTTCGTGCTCTTGCTCGCGTTTGTCTTGCTACTCGTCGCGTTTCGTTCCATCGTCGTGCCGCTCAAGGCGATCGTCCTCAACCTGTTGTCGGTCGGTGCCGCGTACGGCGTCCTCGTACTCGTGTTCCAGCATCACTGGGCCGAGCCGCTCCTGGGCTTCACCTCGAACGGCTCGATCATCTCGTGGCTCCCGCTCTTCCTGTTCGTGGTGCTGTTCGGTCTTTCGATGGACTACCACGTCTTCATTCTCAGCCGAGTGCGCGAAGGCGTGGACTCCGGAATGTCGAGCGACGATGCGGTGCGCTACGGGATCACCGCGACGGCGGGCGTCGTCACGAGCGCGGCACTCGTCATGTTCGCCGTCTTCTCGATCTTCGGCTCGCTCTCTTCCCTCGACGTCAAACAGGCCGGTGTCGGCCTTGCCGCAGCCGTCCTGATCGACGCAACGATCATTCGCGCCGTGCTCCTGCCGGCGTCGATGAAGCTGCTCGGAGATTGGAACTGGTATCTCCCGCGCGCGCTGCAACGCCTGCCGCGGGCCGAGGTGGAGGCGCCGCCGGCACGCGGGTCGGTCTAGGGGCCGTTAAGCGACCTCGACCGACGGCACGTCGCCCCAGAGATCCTCGAGGCGGTAGTAGGCACGCGCGTCGGGCGTGAAGATGTGCAGCACCACGTCGAGGTAGTCGGCGACGATCCAGCTCGCTTCCTGCTGGCCGTCGACCGACGCCGGGAGCAGACGTACCTCGTGCTTCAGCCCCCGGTGCACCTCGTCGTAGATCGCCGCGGCCTGACGCGGGTTCTGACCCGTGCAGACGACGAAGTAATCCGTGTACGAGCAGGCTGGCCGCATGTCGAGGATGACGACGTCCTGCGCCAGCTTCTCCTGGGCGAGGCCGGCGATGCGGCGTGCTTGTTCGAGTGACGTCAGTGTCGCTTCAGTTCCTTTCCCGGGTGGGCGAAGTGTAGCCACCCCCTACGGACCCCGATAGAGCCCGAGCAAGTGGATCAACTCCGCCACGGCGGGCGGCACGAGCCCGTCGATCGGCTCGCCGCGCGCCACGCGCTCGCGGATGTCGCGCGAAGAGATCGGCAGCGCCTCGATCTCGAAGAGCTCCACGCGTTCGGGCCGCGAGAGCTTCGCGAGCACCGTGTCGAGCCGGTCACGCGGATAGCCCGGCCGCGTCGCAACGCCGAGCCGCGCCCGCGCGACCACGCCATCCGGGTCCTTCCAGGTGAGGAAGTCGCAGAACTCGTCCGCGCCGATCAGGAAGAGCGGCTCGCGCCAGCGGCCGGCCTTCAGCATGTCGACGGTCCGCCCGTACGGATCCGGCTCGACCTCGCGGTCCGGGAATGCCGCTCGCGCCAACTGCACGCGCAGGTCGCCGTCGAGCTCGACCTCCTTGTGCCCGGGGTGCAGGGCAACGAGCACGACCACCTCCTCCCCGAACCGCTCCTCGGCCGTCGCGGCGAGCGCGACGTGCCCGTTGTGCGGCGGATTGAACGTCCCGCCGAGCAGTGCCGTCACTGGACTTCGAGCACCTCGCCGTCGACCTCGACCTCGTCGCCCGCGCGAGCGCCCGCTGCCTTGAGGGCGGCGGCGAGCTCCTGCTCGTCCGCCGGGGCGGTTCCGGCGATGCGGAAGCCACGGTCGGTGCGTAGGACACGGAAGCGGCGGCCGTCGGGGCGGGGGCGGTAGACGAGGAAGTCGACGAGGCCATCCTCCGGCACGGCGGCCGGAGCCTGCGGCGGGCACAGCTCGAAGAGCGTGCGCTTCAGCCCGTCGATCCCCGCGCCCGTTGCGCACGAGACGTGAAACACGCGCACGATTCGCTCGTCACCGACGTCGAACCGCGGCGGATCAGGACGCAGGTCGATCTTGTTCAGCACGATCGCCTGCGGACGAGCCTCGAGCCCCGCGCCGTACGCAGCCAGCTCGGCGTCGATCGTTGCGAAACGCTCGGCAACGTCGTCCTCGGATGCGTCGATCACGTGCAGCAGGAGGTTCGCGCGCTCGAGGTGGGCGAGAAACTCGTGCCCGAGCCCGACGCCCTCGCTCGCGCCTTCGATCAGACCTGGGACGTCCGCCACCGTCAGCTGGCGCGTTCCGTCCGGCGCGTCGACGGGGCCCAGCACCGGCGCCAGCGTCGTGAACGGATAGTCGGCGATGTTCGGCCGCGCATTCGAGATGCGGGCCAGGAGCGAGGACTTGCCCGCGTTCGGCAGCCCGACGAGCGCGGCGTCTGCAAGCAGCTTCAGCCGAAGCTCGAACGTCGCCGCTTCACCGGGGAGGCCCTTCTCGGCGAAGCGCGGTGTCCGCCGCGTCGGCGTCGCGAACTGCTTGTTGCCGCGCCCCGCGATCCCGCCGCGCGCGGCGACGACGCGTGCGGACGGCGAGGCGAGGTCTGCGATCAGCTGCCCTTCCTCGTCGAAGACCTGCGTGCCGACCGGAACGCGCACGTCGATCGTCTCCCCCGACGCTCCGTGCTTCAGCGCGCCACGCCCGGGCTCGCCGTTCCCGGCCTGGAACCGGCGCCGCGCGCGAAAGGCAGAGAGGTCGCGCAGGTCGGGATCGGCCGCCAGGACAACGTCGCCGCCCGGGCCGCCGTCGCCGCCGTCAGGGCCGCCCTTCGGGACGTGCTTCTCGCGGCGGAAGTGCAGGCTGCCGTCGCCGCCGCGACCCGCCTGCACGCGGATGCGGGCGCGGTCGTTGAACATGCGCGCCTAGTCGCCGGCGCCGTTGACTTCGACGAAGCGGCGCTCGCCGCTCTGACGGAACGCGACGGTTCCGGGGCGGGTGGCGAAGATCGTGTCGTCACGGCCGATGCCGGTGCCCGCGCCGGCACGGAACTTCGTGCCGCGCTGGCGCACGAGGATCATCCCGGCCTTCACTTCCTGGCCGGAGAAGATCTTCACGCCGAGCATCTTCGGGTTCGAGTCGCGCCCGTTGCGCGACGAGCCAAGTCCTTTCTTGTGGGCCATTAGCCCTCCTTCTCCTGCTTCGCGGCGATTGCGGCCTCCAGCGCTGCGATCGCGCCTTTCCGGTTCGCGTTGGCCCGCTCGAACTCGGTTGCGGCCTCGAGCTGCTCGAGCTTCCAGCGCTTCGACTTCTCGTTGATGTCCACGACCGTCAGGTCCGCGTAGCCGCGCGGCGGCTGAGCGGCGAGCGCTTCCTGTGCTTCTGCCTTCGGCTCTACCTTCGGCTTCGGCGCGGCCGGCTCCTGCTCGGCGGCCGGAGCCGGGGCGGCGCGCTTCGTTCCGCCGATCGACTGGATCTCGATCTGCGACAGCGCAGCCCGAAAGCCCGTCTGGCGGCGGTAGCCCGTCTTCGGGCGGCGCTTCCCGATGCGGATCTTGTCGCCGCGGACATGACCGACGACCTTGGCCGTCACCTGCACGCGGGGCGAGAGATTGCCGTCGCCGTCGCCGCCGGTGAAGAGCACGTCGGGCTGGAAGGTCTTGCCTTCGTCCGTCCTGAGCCGGTCGACGAGCAGGCGCTCGCCCTCGCGGACGCGATACTGCTTGCCGCCGACTGAGATGATCGCGTACGTCGCCATTTCGTGGAAAACGCGGGCCTTTTGCCCGCGAGCCGAGGCAGTTTAGCGGCCGTGGCGAGCGACCGCCACGGCCCGCGGCCGGGGCTGCGCGAGGTCTCCCTCCTCTGGGGCCTCTACCTCTTCGTCACGGCCGAGGTCTTCGCAACGTACTCGCGCCTCCCGGCCCACGAGCTCTACCACGTCAGCGCGAACGGCCGCAGCGGCGGTGCAGGTCGGGCGCTCGTCTTCCTCAACTGGCCGGTTGCGCTCGCCGCTTTCCCGCTGCTCGCAGTGGTCGCGGCCGACGCCCGCAGCCGCCTCGTCTCGCGGCTCGCGATCGTCGCTGCAGTCCTGTGCGCCGGGGTCTTCTGGCCCGGAACGGTCGGCCAGGCAGACCTCGATGCGAAGTGGGCGAACGCGATCGCGGCAACCGGCGTTCTGCTCGCGCTCGGCCTGACCGGGTTCGCGTTGCGGCGCGGGCTCGGGCCGAGCATGCGGGCCCCCGGTGACCGCGCACGCGTCGTCGTCGCCGCCGTGCTGGCCCTGGTCGCGCTACCGTGGCTGGCCGCCGACCTCGGCTTCCTGATCGGACGGTGGCCGCTGTTCGGCTCCGTCTACTACTCGGACGAGTGGTACGCGGCGTTCGGTCACGCGCAGGCACACCCCGCAGTGCACGCAGGCGACCACCATGGGCTCGTCGGAACACTCCTGGTCGTGACGGCGCTGGTTCTCTCGCGCAAGCTCGCCGCACTCGGCCCGAGGCTGCGCGCCGTCGTCGGCGCATACCTCGCGCTTCTCATGCTCTACGGGCTGGCGAACATCGCGAACGACTTCTGGCTCGAGCAGATCGTCAAACGCGGCGTCACGCGCTGGGAGTTTCCGTCGCTGATCACACCGGCGGTCTCGTTGAACTGGCTGATCCTGCTCGTGCTCGCCGGGCTCGTCTACGCGTTCGGCTTTCGGCGCGCGACGCTGGGCAGGCCGGCGGGCCACCGGCGGCCGGTGTGGGCGGCATTCGCGGCACCGCCGGTCGTCGCCCTGCTCGCCGTCGGCCTTGCCCACGGGGGGACCCACCACCGCACGCCGCAGGGGTCGGCGAGCGGGATCGCATTCGCGGCGGCCCCGAACGGGACCGCGCACATCTACCTCACACGCGGCCGCCGCGTCGTCCGGCTGACGAGCGGGCACGGTGCGGACCTCGCTCCTGCCTGGTCGCCCGACCGGCGCCGCATCGCGTTCCAGTCGAATCGCGACGGCAACTGGGAGATCTACGTGATCGCCGCGGACGGCACGAACGTTCGTCGTCTGACGAACGACGGAGCCGAGGACGGCGAGCCGGGCTGGTCACCCGACGGCAAGCAGATTGTGTTCACGCGCGACGGCCACCTCTACGCGATGTCGGCCGACGGACGCGACCCCCACTCGCTGGGGAACGACGGGGAGTGGCCGACGTGGTCGCCGAAAGGCGGCGAGCTCGCATCCGACGCTCCGTACGGAGATCACGACTACGGGATCGCCGTCACGAAGCCCGGCAGCTCCCTCGGCAGCTACGGCCCGGCCGACAATCGCCGCCCGGCCTGGTCACCCGACGGGCGACTGATCGCGTTTCAGTGCCAGCGCGGAAACCACTGGCACGTCTGCGTCATGACTTCCACCGGCCGCTCACTCCGGTTCCTGACCGGCCACGACTCCGACTCGTTCGCCCCCTCCTGGTCACCGGACGGCCGCCGGATCGCCTTCATCAGCGATCGCGACGGGCCCGATCAACTCTTCGTGATGCATGCGGACGGAACGGGGGTCTTCCGGCTCACGAGCCGGAACGCGGAAAAGGACACGCCCGACTGGGCGGGCCGCTAGCTCCCCGGTAGGTCGTCCGCCCACTCGGACATCGGGACGTAGTCCCAGTCCTCCTGGGGTTCCGGCTCTGCCTCCGTGCTTTCGGGAGTCGCGCCGCCGCCGGCCGCGACCGTCGTCGCCTTCTTCTTGCGGCCCCGACCGCCGCGTGTCCCGCGGCGCGTCTTCTTCTTGGGCTTCGGCGCCTCCGCTCCGTCCGAACTGCTGGGGTCTGACCCGGGGTCGGACCCGGGGTCTGACCCCTCAGGGTCAGACCCCTGCATTTCGGTCTGACCGAGCTCCCGATCCGGCACGTGGATCTTGGCCGCGACAGGTGCCGCGC
>Ga0137371_10000536_pt1 | contig 28454 bp, 31 predicted proteins | sample SagtaG_7_FD_104919 | JGI IMG/M metagenome (GOLD analysis project Ga0137371, IMG submission 104919) | Vadose zone soil microbial communities from Sagehorn Ranch, Mendocino, California, USA - Sage1_R_40_16 metaG | ecosystem: Environmental > Terrestrial > Soil > Vadose zone | place: USA...
GCCGCCTCGGTGGACGACACGGGGACGAGCCGCTCGATCGCCGGCTGGTACACGGCGATCGCCACGCGGCGGCACGCCTCGGTGATGCCACCCACTACCTTGGGCGTGTTCCGCGTGCTCCACTGCGGGTTGCCGGGGTCCACCCGCTCGGGCGAGAACGCCAGGAAGAAGTCCTCGCCTACCTTGAGCCCTGTGCCCTCGAGCGCGGGGAGCATCAGCTCGCGCGTGGTTCCGGGGTAGGTCGTCGACTCCAGCACGATGAGCTGCCCGCGCCGCAGCGTCCGCTTCACCGCGTCCGTCGCCGCCAGCACGTAGCTGACGTCGGGGTCCTTGGTCTTGGAGAGCGGCGTGGGCACGCAGATCGACACGACGTCCGGCTCCTTGAGCCGCTCCAGATCGGCGGTGGCGCTGAACTTGCCCGCTGTCACGAATCCCCCGACCTCGGCGCTCGGCGCGTCCTGGACGTGGGAGCGACCGCCGTTGAGACCGTCCACCACCCCTTGGTTCACGTCGAAGCCGAGCACGCGGAACCCGGCGCGCGCGAACTCCAGCGCGAGCGGCAGGCCGACGTATCCCAGGCCCACGATGCCGATGAGCGCCGTGCGGTCCTGCGCCTGGGCGATGAGCCGGTCGGCGGGTGTCCCGGGCCCGCGGGCGGCCGGGGAGCGGCTCAGAGGGCCTCCGGCACGCCGCCCGCGGCGAGCGAGCGCGTGGCGGCCTCGAGGACGCGCACGACCCGCACGCCATCCTCGGCGCCGGAGCGGGGCGGTTCCGCCCCACGCGCGACGCGCACGAAGTGGGCGAGCTCCGCGGCGAGCGGCTCCACATTCGGGATCTTGGGGATGAAAATGTCCCCCTCGCGGATCGCGAGGCTCTCGCCGTACGATCCATACTCGGGGGGCCGGTCCACGCCTTTGTCGTAGATCCGCAGCTTCTCTCGCGCTTCCATGTCGTCGAACACCGCCATCTTTTTCGCTCCCACCACCGTGAGCTTCCGCTCTTTGTGCGGGTCGAGCCAGGAAAGCTGCACGTGCGCCAGCACGCCGCTCGCGAACTCCATGGTCAGGAACACCACGTCTTCGACTTTCGGTTGGAGGTAGCTCCGCCCCTGAGCGGCGACGCGCACGGGCGCCTCCTCAAGCAAGTAGAGTGCCACCGACACGTCGTGGGGACCGAAGCTCCACAGGGCGTTCTCGTCGGCCCGCACCTGGCCCAGGTTGACCCGCAACCCGTAGAGATAATAGAGCTTGCCGAGCTCGGCTCCGCGAACCAGGGCCCGCAGCCGCTCCACCGCGGGGTGGAACAGCAGCAAGTGACCGGCCACGACCGGCACCCGTTGATCGGCCGCCGCGCGCGCGATCCCCTCGGCGTCGCGCACGCTCAGGGCGAACGGCTTCTCGACAAGGCACGGCTTGCCGGCTGCGATACACTGCAGGGCCAGCCGGGCGTGGGTGGCCGCCGGCGACGCCACGATGACGGCGTCCACGCGCCCCAGCAGGTCGGCAGCCTCCGCGGTAACGTGTACGCTCGGATGCTGGCGCGCCAGCCGCTCGCGGACCTTGGCATCGGTGTCGCACACCGCCGCCAGCTCGCCCTCCGCGAGGCTCGCCGCGGTGCGAACGTGGTTCTTCCCCCACATCCCGGCCCCGATCACGCCGAGCCGGAGCCGACTCACCGGTAGAACCCGCGGATCGCGTCGATGACGTAGTCGAGCTGCTCGCGCGTGAGCTCCGGGTACACCGGCAGCGACAGCACCTCGCGGCACGCCCGCTCCGACTCGGGGAGCCGGCCTGCGGTGTAGCCGAGGTGGCTGAAACAGTGCTGCAGGTGGAGCGGCACCGGATAGTAGATGGCGCTGCCGATCCCCTTGCTCTTGAGGTGCGCCTGCAGCTCGTCGCGCCGCTCGACCCGCAGCGTGTACTGGTGGAAGATGGGCTCGTTCGCGGGGTCCACGACCGGCGGCCGGACCTGCGGCAGGCCGGCGAAGGCCTCGGAGTAGTATGCCGCGTGCGCGCGCCGCTGGGCGGACCAGGACGCGAGGTGCGGCAGCTTTGCCAGCAGCACGGCGGCCTGGAGGCTGTCGAGCCGCGAGTTCGTGCCCACCTCGTCGTGGTGGTACTGCTTTGCGCCGCCGTGGAGGCGCAGCCGGCGCAGCCGCTCGGCCAGGGCGTCGTCGGACGTGACCATCATGCCGCCGTCCCCCCACGCGCCCAGGTTCTTGCTGGGAAAGAAGGAATAGCCGCTCACCCACCCCAGCTCCCCCGCCATGCGCCATTCCCCATCGAGCATGCGCCGAGCGCCGATCGCCTGTGCCGCGTCCTCGATGATCTTGACACCCCGGGCATGCGCAATCGGCAGCAGCCGCTCCATCGCCGCCATCCCGCCGTACAGGTGCACCGGCACGATCGCGCGCGTGCGGGGCGTGATCGCCCGCTCGACCGCCGCGGGATCGATGTTGAACGTACCCGGGTCGATGTCCACGAACACCGGTGTGCCGCCCGCGTTGTGGATCGTGCCGGCGGTCGCGAAAAACGTGAACGGGGTGGTGATGACCTCGTCCCCCGGTCTCAAGCCGAGCGCCTTGAGCGGCAGGAGCAGCGCGTCCGTGCCGCTGGCGCAGGCGATCCCGTGCCTCGCGTGGGAGAGCCTGGCCAGCTCACTCTCGAGCCGGGGCACGGCGGGGCCCATGACGAACTGCTGCGACTCGATGACCGCCTGCACGGCGGGAAGGACCTCGTCCTTGATGGCGCGATACTGCGCGACGAGGTCCAGCAACGGCACATTCATGGCGTCGCTGTCCTCACCGCCGGGCCGCCGCCAGCTGGCGCAGGGCGCCGTTCGACTCTTCGTAGGTCGTGCCACACGCGGCGCAGGTGACCGTGGCGTTCGCCGGCAGGAGCCGCTCGCCGCACTGGCACATCCACCCTACCCGGCGCGCGGGCACGCCCACCATGAGCGCGTACGCCGGCACGTCGGAGGTCACGACGGCGCCGGCGCCGATGAACGCGTACTCGCCGAGCGTCACGCCGCACACGATCGTCGCATTGGCGCCGATCGAGCTGCCGCGTTTCACCAGGGTGGGGCGGTACTCGTGCTTGCGCGACACGTGGCTGCGCGGGTTGAGCACGTTGGTGAACACGCAGGACGGCCCACAGAACACGTCGTCCTCGAGAGTGACGCCCTCGTAGATCGACACGTTGTTCTGGATCTTGACGTTGTTGCCGATCCGGGTGCCGGGCATCACGACCACGTTCTGCCCGAGGTTGCAGCGCTCGCCGATCACGGCCCCGGGCATCACGTGGCAGAAGTGCCAGATCTTCGTGCCCTTGCCGATCCGAGCGCCGTCGTCGACGTAGCTCGATTCGTGGACGAAGTACTCCGCCATCTAGACCCCGACCACCTTGACCTCGAGCTCGAGCTCGATGCCGGCCTTCTTCGCGACGGTCTTGCGGACGTGCTCGATGACCTTGAGCACATCGCTCGCGGTCGCATTCCCCGTGTTGACGATGTAGTTCGCGTGCAGCGGCGACACCTGCGCGCCCCCGATGGTGAAGCCCTTTAGGCCGCACTCGTCGATCAGCGTGCCGGCGGTGCGCGTGCCGCTCGGGTTCTTGAACACCGATCCGCAGCACGGCTGATCGAACGGCGTTCCCGCCTTGCGCCAGCGGAACAGCCGGGCCTGCATTTCCTTGAGCTTCGCGGGCGGCTCCTCGATCAGCGCCAGCTTCGCCTCGAGCACGACGACGCTGCCGAGGTTCGAGGAGCGGTACTTGAACGAGATCTGCTTGCGGGGCACCTGGCGGATCTTGCCCTTGGCGTCCATCACGGTGCATTCCGTGAGCACCTCGGCGAACTCCGCCCCGTGCGCGCCGGCGTTCATGTAGACGCCGCCGCCCACCGTGCCGGGGATCCCGATGAAGCGCTCCACGCCCGCGAACCCGGCGTCGGCCGTGCGGCGCGCGAGGAGCGGCGTCGGCAGCCCGGCCCCCACGATCGCCGTCGCGCCCTTCATCTCGAACTTGTCGATCCCTTTGCCCAGCCTGATCACGACGCCCGGGAAGCCGCCATCCTTGACGAGCAGGTTCGAGCCCAGCCCCAGCACGAACCAGGGCAGGCCGCGGTCCTCCGCCAGCTCCAGCGCCTTCCCGACGTCCTCCGTGTCGGCGGGCGTGACGAGATAGCGGGCGGGCCCACCGATGCGGTAAGTCGTGTACCGCGCCAGCGGCTCGTTTTCGAGCACCCGGCCGCGGAACTTGACCTTGGCCGGGGACGGCGCGCTCGGCGCCGGCACTTTCCCCGCCGGCTTGGCGCCCGCCTTCGGCACCGGCTTCGCCTTGCCCGCGGGCGGCGCCGCGCGCTTCGCTACGCCCGCACCGCCGGCGCGTGACTTGGCACCTGCGCCTTTGCGGCCGGCGACGGCTTTTCGACGGTCGTTCTTTCGTGCCATTCTTGGAGACTCCTCACGCTGCCCGTTCGGCTGCGCAGAGCGATAATCGCATCACAGGCGGCGCTCGCCGCCGACATCGTCGTCGTGTACGGCACGCGGTGCATCAGCGCCGCGCGCCGGATCGCATAGTCGTCCGCCTGCGTGAACTTCCCGAGGGGCGTGTTGATCAGCAGCTGCACCTCGCCGGACACGATCAGGTCGATCGCGTTCGGCCGCCCCTCGTGCACCTTGGCCACCCGCTCGGCCGGCACCCCCCGCGCCCGCAGGTACTTCTCGGTCCCTTCGGTCGCGACGATGCGGAACCCCATCTCATGGAACCGCCGCACGATCGGGACAACGGTCGGCTTGTCCGAGTCGTTCACCGTCACGAAGATCGCCCCCTCGAGCGGCAGGCTGCCGTCGGCGGCGATCTGCGCCTTGGCGAAGGCCATCCCGAAGCTGTCCGCCAGCCCCATCACCTCCCCGGTGGAGCGCATCTCCGGGCCCAGGATGGTATCGACGCCGGGCAGCTTCGTGAAGGGGAAGACCGCCTCCTTCACGGCCACCCCGGGGAGCGGAAGGTCATCGGGAACCCCCAGTTCGTCCAGGGTGCGGCCGCACATCACGGCGGCGGCGAGCTTAGCGAGGGACACGCCGGTCGCCTTGCTCACGAACGGGACGGTGCGGGACCCCCGGGGGTTCACCTCCAGCACGTGGACCACGCCGTCCTTGATGGCATACTGGACGTTGATCAGCCCGACGACCCCGAGCGCCTCGGCGAACGCCTTGGTATAGCGGCGCATCTCCTCCACCTGGCGGTCGCCGATCAAGTAGGGCGGCAGCACGCACGCCGAGTCGCCCGAGTGGACGCCGGCGTCCTCGATGTGCTGCATGACGCCGCCGATCACCGTGCGCCGCCCGTCCGCGATGGCGTCGACGTCGCCCTCGAACGCGTCCTCGAGAAAGCGGTCGATCAGCACCGGATGCTCGGGGGCGACACGGGCGGCCTTCTCGAAGAAGTCGCGCAGCGAGCCCTCGTCGTACACGATCTCCATCGCCCGCCCGCCCAGCACGTAAGACGGGCGCACCAGCACGGGGTACCCGATGCGCTGCGCCACCGCGACCGCCTCCCCCACCGACCGGGCCGTGCCGTTCGCGGGCTGGGTGACGCCGAGCCGCCGGGCGAGCGCCTCGAAGCGTTCCCGGTCCTCCGCCACGTCGATCGAGTCGGGTGACGTGCCGAGGATCGGGATCCCCGCCGCCTCGAGCGGCTTCGTGAGTCGCAACGGGGTCTGGCCGCCGAGCTGCACGACGACGCCCTTGGGGCGCTCCCAGCGCACGATCTCGAGCACGTCCTCCAGGGTCAGGGGCTCGAAGTACAGCTTGTCCGAGATGTCGAAGTCGGTCGAGACGGTCTCGGGGTTGGAGTTGATCATGACCGTCTTGTACCCGAGCTCCCGGAACGCGAGTCCGGCGCGCACGCAGCAGTAGTCGAACTCCACGCCCTGGCCGATGCGGTTCGGGCCGCTGCCGAGGATGACGATCCCCTGGTCGCCGAACGGCTCCGATTCGTTCTCTTCGTCGTACGAACTGTAGAGGTACGGCGTCGCGGACGGGAACTCGCCCGCGCAGGTGTCCACGGTCTTGTACGCGGGGTGGACGCCGAGCCGCCAGCGCTCCTCCCGCACGGCGCCCTCCGTGGTGCCCCGCAGCGTGGCGAGCTGGCGATCCGAGAAGCCCATCCGCTTCATGCGGCGCAGCGCCGTCGCCTCCACCCGCGGGAGGCCGGTGAACCACCGCTCCGCCGCGAGCAGCTCTTCCATCTGATAGAGGAACCAGGGATCGATCCCCGTGGCCTGCGCGATCGCCTCAACCGGGAGGCCCGCGGCGAGGGCCCGCTTCACCTGGAAGATCCGCTCGGGGGTGGGCGTGCGCAGCGCCACGCGCAGGTCCTCGAGCGAATCGCTCGTGAGCCGGTCGTCGGCGAGCGAGTCGCCCGTCACCCATCCCGGGCGCCCGGCCTCGAGCGCTCGGATGCTCTTCTGGAACGCTTCCTTGAAGGTGCGGCCGATCGCCATCGCCTCGCCCACGGACTTCATCTGGGTCGTGAGACGGTAGTCCGCGGTGGGGAACTTCTCGAAGGCGAAGCGCGGCGCCTTCACCACGACGTAGTCCAGCACCGGCTCGAACGAGGCCGGTGTGGTCTTCGTGATGTCGTTCGGCAGCTCGTCCAGCGTGTAGCCGACGGCGAGCTTCGTGCCGATCCGCGCGATCGGGAAGCCGGTCGCCTTGGACGCGAGCGCCGAGGAGCGGGACACGCGCGGGTTCATCTCGATCACCAGCATCTCGCCGTCAGTCGGATTCACGGCGAACTGGATGTTGCAGCCCCCTGCCTCGACGCCGATCTCGCGGATGATCGCGATCGCTGCGTCCCGCATCCGCTGGTACTCGCGGTCGGTGAGCGTCATGGCGGGGGCCACGGTGATCGAGTCGCCGGTGTGCACGCCCATGGGATCGAGGTTCTCGATCGAGCACACGATCACGACGTTGTCGCGCCGGTCGCGCATCACCTCGAGCTCGAACTCCTTCCAGCCGATCACCGAGCGCTCGATCAGCGTGGTATGCACCGGCGACAGCTCGAGCGCCCGCCCCACCAGCTCCTCGAGCTCGGCCCGATTGTAGGCAACGCCGCCGCCCGTGCCCCCCAGCGTGAACGACGGCCGGATGATCGCCGGGTAGCCCGTCTCCGCCACCTCGTCCAGCCCGTCCTGCAGGCTCGCGACCGTCCGGCCGACGGGCGTCGCGAGGCCGATGCGGCGCATCGCCGCCGCGAACTCGGCGCGGTCCTCCGCCATCTGGATCGCCCGGGCGTTGGCACCGATCAGCTCGACCCCCGAGCGCTCGAGGGTGCCATCGCGCGCCAGCGCCATCGCCACGTTGAGCGCCGTCTGGCCGCCCATCGTGGGCAGCAGCGCATCGGGCTGCTCCCGCTCGATCACCTTGCGGACCCACTCCGGGGTCACCGGCTCGATGTAGGTGCGGTCGGCGAGCTCGGGGTCGGTCATGATCGTGGCGGGGTTCGAGTTCACGAGCACGACCGTGTACCCCTCCTCCTTCAGGGCCTTCACCGCCTGGGTGCCGGAATAGTCGAATTCCGCGCCCTGCCCGATCACGATCGGGCCCGAGCCGAGCAGCAGGATGCGCTGCAGGTCAGTCCGCTTGGGCATCGAGCACGTCCCGCAAGGTGTCATCGAGCGCGGAGCGCGGCGCCCACCCCGTGGCGGCACGCAGCTTCGCGGCGTCCCCCACGAGATGAGGGATATCCCCGCGGCGCATCAGGTCGGGGTCGGCCTCGGGAATCGGCCGCACCCCGACGAGGCCGGCGAGCCTGAAGAACAGCTCGTCGAGCGCGACGCCCTCGCCCGAGGCCACGTTGTAGATCTCGCCCGCCTGTCCTCGGACGAGCAGCCGCGCGTAGGCGTCCACGACGTCACGGACATGCAGGAATTCCCGCACCGGCTCGAGGTTTCCCACCTTGACCACGGGCGCGCCCACGCGCTTCGCGACCTTGAGGCGCTGCGCCAGGCCCGGCACGACGAAGCGCGCGTCCTGGCCGGGGCCCGTATGCGCGAAGGGCCGTGCCACCACGACCCGCAGTCCGGCCCGGCGCCACGCCTCGAGCGCCGCGAGCTCCGCGCCGGCCTTGCTCGCCGCGTACGTCGAGCAGGGCGCGACGGGGTCGGTCTCACGCCGGGGCCGGGGCTCACCGCATCCGTAGACCTCGCTGGTCGAGACCACGAGCACGAGCGGATCGGCGCGGCCGGCGTCCTTCGCCTGCGCCAGGACGTGGACGAGTCGCGCCGTGCCGCCGGCGTTCACGACCCACGCGTAGCCGGGATCCCGCGCCGCGTCCGTGCCCGACGCCACGGCCGCGAGATGCACCACGGCGTCGCAGGGCAGCTCCGCGCAGGCGCGCACCGAGTCCTGGTCCGTGAGCTCGAGGGGCAGCCAGCGGACCGCGTCGCGCTCCTCGGGCGTGAGATCCCAGCCCGTCGGGGCCGGGCTCGGGGCGGGCCGCGCGGCGCCGAACACCTCGCGGCCGTCGTCGAGCAGGCGACGGATGAGCCAGCGTCCCACGAAGCCGTCGGCGCCGGTCACGAGCACCTTCACGCGACGCGCTCCAGATCGGCGTCCACCATCATCCGCACGAGTCGTTCGAAACTGGTGTTCGGCGCCCAGCCCAGCTCGCGCTTCGCTTTGCTCGGGTCCGCCTGCAGCGTGTCCACCTCCGCGGGCCGCACGTAGCGCGCGTCCACGCTCACGTACTTTTTCCAGTCGAGCCCCACGTGGGAGAACGCGATCTCGCACAGCTCGCGCACCGAGTGGGTCTGGCCCGTCCCCACCACGTAGTCCGCCGGCCGGGGCTGCTGCAGCATCTGCCACATGGCCTCGACGTAGTCGCCCGCGAACCCCCAGTCGCGCCGCGCGTCGAGGTTGCCGAGACGCAGCTCCGTGTCCTTGCCCTTGACGATCCGGGCGACGCCGTAGGTCACCTTGCGGGTGACGAATTCGAGCCCGCGCCGCGGCGACTCGTGGTTGAAGAGGATCCCGCTCACCGCGAACAGCCCGTACGATTCGCGGTAGTTCACGGTGATCCAGTGGCCGTACACCTTGGCGACGCCGTAGGGCGAGCGCGGGTAGAACGGCGTCGCCTCGCGCTGCGGCGTCTCCTGCGCCTTGCCGAACATCTCGGACGAGCTCGCCTGGTACACGCGGGCCGCGGGATGCGCCAGGCGGATCGCCTCGAGCAGCCGCGTGACGCCGAGCGCCGTGAATTCGCCCGTCAACACCGGCTGCGTCCATGAGGTCGGCACGAAGCTCTGGGACGCGAGGTTGTAGACCTCGTCGGGCTTGGCGTCCCGCACCACCACGGTGAGGGAGTGCTGGTCGAGCAGGTCGGCCGGAACGATGTGGATGCGGTCGAGCAGGTGGCCGATGCGCTCGTAGGAATCATGGGAGGTGCGGCGCACCACGCCGACGACCGTGTAGCCCTTCGCGAGCAGCAGCTCGGCCAGGTACGAGCCGTCCTGGCCGGTGACGCCGGTGATCAGCGCCGTGCGGCGGGGTTGCCCGGCCCGGGGGGTCGGCTTAACTTTAGGCCGCTTTTCCCTGGCGCTCATTCTTTAGTCGGACAGGCCCATGGCTCGAGTATGTGAGATCTGTGGCAAGGGCCCCGTGACGGGGCACAACGTCAGCCACGCGAACAATAAGACGAACCGGCGCTGGTATCCCAACCTGCAGCGCGTGCGCGCGGTCGTGGACGGCACCACGCGTCGACTGCGGGTCTGCACGCGCTGTCTCAAGGCCAACCGCGTCACGAAGGCCGCCTAACGAAAAGGGGGACCCAGGGTCCCCCTCGCCGTCTCGCTGTTCCCCCGGCCGTTCCGTCACTCACCCAGCAATTCGATCCGAGCCACCTCGGCGCCGTCGCCCGAGCGATGGCCCAGCTTGACGATGCGTGTGTAGCCGCCGCGACGCGCGGCGAAGCGCGGCCCGAGATCCTTGAACAGCCGGTGGGTGACGGTCTTGTCCTTGAGCCGCCGCTCGACCAGGCGGCGGGCGTGCAGGTCGCCGCGGCGCGCCAGCGTGATGAGCCGCTCAGCGTAGGGGCGCAGCTCCTTCGCCTTCGCCTCGGTCGTCACGATCCGGTCGTGGCGGAACAGGCTCGTGGCCAGGTTCGCGAGCAACGCCTTCTTGTGGCTCGCCGTCCGCGACAGCTGCCGGCCCTTGGCGCGGTGCCGCATTACTCCGGCACCCCCTCCGCTTCGCTGGCCTGCGCCTGCGCCTGCGGCGCGGTCCCCTGATCGATCACCTTCAGCTCACCCTCGGCCTCCTCGAACTTCATCCCGAAGTTGAGCCCCTCGCGGCGCAGCAGCTCCGCGATCTCGCCCAGGGCTTTTTCCCCCACGTTCTTGACCTTCAACAGGTCTTCCTCACGGTACTGCACGAGGTCGCGCAGCGTCCGGATGTTGGAGTTCTTGAGCGAGTTGACCGACCGCACCGACAGGCCGACGTCGTCGATCGAGCGTTCGAGCACTTCGCGCAGCCGGGTCGTGGCGGCGCCCCCGTTCCCCGCGGGCTGGGCCGCGACCATGGGCACCTTGCCGAAATCGACGAAGAAGCGGAAGTGCTCCTGCGCCAACGCGGCGGCGTAGGCCACGGCGTCTTCCGGGGAAATCGTGCCGTTCGTCTCGACCGTCAACGTGAGGCGGTCGTAGTCGGTGCGCTGCCCGACGCGCGTCTCGGCCACCGTGAAGTTGGCGCGCCGTACCGGATTGTAAATCGAGTCGACGCGCACCACGTCCACCGGCATCGTCCGATCGATCGGGTGCTGCTCGGCCTCGACGTAACCGCGGCCCTTGTTCACATACAGCTCGCCGCCGATCTCGCGGTCGTCCTGGAGCGTGAACAGCAGCTGGTCCGCGTTCACCACCGTGACCGCGCCGTGCGCCTCGATGTCGCGCGCGTAGACGGGACCCGCCTTGTCGCGCTTGATGTGCAGCACGGCGTCGTCGACATCGGGCGCGAGCACGAGCGTCAGCTGCTTCAGCCGCTGGATGATCTGGTGTACATCCTCGACCACGCCGGGGATGGTCTGGTGCTCGTGCACCACCCCGTCCAGGCGGAACGCCCAGACGGCCGCGCCCCGCAGCGACGAGAGCAGCATGCGGCGCAGCGAATTGCCGAGCGTGTAGCCGTAGCCGCGTTCCAGCGGCTGGAGGCGGAACTCGGCGGCATTCGGGTTGTCCTCCCGCTTGGTCATCTCGACCAGGTGCGGGCGGACCAGCCCGGTCAAATCAAGAGTCGTCATCACTTGGAATAGAGCTCGACGATTAACTGTTCTTGCGCGGCGATCGGAATGGCGTCGCGGGTGGGCCGCTGCGTCATCTTCCCCAGCGCTTTGTCGGTGTCGACCTGGATCCAGGTCACGGGCTGCCCGCGTCCGAACTGCTCGAGCGCGTGCCTCACCTGGAGCAGCTCGCGGCTTGCTTCGGCGACCTTCACCTCGTCGCCCGGGCGCACGCGGTACGAGGACACGTCCACGGTGCGGCCGTTCACCTGGATGTGCCGGTGCCGCACGAGCTGCCGTGCCTGCCGGCGCGACACGGCGAAACCCATCCGGTAGACGAGGTTGTCCAACCGGCTCTCGAGCGCGACGAGCAACGCCTCGCCCGTGACGCCCGGCTCCTTGAGCACGCGGTCGAAGATGTTGCGGAACTGGCGCTCGGAGAGCCCGTAGATCCGCTTGACCTTCTGCTTCTCACGCAGCTGCCGCGCGTAGTCGGACGCCTTGCGCCGGCGGCCGGACGACTGACCATGCTGGCCGGGGGCGTAGGCGCGACGCTCGACGGCGCACTTCTCGGTGAGACAGCGCGTCCCCTTGAGGAAGAGCTTGGTCCCCTCGCGGCGGCACAGCCTGCAGACGGGACCGGTGTAGCGCGCCATGGCTCAGACCCGCCGCTTCTTGGGAGGCCGGCAGCCGTTGTGCGGGATCGGCGTCACGTCGCGGATCGAGCGGATCTGCAGGCCCGCCGTGGCGAGCGCCTGGATCGCCGACTCGCGGCCGGAGCCCGGCCCCTGCACGCGCACGTGCACGCGTCGCACGCCCAGGTTCAGCGCCTCGCGCGCGGCCTGCTCGGCGGCCACGGTGGCGGCGAACGGCGTGGACTTCTTCGAGCCCTGGAACCCAGCCTTGCCGGAGGACCCCCACGTGATGGCGTTCCCCTGCATGTCCGTGATCGTGATGAGCGTGTTGTTGAACGTCGCCGTGATGTGGGCGATGCCCTCCGCTTCGACCACCTTCTTGGCGCGCTTCGCGCCCGCTGCTTTCGCCTGTGCCATTTACTTTTTCAGCAAGGGCTTCTTCTTGCCCGCGATGGCGCGCCGCGGCCCCTTCTTGGTGCGCGCATTGGTGTGGGTGCGCTGGCCGCGCACCGGCAGTCCCTTGCGGTGCCGCGAGCCGCGATACGTCCCGATGTCCATCAGCCGCTTGATGTTCATCGCGACTTCGGTGCGGAGCGCCCCCTCGACCTTGTAGTCGCGCTCGATCACCTGGCGCAGCCGCGCCACCTCGGCGTCGCGCAGGTCGCGCACGCGCGCGTCGGGACTGACCCCCGTCTCCGCCAGGATCTTTCTGGCGTTGCTGGGACCGATGCCGTAGATGTACGGAAGGGCGTATTGGATTTTCTTGTCGCGCGGCAGGTCAACACCCGCAATGCGTGCCATGCCCTACCCCTGCCGCTGCTTATGCTTGGGGCTGCGCTTGCAGATGACGCGGATCACGCCCCGCCGCTTGATCACGCGGCAGTGCTCGCAGATCGGTTTGACGCTGGTCCGAACCTTCAAGAGGGCCGCTCCGAGAAAAAAATTTCTAATTAAGTCTTGAACTATAGACGGGCCCGTAAGTTCTCGCAAGGGGCGCGATTACGGCGCACTCCGCAGCTCCGTCAGCAGCCAAACGGCCCCGGTTTTTCGGAACCCCAGAAACAGCGTTTCCCGCCGCACGTCCGTCGTGCCCGCGACCACGTAACGGCGTTGCAGCTCGGCGTACCCCCTGCCCGGCTCCACTTCCCGGACCGCGCTGACGGTCACGGCCCGCTCGACGGCCGCGCGCAGGTAGCGCCGCAGCAGCTCCACCGCCTGCGCCGGGTCGACGGGCGAGGACGGGTCGGCGCCCGGAATCTGGAGCACGACGCTAGCGCTGTGCCCGACAATGGCTTGGGGCTCGTGATCGCGCCACGCCTGGCGCGTCCGCTCGGCCGCCTCCGCGAGCGAGCCCTGGGCCAGGGCCGCGCCCGGCAGCGCGGCGCTCCAGAGCAGTGCGGCTCCCGCCAGCCAGGGTCTCATAGGCTTTCCACCAGTCGCTGGTACACCCCAGCCGGGTCGGCGGCACCCGTGATGGGTCTGCCCACCACGAGGTGGGTCGCGCCGCCGCGCACCGCCGCGGCGGCCGCGATGGTGCGGGCCTGATCGCCCACCGCTTCGCCGGGCGCCCGGATGCCGGGCACGGCGATCAGCGGCCCGGGGCCGAGCGCCTCGCGCAGCAGGCCCAGCTCGTGACCGGAAGCGACGACGCCCGCGAGCCCCGCTGCCAGCGCGAGGCGCGCGAGGCGCTCGGCCTCGAACCCGAGGTCGGGGACGCCGCGCCCCACGATGCGCTCGAAATCGGCCGCGTCGTGCGACGTGAGGACGGTGACGCCCAACAGGGCCACGTCTCCCGCCGCCCGCGCCGCCGCCGCGAGCATCGCCGGCCCGCCGAGCGTGTGCACCGTCGCCATCGCGACGCCCTGCTCGCACGCCGCCGCCACGGCGCCGGCGACGGCGCTCGGGATGTCGTGCCACTTGAGATCGAGAAACACGCGCACGCCCCGCGCCGTGAACTCGCGTACCAGCGGGGGCCCTTCGAGGACGTGCAACATCGGGCCGATCTTCGCCCACTTGAGCCCCGGGAGGCGCGTGGCGAGCGCCAGGGCCTCACGGCCGCTCCCCAGATCGAACGCGACGACCAGCTCAGCCATGCGCGAGCTCGCGCGCGACGCGCTCGGGCACGCGCGGGTCCGCCAGGGCCGCCGTGCCGATGGCGACGAGCGACGCGCCGGCTGCGAGGTACTCGCGCGCGTCCCGGGCCGTGCGGATCCCACCCACGCCGATCACGGGGATCCGCACGCGCGCGGTCACGTCGCGCGTCGCCAGCACGCCGATCGGCAGCAGCGCCGGCCCGCTCACGCCCCCCGCTCCATTGCCGAGGCGGCGATCGAGCATGCCGGGGATCGTGTTCACGAGGGTGACGGCCTCCGCCCCTTCCTCCTGCGCCACGTGCGCCATGCCCGCGAGGTCGGGGAGCACGGGCGAGAGCTTCACGGCGAGCGGTTTGGTCGCGACGCTGCGGCAGCGGCGCACCAGCTCACGCAGGCCGTCCGGCGTCGCGCCGAACTCGAGGCCGCCCGAGCTCGTGTTCGGGCAGGAGGCGTTGATCTCGAACGCGGTGATCACGGGCAGCTCGGTGAGACCGCGAATCACCCGGACGTAGTCGTCCACGGTCGCGCCCGCGACGTTGACCAGGATGCGCGCGCGCTGCAGGTGCGTCGCGAGCCACGGCAGCTCGTGGGCGCGCACCGCCTCGAGCCCGGGGTTCGCGAGCCCCACCGCGTTGAGCATCCCGCCCGCGAACTCGGCCACGCGCGGCGGAGGGTGGCCGCGCCGCGGCTCCGGGGTCACGGCCTTGGTCACGATCCCGCCGAGCGCGTCGAGGTCGATGACGTCCCGCACCTCGCGGCCGAAGCCGGCGGTGCCGGAAGCGAGGAGGACGGGATTCTGAAAGGAGACGCCGAAGAGCTCGACCGGCGTCACAGCGTATCCGGCTGCACCACGGGGCGCTCGTCCTGATCGCCCACCGACGCCGGCCGGGGTCGCGCCGGGCGCGGCTGAGCCCGCGGGGTGGGCGGCGCCGGCGGCTGTCCGGCAACGGAGAGCGCGCCCGGCAGCGCGGGGGGGGCATCGAGCAGCGGTCCGCGCGGCCCGGGCACCGGCGCGCGAACCCGCGAGAGGAACAGCGCGGTCGGTGGGGCGAGCGCGAGTCCGAGCGCCCGGGCCAGCGAGTCCTCGGCGGCGGCGAATGCCGGGCTGAATTCGCCGCGCAGCGCCAGCGTGTAGGGCGAGCCGGCGTAGCGCGCGCCGAGCGCGACCGCGATCGAATCGCGCCGCTCCGGCCACAGGGCCGCGGCCGCGAGCAGCGCCTTGGGTGCGAACAACGATGTGGGCGCCTGCCCGGCGAATTCGAGGAATAACAGGCCCGCGAGGCGCGGCGCGCCCAGAGAATCGCGCACCACCTCGGCGAGCCGGAACCGGGCGATCTCGGACAGGTCGTCGTGGTGGCGGATCCGCCGCACCAGGGCGGCGAGGGCGCGGCCTTCGCCCGCTGCGGCGCCGGCCGCGCCGCTCTCCACCAGGCGCTGCAACCGCTGCTCGATCGGCGCGAGGGCGGGCAGGCTCTCGGCGTCGACGGCGAGCACGCGCATCGCCCGCACGCGTGCGAGCTGGCCTGCGCTCGAGTCGGGCACCAGCGCCGCGACCTGCGCGTAGCGCGCCGCCGCAGCGGCCGTCTGCCTCGCCGCGAGGAGCGCGTCGCCGTCCGCGAGCAACAGCCGCCCGCGCGCGCCGGCGGGCGTCCGGCCGCGGGCGAGCATGCGATCGAGCGTCCGGCTCGCGGTCCCGGCATCCGCCGCGCGGCGTACGTCGGCGAGCAGCGCCACCCAAGCCTCTTCCCGGAACCGCTCCCGTGCGACGGTGTCGGTGAGGGCCAGGGCGTCGCCGAGCCGGCCCGCCGCCAGCAGGGCACGCACCCGCGCCGGCGCGGCGCCGGGGGCGTCCGAGCGACGGAACCAGTCAGCTGCGGACGCCGGGTCTCCGGCGAGCGCCGCCGAGCGGCCGGCGAGCAGCGCGGCGCGTGAGCGTCGCCCCGCGTCGCGCGACCCGGTCACCCCCGCCAGCGCGCGGCTCGCCGCCGCCGCATCGTTCTCGGCGAGCGCGCACTCGGCGGCGGCCAGCTCGGCACGCTCCCGCAGCGCTTCGTCCCCCACCGTCGTCACGGCCCGCGCCAGCGGCGCCGCCGCCTGCGAGCACGCCCCGCTCGCGGCCAGCGCTTCACCCTGCAGCACCAGCGCGTCGCTCGCCCAACGGCTCTTGGGGTGCCGCGCGACGACCGACTCGGCCTTGACCGCGGCCTGCGTCCAGTAGGTCCGTGCCTCGGCCAACCGGTCCTGCCCCTCGAGCTGGCGCGCCTGCTTGGCGAGGTGCTCCGCGCTCCACATCGCGTTGTAGTAGGCGCAGGCGGCGGCACCGCAGCAGGCCAGCACGAGTGTCGCGGCGCGCGTCACCGGGTCCCCCCTCCCCCTCCCGACGGCCCCGCGACCGTGCTCTTGCGCTCGAAGTCTTGCAGGTACTTCACGATCCCGTCGGCGATGGCGGACGCGATCTTATGCTCGCCGAAACCCGACGCCAGGAACGCGCCGTCCGTGGGGTTCGTCGCGAAACCCGCCTCGACCAGGATCGCCGGCCGCCGCGCGGTGGTGAGCACCATGAAACCGGCCTGCTGCACGCCGCGATCGCCGCCCGGGTGAACGTCCGCCATGCGCCGTTGCACGAGCTGCGCCAGCTGCGCCGACTCGCGCAGATACTCGTTGAGCTGAAGGTCCTTGAGGATGAAGTCGATGGGACCCTTGACTCCCACGGCCGGCGCAAACGACTCGAACCGGATCGCATCGTTTTCCATGTTGGCCACGCGCTGCTGGTCTTCGGTCTTCGCGTCCGACAGGAAGTAGGTCTCCACACCGCTCGTCCGGTCCGCCCGCCGCCCGGGCGGCATCGCGTTCACATGGATGCTCACGAACAGGTCGCAGTCGGCCCGGCAGAACGCCCCTCGATCCGCCAGGGCGACCAGCGTGTCGGTCGCGCGCGTGAGCGACGCCGCGACCCCGCGGAGTCCGAGCTCCGCCCGAAGCAACCGGGCGATCTTCAGCGTGATGTCCTTCTCCACGAGCCCACCCGGAAAGTAGCGCCCCGGATTGCCGGGGTCAGCGCCGCCGTGACCGGGATCGACCACGACGGTGTGCCGAAAGCGGAGGCCGCTGACCGGATGCGGAGCGGCGGCCGTGGAGGCGGCGGCAGGGGACGCGGGCGAGGGGAGCGGCAGGGACGACGGGGACGCGGGGGACGCGCGGGGGCCGGCGGGCGGGGGGGGCGCGGGGTGCGGAACGATGCCCGGCGGCGTCACGACGACGGGGCCCGCGACCGGCAGCTCTTCGAGGCGCGCGGCTGCGGGGTCCCAGCGGTAGCGCGGTCCCAGCGCGCGCGGCACGCAGTCGGCGAGCCAGTTGAGCGGCAGGAACACGGTATCCCGCGCCGTATATGGCTCCCCCACCAGGCCGTACACGACCCCTCCCGCCCGCACGAAGGGGGCGCCGAGCTGGAACACGAACGCGGCGCCACCGAGGCTCACCAAGACGCGCGATCCGTCGAGAGCCACCTTGAGCTCGAGTGGCTGGGCGAGGAGCGGCGCGGCCACCGCCGCGCTGCCCCGCTCGGTGGTGACCGGAACGCTCGTCTCGCCGCGCGGCGTCGCGATGACCACCGCCTGCGGGGGAGCGGGGGCGGGGGCGGGACCGAGCAGGAGCCAGAGCAGGGGGGACGCTATCACTCGCGCTTTCCCCGGACCCCGCGCGCGAGCTCGCGCTCGGCCACGCGCCGCTTCAGGTCCTCACGCTTGTCGTGCAGCTGCTTCGCCTTGGCGAGCGCGATCGCCACCTTCGCGATCCCGTCTTTGAAGTACAGCTCGAGCGGGACGAGGGTCAGTCCTTTGCGGCTGGTGCCGCCGATGAGCTTGCGGATCTCATGCGCGTGTAACAGCAGCTTGCGGGAGCGTGCGGGAGGCGGATTGTTGTAGCTGCCGGGGAGATACGCGGAGATGGTCAGGCCTTCGAGCCAGACCTCGCCGTTCCTGACGTGGGCGTATGCCTCTCCGAGACTCGCCTTCCCGCCGCGCAGCGACTTGACTTCCGTTCCCGTAAGCACGAGGCCGGCCTCCCACGTCTCCAGGAGATGGTAGTCATGACGCGCCCGCGGGTTGCGCGCGATGGTGACTTTGTCCACGGGGCAAGGGCAAGATAGAAACCGGGTTCAGAGCGGTCAAGCCAAGAGTTGACTTGATGTTATACCGCGGCCTATTATTCGCGTTCCAACCCGCCGAAGTGGTGGAATTGGTAGACGCGCTGCGTTCAGGGCGCAGTGGGCGCAAGCCCGTGTGGGTTCGAGTCCCACCTTCGGCATACTGCTAGACGGGTAGACGGGTAGACGGGTAGACGGATAGCGGGGGCTAGGACGCAGGAGCCAGGTGAGGCGTCTCCTGGCCCCTGCGTTTTCCTGCTCACCCCTACCCGTCTACCCGTCTACCCGTCTTAGTATCTAGGAAGCGCCGGATCCACGTTCACCGCCCACGCGTCGATGCCACCGCGCAGGCTCCGCACCTTCGCGAAACCCGCGGCCTTGAGGATCTCGAGCGCCTTGAGCGAGCGGGCGCCGTGGTGGCAATGGGTCACGATATCCGCGTGGTCGTCGAGCTCGTGGAGCCGTGCCGGGAGCTCACCCAGCGGCATCAGCACGGCCCCGTCGATGCGCGCGATCTCGTATTCATGCGGCTCGCGCACGTCGACGATGACGATCGGTTTCCCGGCGTTGAGCTCGCCCTTGAGCTCGTCCGCGGTCACTTCGGCGCCGTCGTAGGCGGGCTCCGCGGCAATGCCGCAGAAGGCTTCGTAGTCGATCAGCTCGGTCACGGTCGGATGCCGGCCGCAAACCGGGCAGTCGGGGTCCTTCTCGAGCTTCAGCTCGCGGAACTCGAGCCGGAGCGCGTCGAACAGGAGCAGCCGGCCGATCAGCGGCTCGCCGGCGCCGACGATCAGCTTGATGGTCTCCATGGCCTGGATCGAGCCGATGATGCCCGGCAGCACGCCCAGCACGCCGCCCTCGGCGCAGGACGGCACGAGTCCCGGCGGTGGCGGCTCCGCATAGAGGCAGCGGTAGCAGGGACCTGCTTTGGCGTAGAACACCGACGCCTGCCCCTCGAACCGGAAGATGGAGCCATACACGTTCGGCTTGCCGAGCAGCACGCACGCATCGTTCACGAGATAGCGGGTCGGAAAGTTGTCGGTCCCGTCCGCCACGATGTCGAAGTCGCGGATGATGGCGAGTGCGTTCTCCGACGTGAGCCGCGTCTCGAACGTCTCGACCCGGACGTTGGGGTTGAGGTCCTGGATGCGCGCCCGGGCGGAGTCCAGCTTCGGCGTCCCCACCGTCGACGTGCCGTGCAGGATCTGCCGCTGGAGATTCGTCTTGTCGACGACATCGAAGTCCACGAGACCGATCGTGCCCACGCCCGCCGCGGCGAGGTAGAGCGCCGCGGGCGAGCCGAGCCCGCCCGCCCCTACCAGCAGCACGCGCGCGGCCTTGAGCTTGCGCTGCCCCTCCACCCCCACGTCGGGGAGAATGAGGTGCCGCGAGTAGCGCAGGATCTCTTCGTGCGACAGCTTCGGCAGCTCCTCGGCCACCGCCGTCCCTCCCGCAATGCTCGGAACGATCGACACCGTGTCGCCGGGCCTGACCTCGGTCTCCTGCTGCGCGAGGCGCCGGATGTCGCGGTCGTTCACGTAGACGTTCACGAAGCTGCGCAGCCGGCCGTTTTCCGCAAAGAGATGCGGCTTCAAGGCGGCGTGCTCGTCGGCCAGCTGCTCCAACAACTCTCCCACACTCCCGCCCTCGAGCTCGAGCGCGTCGCGCCCACCTACATAGGGGCGAAGCGGGGTGGGGATCAAGACCTTCACTGCCATACGGCCTTCCGTTCCTCGATGATAAGCGCTTCGTCGTGGAAGGTCCCGCGATCGTCCGACAGGACCCAGCTCTGCAGCTCACCCGCCCGCCCGCTCGTCACCGCCACGATGACGTACGACAGCCACGGCCAGGCGTGCTCCCGGTCGAACGTCGACGGCGCCGGCGGGTGATCGGGATGCGAGTGGTACACGCCGATCACCTCCAGCCCGTCGCGGTCCAGCTTCTCCTGCGCGCGACGGAACGACTCCGGGTCGATCAGGTAGCGGTTGCGCGCGGAGGCGCTCCGCTGGTTCGCGAGCGGCACGAGCTGGATCGCCACCTTGCGGTCGCCCTCGATCGCCCCGCCGATCAGGCCGCACGCCTCGGCCGGGTAGTCCGCCTCCCCGTGCCGGCGGATCGCGGTGGTGTGACGGGCATCGAGCACGAGCGTCATGCGGGCTCTCCCCCCAGCCGCCGGTGCTCGCTCAAGTAGCGCGTTCCCGAGTCAGGGCCGATCACCACAATCAGGGTGGTCGCAGGCGGTCGCGGGTGGTCGCGGGCGGTGAAGAGCCGCTCGGCCGCAACCACGGCCGCGCCTGTGGACCACCCGACGAAGAGCCCCGCGTCTCGCGCCAGGCGCCGCACTGCGTCCTCCGCGTGCTCCGTCGCGATGAACTCCGTGCGATCGGGCACACTCGGATCGTAGATCCGCGGCACGATGGCCGTCGCGAGGTGCTTGAGCCCCTCGAGGCCGTGGAATGGGCCGTCGGGTTGCACCGCCACCAGCTCGATGCGGGGGTTCAGCTCTTTCAGGCGGCGGCCCGTGCCCATCATCGTCCCGGTGGTGCCGAGCCCCGCGACGAAGTGCGTGATCCGGCCGTCGGTCTGGCGCCAGATCTCCTCGGCCGTCGTGAGGTAATGGCCCCGTGGGTTCGCGGGATGGCTGTACTGATCGGCGTACCAGTACAGGTCCGGCCGCGCGACCGCGAGCTCGCGCGCCTTGCGAATCGCGCCGTCCGTGCCCTCGAGCGGATCGGTGAACACTACCTCGGCGCCGTACATCTCGAGCAGCAGCTTCCGCTCGGTGCTGACGTTCTCCGGCACGTACACAGTGACGCCGACTCCCGCCGCGGCGCCGAGCATCGCGTAGGCGATCGCCGTGTTCCCACTCGAGGCGTCGAGCAGCCGCTTCCGGGGCAGCTCGCCCCGCGCGATGCCGTCCCGCAGAATGAACAGCGCGGTACGGTCCTTGACGGAGCCGCCGGGATTGAGCCACTCGCACTTCAGAAAGACGCGCGGAAGGCCGCGGAAGGGCGCGAGAGGAATCAGCGGGGTGTTGCCCACCAAGCTCCACAGAGCCGGTTCGGCGAACGCCTCCCGCGCCCTTCCGCGTCGTTCCGCGTCCTTCTCCGCCAGCTTCATTCCGCTCCCTTCGCGATCGGCGCCCCCACGAGATTGCCCCACTCCGTCCACGAGCCGTCGTAGTTGCGCGCCTTGTTCACGCCGAGCAGGTACTTGAGCGCGAACCACGTGTGGCTCGACCGCTCGCCGATGCGGCAGTAGGCGATCACCTGGTTCTTGCCGTCGATGACCTTCGCGCCCTTATACAGCTTCAGCAGCTCCTCCTGCGGCTTGAAGGTCCCGTCCGGCGCGACGGCCTGGCTCCACGGAATGTTCCGCGCGCCGGGGATGTGGCCCGCGCGCTGCGCGGTCTCGGTCATCCCGGGCGGCGCAATGATGTCGCCCACGTACTCCGGCGTGGAACGCACGTCCACCAGCGCGATCGTCTTCGACTTGAGCGCCTTCTCGACGTCCGGCCGCTTGGCGCGAATGGCGGTGTTCACCTTCTTCGGCACCGGATAGACGGACGGCCGCACGGCCGGACGGTCGGACACGAGGGCTCGACCCTCCGCCACCCACTTGGCGCGCCCGCCGTTCATCAGCTTCGCCGCCGTGTGCCCGTAGAGCTGCAGCAGCCAGAACGCGAACGCCGCGAACCAATTGTTGTTGTCCCCGTACAGAACCACGGTGGTCTGCGGAGTGACGCCGGCACTCGAGAGCAGCTTGGCGAACGCCCCCTTGTCGGGGATATCACGGCGCACGGGGTCGTTGAGCTGCGACTGCCAGTTCCAACCGACGGCCCCGGCGATGTGCCCCGCGTCGTAGGCGGTGGTGTCCACGTCCACCTCGATCAACCGGACGCCGGGATCGTTGAGATGCCCCGCCACCCATTCGGTGGAGACGAGCACCTCGGGATGCGCGTATGCCACGACTTCCTCCAATCGAGTTAAACCCGACAGGGTGAGTCGGGTTTCAGTTCAAAAAAAACAATCGGGATGGCGGGACTAGTTCCCGGCCAAGGCCCCGGCGATCTGATACAGTTCGGGCTCGTCGTGCGTGAGGTCCGCGAGCGAGACGCTGGCGAGCAGCTCGTTGATCCGCTGCTCCAACATTCGCCAGACCGGCCGGATGCTGCACGACGCGTCCGGACTACATCGCTGGGGGTCGACCGGGTGGAGATCGCAGTTGACTTCGAAGGTGACGTGCTCCGATGCCTCGATGACGTCCTTCACGCTGATGGCGTGCGGCTCACGCGCGAGGTGATACCCGCCCTTGGCGCCGCGGACCGAGTCAACCAGGCCGGCGCGCCGCAGGCGCAGCAGGATCTGCTCCACGTAGTCGTGCGGAAGCTTCTCCTGCTCGGCGAGCTCGCGCGCCGCGACCGGGCCCCCCTGCCCCGCGCGCTTCGCGAGGTTCAGGGAAACGATCAGCCCGTACTCAGCCCAGGTGGTGACGCGCATGGAATCAATATGGGAGGGAAAGTTCGGGGATTCAATGGGAGCAGGGAGCGGGGAGCAGGGAGCTGTACCACCCGTGGGGCATCGGGAGACCAGCTCCCTGCTCCCTGCTCCCAGCTCCCTACGGCTCTCCAATCCGCGGGCTGACGGAGCCCCCCACCTGCACCCCGAACACGTTCTCGCCGCCGTTCCGCTGCAGCCACAGTAGGCGCGCGTTCAGGTTCCACATCACCCGCCCGCCGTAGATGTCGACGCCCACTCCGCCGTGCGCCCCCCCGGCGACGCCGCGGTCGGGGCCCTCGCTGTAGAACCCCGCGAGCAGGAAGCCGGCTTCGGCGTAGCCGCGCCCCCAGCTGGGCCGCACCGCAGCCTCGTACCCCGGGGCAAAGAGGATCGCGTCCGGCCGGCACTGCGGAGCGGTACAGCTGCCGCTCGTGTCTTTGAGCGGCGCGTAGTCGATCTGGAGGCCGACGCTCCCCGATTTCTTGGTATCCCGCCGGAATCGCACGCCGAAGAACGGGGCGCGCGCCGCGAGCGGTCCGGAGACCGGAATGAGGTAGCTGAGCGCGGGGCCGAGTGTGCCCGCGAGGAATTCACCCTTGCGGAGGTCGCCGAATGCCGCGGAGACGTTGGCGCGGGCTTCGAGCCCCTGGATGGCGCTGTTCGGGACCTGGAAAAAGCGGCCCTCGACGAGCGCGGCGACGTTCGGCCCCGCGTTCACACGCACGCCGAGCCCGAAACCGAGCGCCAGCTGGCCCGTGGCCTGGGCGCTGCCGCAGATGCCGAGCAGGCCTTGATCGGCGTCGACGACGCGGGCGAGGCCGAGCTCGCCGGACGCGAACGGCGCCACGCCGCGCGTGCCCACGGGATAGTAGTAGGAGTCGAGCGCGTACAGCGTGAGGGACCGCTGGCAGGTGTTGAGCGCGAGGTCGCCGTAGCGGGAGACGGTGAGGGCGCTCTCGTCATCGTCCCCGGTGATCAGCGCGACCGACCCGCCCCACGAGCTGAACCCATGGCCGTTGCCGGACGCGTCCTCGAGCGAGATCGCCGAGTATATCGGACCGACGCGAAACGGGCGTTGGGCGAGTGCGCTCGACGCCGCGACGAGTGAGAGCAGCACGGCAAGCAGCAGCGTTCTGTGCATGCCGCAACGTTTAGTCGCGGGAAGGGCGGGATGCCGTGACTGGAATCACGGCCCTTCCCGTGACGGCGCTTACTTGACCAGCAACCCGACGAGGAGTCCGGCGACGTTCATGCGCACGAGCCACGACCAAAACGTCGCCTTCAGCAGCGGTCGAACCTTGTCATACCACACTCCGCTTCCGAGGGTCGACAACGCGATGGTAGAGAGCCAGAGGAGCGTGGCGTACTCCATCCCGGCCAGGGGGCCGCCGCCCTGTACCCACAGCCCGCCCTTGAGGCGTTGATAACCGCACGCGAGCAGGAGACCGAAGACGAGCGCCAGCACGGCCGACTTCAACATGGCCGGCAGCATCATCTTCCTCTGTCCCTCGGGCGTTGGCGGCATGGTGCCGAACGCGTGCATTTCCGGGCCGGTGAAGACCTTCCCCCACATCACGTAATCTGCAAAGAACGCACCGACGCCAGCGATGAGCCCCGCGACGATCCAGTTCATAGGCGCCCCTCCAAAGAGTTTCCGGTTTACTTTCGCTGTCCAGGAACTCCCAATTCGGTCATGGCGAGCAGATCGAGCACTTCCTCGAGGTCCTTGCCCTTGAGCACCCCCTTTTCCATCACCAGTTGCCGTACCGTGACGTTCTTGGCGACCGCCTCCTTCGCGAGCTTGGCCGCCTCCGCGTATCCGATCTTCGGCGCGAGCGCGGTGACGAGCGCGGGGCTGCGCTCGAGCCAGTGCGCGCACTGTGCCGGGTCGGCGGCGATCTCCTCCACGCACCGCTCGGCGAACACGCGGGAGGCGTTGGTGAGAATGAGCATCGTGAACAACACATTGTGGGCGATCACCGGCATCATCACGTTCAGCTCGAGCTGACCGGCCTCCGTCGCGGTCGCGACGGTCACGTCGTTGCCGAGCGCCTGGTAGCACACCATGTTCACCATCTCGGCGATCGACGGGTTCACTTTCCCGGGCATGATGCTCGAGCCGGGCTGCACCGGCGGCAGGACGATCTCGGCGAGCCCGGTGCGCGGTCCCGACGCGAGCAACCGGATGTCGCTCGCGATCTTCCCCAGGTCCACGGCGTACGTGCGGAGCGCGCCGGAGAACGCCGCCGCGTCGCCCAGCGATTGCATCAGCTGGACGCGGTCCTCGCCCTCCCGCAGCTCGAGGCCCGTGATCGCGCGCAGGTGCCGCACGATCAATCCCGGGTACTGGGGCTCGGCATTGAGGCCCGTCCCCACGGCCGTGCCGCCGATCCCGAGGTCCCGGAGCGCGTCGGCCGCCTGAGCGATACGGTCGCGGTTACGCTCGACGGTGTGTCCGTAGGCGGTGAACTCCTGGCCCAGCCGGATCGGCGTCGCGTCTTGGAGATGCGTGCGGCCCGCCTTGAGAATCCCGTCGAACGCCGTGCCCTTGGCGAGGAACGCCCGCGCCAGCCGGGTCAGCGCCTCGAGCAGCGCGGGGAGCCGGGCGAGGGCCGCCAGCCGGATGGCGGTAGGGATGACGTCGTTCGTGGACTGCGCCATGTTGACGTGATCGTTGGGATGCACCGGCTTGTAGTCGCCCCGCCTGCCGCCCAGCAGCTCGTTCGCCCGGTTGGCGAGCACCTCGTTAGCGTTCATGTTGTGGGACGTCCCCGCGCCGGCCTGGTAGGGATCCACGACGAAGTGCTCGCGGTGCTCCCCCGCGAGCACTTCGTCCGCCGCCTGCACGATGGCGTTCGCGAGCTTCGCGTCGAGCCGCTTCGTGTCCCTGTGGGTGAGGGCGGCGGCCCGCTTGATCCAGATGACGGCGTCGACGAAGGGAGCGAGCGGCAGCAGGCGGGAGATCGGGAAGTTCTGGCGGGCCCGCTCGGTCTGAATTCCATACAGCGCGCCGGCCGGAACCGGCAGCTCGCCCAGCGGATCCCGCTCGATGCGGGTCTCGCTCATCGCCGCCGACCGCTCGGTCACGGTGCCGTCGGTCTCAAACCAGGAATCGCCCATGGATGCCCAGGACCTGCTGCAGCACCTGCCCTCCCGCGCCGCGTTCTCGGCCGCCCAGATGACGAAGGTGGACTGTTTCCGCTCGGACCGCCTGCTCGTGGGGCTCAACTGCTTCGAGCCCGGCCAGACGCAGAAGGTTCACGCGCACGCCGGGGCCGACAAATTCTATTTGGTTGTCTCCGGAAAGGCGAGGTTCGTCATCGGGGACCGGGCCATCGACGCGCGGTCGGGGGACCTGGTGCTGGCGCCGGAGGGCGTGCCTCATGGAGTCGAGCGGGCTCTGGAACGGACCGTGGTTCTGGTGGCGATCACCCCGGCACCCGCCTAGCCTTTCGTCGGCTCGACTCGCAGACTGTCGTTAAAGCGGTTGAAGTACTCCGTCATCCCAATGACCAAGGTGATCTCGACGATCTGCCCCTCATCCCACGCCGCCCGCAGCCTGCCGTACAGCTCATCCGTCACCCGATGGCCCGACACGTGGACCACCTCTGCATACTCGAGGGCGGCCCGCCAGCCCGGCTCGAGCCGCGCGACCGGCCCCCGCCCGCCGCGGTCCTGGATCGCCTCGACCAGCTCCGGGCTCGCCCCCTTCTGTCCCGCCAGGACAGTGTGGGAGTTGAGTCAGTAGCGGCACTGGTTCAGGTGGGAGATACGCACCCACAGCAGCTCCTTGAGGAGCGCGGGCACCGTGCCCTCGTTCATCACGGTGCGGAAGTGCGCGATCATGGTCCGCAGGTGATTGGGCCGCAGCGCGACCGTGCGGAACATGTTGGGGATGTTGCCACGCTCCTTCAAGTACGTGTCGAAGATCGGCCGCACCTCGGGCGCGGCCTGGTCCGGCGTGAGCGGCGTGATCCGCGGTTCCATCATCTCTCGTCTCCGGTTCGTTTGCCCCAACCGATCTTGAACAGCTGCACCGCCGCTTGGTAGCCGAGCTGGCGCACCAGCGCGTACACGCCGAGCACTGTGAGGAGCACCGCGGTGTAGAACCGCCACAGCAGCAGCATGGTCACCTGACGCGAGCCGAAGTCGCCGGCGAAGCCGTTTAAGAAAGCGACTTCGAGCCCGCCGCCTCCCGACGGCAGCGGCACCACGAGCGGCGCGTGGATCAGCGCGAGCGCGCCGAAGAACATCTCGGCGAAGGGCGGCCGGTCCTTCAGATCCCAGGCGAGCGCCGGGAGGATGAGGGCACGTGCCACGACGCTCACGACGGTGAGCAGGGCGCCCGCGCCCAGGACCCACCACGGGGCGCGGCGCACATGCGCCCACGCCACCCGCCATTGGCGGCGGACGCGGTGGCGGATCATCCCCGAGCGCGCGAGGCGCTGGAGCAGGTAGATCGTCAACAGCGCGATGAGCGTGATGATTTCAATGGTGAGCAGCTCGCCCGCGCGGTGCCGGTGCAGCCACGCCAGCGCGGCGTCCCGCCAGTCGGGGACGTAGTAGGCGAACAGCGCGGCGGCGACGATCAGGAACACCGGCCACTCGGCCGCCACCTCGACGCCGATCGCCACGAGCCCGGTGACCGGCCGGACGCGGGCCTCATTGAGGCCCAGGAACCGCGCAGGCTCGCCGCCCAGGCGATTGGGCGTGAGCTGCGAGGCGGCTTCGCCGTACAGGTTCAGTCGCACGGCGGCGCGGAACGAAAGGCGGCCCCCCGCGGTCCAGACGGCCAGCTGAATCCGCCAGGCGCGGACCACGCAATCGAGCGCGAGCAGCGCCAGGGAGAGGACGTGGCCCACGCCGCGATCAGTCGGAGCAGTCGCCCAGGGGGTAAATGAACCCGCAGTTTAGACAGGGATGCTTGCACCCCCACGGAGCGGGCTGAACGGCGATGCCGCAGCGCAGGCAGGTCGGTTGCGGCTCAGGCGAGGCGGTCGACGCCGGTGAGGAAAGGATTGGCGCGGCGCTCTCGTCCAATGGTGGTTTCCGGTCCATGGCCGGTGTACACGATGGTTGAATCCGGGAGCGTAAGCAACTCGCGCTCGATACTCCGGATCAGGGTTTCGAAATCGCCACCCGGCAGGTCGGTGCGTCCGATCGATCCCTGAAACAGCACGTCGCCTACGAACACGGCGCCGTGGCCCTCGAACACCACGCTGCCGGGCGAATGGCCCGGGGCATGGCGCACGCGAAACTCGAGCCCACCCACCTGCAGCACCTGGCCCGCCGCGAGCGCCCGGTCCGGGTCGGGGAGCGCCACGGCTGCCATACCGAACGCCATCGCCTGCTCGGGGACGTGGTCGTAGAGAATGCGGTCCGCCGGATGCAGATAGACGGGCGCCCCCGAGTCGGCTTGCAAGCGCCCCACCCCGAGGACGTGGTCCACGTGGGCGTGCGTGATCCAGATCGCGACGGGCTTCGCCCCGGCGGCGGCGAGTTTGTGGGCGATCAGACCGGCTTCCTCGCCGGGGTCGATGATGGCGCACGCGCCGCTCGGCTCGTCGACGACGAGGTAGCTGTTCTCGGCGAACCGCCCGTTGGGAATCGCTATGACTCTCACGACGCGACGCCCGCTTTTTCCTTCTCGCGCAGCGCGGCGAGGTACTTTTCGACCGCGATCGCCGCAGTCGTGGCGTCGCCCACGGCGGTGGTGATCTGGCGGGTCAGCTGGCTGCGCACGTCCCCCGCCGCGAACAGCCCGGGCATGGAGGTCATCATCCGCTCGTCGGTCACGAGATACCCGC
>Ga0137371_10000572_pt1 | contig 27824 bp, 15 predicted proteins | sample SagtaG_7_FD_104919 | JGI IMG/M metagenome (GOLD analysis project Ga0137371, IMG submission 104919) | Vadose zone soil microbial communities from Sagehorn Ranch, Mendocino, California, USA - Sage1_R_40_16 metaG | ecosystem: Environmental > Terrestrial > Soil > Vadose zone | place: USA...
CGGGCAGATGGCTCTCTCGCGGGATCATTTTGCCAGGTTGACCAGAACGGCCAATGCACCAGCGGCCTCTTCGGCCTGTGGAATGTTGCGCCTGTAACGCCGGTCAAGTTAGCGGTCACTCTTGTTAGAAGAAACCGGGCGGACGATGTCATGTAAGGGCGTAATTGAAGAGGAAGAAACTGAAGGATTACTTTTCAAGCAAACATACATTAATTGTTTCTTCATCAGATGAGCAATATTTAAATCTTGTAAGATAATTTTGCGGTAAAAGCGCAACTTCATGATGAAGATTTTAACGGTATCACCACCGCTTTTTAACCTACTTAGCGAGTAAGCGAATGCTATGATGATAGCAACGCTTGAGCTGTTACATGTGAGCATAAGTTCGTCGATTTGTTGAGAGCGAGAGCAAAAGCGGGGACAGAGGAGATCGGTAAAGTATATAGCATCGCAGATATGGCCGCGTGATCACCATTTCAGCGCCTCACGCCCATTCCTGCTTCCTCAATGTAATTCGATCTCCGCCGAAATATTGGTGCTAAACTATAAAAAAAAAATTTCATAAGTTGTAGTACTTTGTAACTACCTAAGAGCGCCAGAGGCTTGCACAAGAGCGAATAAATCGGTAGAGTACAAACAGGCTCGAAAACGAAGAAGGGGTATGGCCTCAATTTCGGTATCACCTGGGGGAATATTTTCATGATCTCTATCGCATCTCCTCTACTAGGGTTTGAGGAAGAGGCAGCTATACATCGTGTTCTCATATCTGGTCAACTGGTTCAGGGCGAGAATGTTGCGGCCTTTGAACAAGGCTTTGCGGAAGTGTGCCAGGTGCACGAGGCTGTAGCTGTTTCTTCAGGTACGTCCGCTCTTCACCTGGCGCTGCTGGCTCATGGCGTCGGTCCGGGTGATGAGGTAATTACGACGGCATTTAGCTTTGCCGCGACGGCCAATGCCATCCTGCTGGTCGGCGCGACTCCGGTGTTCGTTGATATCGAACCGGACACCTACACGCTCGATCCGGCATTGGTAGAGGCCGCCATTACATCGCACACGAAGGCAATCCTGCCAGTTCATCTGTACGGTCACCCATGTGACTTAAAGCGGTTAGTACCGCTGGCGGATGCCTACAATGTCGCCATCATTGAGGATGCCTGCCAGGCGCATGCTGCGAAGATAGATGGGAAGCCGGTTGGTGGCTTTGGTACGGGATGCTTTTCATTCTACGCGACCAAGAATATTACGACTGGTGAGGGTGGAATGGTAACAACGAATGACCCGCAAATTGCCGAACGAGTACGCCTCCTGCGTAGTCATGGACAAAAGGAACGCTACAATCATACCGCACTGGGGTATAACTTGCGGATGACTGAGATTCAGGGCGCGCTCGGGCTGGTGCAGCTCGAGAAACTGGAACGGTTTACCGAGAGGCGTATTGCTAACGCAGCATTCTTAACAGAGCGCCTTCGGGGATTCGTTCAGACGCCCATCGAGCGCCCTGGATGCCGACATGTCTATCATCAATATACTATTCGGATCTCCCAACATCGGGATGAGTTTGCAAATTATTTATACGATCGAGGGGTCGGAACAGCGGTTCACTACGCTCTGCCTATTCATCAACAGCCTTTTTATCGAGACAAGTTAGATAAATTTAAATTCTTTGCTGCTTCAGAAGTTTCGAATGCGCAGAGTGCAGCAGGAGATGGATACCTGCCTGTGACTGAGCTGGCGGCGAAACAGGTATTGTCCCTGCCCGTCCATCCTGCGCTCAGCAGCGAAGATCTCGACACTATCGCAAGGGAGGTGCTGGCTCTATGCAGCTAAAAATTGGCGTTGTCGGTGCAGGTTCGATGGGAATGAACCATCTGCGGGTACTGCGAGATTTCAGCGGGGAGCAGGTGCACATCGTGGGCGTCGCGGACCCACACGAGCCCAGCCTGAAGCAGGCGATAAGTCGTTTCCACGTAGCGGGCTACTCCGATTACCGCGAGATGGTGGAAAAGGGCCGCCCCGATCTCGTAGCAGTGGTTGTGCCTACCCACCTGCATTTTGAGGTGGCGTCGCATATGCTCGACCGGGGTATCAACGTGCTCGTCGAAAAGCCGATGACGAGTACAGTCGATGAAGCGCTTGCGCTCATTGAGCTTGCACGCGTGCGCGGCGTCAAACTGGCAGTGGGGCACATCGAACGGTTTAATCCCGCTGTTATCGCGGTGAGAAGGCTGCTCGCAGCCGGTGAACTGGGGAACATATTTCATCTGCATGCTCGCCGGCTCGGCCCATTTCCGCCACGCATCCGCGACGTAGGGGTCACGCTCGATCTCGCCACGCACGACATCGATGTCATGCGCTATCTGACAGATGCGGAGGTGGAGCACGTGTATTCGGAAACGAAGCGCCACCTCCACACCACGCACGAGGATTTATTACTTGGCGTCCTGCGCTTCACAAACCAGGCGATAGGCGTGCTCGATGTAAACTGGTTGACGCCGACGAAGGTCCGTGAACTGAGCATCACCGGTGAAAAGGGTATGTATCTCATTAATTACCTGACGCAGGATGTATTTTTCTACGAGAACGACTATACGGCCACGAACTGGGACGCGCTACGCACTCTCACCGGTGTGAGCGAGGGGACGATGACCCGCCTCAAGATTCAGAAAGCGGAGCCCTTGCGCCTGGAGTATGAGGCTGTCATGGACGCTATACGGCGCGACGTCGCTCCCACCGTCTCAGGTGAGGATGGCCTGGCGGTCTTACGGGTCGTGCTGCGACTGAGCCAGAAGTCATACAGGGAAACGGCCCGGCAGTCGGGAGCAGAGACAGTTTTAGGAGTTGAGGTCTGACATGCAAAATCGTACGCGTGACGCCGGTCGTTCGCCCTCTACCGTCGCGGTCGTCGGTATGGGCAAGATAGGCCTTCCGCTGGCCGTACAATATGCACAGCACGGTCGCCGCGTGATCGGCTGCGATATCAATCCTGTCGTGGCTGACATGATCAATACCGGACAGTCCCATGTCCAGGAGGAGCCGGAGCTCACAGCCGCTGTGGCCACCACTGTGGCCGGCGGGGCTCTCTCAGCAACGCTCGATACAAGCGAGGCCGTGTGCCAGGCCGCTGTTGTAGTTGTCATCGTTCCGGTGGTTATCGACGTAAACCACGAGATAGATTTCCAGGCGCTCGATGCGGCCACGAGCGCTATAGGAGAAGGCTTACAGCCCGGTACGCTCATTATCTACGAGACGACGTTGCCGGTGGGTACGACATCATCGCGGCTGCGCCGGTTGCTCGAACGCGCGTCGCATCTGCAGGCGGGGCGGGACTTTCACCTGGCCTACAGCCCCGAGCGCGTCTCTTCTGGATCTATCTTCCGTGACCTGCGCAACTACCCCAAGGTCGTAGGAGGCATTGATGAGCAGAGCACGGCTGCGGCGGTGGAGTTTTACCGGTCGGTGCTGGAAGCTGATATCATCACCATGGCGTCGACGGACGAGGCGGAGTTTGTCAAGCTCATCGAAACGACGTATCGCGATGTCAATATCGCGCTGGCCAATGAGTACGCGCGCTTTGCCGATGCGCATGGGCTCGATGTCGCTGCCGCCATCGGTGCGGCCAATACCCAGCCCTACTCGCACATTCACTCCCCGGGCGTTGGGGTCGGCGGGCACTGCATCCCCGTCTACCCGTATTTTCTGCTCGCGGGAGTAGAGGAGCCGTTGTCGCACGAGCGCCTTTCGGAACTGCCAATGCTTACATTGCCGCGCTCCGCCCGTCGCATCAACGACGCAATGGCCGAGTACGCAGTGCACTGTATCGAGGACATCCTGGGCACGCTGGCGCAGCAGTCGGTGCTCACTCTGGGGATAGCTTACCGGAGCGATGTGCACGAGGCCGCGTTCACCAGCGCGAAACTACTTCAGGACGCTTTGCGGGAGCATGGAGCGACGGTCTACGCCGATGATCCGCTTTTCAGCGCAGGCGAGTTACTCGCGCTGGGATATACCCCTCTTGCTCCTGAACAAGAGAGCGAGATCCAGGCAATCATAGTACAGGCGGGCCATCGGATCTATCAGGAATACGATTTCGCGCGCTTTCCTGTTTGCCGCGTAGTCCTTGACGGGCGCCGGGCACTGGACCGCGAGCGAATAGAAGCGTGCGGCATACGTTATATCACCATTGGTGACGGGCGCACCAGAGGCAAAATACGTAAATATGAGCAATGGGTAGAAGAGCTAGCCGCTGCAAAGCAAGCTATACGGCAAGGAAGTGAGAAATGACACGTATTCTCATCATCTCTCGTTACTATCCGCCAGAGGTTGCGATTTCCGGTGTCTGTCTCAGCGAAATTGCTAAACGTTTTGCGAAATTAGGACACGAAGTAACGGTACTCACCACTGTTCCAAATTATCCAACGGGGGTTGTACCGGCAGCTTATCGTGGCCGACTCATACAGGAAGAAACGCTGGATGGGGTGCGTGTTGTTCGTATATGGTCTTATGCCGCACCGAATAAGGGATACATATGGCGTACTTTTGCGCAACTTTCCTTTGGCTGCTTGGCTCCGATATTAGGATGGAAGAAGAGTGGCGATCCAGAGGTCGTGATCGTAAGCTCACCGCCACTCTTTAATGTGATTGCAGGTCGCATTGTAGCATGGCTAAAACGGCGACCTCTCGTTCTAAGAGTAGCCGATCTCTGGCCCGAGTCAGCGGTAAAACTAGGAGTACTACATAATTCCCTGTTAATTCGCCTGGCTGAATGGCTAGAGTGGACCACCTATCAGCAGGCAGGTTTCGTTTGGACCGTAACGGAAGGCATCTATAATACTTTGCTGCAAAGAGGGCTTTCCGCTGAGCATATTTTCTTATCAACGAATGGGGTAGATACAGTGAAATTTCATCCCATGCCACGCATGCAGGCGCGGAAAGAGCTTGGCTGGGATGGTCGCTTCACTGTACTGTACGCTGGCAATCATGGGCTGGCATATGGTATGACCACTATTCTCGATGCGGCGGAATTGCTGCAGCATGATGCCGACATTCACTTTATATTGGTGGGATACGGCGTGAAGAAAGCGGAGCTTATAGAACAGGCGAAGGTACGCTATATCACTAATATCACCTTTCTTGATCCTGTGCAGCATGAACGTATGCCCTTGCTTTTAGGGGGCGCCGATGTGTGTCTGATCCCCCTACGGAATGTGCCATTTCTAAAAGGCACGTTGCCTGTAAAGATGTTTGAGATGATGGCGTGTGGCCGCCCTTTCGTTTTAGGGGCGAAAGGGATAGCGCGTGATCTTGTAGAGCGGGAGGCAAATGCAGGAATTGTTGTGGAACCTGAAAATGCAGAGGCACTGGTATCAACTATCCTTTATTTGCGCGCGCATCCCGAGGAGGCGGAAGCATTAGGACTGCAAGGACGTGAGTATGTGAGGTCCTACTTTGATTACGACCAGATAACAGCAGCACTGGATGCACGTATTGAGACACTACTCGAGAAGCAGGGATCAGTTAGTATTCCAGCAGTACCTGCGCCTGTGGATCTCTTAGAGATAGAGGAGATTGGTAGGCATTGATCGCAGATTACTAGTCTAGAAGTACTTGCATCAGCAAGTATTCCGCAGCAGACAAGCTTGAAGTGTGAATCATTGAATTGTTATATTTCTCTATATTTGCCATTGAATCTATTAGTGGAAAATAGCTTGGAGGTTAAATTATGCAACTTGATATTGAGCATGATAGGCAAGTAGCATCTACTCAACATCTAGCAAAATACGAGGGCTGGTTTATGACTGAAGGACATTCTGTGCAAGCGATGCAGTTAACGGCTGAAAGACCTGACAAAGTCTTCCAAGATTCACCTCCGAAACAGCCGCAAAGAGTGTGGCGTGTGAAGTCCTCACCAACACAGTGGAGCCTTACTTTAATGATAGGAGATGGCTTACTTATCCTGGGTTCGCTCGCTTCGTTATTAATGCTAGCACCATATTTTCATCTGAAATTTCACATTTCATGGAATGAACCTGGCACATGGAACTCCAAATTTATATGGGGATGTGTTGCACTCCTCTCCTGGAGCATTGCTGTGCGTATCACGCATGCGCAAGATCTCAGGAGCGCTGCTAACCGCTTTAAGAGTCCGCTCAGAGCATTATTCGCGCTAATACTCATGGTCATCTTTTGGGTTGTACTCATCTATCCCTTTATTGCTGATAGGATTGTCCCTTCTATCATGTTATTGCTGCTTTTCCTGGTCGTGGCAGCGCTGGCCCTGAGTATATGGCGTGTTGCCCTTGCTGAGTTCATGCATTTACCTCCTTTTCGAACACAAGCAATCATTATCGGTATCAGCGTTGCGGCAGAGACCTTTGTTCGGGAATTTAAGAGGTTGAAGCGACCAGGTATTAGCCTACTGGGCTACATCAGTGAAAATGCAGATGAAAATATAGCAAAGGAAGGGCTATCAACGCTTGGTGGCAGGAACACCTTACGGAATCTAATCCACAATGGCATGATAGACATGGTTATCATGGCCACTGACTATAAGGCTAATCCAGAACTCTTTCAGGAGGCACTCGAAGGAGCGCAGCGCGGCATTGCGGTAGTTCCTGTAACAGCAGTCTATGAAAGTGCAACTGGCAAGATTCCAGTGGAGCATATCGGTGATCAATGGTATACTTCACTGCCTGTAGAACAATTTGTTACACCACTCTATTCATGTTGGCGCAAAGTGATGGATCTTGCCTTTGGGTTTTGTGGTCTGGTGATTCTGGGCCTGATCCTTCCTGTTTTATCCCTGTTGATTTACCTGGACTCTCCGGGCCCGATCTTTTACAGCCAGGAGCGCGTGGGACTGCGGGGAAAAATATTTCGTATCTACAAGTTCCGATCAATGCGTACTGATGCTGAGCGCAATGGAAATGCAGAATGGGCTACTGAGAAAGACCCACGTGTTACAAGAATTGGACGATTTATGCGGACAACGCACCTTGATGAACTCCCGCAAGTGCTCAATATTTTGCGGGGCGAGATGAGCCTGATAGGACCAAGACCAGAACGCAAAGAGCTTACCATCGAGTTAGAGAAAACTATACCGTTCTACCGTTGCCGTCTATCAGTCAAACCTGGACTGACGGGCTGGGCACAGGTGAAGTATCATTATGCCAGCTCGGAAAATGATACGCTGATCAAATTGCAATATGATCTTTATTATATCAAGCACCAGACATTCATGCTTGATATCTTCATTGTCTTGAAGACGTTTGTAGAGGTGTTTTTGCATCGTGGAACGTAGTTATTTTCTTGCTAGTGGGACAAGAATAAGCGGTCAATGCACATAGTGGACTGCTTACTAATGAGGCTATATACCAAAGTTGGAGGAGTGAGATGACACTTGAACAGTACTGGACCGTTCTGCTTAAGCAGTGGAAACTGATTGTAATTTGCTTCGTTATCGTGGGCATTGGAGCATTCATCGGAAGCAAACTTATGAAACCACTCTACCAGTCAACTGCACTTGTCCAGGTGGTGATTCGCTCCAGTAATAACAACCAGTCAGATTACACTAATTTGATGGCAAGTGATCAGCTCGTGCAAACAGAGGCGACGCTGGCAACAAGTGATCCCGTACTGCGCGAAGTTGCGTCCCACTACCCGGACCTGACAGCAATCCAGCTCGCAAAGGAGGTTTCCTCTACTACCAAACTCAATACGCAGCTTTTCCAGATTGATGTGGTCGATCCAAGCCCAGCGAGGGCGGCGAGCCTCGCGAACGATATTGCCACAACACTGATCAAGCAGCAGCAGCAGATGACGCAACAGAGTAATGCTCAGGCCCAGCAGCAGATACAGCAGAACGTCGATCTGACCAGCCAGCAGATTAACGCTACCACGGCGAAAATTTCCGCTTTGCAGGCAAAAGGGGGAAACCAGGGGCAGATAGCCCTTTTGCAGTCGCAGCTGAGTGGATTACAGCAGCGTTACAGCCAGTGGCAGACCTCCCTGGCTCAACTCGAGCTGGTACAGGCGCAAGGAGGGAATCCTCTTCAGGTGGCTCAACAGGCCCAACCCGCTAGTAGTCCCGTCCAGCCGCGAGTTCTGCTCAATACAGGTGGAGGCTTCCTGGTTGGCCTGTTATTGGGAATGCTGCTGGCGGTATTATTCGAGCAGTTAGATACGCGCGTCCGTACTCCAGATGTCCTCTCCGGCCTTCTAAACTGGCCAGTATTGGCGACGATCCGTCTTGCTAAATCTGTGAATCGAGAGGATGTAATCAATCCGGATGGGCGGGACAGCAATGCTGAAGCTTATCGTATTCTGAGGACCAATATAGGGTTTGCAAGCATAGACAAGCCTCTGCATTCTCTGATGGTTACGAGCGCACAGCCGCGCGACGGTAAGAGCGTGATTGCGGCCAACCTGGCGATCTTTATGGCCCGTGCCGGTAAGCAAACGCTGCTTATTGATGCGGACCTGCGCCGTCCAACCCAACATACTCTATTTAACCTATCAGCCGATGGAATGGGCTTGAGCAATGCCGTGCTGGCGCTTAGCTCGATGGGTATGAACGTATCCAAAACTCCTTCCAATTCTCTGCTCCATCGGCCAGATTTCCAACCTTTAGACCCGGTAGCGGCGAGCCGTTTGTCGCTTGGACCCTTTGTCCATACCGTAGGCATTCCCAACCTGTGGGTGATGCCTACCGGCCCGCTGCCACCGAATCCGCCGGAGCTGCTTGACTCAAAAGCTATGCAGCACTTTCTTACGGTGATCGCCAGTTGTGGCGTGGAGGTCGTAATCTTTGATGCTCCGCCTATCCTCGGTTTGTCAGATGCGAGTATTCTGGCCTCTAAAGTTGATGGGGCGCTTGCTGTAATCGATATAACGCGTGCCACCAGGAATAAGCTCAAACTGTTGAAAGGCGCACTGGCGCAGACGAATGTCAATGTTCTCGGCTGTGTGGCCAACAAATATCGTGGCAGCCGCAATGACTCAGCTTACACTTCCTACTATTACTATCAAACGGAGGAGGAGGAGGACGACAGTGGGAAACAAACCAGAAACGGGCATATGCCTCATGCACCAGGTACCCCGCTGTTACCTGTATCTCCCTCTCCATTTGAACAGGGAAAGAAGTCTAACTAGGAAGGTTTACTAGACGATGGGAAAGGTAGAGTATATGAGTATGACAGGAACCCAACGCGTGCGCTCACCGATACGCCTGGTTCATATCTCTGAGCAAGAGACGTACCATGGTGAGATAGTGGGGAGACGACTGCCGCGCATAGGACCCAGGAAGCAGGGGCCAGAGAAGCGTTATGTGCTCATCGGTATCCTGGTATTTTTGTTGCTGGCTGGCTCAGTCTCCTCGGTGGTAGGCTACCTGATGTACAATGCGCGCTATCAAACCGATCTCTCCCTGGCACAAACAGGAGTCCAGCACCTGCAAAAGGCCGAGTCTCTTCTGGGAACATGGTCACGGCAACCTCTTGATGCACAGCTTCCAGGCCAAGCAAAACAGGAGTTTGTTGCCGCATTGAAAACATTTGATACGCTAAATAATGACCTGCAGTCAATACCAGGAATTGCCGTGCAAGTTCCAGTGTATGGTACCAGCCTGAGTGCTGCTCTGCATCTTGTACCGCTTGCCATTACGCTTGCCCAGGCTGGTGTAACTGGTAGCGACATGTTAAATACACTTGCCACAGGTTTTCATGACCCGTTGACCTCTCAGGGATCTGGTATCACCCGGTCGGAACTTGCCGTTATGACCAGGGATGTGAAAGAGCTAAGCTCCACACTCGAATTGGCTACTCGCGAGGTCAATCAATTACAGCCGACCGATATGCAGTTCGATCCTCGCATCACGAAACTGGTTGGCACCTTTCACAAGGACCTGCCGATGATTCAGGAGTGGCTGAGTAGTGTTGAGCAACTCCTGCCCGTGGCTCCCACACTCCTTGGCATCAGTACACCGGCAAACTATTTGATTGAGGTGCTCGACTCGACCGAGCTCCGTCCCGGTGGTGGTTTCATCGGTAACTATGGTATTGCTTCCTTAACAGGTGGACGATTAGCCTCTGCCCATATTACAGATGTTGACCTGCTTGATGGGCCGTTTGAAGCTGCCGGCCATGTTATTCCTTATCCCTCGGCTTACTCGTGGTTTAACCTGGCTCCGACCTGGAGTTTACGTGACTCTAACCTCGATGCGGATTTTCCTACGGCGGCGCGTTATGGTGAGCAGAACTATACAAGAGAGGGCGGCGGTGTACCAGTTCAGGGGGTGATCGCCATCACGCCTGCTCTGATTGAGCGCGTGCTTGCGATTACAGGCCCTATCGCTGTTCCGGAGTATCATGAGACGATTACGGCAGAGAATCTGATTGCCCGTATCCACTATTATCAGTTGGGAGGATCTGCTGCAGGCGAGGGAAGCGATCTTATTCCCTCGCCAGACGGGCATTCGTCGCTGCGCAAGCGTTTCACAGAGTTGCTGGCAGAACATCTTCTGGCTCGTATCCACCAGTTGCCAACATCTGACCTCTCAAAATATTTGCAGTTGATGGTCAACTCGGTGCATTCAAAGGACCTTCAACTCTACTTCAACTCTGATACAGCCGAAAGTGTGCTCCATCGCCTTCAGCTTGACGCGGCGATTCAGTCGCCAGCTGGTGACAGCCTTTTTGTAGTAGACGCGAACGTTTCAGGGAATAAGTCAAATAGCTTTATCACCAATACGTTGGATGACCAGGTGACAATCGATAGTGCAGGAAACGCCATTCATCATGCCAGTATTCAGTACGCGTGGACTACTCCTGGCCCTATCTATGGGGGTTCCCAATATCGAGATTTTATCCATGTCTATGTACCACCAGGCAGTACCTTACTCTCACAGGTCGGCTGGCAACCTCGCGGGACGAGTAACTCTTTTAATAGAGAGGTATGGATGGGCTATTTCACACTCAACTATGGGCAGACTGGGACCATAACCCTCGTATGGAAGGTACCGGCAGTAGCTCAAATGAATCAAGGCAGTTGGCATTATCAGTACGCCATTCAGCGGCAGGCAGGTATTCTAAGGAAGCTGAATTTACAGGTAGTATTACCTGCAAATGCAAGTGTAGGCAATAAATGGGGTGGATTGATGCCAAATAATAAGCAGGAAGAGCAGCTTACTCAAACCCTGGCTAAGGACCTGAATGTAGGTATTGTCTATGCACGCCAATAAGTTTTCATATACGAGTTAACTTGAGGAACTTCACTAAGGAACGAAGATATGATCGATACACACTTACATATTTTACCTAATGTTGATGATGGACCTGAGACAATAGAAGAGGCATTGGCTTTAGCGAAGGCGTTAGTACAGGAGGGTGTCCACACCGCTATTGCCACACCTCATTATAACGATTTGTACCCAAGACGTTCAGCATTGGAGGTCAAAGAGCGGGTTAACGCACTCCAACTAGTACTTGATCGTCAGGGTATTCCGCTGCGCCTCTGTAGTGGTCACGAAGCGCTTATCAAACCTGGACTGATTGAGGATATCCAGACCGGAAAACTTGCGACGCTCAATGAAAGTCGGTATCTTCTACTCGAACTCTGGAACAATACCTGGATTCCGGAGACAGAGCGGGTAATTTTCGAGCTACGAGCTTTCGGAATCACGCCTGTACTGGCCCATCCAGAGCGATATCGAGTTTTCCAGAAAGAGCCAGAGCGCATTGCGTCCTTACAGGGTGTTTTGATACAGATTACGGCTAGCAGTTTGATAGGAGTGCATGGTCGAACAGCGCTATGTACCGCCGAAACGCTGCTTAAAAGAGGGCTGGTACATTGTATCGCCTCAGATGCTCATGGCCTGCATAAACGACCGCCCACTATTATGCAGAGTTTACACAAAGCAGTGCAATTGATTGGGCAAGTAAGAATGCAGCAGGTAATTGAGGATTGGCCCACGGCAATTATTAGTGATTCACCGTGTAGATTATAAAAAAGATTAGCGTTGTGGAAAGAGAAACACAAACCCCATGAAAAAAGTAGCACTGTTGACCCGAGGATGGGAGACTATAAGAGAGCCAAACTCTCCTTTGTTGATTTTCTCGATCCTGGTATTATTAACCGCGCTTCCTTTAGGAGTGACAATCGGGGCATTAAGCTTGGTATACAGTGCTGTCGCCACTGGCACTATAATTATGGTGATCATCTTACTGCTCAGACTGGACGAACTTACTGTAACACTGATTGTCGCTGCTCACATAATAATTGACTCGTATCTTGGCTTCGACGTGTACCAGATCGCGTTGCTAATGGCGCTGGTACTACTCATTGTCTGCTACTTTGGGCGATCAGCCAATCATCCCTGGATTGGGCCGCGTTCGATCTGGCTCTGGGTTTTGTTTCTCATTCTGAATATCTACCCCACCATAAATGGTGGTGCATTCAGTCTTACAAACGCTATTGCCTTCTATCTTAATCTCGTTCTCAGTGCATTCATCATGTTCTGGCTGGGCAATATCATCGCAAAAGATATTTCTGCTGGACGGCGTGTGTTTCAATTCCTGTCAGTTCTTGCAACGCTCATTGCTATACATACTATTATTGAGGCAACCACAGGTAAATTCTTATTTGAATCTGCGCGAGCGGAAGCCAATCTTGTCCAACTCTCGAACTTTCAGATAGTGGGAGCAGCTGTCTCTCGCTCAGGTTCATTTCTTGGCAATCCAAACGGGAACGGTGTTTTTCTTGCCACCAGTTTTTTCCTTCCATTAGGACTATTTATAGAGAGTAAGCATCTTTGGTCAAAGATGATCTATCTCCTGGAAACGCTGTTGATCCTGTCGGCACTGATGTTCACCTATAGTACAGGGTCTTGGATCGCTGTACTGACTGGTATACTGATCTTTATGTTCTTGATAGGGCGTAAACGTTATAGCGTACTGCTGCTTGTGTTGATAACTGTGCTGACGGTGATAGCAGTCACTATTTTTCCTACACAGATCGCTGCACAGCTATCTCATTCTAGCAGAGAGAGCGAACTCTCTTTGCATATGGGAGACTGGCAAACATCTGTTCGGGTCATCGAGGCGTTTCCCCTATTTGGTGTTGGACTGGGAAGTCAGGCATATTTAGTTCGTGCGGAGCCTTACCGTGTGCCTGCACAGACTGTGTCCCTGGCAGAGCCGGATAATTCCTACTTGCAATGGGGCGCAATAGCAGGAATACCTGTCATGCTAGTATTCCTTTTACTCCTGAGTTTCATATTCTTGTTCGCGTGGCGCAACTGGCTGGCTATTGATAACCGCTATCGCTCTCTTCTTGGAGGAGGGATAGTCGCCCTCATTGCACTTAGCATTAACAGTTTGAGTGTAGATGGTTGGACCGATGCAGCCGGTCTAGCGTACCTCGGCTGGCTAATCGCTGGTATAGTCTCCTCAACGTTAATTGGGCGTTGCAGCGCAACTGTAGCGCATCAGTTGATAGGACGGCAGAGATAGTTCGCGTACAGGGTGAGATACCACGAGTGGAAAGGGCAAAGCAAGGTTTATGATATGAGTGAATACAAAATGAGGATGACGGGCAAGCCAAGATCTCCGTTAGGAGGAATGAAACGCTATCGTGTCACGCTTATAGCCTCTGCCGATGCCAGAGAAATCGATGAAGTTGCGACACTGAAGTTACCTATTGTCGATATAGCGCGACAACCAACTCAGATAGATGAGCCAGCTTTTTTCATACCGCCTCGACTATCATTGCCGTTCATAGATGGTATCTCGAGAGCTGATCAGCCGACCTTGTTGCAGCCAGCGATATCAATGCCAGGAAGGACTGGCAGCCAGGAAACCATATCAGCCAGTCAATTGGCGGGTGGCGAAAACTACCTTTCACTCGCTTTTGGCATGATCAAAAGCTCTGGCATCTACGCTGTAGGTGCTTTGGCATCTCCACTTGTTTCCCTGATACTGACGCCATTTTTAACTCACCATCTTTCTAGTATCAATTATGGAGGTCTTGCTGTCCTGTATACTGTTATCGACCTTGTGACGGCGATAACGCAACTTGGACTAAGCCCTGCCTTTTTTCGTGCGTATAATGGAGATTACGAGTCACCTCGCGATCGCTTAGGTGTTCTTTCATCCTCTATCATTCTGATGTCGCTTGTCTCTATACCCATAGCCATCGCAATGATGATGACAGCTCCGTGGTTGTCGATATTCCTTTTCAAGAGCGTATCTTACAGTGGATCCGTGAGGCTTGCTGCTTTAGTGATAATTTTGGAGAATCTTACCGTGCCCGGGATCTCGTGGTTACGAGCAGAAAAGCGGGCAATATTCTACTCGGCTTTGTCAATTGCTAATGTGCTGCTTGTCCTGGGTACGAATATTGTGCTGGTGGGTGTACTACATGTAGGTGTGAACGGAGCCTTGCTTGCAAAAGGAGCAGGTTATGTTGTCATCATTGTTTGCACACTACCGATTATGCTTCTACTCCTTGGGCGTCGCCAGTGCTTGCGGTTGCGATCCGATATAATTCGGAATATGCTCTTCTTTGGAGTGCCAACGATTTTCGGCGATATGGCGGCCTGGATTCTGCAACTTTCAGATCGCTACCTGCTCAGCCACTTTGCGTCATTAGCTCAGACAGCGAGCTATACCGTTTCCTATACCTTAGGTGGAGTACTATCTCCTGTGATCCTGGCACCATTTGGACTAGCGTGGACCCCTATTATGTACGCTATCGCGAAAAGAGAAGATGCAGGTCGCATCTTTCAGCTGGTGTTCCGTTGGTTTAGCACGGTTTTACTCTTTGCTGCTTTTGCTCTTTCACTCCTGAGTACAGCTATGCTCGAGGTGCTCTTTCCGCCTGCTTATCATCCGGCAGGGCTTATTATCCCATTTATTGCCTTATCAACTATGTTTATAGGCGTTTGGTACATCTTCATGATTGGAGCTTATTTACGTCGCAAGACAATATTCGAGTTCCTTTTTATGTCAGTTGCGGCATCCGTAAATGTGCTACTCAATATTTTCTTAATCCCTCACTTTGGCGCTCTGGGAGCTGCAATTTCAACACTCCTTGCTTACATAATGCTTGTCCTGGTGTCTTATATCGTGAATCAAAAAATTTACCCTATTAATTTTGAGATTGGTTCTTTTCTCATCAAGCTAATTTTGGGTGTTGCTCTTTATGTTGGAAGCAGTTTATTGGCTCATACTCAGAAACCGATGATAGGTTGGGGTATCTCGATATGCACCCTTATTCTTTACGGCATACTTCTGATGTTACTTGGAGGGCTTTCAGCAAAGAGAATTAGAAAAACATTGTGGTATATACGGGAGGTTCTTAGTAAGGAGCGGAATAAGTCTTATGCATAATCGAGTCCGAATATGGATTTCAACAATTTTCTACTACTCTGGAGTAGTAAAACTGATCCGTTGGTGGTCACAGCGCTTTGATCGCCACTTGATTATCCTTTATTACCACCGTGCGGCTGGGGAAAATCTGCGCAGTCAGTGGCTCTACCTACGTCGCCACTATCGTATACTTCATCTGGAATCGGCACTGAAGGAACTATACACGCCGCTTAGAGGAAAAGTGTATAAACAGGATCGACGTCCCCTCCTGGCCCTCACTTTTGACGATGGGTATTACGATAACTACACACATGCATTTGCACTGGCGGCTGAATTGCACATACCCATTACCATCTTTCTCGTTCCAGAATATGTGGAAAAAGCTAACTCTTTTTGGTGGTTAGATCGATTGATATATTTTGCACAAGTAGATCAAGTGTCGTTTGAAGGACGTACCTATCATCTGGATCAACAGGAAGAACGCAAAGCATTGGCACAAATTGTTGATGATCGTGTTAGTAATGCTGCTTCGGTTGTTGATCGAGAGCAATTTCTCATTTCTATTTGTGCACTACTAGCAGTGCCATCTTCAGCTATACCTAAAGAAGAACCCACTCCATTGCTCACCTGGGCCCAAATACGAGAGATGGAGGAGAGTGGGTGTGTCTCATTCGGTGCACATACAATACATCATTCAGATCTGCAACGTCTGATCAATCCTGTTGAGGTACAGAGTGAAGTTGGAGGATGCCGTACCATACTGGAGCAGCGGTTAGGGCATGCAGTAGACATCTTTGCTTACCCTTATGGTCACATTGGAGAGTATGGATTCAACGCTGTGAAGCAGGCTAGTTACAAGTGGGCGGCTACGACTTTACCCGGTCGCAACACTCTTCAGAGCAATCCTTACCTCCTCCGTCGTAGAAATGCGGATGCCAGCAGGCATGTATTGGTACTGGCTGCAGAGGTGGCTGGCATGTGGGATTTCTTCACCTATCTAAAAAAGATTGCCAGGCTTCTCATTCGCCCTCTTCGTCGCACAAGTATCGTGTTGACGCACAGGGAGGTTCATAAACTGAGCAAGAAAGGATAATTTTATGACCACAACATTTTCCCATGAGGCTCCATCACAAGGAGATGTACAAAGATTCACTGCATCTTTTGCTCAACAACAAGCCTGGATACTTGATCAATTTGAGCCTACTAGCGCTCTCAATAATATTTCCGCTGCTCTTCACTTAAGAGGGTCGTTCACCACGAGTGTACTCGAGCAAAGTCTCAACATGATTGTGCAGCGCCATGAAGTGCTCCGCACAACTTTTACGGTGAGAGATGGGCAACTTATGCAGGTGATTGCTCCCATTCTGAACGTGCCGCTGCATGTGGTTGATCTGCGGAACCTCGCTGAGGTGAAGCGGGAGGATGAGGCGCTGCTATTGGCGACAGAGGAGGCGAAGCGGCCCTTTGATTTAGAGCGAGGACCACTTATACGGGCCATTATACTGCAATTAGAAGCTAAGGGGCACATATTGCTGCTGACCGCGCACCATATTGTCTTCGATGGATGGTCATTAGGCGTGCTATTCAGAGAACTAACTGCTCTTTATCATGCCTTCTCAAACGGTCAGCCATCGCCTTTGCCAGAGTTGCCTATGCAGTATGCGGATTTTGCGATCTGGCAGCGCGAGGTGCTGCGAGAGGATATCCTCGCCAAACACCTCGCCTACTGGAAGCAAAAGCTGCTTGGTTGCCCTGATGGTTTAGATTTACCCGCTGATCACCCACGTCAGGCATCTCCAAGCTTTCGAGGAGGGGTACAGCAATTTGTGTTGTCCAGGTCCCTGACTGATGCCCTCAAAACATTGAGCCGACAGGAGGGAGTAACCCTGTACATGATCCTGGTAGCGTCCTTTAAGATATTACTGTATCGCTATACGGGGCAGGACGATTTGGTGATCGGTTCGCTGGCTGCAGGACGCACTTTGTCTGAGACTGAGAACATGATCGGCTTATTTGAAAATACGTTGTTGCTGCGTACTGATCTGGCTGGCAATCCCACCTTTTGTGAGTTGCTGAGGCGAGTGCGCGAGGTGATTTTGGAGGCCCTGGCGCATCAGGACATGCCCTTCGAGTACCTGGTCAAGGAACTGCAGCCGAAGCGGCAGTTAGGCCAGACCCCATTTTTCCAAGTATCGCTGGTATTTAAACCTACTCTGCCTCTCCTGCCGTCGGAATGGACACTAACCCAGATGGAAGTCGAGACAAATGCCATCCAGCTCGACTTAGCCCTCGAAATTGAGGACAGACCGGAAGGTCTTACAGGTTGCTTCAAATACAGCACCGACTTGTTTGATCCGACAACTATAGCCCGATTGGCGGGGCACTGGCAAACACTCTTAGAGGGAGTCACAACCGATCCAATAAGACATTTATCAGAGTTACCCCTCTTGACAGAGAAGGAGCGCCATCAGAATTTGGTGGAGTGGAACAATACCCAAACAGGCTATCCCATGGATAAGTGCATCCATCAGCTCTTTGAGGCCCAGGTGGAACGCACCCCCGAGGTGATAGCAGTAGACTTCGAGGGTGAACAGATGACCTACCGGGAACTGAACCGACGAGCGAATCAGCTCGCCCATTATCTGCAATATCTGGGCGCAGGACCCGAAGTGTTGGTTGGCATCTGCATAGAGCGATCTCTGGATATGGTAGTAGGATTGCTGGGTATTCTCAAGGCGGGGAGCGCCTATGTGCCGCTTGATCCTGATTTCCCATCCGAGCGCATTGCTTTCATGCTGGAGGATGCCCATGTATCTGTATTGATCACCCGGCAGCATCTGACCACTCAATTACCCAAACATGGAGCCAAAGTCGTGTGCCTGGATATCGAAAATTTGGCACTTGCGCAACAGAGCGAGACCAATTTAATTCCTATAGCCGCTTCAGACACCCTGGCCTACGTCATCTATACCTCTGGGTCCACTGGACGACCTAAGGGTGTGCAAATCCTCCACCACGCCGTGGTAAACTTTTTGCTGTCTATGGGCCAGCAGCCGGGACTGACGGCGAAAGATACCCTTCTAGCCATCACTACCTTATCTTTCGATATCGCAGCCCTCGAACTTTTCCTACCTCTGATTGTGGGCGCACGCTTGATTGTAGCCAGCCGAGATACCGCTACAAATGGGGCGGCGTTAGCAGAAATATTAACCCGATCTCACGTTACTGTGATGCAGGCCACACCGATCACCTGGCGCCTGCTGCTGGCAGCAGGCTGGCAAGGAAACCCAGATCTGAAAATCCTGTGCGGTGGGGAAGCTCTCCCGCTGGACCTGGCACAGCAGTTACTACCTAAGGCCGTTTCCCTCTGGAATCTGTATGGTCCCACTGAGACAACAATTTGGTCTACCCTTAGCAAGATCGTGCCGGGAGAAGAAACGATCTCGATTGGCCGTCCGATTGCCAACACGCAAATCTATCTGCTTGATACGCACTTGCAACCGGTACCAGTGGGTGTGCCAGGAGAATTGTACATTGGTGGAGATGGCCTGGCGCGCGGATACTTGAACCGACCGGAATTGACGGCCAAGCGGTTTATTCTTCACCCTTTTAGCGACAAACCTGGAGCGCGTCTATACAAGACAGGAGATCTCGCACGCTACAGCTCAGACGGAACTATTGAGCATTTAGGCCGCCTCGACTTCCAGGTGAAAGTGCGTGGTTTCCGCATCGAACTAGGTGAGATCGAGACAGTGCTTAGCCAGCATCCTGCCGTTCGCCAGGCAGTTGTCGTGCCCCGTGAAGATGTGCCCGGTGACAAGCGTCTGGTGGCGTACATTGCACAAAACTCTCAATATCAAAACCTAGAAGGGCTGAAAGAAGGAATACCCTCACTCGTTCCCCAATTACGCGAACTGCTGAAAGAGCGGTTACCCGACTACATGATACCATCCTCCTTCGTGTTGTTGGAGGCAATGCCGCTGACGCCCAATGGAAAGGTAGATCGCCAAGCACTGCCCACACCTGAGCCAAACAGACGCGCGGTAAAGGATACTTTTGCCGCTCCAACGCTGCCTCTGCACCGCCAGCTTGTGCAAATCTGGGAAGACCTGTTGGGCGTGCGCCCTATTGGCATCAGGGACAACTTTTTCGATCTGGGAGGACATTCTTTACTTGCTATTCATATGATCGGTCACATTGCAGAGATCTGTGGCAAAGCGCTCCCGCTTTCTACCCTCTTTGCCGGAGCAACTATAGAACATCTAGCGACTGCTCTGATGGAGGGAGCTAAGGCTGACTCTCGAACGCCGCTGGTCACAGTGCAGGCTGGTGGATCCAGGCGACCATTCTTCTTTTTGCACGGAGAGTGGCAAGGGGGCGCGTTTTATAGCTTGGAGATGGCCCGCTATCTCGGTCCAGACCAACCATTTTATCTGTTAGAACCGTATAAGTTTGACGGATTGCAGGTCCCACCCACCTTTGAAGCTATGGCGGCAGCTCACCTAAAGACACTGCGAGTTGTTCAGCCAGAAGGTCCGTATCTACTGGGTGGCTGGTGTAATGGAGGTCTCGTAGTTTATGAGATGGCTAGACAACTACATACGCAAGGGCAGACAGTTGACCTGCTTGTATTGATGGACCCTGATCCTCCAGCTCCCCATAAATGGGATCATCGTATAATCACTTGCCTTGGCAGATTGTTGCGACTTGACCAAGTGAAACAGATAGATTGGTTCCTAAAATATAGATATTTACGATTATCCTTTCATTACTGGCGATTGAGTAAACTTAAGCGTACGAGAACCACCAGACAAGGTAAACCTGGACGCGAACGAAGCGAAACAGATGCTATACCTTCACAGCTTGATGATACAGTTCTCCCCAAAAAAGAAAGCTTTCGGCAAGACTGGGTGCTTATATATGACTGGTTGGCTTCAGGTTACATGCCTCACTCATATCCTGGCAAGATTACGTTCTTTTGGACGAGTGAAGAGCCTTTGCGCCAAGAGAGATGGCGTAAATTGATTGAAGCTAAAATGAAAGCGGATGAGGTAGAAATCCATATCATTCCTGGTGACCACATAACAAGTAGAACTCAGCATCTTCCTGTTTTAGCTAAGAACTTATATATGTGCTTAAGAGATGCTCAAAAAACTTTGTCGGGCTAACAGGGAAGCGCAATAAGTTGACTGACCTCTTTCTTGAGTCAGTATTACAACCTGCTACGCCACTTACCGTGATTGTTTGCAAATCGGTGAGTATCTAAATTCGATTAAATAGTTGCAGCAGGCTGCCTGCAAAAAGGGCCTTGCTAAATCAGCGAGTCAGTGCAGCTGAAAAAGCTTTAGCCAGGACACTAGATCCAAATACTTACGACTCATATTTAGGAGGTACAACATTTTGCGAATGCTACCGCAGGTTACTGATTTGCCAGCGAAAGACAACACTTTATTGAGAACACCTCTTAAAGTATGCATGCATCTTGCGAGTACGGCACGAAACGACTTCAGGGTGATGCGAGATGCAATGGCGCTTGCGGAGGCAGGATTCGAAGTTACCATTGTTGATGTCGAAAGAGATCGCTTACGCCCCGCTGAAGAAGAAATTGATGGTATTCACATGAAGCACATAATTATGCCCGCTTGGTTTGCCCCTGTGCGTTTCAAACCATGGTTTCTTATCAAGTCCTTAGGGATGTCCATTCATGGAGTAATTCATTTGTTTAGGACGAAAGCAGATATTTACCATGCGCATGTGGAAAAAGCGTTACCAGCTTGTTATATTATGGCACGTTTACGAGGGAAACCTCTGATTTTTGATGCCCCAGATTTGACTTTATCTGATCCGAATATCATGCGGTGGCAGAGATTAAGATCGCTTTCGGTACGTTTTCTCGCTCATATGGTATCTCGCTGTGCCGCTGTCATTACAGCATCACCCTACTATATATCAGAGTTGCGGGCACTCTACCACGCCTCGAATGTGACGGTGGTTCGCAATGTGCCAGCCTATCGAGTCGTTCTCAAGAGCGACCGTCTCAGGGCACATCTAGGCGTTGACCCTGATGTGCATATTGTTCTCTATCAGGGCAACATCCAGCCAAATCGTGGTCTGGAAAGACTGGTGTACGCCGCAAAATTCTTTGCACCTAAGATCGTGATCGTGATGATGGGCAAGGCCGTAGAATCGACGCGCTCTCAACTTGAGGCACTCATTATCAGTGAACAAGTGGCGGATCGAGTCAAACTGCTGCCCCCTGTACCCTATACTGAACTCTTGGAATGGACAGCGTCGGCAGATATTGGTCTAACGATCTTCCCGCCAAAATATTCGCTTAGTATTCGTTTTACCCTGCCCAATAAACTCTTCGAATACTTGATGGCAGGAGTTCCTGTGCTCAGTTCCCAGCTTGATGCAATTGCAGAAGTTATCAAGACCTATGACGTCGGACAGGTTGCCTCTTCGTTGATGCCAGAAGATCTAGGAGCTGCTATCAATGCCATGCTGGAGGATCAGGTAGCCCTGGAACGCATGCGTTGTAATGCGCTACAGGCTGCTAAAAAAGAGTTCTGTTGGGAAAAGGAAAGCCAGCGACTCGTCAACCTTTATCGTAACATCCTGAATACAGAAGATACGGTATGAACGATAGCTATATTTGTTAATAAAAGATCATGCTTTATTCTACAAGGTTGTGTAGATGTCGAATGAGAGAGGGCTTTTCACTACAGAAAGGATGTATTACGTGAAAGTATCAACAGAGATAGATGATGCGATACAAAATAGCGCGACAGTACTGTCACCCATAAAGGTATGTATGCACGTTCTGGGTACAGTACACAATGATGCCAGAGTGATGCGTTCAGCGACAGCACTGCTAGAAGCAGGATTCACCGTTACCATTGTTGATATCGTGGAGAAACACAGCCAACCTTCGGAGGAAGAAATTCATGGCATCCATGTAAAGCATATTTTGATGCCCAGTTCATTTATGACTACAAGGTTTAGGAAATGGGCTCTTCTTAGAGGAGGCTGGATCCTTATTCTTGGTACTCTCAGAGTGCTACAAACTCAAGCAGATATCTATCATGCCCACGATGTATCCGGGCTTCTTCCATGCTTTATCGCAGCACAACTACGTCGAAAACCTCTCATCTTCGATTCCCATGAGTTGCCTATGAGCTATATGAGTATTCGTTCATCCTGGCTTCTCGCGCTTCTTGCTTTTTTTCTTGCGCGAATTATTCCGCGCTGTACAGAAGTTATAACTGTCTCCCCTCCCATTGCTCAGGAAATTTGTAGGCGATATCATATACCGAGGGTGTCATTAATCCGTAATGTCCCAAATTATAGAGATGTACCAAAAAGTGATCGTTTGCGACAGCATCTAAAGCTTGGCCCTGATATCCGCATTGCACTCTATCAAGGAAAGTTGCAGCATAATCGCTCGCTTGATAAGCTGGTTCGTGCAGCCCCATTTCTCGATCCAAATATTGTAGTAGTTCTTATGGGTCCAAGTGAAGAATCCACTCTTTCTCAGCTTAAAGCACTAATTGCTAGTGAAGGAGTAAACGAACAGATCAAAATTCTTCCGGCAGTCCCCTATGAAGAGTTACTGGACTGGACTGCTTCTGCGGAAATTGGCCTGGTCGTCTTTTCACAAGATTATTCTTTAAGCATTCGCTGGTGTTTACCGAACAAGCTATTTGAATACCTTATGGCGGGAGTACCCGTTCTCTCTTCTCAACTTGATGCAGTTGTAGAAGTTATCAGAACCTACAACGTCGGGTCTATTGTTCCAACGCTCACTCCTGAAGATATCGGTGCATCGATTAACGCGATGTTGGCAGATTCTGCCTCCCTTGCAACTATGCGTTGTAATGCTTTACAAGTGGCGCGGAATGAGTTTTCTTGGGAAAAAGAAAGTCAACAACTCATTAGCTTATACCATCGGATACCGTTTAAAAAATAGCTCAGATTAGCGGAAGGGCAATTTTACACTATGCGACTATCAGGGGCTCTACAGTGCTCGGTCGGGATAACCTGACTAAGCATGAGCATTTGTTACACTGCGCTCACATATCTCAATCCATAAGGACATGAAGACAAGCTAGCAGAAAAATGGGCAGCTTGTAAGCTGCCCTAACATTTAAATGTATAATGTCGCAAGGCATGCACAAGTTAGCAGTAGAGGGAGGAACAGGCAAAGTGAGTCGACTTATGAAGAGATTGCTTATCTTTATTATCCCTTTCCTCACTCTCGCGCTCTTCATTCTGCCTGTTCTTTTCACACGAGACAAAATACCTCGTGGACAAACGAACATGCCAAACAACTTTTACAAAGCTCCTATCCTGGGAGGTTTTAGCATTGATACTCCTGATCAAGCTGTAAAGGCAGCAGCAGATAGTGTCCAAGTTGCCTTTCAATATGGTCAACCTCCTTCCGAAAATAGTAAACTGGGACAAAAGCTCCAGTCGTTACATATGAAGGTGGTAGATGGTTATATCTCCAGTTATTTACATTATTATGAATGCCATCGTACGAAAATACTGAGGCCCTCTCTCATTGGGCCAGGACAGTACTGTCAAGAGGATCCTTATCCGTATTTATCCAACGAAAATGCGCTTCTAACAACTATTGCCAACCATTTAAAGCAAGAGAAAGATAATCAACTAATTATCGGATATTGGGTTCTTGATGACTGGGTACAGTGGGACGCGGGAGGTGCAAGGCCGCTCCTCACAAAAATACATGATCTCATCCAGCAATATACTCCAGGCCGTCCGGCCATTTGCGGGTTCGGTGGGAGTATAGGAGCACATCAGAACTATGGATGGGAAGATTGGATTGCCGATAATTTTTCTCCGCAAGGTTGCGATGAGGTAGGCTTTTACATCTACGCTCCTTCGCTTCCTGATACAGCAACGATATCATCACCGGATGCCTACGATTGGTCAATGTCAGGAGTCCTCCCCGCTATGTTTGCAAGCTTACAGCGAAGAGGCTGGGACATTACCAAAGAGCCGCTGATTGGCATTGGACAGGCCTTTGGAGGCCCTATAAAGAATACTAATAGATATTGGATTACACCGAACGCGCGCAACATTGAAATACAGAGCAGAAGTTTCTGTGAATATGGGGCAACCGGCCTGGTCTTCTACGCGTGGGACGATTCGGGATTTGGTCCTACAACGCAAACGCCGATGAACAGTCCGGAGATAGACGCGGGTATTCAGCGCGGCATCGCAGCATGCAAAGCGTATTGGAGCACGAAAAGTTAACTATCGTTGAAAGATAATCAGTAAAGGACTTATAAAATATAGATAACGATAGCCAATTCAGGGAGCTCAGCCTTACCACAGCAGCGGTCATTCGTTATGAAAAGTAATGACCTGAGCAGGTGGGGCTAAGGGCATCGACCTCCCGAGTTCCAGTTTTCCTTTTTCCAGGGCTTACCTGAACGCGGTAATCTTTAGTCAAGATGGGGGAGTAAAAGCTAACCAATGAATGACATACAATCCACTTTCCTTACGGGGCACCTCATACGAGGGCAGTATAGGGTGATCGAACTTCTTGGCCAGGGAGCATCGGGGGCTGTTTACCTCGTCGCGGACGAACGTAAGCCCCAGAAGCATTTTGCCCTCAAAGAGGTGGCGCATGTCATCCACGAAGAGCGGCGGGGTTTCCCTTTCAGCGCCGCGGCGCTGAAGCAGTTGAATCACCCCGCACTTCCCCATGTACACCGGATATTTTATAGCGACAACCGCGACCGGTCCTACATTCTCATGGACTATGTCGAAGGATCTAACCTGAAAGTGATGCGCCAGTTGATGCCGGGGAAGCGTTTGTCGTTGCACGCGGCCATGACGTTGATGTCGCCCATTATGGACGCTGTAAGCTACCTGCATCAACTGCATCCTCACATGGTCCACGGAGACATCAAGCCGTCCAACATCATTGCGCCAATTGCTGGCGCTTCCACTACATCAAAGCTCGTCGATCTCGGTGGCGTCAGGGAACTGGATGCCACTGTTCAACAGGGCCTGATCAACTTCCGCGCGCCTGAACAATTCAGCAAGAAGGCGAGTCGCCGTTCGGATATTTATGCCCTCGGTGCCGTTTTCTACACTCTTCTGACCGGTGCGGTCCCGACGGCGGCTCTTGAGCGCATGGCGTGCATAAACGCGGGGGAACCCGATCCGCTCTGGCCGATGAGTCAGTTCACGCCATTTGCCCAGGTGGTAGCCCAGGCCATCCTTCGAGCCATGTCCATAAGCAGACACGACAGGTTCACCAGCGTTGAGCAATTTCGTGAGGCGTTGTGGCAGGTGATGCACGCCGACCAGGCGGCAGCACGGATATTGGAGCTGGCAGTTGTGGTTCCGGGCGAGGAAGGTACGACGCCGGACGCCAATCCCTTGGAGACGGAGTCGCTTGAACTGACGCCGTTCAATCCGATCGAGGAGCATACGGATGACGAGTCCGATGATGCGTTGTTGGAATCTCTATCCCCAATACCGGTTATCAATGCGCCGGCGACACCTGCACCTTCGGGACCATCCCTTTCGTCAACTGATACTGGAGAAGGAAGACTCCCTGTGAGCGCGTCCCTGCTGGAAGAGACCGTTGTCCTTCACCGCAGGAGACGGCGCACGACTTCCAGCCGCACCTCTTCCAATGGTCGGACGCATGGCGAACGTAGTAAAGGAAAGCGCAAAGCAAGGGTGCTTTTCGTGCTTGCTACTATCTTTTTACTCGTCTGCATAGTATGGTCAGGGGTAGCGATTGTCGGATACCAGAAATATAACACGACGTATCAGAACGAAGCGGTCCTGGCAAAAGTCGGGTTAAAACACCTGCAAACGGCGGCATACCTTATACAGGCGTGGTCAAAAAAGCCGCTCGACGCGCCTTCGGTTGCTACCGCGCGGCGCGAGTTTGCGACGGCGTCCACAACCTTTACACAGATCAATACTGATTTACACCCATATGCCGGGGTTGGCACAGCGATTCCCGGTCTGGGTAGCCGTTTGAGTGCGGCATTACGCATCGCGTTGGCGGCCACGGAGGTTTCTCAGGCCGGTGTCACCGGCTGCGATGCGCTCACTTTGATCACTTCGCGGTTCCGTGAGCCGTTAGGTATAGGTCGTGGTCTGACCACAACGGACCTCGAGGCGCTCGGTGAGGAGCTGCATCGGGTAGAAGCGGAGGTCAACCAGGCCACTGCGCAGGTCAACGCCCTACAGCCGGGGGATCTGCAATTCGATTCACGCCTTGTCAAGGCGGTTGCGGACTTCCATCGCTACCTCCCAACTGTGCAGGCCCTGCTGCATGAAACCGACCAGCTCCTTCCCGTCCTCCCTTCGCTGCTGGGAATCAATGCGCCCGCGTTCTATCTCGTCGAGATACTCGATCCGACGGAGCTGCGGCCCGGAGGTGGTGCCATCAAGGACTACGGGTTTGCGACCTTCATAGGAGGACGGTTGGGCGCGGCGCACATCACAGATGTGAATCTGCTCGATAGCCAATCCAACGCTGTCGGTAGTAATCCCTCTTTGCCACCCGCGTACAGGTGGTTTGTTCCTGCGTCCCAGGGTTGGAACCTGCGCGACTCCAATCTCGACGCGGACTTCCCCACGGCTGCCAGCTATGCCGAGCAGAACTACACCAGCGAGCACGGCAGGGTCGCACTGCAAGGGGTCATTGCTATCACCCCCACCCTCATGGCACAGGCGCTTTCCATCACGGGACCCATCAGTATTCCTGCGCTGCATGAAACCGTCACCTCGCATAATCTGATCGATCGCCTCCACTATTACCAGTTGGGGCCGGGGAGCAAAGCTGGCAATGTGATCCTGACGCCGGGTGGACCATCTACCGCGAGCAGGTACTTCACGGAACTGCTGGCGCAGAATTTCATCAGGAGCGTCCAGCAGCTCCCTTCTTACGTTCTGCCCAATCTATTACAATTGCTCGGCAACGCGCTGCGTACAAAGGATTTGCAGGTCTATTTCAATGCCTCCGCGGCGGAAAACCTGCTCCAGTTTTCGCATATAGATGCAGCGATCCCCGCCTCGACGGGTGATAACTTCTTCCTGGTGGATGCTAATATCGCCGACGATACCGCAAATCAGTTTATCACCGGCACGGTGAACGACCAGGTGATCATTGATGGCAGCGGCAACGCGACTCACCACGCCACCATTCGCTATGCATGGTTAAAGAGCGGCAGTGTTTTCGGATCTCCTCTCTACAGTGATTATGCGCGTGTCTACGTGCCGTCCGGCAGCGCTCTGAAAGAGCAACAGGGATGGGACCCGCGCGGCACGGACCAGGCATTCAACCATGAAGTGTGGGCCAGCTCCTTCACCCTTTCTTACGGACAGACACGCACCGTTACCCTTAGCTGGACTGTAAAAGGAGTAGCAAAAAAGGACGCTACAGGCTGGCATTACCGGTACCTCATA
>Ga0137371_10000585_pt1 | contig 27535 bp, 26 predicted proteins | sample SagtaG_7_FD_104919 | JGI IMG/M metagenome (GOLD analysis project Ga0137371, IMG submission 104919) | Vadose zone soil microbial communities from Sagehorn Ranch, Mendocino, California, USA - Sage1_R_40_16 metaG | ecosystem: Environmental > Terrestrial > Soil > Vadose zone | place: USA...
ATTCAAGTAGTCAGCTATGGATTTTGCAAATAAGGTCTTTCCATAACGTGGAAATGATAGGATCTCAGCACTCAAACCGAGCTCTTGCGCTTTCACTTTTAACAACTCAGATTGTGTGTGTTTCCCTGCACCATCGATACCTTCAATAGCAATTAACATATCGCGGGTAAGCCCTTTAATTTTCAAAGATAACTCTCAATAGAAGCAAACCAAGCCGCTAATCTACGAAAAGAATCATCATCAAGACTTGATAACACTGCAAAGCGAGTAATCTGAGCATTTCGCAAATCTGGCGGCATTAAAAGAGCAGAATCAAGGTGATCACGGATTAGTTGCATAGCATTAAGTAGGCTCTTGGGATCATGGACAAACTGACTAGTAGGAATATTAGGAGAGGATTTATCAATAACCACATGGATATTTCCATCACTATATGTGATTAAGTATTGCGGGTTAGTAATCTCATCAGCTTTGACAAGAGAAACTACTAAAAATAATTTGCCCCAATTGTCAGTAATTTGTATTAATTGAGGTTGAATCAAACTTAACCTACCACCAGGAGGACCAAAGGTCGCCGCAGTATCCCAACCTGCAAGGATGAGCCAATCTGCATCTGTGAGAGATGTAACCAGGTTTGTTATTAAATTAGCTCTTTCCTTAGGTCTTCGCCACAACTCGTCAAGTAATAATGAGAGATTGGTCTTTTTAAGCATCATTGTAGGCAAACTCCTTTTCACTAAAGAAAAACGGGGTAAAACCATTTTATTTTCTTAATTCTCCTACGTCAATTTTTGGAAGAAATTCTAGATTCATTATACCAGCCGATCTTTCTACGTACAATCTGAAAGACCCTAAGCATCGCACCAGCTGCCTAAAAGCAGAGAAGTATTTTCTTTCAAAGGCGGTTTATGAGCTTCAAACATACAGAGGGCGGTGGCATCGCTGGATTGCTGCACCAATCAGGTTTCGATGTGCCTATTGTACAATAAGTGGTAACTCCTCAGCGCCTTCGACGTTTAGCCACCCCCACCAGGACTCTTGCGAGCCGCAGAGCGCGCGGAGCCACGAGGAGTCCGAACAGGGGGTTCTGAACAGTTACCGGGATGACACATGTTCGCAGGATGGACATGTATCAACGATATCATGCGTGGCTTCGTGCTATGATTATCTGATAAGACTATCATCCTTGACGGGAGATAGAGCAAAGCAATGGCAGTCATTCTGTTCTCTAGAATGAGTTCCAGCCATTTTTGCAGAAAAGAGGTTGTGCATGAAATACAGTATCGTCCTACCAAATGGCTGGAAGATGAGCCTGGTGGATATTAAAGATCCCGTTGAAGCAAAAGTAGAGACACGATTTGCAACTATGACAAGGAGCATACAACCATGACAGGCGACACACCAGCAGATATTGTTCGCGCATTCATCTCAGCCCTGGAGGTAAACGACCAGACGTTGGCAGAAAGCTACCTGACTGACGATTTTATGGCTACCGGCTGGACGCCAGGCCCACTCGATAAAAGCGCTTTCCTCACGGTGATCGCGGGCCTCAAGTCAGGCATTCCCGGCCTGATCTTCAATATGCACAATATTGAGGAGTATGGCGATATAGTCAACGCGACTTTCCAGATCGCTGGCTACCAGACTGATAGTTTTATCTTGCCGCCGCTCGGCCTGCCCCCCGTTCCACAAATGGCGCGCAGCATCTCGCTGCCCACTGAGGATGTCTCCTTTACGGTTATCAATGACAAAATTAAGCTTATGAGCGTCAAACATACAGAGGATGGCGGCATCGCCGGGTTGCTGCACCAGTTAGGCTTCGACGTGCCTATTGTACAATAGATGTAGAAAAATCACTGAAGCGTGCACGCGAGCAGATCGTTACCTTTATCGTTCGTGGGACTATGCGCCCTGAACTATACACTACAAGACGGTAGAAAGGAGGGTTCACCCATGCAGGTCAATGCTGGCGTGGCCCAACGGAGACAGGGCTTATCCTATAAATGGACGGTGGCGTGCGTTGTGATCCTGGGCGCGTTTATGAGCATCCTGGATCAGACGGTGGTCAATATCGCGATCCCACGCCTCCAGAGCAGCTTCGGCGCGGATATCCATTCCGTGCAGTGGGTGGCAACCGCCTACCTGCTGACCCAGGGAGCATTCACGCCGACCGCTCCATTCCTGGCTAATACCTTTGGCATTAAACGCACCTATATCCTTTCACTGATCGCCTTTACGACTGGCTCGCTGCTCTGCGGCTTCGCCTGGTCGCTGCCCGCGCTGGTCTTTTTCCGCGTGCTACAGGGACTGGGTGGCGCGCTGCTGCTGCCGTTGTCGTTCACGTTGCTCTTCCGCGAATTTCCTCCCGAGGAGCGCGGCGTCGCGATAGGCAGCCTGGGTGTTCCTATTCTGATTGCACCCGCGCTCGGCCCGATCGTTGGTGGCTATCTTGTTACCTACGCGAGCTGGCAGGTGATCTTCTTTATCAATATCCCGATCGGCATCGTTGCGGTGATCCTGGCTACGCTCTTCCTGCACGAGGCCCGCGCTCAAGAGCGGACGCGCCTCGATGTCGTCGGCCTGCTGACGGCGGCGTTCGGACTGGCGGCGGTCCTCTACGCCTTTGCGCAGAGTAGCACCGATGGCTGGGGATCTACCAATGTGCTGGGTTTTCTGATCGCTGGCTGCTTATCATTGATCGTTTTTGTCTATACCGAGCTGAGTCTTGTGCGCCGCGAGCAGAAACCACTGCTCGATCTGCGCCTGCTCGCCAACCGCTCGTATACTGCTGGCTTGATCGCGATGATCCTGGTGACGTTCGGTCTCTTCGGTCTGCAATTTTTGCTGCCGATCTACCTGCAGGTCCTGCGCGGCCTGAGCGCGTTCCAGGCCGGCATCACCCTGCTCCCCCTGGCGCTGGCGGCGATGGTCTCGGTTATTATCGGCGGACGGCTGGTCGATCTCATTGGGCCGCGCATCGTTGTGATTGCAGGATTGATCCTGCTGGCGATCGGGAACTGGCTCTTCGCGACCTCGCTGGGCCTGAACTCTCCGTATGGCTGGTTCCAGCTCGGCCTGGTCTTGTTCGGCCTGGCCCTGGGCCTCGCGGGCCAACCCGTGATCGTGGCGGCAATGGCCGATATACGCGATCCGCAGCAGGTCGCCGATGGGACGACGCTGATTACGGTCGCCCGCGCGGTCTTCGGCTCTATGGGCATCGCCATTCTGTCCACGCTGGTCCAGACGCAGACACGTGTGCACTTCGCCCACCTGGCTGAGCAGGTCACCGCCAGCTCGCCGCTTGGACAATTGCTGCCGCGCATCGCGGGCCTGTTCCAGTTAAAGGGCGCCAGTGCGCATGACGCAACCAGCGCGGCCCTACAGCTCATCGCTGGCTACGTGAATCAGCAGAGCTACATGCTGGCTATGCGCGATGCGTTCTTCCTGACCCTGATCCTGACGTTCATTGCGATGGTGGCAACGCTCTTCATACGCGGTGTGCGCAGAACTCAACAACCGAAGGCACGAGCGAGAGCGGAAGATGTTCCAGAGCCTGTCGCGCCAGCAATGGATGTCGGCTAGACGGGTCTATCGTTCATGCAACAATGCGGGAAAGCTCCGCTGACTGACAATAATATCAACTTATTGAATCACATGCATATCAATGGCGAAGGAGAATATAACCATGCGCCGTTCACCAGCCCATGCGCGATTCTCGTATATAACCCGTTTCATACACCCAGGCGTGTTTCCTAGTAATATATGCGCCACGGGCTGGTGAACCGCGCCCCTACATTTGCGAAAACGTGCAGCGCACCCCCATGATGGGAAAACGATTGACAATAAACCCGACCCGGTTTACACTGACTCCATAAAACCAGCGCCCGCATATCATGCGGTAGGGACCGGATTCAGCGTTTATCGCCTCCTCTCCGTTGAACTCGACCTCTCTACCTCTGAGCTTCGAGCGCGTTTTAAACTATCGCGACCGACATTTCCAGATTTGTATGGCGTTAAAAGAACCCCTCTGTAGCTGGCTCAGGCATTATATTTACAATGAAAATAGACCCTGGAGCAGGCAACAATGATATGGCGGGTAATGGAGTGTGGAACATAATGCGTATTGTTCAAAAATCTTTCTTCGATGACCAGGGGCAGAAGATGATTAGCCAGGATGAGATCAACGGCATTCTCTGGCGCGCCTGTGACACGTTCCGTGGCACGGTCGACCCTTCTGAGTACAAAAACTATATCCTGGTGATGCTGTTCCTGAAATATATCTCGGATGTGTGGCACGATCATTATATGCAGAATCGCGAGCAGTACGGCGACGATGAGGAGCGTATCCGACGCCGTATGACGCGCGAGCGCTTCGTGCTCCCGGACGATTGCGATTTTGATAGCCTGTACAACCAGCGCCGCGCCAACAATATCGGCGAACTGATCAATATCGCGCTCGACAAGATTGAGGACGCCAACCGCGAGAAACTGGAAGGGGTCTTTCGCAACATCGATTTCAATTCCGAGGGCAATCTGGGCCGGACAAAGGAACGTAACGCCCGCCTGCAAAGTCTGCTGGAAGATTTCGCCAACCCGAAGCTCGATCTACGCCCGTCACGCATCGGCAACCTGGATGTCATTGGCAACTCCTACGAATATTTAATCGCGCGCTTCGCCTCGGGAGCTGGCAAGAAGGCGGGCGAGTTCTATACGCCGCCGGAGGTCTCCGAGCTGCTGGCCTCGCTCCTCGATCCGCAGCCAGGGGAGCGTATCTGCGACCCGGCCTGTGGTTCGGGCTCGCTGCTGATCAAGTGCGCGCGCCATGTCGGAAATAACGATTTCTCGCTCTATGGTCAGGAGAACAATGGCAGCACCTGGGCGCTGGCGAAGATGAATATGTTCCTCCACGGCATCGACTACGCGCGTATCGAGTGGGGCGATACGCTGCGCAATCCGCAGTTGATCGAGAGCGATCACCTGATGCGCTTCGAAGTGGTGGTCGCCAATCCGCCCTTCTCGCTCGATAAATGGGGGGCCGATGTCGCACCAAAGGATCGCTTTGGCCGCTTCCATCGCGGCGTTCCACCCAAAAGCAAGGGAGACTACGCCTTCGTCCAGCACATGGTCGAGACGATGGATCTACATAAGGGTCGCATGGGTGTGATTGTGCCTCATGGAGTACTGTTTCGAGCAAACTCTGAGGGTCAGATTCGACAGAAACTGATTGAGGATAATCTGCTTGACGCGGTGATCGGGCTGCCTCCAAACCTGTTCTATGGTACTGGCATTCCGGCAACTATCTTGCTTTTCCGCCACAACAAGCCTGATGATACGGTGGTGTTTATTGATGCCAGCCGCGATTTCGAGCCGGGAACTAACCAGAATAAGCTCGGAACATCTAATATCAAGCACATTGTTGATACCTACTATGAGCGCACTACTACCGGACGCTATAGTTATGTAACAACCCGCGAGGAGATCATCGAGAACGATTTCAACCTCAATATCCCTCGCTATGTAGATACTTTTAAACAGGAAGAAGACTTGAATCTACACACGATCCAGGGAGAGATGCTTAAAATTGAGGAGGAATTGTCACAGACACAAAAGCAGGCAGAGATTTATTTAAGGGAACTTGGACTATGACACCCAAAGCCTGAAGAATCTATAAGAGAAGTTGGAACAAATCAAATTGGAAACATACGAATTAGAGAAGTGCATTAGCAAGTACGCGACGAATCTACGGAGGGGAGGAAACTAGATGATAAATCAGGAAGGCTGGTCATGGACTAAGTTAGGCGATTTAATCTCTATTAAGCACGGATGGCCTTTTAAAAGTGAGTATATGTCAGATTATCTGCATGGTCGGCCTATTATTGTTAGTATTGGAAATTTTGAGTATACCGGCGGGTTCCGGTTTGCAAGCACAACTTTAAAAGCTTATACAGGAGAATTTCCTCAAGAATTCATTCTAAAGCCTGATGATATTCTATTAGCTATGACCTGTCAAACACCTAAAGGTGAAATTCTTGGCATTCCAGGACGCATACCTGATGATGGACGAATATATTTACATAATCAACGAATGGGAAAAGTTATCATTAAGTACAAGGATAAAGTTGATATAGATTTCCTTTACTGGCTTTTTTTAACGCGTGAATTCAATCATCATCTCGTAGAAACAGCAACAGGAACTAAGATCCTGCATACGGCACCTGATCGTATAGAGTCCTTTGGATTTCTGCTCCCTCCCCTTCCCGAACAGCGCCGTATCGCCGAAATCCTCTCCACCTGGGACCGCGCCATCGATCTCACCGCCCAACTCATAGCGGCAAAGCGACAGTATAAGCGCGGGCTAATGCAGCAATTGTTGACGGGGAAGAGGAGGTTTGAAACTTTTGTCCGCTCAAAAGAGATCCAGGTTATAGAAATTGGGTCGATACCCTCTGATTGGAGCTACGTAAGTATCGGTGACATCGCAGAGCAAGTTTCCAGGCGTAACACAGTGGGACTCGATCTCCCGGTTCTCTCCTGCACTAAATACGATGGGTTGGTCGACTCGCTGAGCTACTTTGGCAGGCAAATTTTTAGCGAAGACACCTCGACTTACAAAGTTGTGCGTCGTCATCAATTTGCCTATGCAACTAATCATATTGAAGAGGGTTCGATTGGTTATCAGAATCTCTATGATGAAGCACTGATTAGCCCGATGTATACCGTTTTTCAGACAACTTCAACTGTAGACGACAGATTTCTGTATGCATTACTGAAAACTGAGATGTATCGGAAAATTTTTGAGCGTAGTACCAGTGCATCAGTAGATCGGCGTGGAAGCTTACGCTGGAATGAGTTTTCTCGTATTAAGGTGCCTTTGCCTACACTACAAGAACAGCGCGCTATCGCCGAGGTACTAAATGCCTGCGATCAAGAACTATCACTCCTCAACCGCAAACTCGGCCTGCTCAAAAAGCAAAAACAGGGCTTGATGCAACAGTTGCTTACCGGAAAGGTACGGGTAAAGACATGACTATGATGCCGTCGTTCCGCGAAGAGCTTATCTCTCAGATCCCCGCGCTCCAGTTGCTGCGCGCAATGGGCTATACCTATCTCAACCCGGATCAGGCTCTCGCTGGTCGTGGCGGTAAACTCAGCAATGTTTTGTTGGACAGCGTATTGGAGGCGCAACTCCGCAAGATCAATCGCATCCACTACAAGGGTCGCGCCTACCCGTTCTCCGAGGAGAATATTCAGGAGGCCATCCGCAAGCTGAAAAACGAGCCATACGATGGGCTGGTGCGCACCAGCGAGAAGATCTACGACCTGCTCACGCTCGGCACCAGTCTTGCGCAAACCATTGATGGCAATACGCGCAGCTACACGTTACAGTACATCGATTGGAAGCACCCGGCCAACAACGTCTTTCACGTCAGCGACGAGTTCTCGGTCGAACGGCGGCGCAGCAACGAGACGCGGCGTCCTGATATAGTGCTTTTCGTCAACGGTATCCCGCTGGTCGTCATTGAGTGCAAGCGGCCCGATCTGCAAAGTGATAGCGACAATTCTGCACAACAGGCGATCTCTCAGATGCTGCGCAACCAGAGAGATGATGAGATTCCAGGGCTATTCGTCTTCACCCAGTTGCTGCTGGCGGTCAGCAAAAATGATGCGTTCTACGCGACAACTGGCACATCTGAGAAGTTCTGGTCCGTCTGGTCTGAGGAACGCAACATCGAAGCTAAAGTTCACGCACTGATCAATCAGCCACTGAGCACAGCCGAGAAAAACCAGCTCTACAGCCATCGCGACCAGGCGCGAGCCATCCGGCGCTACTTCGATGCATCGGAACAGGCTGGCGAGCGCTTATCGACCGCGCAGGACCGCACAATCTATAGCCTGCTGCGTCCAGAGCGCTTGCTGGAGCTGACTTACCAGTTCATCGTCTACGATGCTGGCATCAAAAAGATCGCTCGCTACCAGCAGTACTTTGCCGTCAAAGCCACGATCGAACGGGTCGAGTCGCTCAATGCACAGGGCAAGCGGACGGGAGGCGTCATCTGGCATACCACCGGTAGCGGCAAGTCCATCACCATGGTCATGCTGGCTAAAGCGCTCTCCTTGCATCCCGCGATCGTTAACCCACGCGTGATCCTGGTCACGGACCGCATCGATCTCGACGACCAGATCTGGCGCACCTTTCTCGCCTGTGACAAGAAGGTCCATAAAGCACTATCGGGAGCAGACCTGGTTGATGCGGTTCAGAACGGCAAAGCCGAGATCATCACCACCGTTATCAACAAGTTCGAGTCAGCCGTTGACAGGGGCCTTAAGGACACAAATCCGAACATCTTTGTACTCGTGGATGAAAGCCACCGCAGCCAGTACGGTAGCTTCCATGCGAAGATGCGCCAGATATTCGAGAATGCCTGCTACATCGGCTTCACTGGCACTCCTCTGCTCAAGGCCGAGAAGGCAACCGTGATAAAGTTCGGCGACTTCATTCATAAGTATCCCATGCAGCAGGCGGTAGACGATAAGGCGGTGGTGCCGCTGCTGTACGAGGGACGCATGGCCGAATTGGGCGTCAACCAGGAGCAGATCGATCAGTGGTTCGAGCGCGTCACCCGTAACCTGAATGACGACCAGAAGCGCGATCTCAAGAATAAGTTCAGCCGCACCGAAGCAATCAGCCAGACTGAGCAGCGTATCCAACAGATCGCCTACGATATCACCGAACACTACCGGGGCACGTTCCAGGGTCACGGCTTCAAAGCTCAACTCGCCGCCGCCAACAAGGAGATGGCGCTTCTCTATAAGAAATATCTCGACGACTTCGGTGATGTCAGCTCCGAGGTCATCATCTCGCCGCCCGATACCCGCGAGGGCAACGAAGAGGTCGACAACACGAAGTCACCAGTAGTCGAAGCCTTCTGGAAAAAGATGATGGAGCGCTTCGGCACCGAAGATAAGTACATTCAAGAGATCAAATCTTCTTTTGGGCGCGCCGATGGCGTCGAGATCCTGATCGTGGTCGACAAACTGCTGACCGGCTTCGACGAGCCGCGCAACACCGTACTCTACATCGACAAGCCGCTCAAAGAGCACTCGCTGCTCCAGGCCATCTCACGCGTCAACCGCCTGTTCGAGGGCAAAGATTTCGGCTACATTATCGACTATCGCGGAGTGCTCGGCGAGTTGAATGCCGCGCTCACCACCTACAACGCCCTGGCCGCCTTCGACACCGACGATGTGGCCGGCATCATCGCCGACACCTCCGAAGAAGTGGGGAAGTTGCCTCTGTATCATGCCGCGCTCTGGGATGTCTTCAAGGAGGTCAAAAACAAACAGGACGCTGAGGCATTTGAGCGTTTCCTCGAACCAGAGGATCGTCGTCAGCAGTTCTACGAGGCGCTGACCAACTTCGCGCGCTGTCTGAAAATCGCGCTCAGCACGGTCTACTTCTACCAGGAGACGCCCGAAAGCCAGGTGAACCGTTATAAGAGCGATTTCCGCTTCTTCAACAACTTGCGCGTCTCCGTGCGCCACCGCTATGCCGAAACGATCGACTACAAAGATTACGAACAGAAAATTCGCGGCCTGCTGAACCAGCACATCACCTCCTCGGAAGTCAGGCAGATCACGGAGATGGTGAACATCTTCGACGCTGAGGCGTTCGCCGCCGAGGTTGAACAGGTCGAAGGAACCGCCGCAAAGGCCGATACCATCGCCTATCGTCTCAAGAAGACCCTCACGGAGCGCGTCTCTGAGAGTCCGGTAATGTACCGGCGTCTCTCGCAACTCATTACCGAAACCATCGAGGCATATAGAGCCGGGCGACTCAGCGAGGCCGAATACTTCAATCAAATGCGCGACATGCTCAAACAGACACAGCAAAGCTCTGATCAGAGCACTCCTGCGCGCCTGCACCACTATCAACACGCGCCCGCCTACTTTGGTCTGTTGCAAAGTATACTGGGACCATCCCTGAAGAGTCTCGAAGGCGTGGCCTCTGAAGAACTGCTGGCCGATATGGCGATTGAAGTTGAAAAGATCATTGAGCAGCGCAAAATTCGCGATTGGACTGCTAACCGCGATATCCACAAAAGCATGATGAACGACATCGAAGACTATCTCTATCCATTGCAAACACAATATAACTTTTCCATCACATCGATAGAGATGGACCTCCTCCTCGAACAGTTGCTCGAAGTGGCAAAGCAGCGCGATCGGCTGTAAAATATCGTGCATGAAAAAGACTGATATCCTATCACAGATTGGGGCCGGAAATGGACGTTTCGGAGGCGGGTGAAGAGGACCTGTACTCCAGAAGTGGGCGACCAGAGCAACGATGAGAGGTGAAGCACAGGGCGGCTGGCTTCTTGTGGCAGACCGTCGCTCCTGTGCTTCACTACAGAACAAAGGCGGGTATCCAATCGGGAGGATATCCGCTTTCTCCATGGGTCACACGCTCCTCTGCCTGCGCGTGTGGTTTTGCCTGTTGCTACGGATGGGGTTGTGATACCTGGAAGCAGGCCACATCATACTGAGAGACAGCATTGTCGCTATTGGCTTGCGTAGCTGAGACGCCGTTGCCGGCGTAGACAGAACCAGCTTGTCCTCCAGGCGACGTATCCGTCGGCTCATTAAATGGTGATCCAGGAGAACTGGATGCATTCCCTGGCTCCAGGAGAGCAGTCGCAGAGAGGCATGTCTGACCTGGCTGCCCTTGTGTAGCGGAACTTGCTGCAAATACTGACGTGATTGGAGGAAAGGCCAGGGCAACCACCAGTATGGTGGCGGTGATGCCTTTCACAAGAAAACGCTTCATGGTTCAGCTCCTTTCTCAAAACGGTGTTTCTAATGGTCCCCTGTTCGATAATACGGGCGCGGGTTACAGGGTTCATGAGTGAGGGTGAGTGTCAATCACACAAACCCTGTGAGAACGTGATGAACGTAGTGTCATTTATCGGTTAAAAAAGACTGTTTGCCAGATAACTTGCCACGCTGCCAGGCGCTTTCAGCGAATCGGCTCTCTCACATAATCTGGATCTGAAAAATGTCTCGTTGGAGGATTTGTTTGGTTCTTCAGTATACCACATTTCGCATCAGCGAGCCTGCGGGAGAACCATAATCAAGGGTAAAATCGCAACCGGCGCGTCTGCGATTTATCGCCTCCTACCCACTGACCATCTCCTCAGGCTCCTGTAGTATACTATGTATATGCAGAGCTGTAGTTTACAATTTGGTAGTACAACGATTGAATATTCCGTGAGCTTCGCGAAGCGCAAAACAGCCGCCGTCGCAGTGCATCCTGATCTACAGGTGATCATCACCGCACCAGAAGGATGTGAAGCGGCAACCATCGAAGCGCTGATCCGCAAGCGCGCAACCTGGATACTGCGCCAGCAGCAACAATTCGCGATCTACGCGCCCCCAGAGACACCCCGTGCCTATGTAAGCGGCGAGAGCTATCGCTATCTTGGCCGTCAATACCGCCTGAAAGTGCTCGAAGGTCAGCTTGAAGATGTGAGACAGGAGCGCAGCCTTATCTATGTCATGGTGCCTGACAGGAGTAATGCAAAACAGGTTCAGAACGTTCTTGAGCAGTGGTACCGCAACAATGCTAAGCGTATATTCTATGAGCGCCTCGAAGTATGTTATCCCCGTATTGAACGCCTTGGCATCGCATATCCACCACTAGCTATTCGCTTCATGAAGACACGCTGGGGTAGTTGCAGCCTCTCCGGTCTGATCACGCTCAATCCCCGTCTCGTACAGACCCCCCTGGATTGCATCGACTACGTTCTGATCCACGAATTGTGCCATCTCAAAGAGCACAATCATAGTAAACAGTATTATCAACTCCTCGATCAAACGCTGCCTGATTGGCGGGAGCGACGACAGAAGCTAAACAGGTTTGAGTTCAGTTAAACCATTTTCTAATACAATTCTGCAACTCATCCCAGGTCCCGAGCAATGTTTGCTGCCCAGGACTCAATGGTTTCCCAGTCGCGGAAGTCGCCTATAGGAGCCCGAACCGCCTTCGCCATCATCCGTAATAAAGCACGCTCAGGACAAGACTTACCAGGATAATGGCCGCAAAAAAGAGCTCTACGCCCAGGCTCGTGGTCATCCCTTTACTGCTCATAACCAGGAACATAGCGAGTATCCCGGTGCCCGTAAAGATGCTAAAAACCAGTAGGGGAAGCGCCAATATATAGCCCACGAGCTTTCTTCTCCACAGCAGAATTGAGGTGATGATCATTGCAGGAAGATAGAGCCCTATATCCAGGACGTGCACAGGATTGGTCAGCAAGCCATTTTCCAGCACAGTCTGCGGCATCTTCCCCGTCAAAAGCGCCGGGATATCCTCGCTTAACCACAGAAAGTAAAACAGTACGGCTACTACCATCAAAAACACACTCACTACTCTTGCTCTGTTATTGGCAGCAAAGTACGATTTGTCCAGATGAAGTCGTATTATGCCATCAACAAGCGTATAAAAAGAAAGGCCAACAAGCGCAACATACACCAGGAACAGGCTGTTAAAGTGGATATCAAACGCGTAGATGACATATGGATAAAGCAGAGAGAGCAATACCCCGATCCATACCAGAAATGCCTTGACTGATCCTTTGCTGACAAAATAGACCGCACTCAAAAGTGCGGCGGCGGCAACAAGATTGGCGATGTCCTGGCCGTATGCCTGTACCATCCAGGAAAGAGTTTCCCTGGCGTAAATACTCTTGATAAATAGCCCTGCGCTACTTGAGATAATGACTGATACTGCAATTGCCAGCGTGAGCCAGAGAGAGAGCCTCGAGATTTTCATAATTCCTCCTACTTGCTGATGCTACATGCTACACGGCGTTTCGCGAGGAGAGCAATTAGCCGCTCGGAAGTCACATTTATAGAGACCCTTCCAACATGCAGTGTAATAGAGAGGCGTCACAGGGAGATCATAGGAAGTAGTTTTCCCTACACGAAGCCGTCACGACCTTAGAGCCTATAAAAAATAAATAAAGTTGAGCTTAGAGATCATCTGAAAAAGTGATAGAATCGAAGAGAGCATAAGGTGTTAAAGCCAATATATAATTGACCCAAATGGCTACAGGCGTTGACAAAGGGGAGAGAAAGGATTTTGAGCTATGGGTATTCGCGTGTGTGTAGCAGGCGCGACAGGCTGGACCGGTAGTGCCGTGACAGGTGCCATCTTAGCATCAAGCGAATTTCAACTTGTGGGTGCCATTGCTCGCCGACACGTTGGAAGAGATATTGGGGAGGCGCTGGGTCATGGGAGAGTCAATGTGAACATCGTCGCCTCTCTAGAAGAGGCACTGGAGATCTCAACTGATGTCCTCATTGACTATACAGGACCTGACATGGTGAAGGGCCGCATCCTGGCAGCACTGGACAAAGGTGTGCGGGTGGTCGTTGGGACGTCAGGGCTGACAGCGAGCGATTACGCAGACATTGCACAAAGAGCAGAGGCCCGAAAGCTCGGAGTCATTGCAGCTGGCAACTTCTCCATGACGGCGGCCCTGGCAAAGCATTTTGCTTTGATTGCAGCTCAATACTTGCCCTCTTGGGAGATCATTGATTATGCCAGCGCCGCGAAAATTGATGCTCCCAGCGGGACGACACGCGAACTGGCCGAAGAACTCGCAACCATCTCCCAGAACCACCTGAGTGTCTCTCTTGAAAACACTCATGGCCCAAAAGAGGCACGCGGGGCAACGATTGACGGAACACAAGTTCATTCAATACGCCTGCCAGGCTATATTATTGCGTTTGAAACGATTTTTGGGTTACCCGAGGAGCGCTTGAGTATTCGTCACGATGCCGGGTCTGGTGCTGAGCCGTATGTGAGTGGCACGCTCCTTGCAGCACGGAAAGTGCTGGAGGTGAATGGACTGGTGCGCGGATTAGATCGGCTCCTTTTTCCTGCATAACACGAGAGCAGGGCCATTACCGCCTCAAAAAACCCTTTAACTCCCCTATCTCGTACTCTATACGTCGAAGCGCCCGCAAGCCATACGACGGCTCATCCACGTGCGCGGCCAGCCAGAGGACATGGCACATCAGCCTCGCCGCTATGAAGGTATCTAGCAGAGCTTCGTGGCCCGCTGAGAGGGATCGCACGCGCCGGTACCCCGCCAGAAAAGCCTGCCGCAGGGCGGGATAATCAGGGCGAGCGAGCAGCGTCGAGAAAGCTACCCCGATATCGAAGAGATAGTATCCCCAGCCACAGCCATCAAAATCGATGGCATGCACTTCCTCGTGAGAGAATAAGTAATTTCGCTCGTAGAAATCTGCATGAATCAGCCCAAATACTTCCCGTCCTTCTCCCAATGCCTGCATGGCTTGCTGAACCTTCTCGGCAGTGGCATCCAGTACAGTGCGATCCTCGCGCGACAAATGCGCCCAACTCTGCTCAAGATCGGTTCCCAACACTCCACTACGGAGCCCCTCAAAATCCCAGCGTTTGCGAAAGAAGCCTGCGGGAACGACAAAACGCTCGGCATGCAGGTGGAGCTTCGCCAGAAACGCTCCAACACGCTCAAGCTCATTTACAGCGAGTCTGGTGCGCAGAAAACGGCCATCAACCCAACGGAAGACCACACACTGCCTCGGTTCCGGTACCCCCGCAGTGGATGCTAGCGTTAGTAGCTTACCAGCGCGAGTCGGCACGGGCTCTGGCACAACCAGGCCCATGTTATGACGCAGAGCAAGCAACCAGAGGAGTTCCGACTGAATAGTCGACGCGTCCTGAGAGCCTGGACGATGGATGCGGATCACATAGCGTTCCCCTTTATATGCCGCTGGATAGTCCTGGCTGGCCTCAAGGGAATGGGTACAGGTGTCAATACGGAAGGTCGTATTAAAAAAATGCATTAATGGTGTCAGATGCACCGCTCCAAGATCATAGGCAGCCAGCGCTGTTTCCGCCAGACGCCTCATCCGTCGAATCTGCCCACCATGTGTAAGGTCTTCAAAGCGTTTCCTACTCACGGTTGAATGCTCTCTGATCATGAAGGAGCAGGCAACCAACTGCTCTTGCCCATGCCCCCTCTTCCGTCATTTTTGTACGGGCGATCCTTGCGATCGCCCTGCCTCGCGATCGCCCTGCCCCCGATCGCCCTGCATGCCCCTCTCCCTCTGCACACTGCCGTTATACACGCGCCCGCGCCATTCCACGCCGCGCTTCGTCAGTATGCGCCACGTCGATTGACCCAGGATGCCCTCGAAGACGGCCCCTGCTAGCGGCTGTGTGAACGCGTAATACCACGGCACCTTCAACTGCCGGTTCAGCCACACCCGGTACGTGACCAGCGCCGTCAGTTCCAGGCCCGTCGCAATGCTCGCTTCCTTCGCGCCAATGCGTCCGCGTCCCCTCGTCAGAGCAGCGAGCAGAGGGAGGATGAAGGGCGCTATCGAGACCTGCGGCAGACCGATCAGCTCCAGCAGCACGAAGAGGAGACCGCCGCGACTCCCCAGATATGCGTTCTTGCGCCAGCCGCGCCACTCATCCTTCAGGCTGCGATACATGTACACATGCACCAGATCGCGCCCATCCACAAAATGCAGGCGAAAACCCTGCTGCTTGATAACCCTCGCCAGGTCGCGATCGTCGAGCAGCGTGTCGCGCAGTTCGGGCCGCTCATAGCCACCCACGGCATCGTAGACCTCGCGCCGGATCAGAATATACTGCCCATTGGCGACCGCTACGTTGCTGAGCGGATCGTTGACCAGCTTCGGAGGATACTGCATACTGATCCCCAGGTACGCCATCGGCGTCATCACCTTGTTCCAGAACTTCGGCAGCTCCTGCTGGGAGCCAAGGGTGAGCATATCGACGCCCTCCTGCATCGCCTGCGTCAGCGAAGAGCGCAGGGCGTTGGGCGCGTGCCAGGTATCGGCGTCGGTAAAGAGAAACCACTCTCCACGCGCCTCCTGCGTCCCCCTGTGAATAGCGTGCGGCTTACCGGCCCAGTGCGCGGGCAGGTCGCGCAAACGCAGGATATATAAGCGGTCGCTATCGGGGTGCGTCGCCGCCAGTTGGTCCAGGATGCACGCCGTTCCGTCCGTAGAGCCATCATCGACCACAATTACCTCGTAGTGCCCGTAATCCTGTTCCAGCAGCGACGTGACGCAGCGTCGGATATTCAGTTCCTCGTTGCGCGCCGGAACGATGATCGAGACGAGCGGCCCGACCGTTGTTTGCGTCGACTCCTTCACAGGCAACGTGTTGATAATATCTTTTTTATCGGGCCTGGTGCGCTGCCAGACGACCAGGAAAAATCCAACCACCCCTATCACATGTGCCCAGAGGAGGAAGCGGGGCCAGGACCCGGACCAGTGCTCTTTTCTCATCAGTTCCACTCTTCCGCGTATAATTGTTTTGTCCTATTATAGCAGATGCGCTCTACCCACCTCGGCAGGTATCCAGAGAACTCCATTTAAGGTTTAGGCAGGGAAATCTGTCTTTTCTTCCTCATTGGCTGAAAGCGCTTTACCCTCGTTCTCTGGAATGGTATCATCGAACATTGCAAGGTACTCGGAGTAAATAAATCGCCTGTTACGTTGATATTTATCCATTTTGCGTAAGAGCCCATGCTCTTGAAATTTGTTTACTAATCTATTTGCATTTGCATAACTTAAGCCAGTTACTTCAGCAGCCCCATTAACGGTAATGATAGGTCTCTGATATAAGTGCTCAAGAAGTTGATAAGTTCCGCTCCAATTAGAGATGTGAGTAGCAATAATATTTCGGTGCCTTTCCCTCAACTGAACAATATTTCTCGCTGTAGTTGTTGCTTCTTGCGCGACTTCGAACACACCTCGTAAGAAGAACTTTAACCAGGATTCCCAATCACCTTCATCACGTATCTTCTGAAGATACTCATAATACTCTAACCTGTTTGCTTTAAAAAAGTACGATAAGTAAAGCAGTGGTTTGCGTAAAATACCCTCACTACATAATATAAATGTAATAAGCAATCTTCCCATCCTTCCATTACCGTCAAGAAACGGGTGTATAGTCTCGAACTGAGCGTGCACTAAGCCCAATCTCAAAAGGATAGGTATGGTTTTCTCAGTGTGAACAAATGATTCCAGGTTATCTAACGCTCTATTCATATCTGTAGGAGATGGAGGCACAAACTTAGCTGATTTGATTGTCCCTCCAGGATTTCCAATCCAGTTTTGTATAGTTCGAAATTCGCCAGGGCGACGATCGGCACCCCTCACTTCTTTCAACAAGAGACCATGAATTTCACGAATAAGTCGGAGAGATAATGGAAGTGTATTAAGCCTTTGAAGCCCATAGTTCAAAGCGTTGATATAATTGATTACTTCTTCAATATCCTGTGGATTTTCAGGTAGAGCAGCATTTGCCTCAAATGCTAAAACGTCTATTAGAGAGGCCTGAGTTCCTTCAATCTGGCTTGAAAGCACAGCCTCTTTGTTCACATACATAGCAACAAAAAGGTCAGCATTAGGTAATATTTCACTTGCACCATCCAGGCGTCCTAATTCCCTATCAGCCTGCGAAAGCAAGTGAAGCATCTCATCATCTAATTGAATAGGTGGATCAGGTGGTAATGGTTTTGGAATGAAGGCTTTGTAGCCCCCAATCTGACTAACGTAACTACCTGCACGATCTCGGTCGGTGCCTTTATTATCATTGGTGATCACAATGGAACTCCTTATTATCATAAATGCCTTGAAATGATAATAAGAATTGTTTTTCCTATCCTTATTATCATCGGTGATCATGAAGAAACTTCTTATTATCATAAATGCCTTGAAATGATAATAAGGATAGCACAAATCTCGCCTTAAGTCACTATATCACTGGCACCCCCTTCATCTCATATTGCGAGCGCGGCATAGCTGGTGTACAATCTGTCCGAAGAGCTTTCTTTCCATTCCGGCTCTTCCTCTGACCGTCTGCTCTTACATAACTATTAAAGAAGGATATATGCGACGCTTGCTTGTGATCCTGACCGCGCTACTCTTGAGCGGCCTGGCCTTTCTCGGCGCGACCTTTGTGCTGCCGCAGCCACAGGCGCAGGCCCATGCCTTCGTGATTGGCTCGGACCCCGTCGATGGCTCGACGATCAATACTGCGCCCTCCGTTGTGCGTATCTATTTCAATAGCGCGATCAGTCCTATCAGCATCGCCCGCGTCTACGCGGTCGGTACCGGTACCCTGGCCGATGTGGGGGCCGCGCCCAGCTTTGTCTCACCATCCAGTTCGCGCGAGCTAGACATCCTCCTCATGCCGCCCGCCTCTCTGCCACAGGGAAGCTACGAGGTGCGCTGGACGGCGGTCTCGGACGCGGATGGGCACACGACCTTTGGGCTGATCGGCTTCAACCTGGTCGTCTCCAGTACCGGGCTCTCCGGCACGCCATTGCTGGGACCGAGCACGAGCAACGATCTGGAGGATATCCGCGCCCTCATTATCACAAGTATTCTATCGACCGCCTGGGAGTGGCTCGCCAGTGCCGCGCTCGTGCTCTGGATCGGCATCCTGGGGGTCGAGCGCTTCCTGTTGACCGGCTCGGAGGATATAGCCGTCCTGGTCGCGCGCATCAAAAGACAGACCTACTCGCTGCAATGGCTCTGCCTGGGCACGGTGTTCGTGGGCGAGCTCGTCTCGCTTATCCTGCGCTCGAATCGCCTGTCTCAGCAGATAAGCAGCACGAGCTTCGATTTCACCACATTGTCGCAGTTGATCATTAACACAAACTACGGTCGCATCGGGCTGATACGCATCGGGCTGATCGTTATCGCTATGGGTCTGCTCTACTGGACGGGTCAGAAACAGGCGCAAAAACCGGCCCTCGAGCCGCCGCGTCCCCCCAGCCGTACGAGTTCTCAACGTATCACCCTGGATCTGCGCACCAATAATACCGGCAGCCTGCTCAAAGAACGCCTGGAGACTGCACCGTCTCCCCCGGCATCACGGGCGGCGCAGCGCTATCTGTCCATCTGGTTGCTATTGGCCGGGCTCATCGTCCTCACGCAGTCGCTCTCCAGCGAGGCGGCGCAGGTTCTGCAGCCGCATATCAGCGCGATCGTGCTCGATTGGCTGGACCGGGCAGCAGAGGGCATCTGGTTCGGCGGCGTCGCTTACCTCGGCTATATCGTGCTGCCATTCCTGCCGCGCGTCGAACTGGAACACCGCGCTGAGACCGTGGCCCTTCTGCTGCGCCGCTTCGTCCCTTATCTGCTGGTTGGCGTTGGTATCGTGCTGCTCAGTAGCCTGTTCTCAGCCGAGGCCAGCATCAGCAACGGCCAGCAACTACTCAACGATCCCTATGGACGCACGCTGCTCGTCCAACTGGTCCTGCTCACGCTCACGCTATTGCTGAGCCTTTATGCGCTCTTCGCCCTGCGCTCCCGCTTTACCCACCAGGCGCTGTTTCTCCCTGTCGTCAACGCCGAACTCCCGGCGCGCCGCACGCGTCAATCGGCCCTGGACCGGACATGGCGCCACTTCAAACGGGCGCTGAACGTGCAGACCTGGCTGGCGGCAGGCATCCTCCTGTGCGCCTCCCTGCTGTCCTTCTACGCGCCCCCCATCGTCTTTCCCAACACCACCTACAGCAATCCTCCGGCAGCGACCCAGACCACACCGACCGTCACGACGCAGACAAAACAGGTCGCGGGCCTCTCGCTGGCGCTCCAGGTGCTGCCGGGGCGCGTCGGTCAGTCGAACACCGTCACGCTCGCCATAAGTGATAGCAAAGGCGCTCCCGTGACCAATGCCCGCGTGACCTTGAGCGTCAATATGCAGATTATGGATATGGGGATCGCCAACAAGACCATTAACGGCGGCCATCCCACCTATAGCGCCACCTTCGACAAAAGCGAATCGTTCACCATGGCGGGCCTCTGGGTAATCCACGTGGCTATCCAGCGTCCGGGCCAGCCCCTGGTACAGACCTCGTTCCAGGTCAATCTAACGTCGTAGATTCGAGTCATGAGTAGCGGGTAGATATACTACCAAAGCCCTTTTTCAAGATGAGAATACATCCCATGCATCTCTGCTTCCACTACTCTTTGTGATATTATGGAGAAGTTGGTCTTTGCAATTCACTCTGGTACTAACGATTAGCGTAGAGTGCGAACATGCTAGTGACACTCGATGGGAGGTGCCAAATGGCAGCTTTAACAATTGAGCAACGACCGATCAGGTGGCACAGTGTGTGGACTGTGCTAGTAGGGGTGTTCTGGGTGGCCATAGTGGTGGGGATTATAGGAGGATTTTTCTTGCATTGGGACTGGACAGGATTCCGAGACAATGGGAATCTCTGGAATTGGTTGCAACTTCTGAGTGCTCCAGTTTTTGTGTCGGCATTGCCGTTTATATTCCGAGGGCAGCGGGATCAGGCTGATCCCCAGGTTGCAGATGATCAAAATCAGGAAGCCGCGCTGGAAGCATACCAGGAGCATATGTGTGAATTGCTACTGGATAAAAACTTGAGTGGGTCACAACCAGGAAGCGAGGTCCGGGAGGTAGCACGAGTACGAACATTGGCAGCACTGCGGCGGGTAGGGAAAAATCGTAAAGGGGACGTGTTACGGTTCCTCCATGAATCAGGACTCATCTACAAAGGCGAAGCGATTGTTGATCTGCGTGAGTCTGATCTGAGTGGAGCAGACCTGAGCAATGCCAGGTTAAGCGGATCCAACCTGTGGGGAGCCGACCTGCGGGAAGCCAACCTGAGCGGAGCCAATCTGAGCGGAGCCAACCTGAGCGAAGCCGACCTGCGTAGAGCCAATCTGAGCGGAGCCGACCTGCGGGAAGCTAACCTGAGCGGAGCCGATCTGAGTGGAGCCGATCTCAGCAATGCCAATGTGAACGGGGCCATCTATACTATGGAACAGTTGAGCAAGACTCGATCATTCCATAATGAGCAAATTTCCTAGCCAGGGGAGGCTGACTCCTGGACAAGGCTAATTCTCTCGTTCAGGAGTCAAATCGTGATGCCGAACAGCTGTTTGTTTATAAATCGCGAATTTGTGTAAGCCTGTTTCTACGCGGTCGCCTCCTGCGAACGCCTGTGTTCCTGTGCCCGTTCGCTATAGCCAACGGCACTCGCCGCGAGATTCTCTACCTCCGCCTGGCTCAGATCACGCGCAATCTTCGCAGGCGCGCCCAGCGCCAGCACCCCACCCGGCAACTGCTTGCGCTCCGACACCAGCGCACAGGCCCCCACAAGCGTCTGCGACCCGATCTTCGCGTGCGACAGCACCACGGCGTTTATCCCCACCAGTACACGGTCCCCCAACGTCGCGCCGTGCACCACCGCATTATGCCCGATCGTGCACTCGTCTCCGATCGTGAGAGGCGCATCGGCATCGACGTGCAGCGTACAATTATCCTGGATATTCGTCCCGCGCCCGATCACAATCGGTGCGCTATCCCCACGAATGACCGTGTTATACCAGACGCTCGCCCCACTGTGAATCGTGACATCCCCAATCACCACCGCTCCCGGCGCGATAAACGCATCGTCCGCAATGGTCGGCCAGACTCCCTTGAACGGCAAAATAGTCATGTTTCCTCCCGCGTACATAGCGACAGATAATCTTTTATGTTTATCTGTGCGGTGAAAAATATCTTCCCCTATTGTAAAAGATTTCACTGCCACGTGTAAAATCGCTCTCCGTCTTCGAATATGCATCAAGTAGTAAATAGCGTGAATGTTCGACGATTTTTGAGGTGAAACAGAGGAAATCGGCGCGAAACATAGGAATCGACGAGGAAGACGCTGGAGAAACCGCTCCCCATCAGGTATACTTTTCCTAGAGTTGTAAATTGTTGACGCGGAGCAAGGCCAGTCAAGAAAGGATCACTACTTGTGAACGAAGCTGAGATCAGCCAGTACATCACCGAGACATGTGAGGGCGTGGATGTTGTGACCGATTCGGGCAACAGCTTCTTCTTCTACAACCCGGATAAGAATGTTCCGCCAGATCACCGGTTTCCGTTTGTGACGCTGGTGACGAGCGATCTCTATGACCAGTTCTCCAATCTCAATCGCCCGTCAATCTTTCGCTTGAACATCGGCATCGGTAAGCAGACGTTTCGCTCGCTCATAGGCTCGCCCTCACTCCCTTCCGATAGAGACAGCGCGGCGATCAGCGGCGAGAACGCGAGTGGCTACGACTTCACCGCCCTGGATCAGGTAATGCCTCACCCAGTGTATGGCCGAATGTACTGGGTGTGCGTGCTCAACCCCAGTGACGAGACGTTTGAAACGAATGTGCGGCAGTGCCTCTCGGAGGCATATGACCTGGCGGTGAGCAAGTACAAGAGACAGGCGGCCCGCAGATAAACTCCAATGGTACACGTCATTTATCACTCGTGCAGGAGGGATACCGATGGTTGCACCGGCTGTTGATGGTATTGATCTGTTCAAAATTGCAGGCCGTTCCATTTCCGGGTGGATTAAGAGCTTCAAGACCGGCACTGCTTCCCATATCCGACAGCCATTTTGTAGCCAACTCGAAGAGCGGCTCCTTCTCTGGCTCGAATACAACCGAAAGGCTCGTCAGTTACGCTCGTGGTGACATTGGTCCTCCGTTTGCGGCTACCTACCGATTGCCCATTCCGAAACATGCCCCCTTTGCCATTGGCTACGAATTTCTCGGCAAACCTCATGACTACCTGCCCGATGTGGTAGGGACGCTCTTGAACGGGAAAGTCTTCATCGCTGAGGCGGGCATGGAGGACGACAAACGGCAAGATCGCAACCTCACCAAAGCGGAGGCAGCACGCCGCCTGGCACGTCTCCAACGAGGTGCCTACTGGATTGCCACGGAAAAGACACTCACCCGACAGAGGCACTACAACCTCGTCTTCTTGCATGCTCGACGCCAGGTGTTTCCCGCCTTTGCCGACATTGCTGTGGCCGTACAGGAGGTCTGGCCCTGGGGAGAAGTCGCCAGCGTCGAAGAGGTCGAAAGCCGTCTCGCCGGGCGGTTGCCTGCCAATCTAGTAGAAGCAGCGATCTGGAAACTCGTGGGGGATAGCGCGGCAGCGGGGCATCTGCTGGTCGATCTGGAAAAGCTCACCCTTGATCGCAAGCTTCCCCTGGCCTTGCTCCCACCGGATGCTGCACCTCTTGTCCCTGATCCCCTCCCTGACACACTCCTGGCGAATGTGCTGGGAGTTGAGGAGGCAACAGCTCTGCCAGAACCCCGCGCGAAGGTTGCTGGCCCAACGGGTGCATGCGGCGGTCCTCGTGTGCGTCAAAACGGCAGCGATTCTCGGAGCGGTCCTCTCCCTCGGCTCGCTCAAGGAGGAGGACTACATGCGCCTGGTCAAACAAAGCCTTGAGGGAAAGATCGTCTGGTCGGACTCGCAGGATGCGAGCATCCCTGGCCTTGTTTTGGCAAACCCGCGATTATCTTCCACGACCGAGGCAAGATCTTCACCTCCGAGCGTGCGCGGCAGGTTCTGGTGGATCGGCCTGGCATCATCACTGAGCAAGCGCCCCCATACGCACCATCAGCGAACGATTTGATTGCATACTGCACTCCTTCTGCATGATGAGCGTGTTTTTGTTTGGGCGAATTTGTGAGCATTCTTTCGAGGAGCATCTTGACCTGGCGGCGGAAACATCGCCGTCCCTTGCTCGTTGATTCGAGACATGGGAAGCAAGCCCGCCCGTCCCCAGAGCATGAGCGTTTCTCGGCAGACCCCATACGCCGAGGCGGCGTCAGAGGTATTGAGCCATCCCCGCTCAGCGAGGCGGGTCCCATGGTCTTTCAAGCGGCGATAGCGTCGTAAAGAGAGCACGCGAGCAGCCGTAAAGGGCTTCCCTTCATAGGTGCGCCACCCTTGCTCGTTGAGGTGCACAGCTACCTCGGCATCCGTGAAATCCTCCAACAACGCATCAATGAGAGCCATCAGTTCTGGCGAGCTGCACCGCCCCCGGCCCACAGGGACCGTGATGGTTTGGGTCGCTCCCCCTTTGAAGCGGATGTGAGCAGTGATCACGTCTTCCTGCCTGAGGACTGTCACATCTTCCAGGAGCCAGCGGACCATACGCTTGCGGTCTCGATCCGAGGTGCGCGAATCCTTCCATACCCGTGGGAAATCTTCGACCAGGTCAACAATTGCCTGTTGCTCAAGCGCTGATAATCGGCGTTGTTCAGCTTCCTGTTGTCGTTGGGCTTGCTCGGTGACCTCTGCCAATTCCCTCAAACGGGCATTCCAATCAGCTTCCAGCACATCGGCGACCAAACGATTCTCAGGATCGACCCGCAAAAAGCGGCGCTGCGCCAGTTCGGCGGCGTAGCGAGCCCGTTCCACCTGTTGGGCACGCAGACGGGAGGCTTCCTGGACCTGAGCGTGCAGTTCCTCATGGATCTGGATGCTGGTCTCGATGGCCAGAGGGGTCAGTTGCGCCAGCAGAAGATCAGCGATCACCGTATCCAAACCGGCTCCAAGCAGGCGCTGGCAGCATTTGTCGTCCCCCTCTTCGACGTACTCTTTTTGACAGCGGTATTCCGGGTACAGGCGCTGGCCCTTCTTCACATCATGGTAGCCCACCGTCATACGGTTGCCACAGCGTCCACAGAGTAAGAGTCCCTGAAGCAACGCCGGCCCTTCCCGTGGGGGGCCATGACGGCGATCCTCTCCATGCGCCTGGCGATTGGCGCGCAGTTGCGCGAGGTTGGCTTCGTAGTCTTCCCAGCTAATGTAGCCAGCATGGACTTCTTGAATGAGAAACAACCACTGCTCCTGGGGAAGGTTTTGGGTGTGCAGCGTGCCATCAGGATGTTTGCGGGTCTGGGTCCGTCCGAAACAGAACGCACCAGCGTAGCGTGGGTTACGAAGCACTTTGAGCACGGCGTTGTGCTGCAGGGGCATCCAATGGAGTTCTCCTGTATGAGGACCACTACGAACGCGGCGTGGGAAGAGGAGTTCGTGAGTGCGAAAATACTTGACGGTGGCCCAGGCTGACCCCATTCGTTTGAAGGTAGCAAACAGCAAACGGACAGCTTGTTGGATCTGGGCGTCGGGATCAAGCATGACGGTCTGGTTCTCCGCGTAGAGTAGACCGACAGGCAACGGTACTTTCAAAGCCGCACGAGAAGCTTTGTGAAGAATCCCGCCCGCGCACCGCGTGCCTGGAGAACATGAAGCTCAGCCTCCGACATCGTGCCCTTCAAGCCCAGCAAGAGACGGTCGTTAAAGGTGGCAGGATCATAGAGGCCATCTTCATCGAGAATAAGCGTGCCGGTCATGGTGCAGATTTCCAACAAGTGATGCCAATCCAAAGAGCTGCGTGCTAAGCGGGAGACCTCTAAACCCATGACCAGTCCGACGTGGCCCAGTCCCACTTCAGCCACCAACCGTTGAAAACCCGCCCGATCGACGGCGGAAGCGCCGGATTGGCCCAGATCTTGATCGATGACCACAATGCGCTCTGTAGGCCAGCCCAGAGCGAGCGCTCGCTCTCGTAAGCCGTATTGGCGGGCAGTGCTTTCGGTGTTTTCCAGAACTTGATGCAACGTACTCTGCCGCACGTACAACATCGCTTGACGCGAGAGATGTCGTGCCGTAATTTTTTGTTGGGCCGCTGATTGAAGTGCGATCATTGACACACCTCCGCAATCATAGCTGCTACGATGGTGAGCAGCGGAGAAACACTGAGATGAACAGGTTGAGATGTGAGCGCAGGAGGTACCGTTGGTCGATGCTCCTCTCGCACCCAGGTAGCGATACCTGTGCGTACCATTTGAGCCCATCCCGGTGGAGGGTGAGAGACAGGTTGCAAGGCCCACGATCGTGCCGCTTCGTAGGCTGGTTCTCGTTCTGAGATCATGAGGATGAGCCCCCTTTTTTCGCCACTCGTTTGAGGGCGCGTTCAATGCTCCGAGGATGAACCGAAAGGCTGCGTTCCTCCTGCAGCCACCTGGCTAAGTCTGCTGAGGACATGGTTTTGGCCAACACCTGAAGTTCTGCCACGATCTCCTCAGTCAACTTGTGAGCATGGCGTGGACCGGTGGAAACAGGAAGTAAGCCGCTGATCCCGGCCCGTTCCCAGGCGGCTTGGGCCGTGTAAAAGGTGGGACGGGAGAGCGCAAACAACTCCGTGGCATCGGAGACAGAATATCCGTCCACACGCACCCGTCGTAACAGTTCATATTTGACTTGCACCAGATCACGGGAGTCGAAAAAGGGTGATCCGCTGGTAAAGAGAGGATCACGCACCTCCTCCGGATGAGGATGCAGGCTATGCGATTGGAGCAAGAATGTAAGCTTTTCGTCTGGCATGAAGATCTCCTGAACAAGAACAATTGTTGGTTCAAGTATGCCCATTGTTCGGTCAAATGTCAAGGTAAAAAGGTACAAAATTCTTTCAAGTACTGGCTTTTTCTCCTGGAAAAGAGACCATCTACTTCTCAAAAATACGGCATTATTCCCTTTACATTTACGGCAAAATTGGCTGAACACTCTCCCTCCTCTTTTCGCTCTTCGATCTGATGAATGAGTTGGGAAAGCTGGAGCAGATCAGCCACGCGAAAAGCAGAGCGACCAGCAGCAAGCACAACACTGGGATCGGAGGGGGCAAGGCTGGTCCAGGATGCTGGCAGCGCCCGGACCCGATCAGGAGTCTGGTAAAACGTGACACGGTATTCCCCCCAGTTGTGCCGGTAGCTGAGCAGTTCAAACTGCTGGCCATACAAAGGATGGAAGGGATGGGTCACCGTGAAAACTCCTTCTGCCAGAGATGGAGACGGTGTAGTTGACGGCTGAGTCCAAAGGGACGGTGGAAGCCATCTTTCGGTGGATGACCCAGCGCTTTGAACGACGCTTGCCCAACACGAGCTACGGCGTCAATTCCGCGCACACTGCTGCGCAATCAGGAGGCATGACGCTGGAAGAACTGGAGCGCTGCTTCATTCAAGCCATCGTGGATGATTATCAGCAAGCCTGGGACGAGCTGCGACGGCAACGGCGCTCCGTGCTCTGGGAACACGGGGTGGCACAGAGCGGGGTCCCACAGTATTTGGGATCGCCCGATGATCTCAAACTGCCGTTGATGAAGGCGATTAATCGCAAGACTCCTCATCATGGGTATCGCGTCTCTGATGGGAACCGACTCTCGTTTCAGGGGCGCTGGTACGTCTGCCCCGGCCTCCTCTCCAGGCTCCAAGGTCGCGAGTTTGACATGTATTACGACCGCCGCGATGTGGGTGTGCTCTACCTCTTTGTCGAGGGGGAATATGTCGGGGAAGCCTACTGTCCCCAATTGATGGGAGGTCGCGTCAGTGAATGGGAAGCCAGAGCCATGCGTAAACAGGACGAGGCCGAGGCGAAAGCCGCACGCGAGCAAGGGCGAGAGGTCCGCGCTCGCATTCAGGACGAAGCGGGGTCACACCCTTTGGCGTCAACTTAAGGAATGTGCACGTGAACAACTGAAGAAAACGAGGCGGAGTCTCACGTGATACAGTGAGAAAAACATCGTCATTTCACTGATCAGGAGGGACTCATGCCTCAACG
>Ga0137371_10000590_pt1 | contig 27436 bp, 24 predicted proteins | sample SagtaG_7_FD_104919 | JGI IMG/M metagenome (GOLD analysis project Ga0137371, IMG submission 104919) | Vadose zone soil microbial communities from Sagehorn Ranch, Mendocino, California, USA - Sage1_R_40_16 metaG | ecosystem: Environmental > Terrestrial > Soil > Vadose zone | place: USA...
AGAAATCAGGAGCGAAAAGACAAGTACAAGCACCATCAAGGGCAACAGGCGAATCGTCTTCTGAAAAACAGTACCACCTCTCAGCATATCATAACTGACATCAGCAGAGTTGCGTAAGAACCAGGAATTCAGACAAATCACAACATGGCAGGCTCAAACTCCAGGATCTTCAACCATACATCCGGCCTGCTCTCGTCTTCGGATGACTCTATCCTGAAAAGCACGTTCACCCGTTCCACGCCGGTAAGCTCCTGTCTTCTGTGTGCGCCGCGCAAAAATGTTCCTACCCGCTGTCCATTGCCGCTCGCCAGCTTCAGACGCAGGTTTTGCCCATTAGTGCCGCTGGACCACTTATCGAGCAGGCGTAGACCCTCCATCTTGAAGATAGGATCGGGGTTGCCCGCGCCGAATGGACTTAGTTGGCGCAGCGACTTATACAGATCGTAGTTGAGGAACTCCAACCTGGTAAAGACGATATCGACCATTTGCGGAGCCGGGGGCGGCGCGCTCTCCTGTTCGGTAACGACACCTGTCGGGTCTGGCAATTCTGTCCCCTCGATGATGGCCGGAGCAGCCGTTCCGCCGTTTGCCTGCCAATTGAGGAGGTGTGCGCGCAGTTCCTCGATGCGCTCGCTGCGAATGGTAAAGCCTGCGGCCTGAGCGTGACCGCCATAGCGCTCCAGGCGCGTGGCAAAGCCACGCAGGGCCTCGATGATGTTGAAGCCTTTCTGACTGCGCGCGGACCCCCGGCTCAACTGCGTCTCGTTGTCGTTGCTCAGGACAAGGACGGGCTTGTTGATCTCCTCTGACAGCTTGCCCGCTACGAGACCGATAATGCCCTCGTGCCAGTTGGTGCCGCTGACCAGGACCACTGCTTTCGTGGGTTGATGCTGCGCCTGCTCGCGTACGCTTCTCATCAGCTCCTCGGTCTCCTGCTGGCGCGCCAGATTGAGTTGATCAAGTTCGGCGACGCGGGCGCTGGCCTCGTCTGCGCTGTCGGTCGTGAGTAGTTCGAAGGCGATGCTCGCCTCTTTCATGCGACCCGCTGCATTGATGCGCGGTGCCAGGCCGTAGGCAATATCGCGCTCACGTATCCTGCCCGGCTGCAGATTGGCGCTGCGTATCAACGCCTGCAGGCCTGGTTTGCGCGTTGCGTTGAGGCGCTGCATGCCCAGGCGTACCAGGGTATGGTTCTCGCCCAGCAGGGGAGCGATGTCCGCCACGGTGCCAATCGCTACGAGGTCGAGGAACTCCAATTCTTCCTCTGTAGCGCGTTTATAGGCTCGATAGAGGGCCTGTGTCAGCTTGAATGCTACTCCTACCCCACACAGGTAACGCTCGCCATATGTGCTGTCTGGACGCCAGGGATTGACCATTGCGTAGGCTGCCGGAAGTTGTGCCGGCGGATGATGATGGTCGGTGATGATCACATCGATGTCCAGCGTGCGGGCGTATTCGATCTGTGCGACATCGGAGCTGGCGCAATCGGTTGTGATGATCAATTGTGTGCCGCGCGCTTTGAGCTGATCCAGCGCGGGAAGGTTTAGTCCGCAGCCGTCACGGAGCCGGTGCGGGATATGATAATCGAGGGATGAGGCGGGATCTTTAAGCACGCGCAGGGCGCGGAAGAGGAGCGCAGAAGAAGTGACGCCATCGGCATCGTAGTCGCCATAGACGGTGATGTGCTCTCGCATATCCAATGCCTTCTGAATGCGCCCCACCGCTCGCGGCATGTCGATGAGCGCGAGCGGATCGAGCGTCTCCTCGTACCGCGCCGCGATGAACTTCTGCATCTCCGCGACGGTTGTCAGTCCGCGATTGTGCAGAAGTTGGGCCTGAAGCGGGGTGATGCCCACCGCCTCTGCCGCGTGAAATTGCTCCTTCTTGAGCTGTTGGTATACTCTTATCTGTGACGGTGCCTCCAAGCGCGTTTCCTTCCAGCTAATCGGGCAGCAAACGGAGAAAAACCTCGTTCCCGAGCAAGCGTCCTCGTTGGCTCAAACGCAGCCAGCCATCCTCTTTTTCCAACAATCCGGCCTCTTCTACGATGTGCAGACGATCCCCAACGAACTGCGCAAAGGGTTGGGCGAAGCGCTGTTCAAAGGTGGGCAGATGAAGACCGATAGAGGTACGCAGCGCCAGGAACGCGGTCTCGGTCATCGCCTGCTCGTGGCCGATGACCTCGCTCTCAACTTCGGGTATGCACCCGGCCTTGAGTTGTTTGATGTATGTGAGCGGGTCGCGCTCGTCGGAGAAGCGCCTGCCGCCAAAGCTTGAGTAAGCCCCGGCTCCCATCCCAATGTAAGGCAGGTTCTGCCAATAGGTCAGGTTGTGGCGGCTATGCTGGCCGGGCAGGGACCAGTTGGAGATCTCGTAGTTTACGTAACCCGCCCGTTGCAGCAGCTCATCGGCATACTCGTACATATCAGCGCAGAGATCCTCGTCGCCCGGAACGATGCTTCCTTCCTGGGTCCAGGTATAGAACGGCGTGCCTTCCTCGATAATGAGGGAATAGAGCGAGAAGTGGTCGGGGTGCAGGTCCAGGGCGCGGTCAAGCGTCTCGCGCCAGTGCTGCATCGTCTGTCCCGGCAGGCCGAACATAAAATCCAGGTTAAGCGCGGTGAAGCCGGCGGCCCGTGCGAACTGGACAGCCTGTGTAATCTCTTGCGGCGAGTGAATGCGTCCCAATGTTTTGAGCAGCCCTGCATCGAAGCTCTGCGCGCCCATGCTCAGCCGATTGATGCCTGCCGCGCGCAGACCCTCCAGTTGGTCCTGCGTCAGGGTGCCGGGATTAGCCTCCAGCGTGATCTCCGCATCCTTATCGACTGCGAAGGCATTGAAGCAAGCGTCAAGCAACCGCGAGATCTGTCCAACGCTCAGCATACTGGGCGTGCCGCCGCCGAAGAAGATAGTGCGCGACCGACGCTGAGACCCATCTGCCCGCAGCGCCATCTTGCCGGCGAGCTCTATCTCAGTCAGAAGAGCGCGCACATATGGCTCGCGTAGTGGAAGAATGCCCGCGTAAGTATTGAAATCGCAGTAGTGGCAACGTGTATGACAGAATGGAACGTGCAGGTAAAGTGAAGCCGTCTCTAGAAGCTGCTGTATAGGTTCAGAGGGTTGTAGAAGCGTCTGAAACGCCTGATTTGTGTTGTCGAGTGCTATGTTGGTCATGTAGGTTGTTATTTTTCCTGGGTTCGAATGAGCCGGACCTATCGTCTTTTCCAACATTATGCAATGCTAGAAAAGACGATAGGTCGCAGGCGATTTTACCACTTCGTGCCAGAAAGCCTCTACCCTTGCAGGTATGGGGATGATACACCGGTGTCATTCCAGAAGCCCCTGGCGCGGGAGCCCTGGGGAGTCGTCACGAACCGGTACCGACTGTCGGAGTACCAGAGGCCGACGGTGGCGATGCGGGTATCGCCGGCGTCGTGTTCGGGATATTCGACGAGTCGAGTAACTTGTTCTGGTCGCTGGCTATAGTTGTCAGACCCTCTTTCGCCTTTGCTGATAGCAGCCATGAAGCCAGGGCATTGCTTTGTAGACTGCTCAGCGTGGTAGCGTCTACCGCACGAGCTGGATCGATCTGTAGAATCTGAACGATGTGATAGGCACCGTTCTCTGTAATCACCGGGCTCAGCTCGTTGGGCTTGCGCGCAGGGTCGAAGATCCAGTTATCCACGATGCCGCTCGTATTCGATGCAATCGTCTGAGCATACTGGCCCTTTGCCAGCCAGCCGAGATCGCCGCCCTTTGTATTCGTAGTGGTATCGACAGACGACTTGGCCGCGATCCTGGCGAAGCTGCCGCCATTCTTGAGCTGCTTCAGGATATTGTTGGCGTCCTGCGCTGTGCTCAGGGTCATATCGCGCGCGTGAACCTCGTAGAGCGGAGGAACGATCTGCGCGGCCAGGTACGACTGCATATTGTCGCGGCGCACCGTGATCGTCATCATCGCGCGCAGGTCATTGTTGCTCAGACTATTGTCGCTCAAAAATTTATTGTAGTTGGTTGACTTCGGCAGGTTAGCGGTAAAGTTGCTGATTGCACGGTCGATTTCGCCGCTGGACGGCTCAACCTTTGCCTGGACCGTGCTATTCTGCTTTGCCAGCCACTGGCGAATGAACACATCATCCTGCAACAACCCGACGCTGACATTTCCGTATTGAGATTGCGTAAAGAGCTGCATCTCATTCGGAATGGTGGTCTGGGCCATGGTTTGATACTGCACATTATACTGGCCCTGATTGTTCTGCGCGACGGAGAGCTGGCTCTCCAGGCTGGTGCGCTGCTTGCTGGAACCCCTGGGTAGCGCCTTGATCTGCTTGTTCAGGTTGTCGATGACCGTTTGCGCATCGGCTACCTGTTTGCTCAGATTATCGCGCTGGGCGTTCAAACCCTTGGGACCGTAGATATTGTTGGCCTCAATCTGCGCTTCGAGGGCGAAGCGCTTGCGGTAGTCGGATTGTGGAATGGCCTGGCCGTTCACAGTCGTAATTGGTAGGCCGGGGACGATAATATTAATGTTCACCCAGAAGCCGATGATGACGCCGACAATAAGTAAGCCTATAAGAGCGGTTACGGCCCAGACCATACGGCTCTGAAGTTGATTTTTTTCGTTACGAGAGAGGTGGCCCCCCCATCCCAAAAAAAGAGGTTTGCCATCGCGGCGCGCTTCGACATGCGCCGTCTGTCTCGTGTATCTTTTTGGTTTGGCAGAGCGCGCTGACCTCTGATCTTTTGGTCTACGTGCCGTCTGACTAGTCATCAAAAACCTCCATTGAGGGTACCCGTGACCGGTTGTCACGGAGAGGGAACGTTACCTCTACTGAAGGGGAGGCAAGAGAGGATTCTCTTGCCTCATCGTCCTATCAGGGACCATTGTCCCCCCGCCGCTTTACATTCCGCGCATGTGCTCGGCAGTGTAGGGGAGCAGGGCCATAAAGCGTGCCTGCTTGATTGCTGTACTTAAACCACGCTGATGCCTGGCGCAGGTGCCCGTCTTACGGCGGGGCTCGATCTTGCCGCGATCAGAGATGTAGCGCTTCATGAAGCGGCTGGCATCTTTGTAGTCGATCTCACGTACATGATCATGACAAAACTGACATATTTTGCGGCGCGACGAACGCTCGCCACGTCCGCCTTCGCGCCTCTCGCGGCGTGGGCCGCCTGATCCTTCACTTCGTCTCTGCACTGAACTTCTCCTCCATGTCCTTCAAAATGAGAAGGGGTAATTAGAAGGGGTGATCGTCCAAATCTCCAAGCGCATCACTATCGTCTGCGTGGCCGCCTACGAAGCCCTGCGAACCGCCCTGCTGTGAGTCCTTTGGTGTAAGAATCTCAAAGTCATTCACTGTCACATCAAGCGAGAAACGCTCAGCGCCAGTGCGGTCCGTGTACTTACGTGGGGTAAACCTGCCGTCAACGTAGACCTTCTGACCTTTTCTCAGAAAGCTGTTACACGTTTCTGCTTGTTTGCCCCATACAACAATGTTGTACCAGTCGGTTTCTTTCTGTTTCTCACCACTTTGTGATCTCTCAAAACGAGTAACAGCCAGTGAGAACTTCGTAACAGCAAGTCCACTAGGGGTGTAGCTCATCTCCGGGTCGCGGCCCAGATTTCCGATTAGCATAATTTTGTTCATAGCTCAAAATCCCTTCGGTGTGATAAACCCACCCCGACTACTATTATCCTTAGAGATGACATGAACGTACCCGGACATATAACACTAAGCTTCGATCGTTTCCTCGATCGCTGGTGGGGCCTCTTCCGTTTCGGCCTCGGAGAGAGCTGGAGCTTCCTCCTCTGTTGCCTCGGTCGCGACTGGGGCCTGCTCCTCTGCTGCTTCGCTCTCTTGCGCGTTGGCGGCAGCGGCGGCGGCTCGGGCCTCACGTTCTTCGCGTTCTTCGCGTTCCTTCTGGACGGCCTTGGGATCGCGTTTCTTGACCATGTGACGGAGAACCGTTTCGGAAACTTTCAGTGTACGTTCGAGCTCGCTCACGGTCTCAGGAGTCAGAATCATATCGACGAATACATAAAAACCTTCGCGGTGGCGCTCGATGGGGTATGCCAGGCGGCGACGCCCCCACTGGTTGACCCTGACAATCTGGCCGCCATAATTGGCAACGATCTGTTCGACACGGTCTAGAACGGCGCGTGTCTCCTCTTCGCTGACTTCGGGGTTGATGATTAATCCAAGTTCGTAATCTCTACTCACGAAGTCGCCTCCTTCCTATGGGTGTGCTTCCAGTCAGTCGGTTCTTAATTTACTCATGCGGGTTTGTAAACCGTACGGGCTTGTGAACCGCGCCCCTACATTTAAGCCCCTACATTTAAGAACGTTGTCTGCCGGAGCAGGTGGAGCATCAACAAGATGTCGATGCTGTGTAACAGATGCCGCTGGCTCTCTGCGGCTGCAATAAAAAATTGTCCCACGCTGGTCGTGGGCCATGATGCCTTCTACGCTGCGTGCCACGCTCGTTTCTTCCTCTAACAGGAAGTGCATATGAGGCGTGCCCGTTACGTGGAGGCCATCAATGCCACGCTATTATAGCACTGTTCGTCATGTCTGACAATAGAGTCGAGGTGTACTGACTTTCAATTGTCTATTCCTATAATACGGAGAAAAAGCGGATATGTGGAAAGAAAATGCAGAATTTTCAGATATCTTTCTCATTATTTTGCTCAATCTCTGCTATTGCATCTCAAGCGAGAGTATGTTATAATCGTGCCGCAAGCGGGGTCAGGCTCCTGAAAAAGGCTACTCTGCGCCTTTGATAGAGCAATTAGAGATTGAAGGGTCTTCAATCCCACCTACACTGTCTCTCTCCTGTTCTTGTGTCTGGTGCTATACCTTACACTCAAACGGACTAAGATACGCGGTATGTGCATGTAAAAATTACGCCCCGTCTAAGTTAGAAAGAAAGAACAATGAAGCAGAAGCTGAAAACACACAAAGCTATGGCCAAGCGGGTCAAAATTACCGGCTCTGGCAAGTTTATGCGCCGCAAGGTGGCGATCAACCACCTGCGCCGCAACAAGTCTCCCGAGGCTGTTCGTTCGATGGATAAGACGTTTCCCCTGGCGACCGCTGATACGCGTCGTCTGAAACGCCTGCTTCCCTATGCCTTTTAATATCGCGAGGAGAGGAAATATAAACTATGCCAAGAGTAAAACGTGGCGTAACCGCTCACAAGAGACATAAAAAAGTATTACAGATGGCTGAGGGCCATCGTGGCACACGCAACCGTCTCTTCCGTCCCGCGCATGAATCGGTCATGCGCTCGATGGCGTACATGTATCGCGACCGCAAGAATCGCAAGCGCGACATGCGCAGCCTGTGGATCACGCGTATCAATGCTGCCGCCCGCATGTATGGCGTGAGCTACAGCACGTTGATGCACGCGCTTCATGTCGCCAACATCGAGGTCGATCGCAAGATCCTCGCCGAGATGGCGGTGAACGATGAAGCGGCCTTCGGAACTCTGGTCAAAACAGCCCTGGAAGCTGTGAAGTAGGTCGGAGTACTCATAGTTCCAAAGAGCATAGCGATCTATTGATCGCTAGTTTTCTTTAGGTTTGTACGGAGAACGACGATCCGCACTGGATGGACTACCGGCAGTGTTGTCACTGCTTTACCATCCTCTACCTCCTCTGCTTGCGCATTGGAGGCTACTTGAGCACGAAAGGGACAACCTCTCTTGCGCTAGTGTTTTTACCGCAGGAAGCGACTTACCTGCGAACCGACAAGCACTCTTAAGTGAGAAATGTGCTCTGGCAGAGATGGTAGCCGAGAGTGCATATCGTGTCAAGCATGGTGAAAAAACTGTCATAAAACGCGAGAAACAGCGAGAAAACGCTAGATTTTCAAATACTAGTTTCTATACCTGCAAAGGGCGACCACACGGATCATTTCTCCTCTTTTCTGTGGGGATGACGTGTGTGGTCGCCTTTGCTATATTTGTGCGTAAGAGTTATCTCTATTCTTTCAGGTGCAGGCATGTCGGTGATTACCAGTCCGTCGAATCCGCGCGTCAGCAGGCTACAGACGCTGCACACGACGCGGGGACGCAAGAAAAATAGCCAGTTCCTCATGGAGGGGCTCAACCTCCTTGAGGCGCTCCTTGATGCCTCCATCACTCCTCAAGAGATCTACTACCAGCCTGCGCTACTCCAGCGTACGCCTAAGGGGAGAGCCTTGCTCGATCGCCTGCTGCATACGTCGGGGTTGTCCACTGCGTTGGTGGAGGTGAGCGAGCGCGTCATCGAGGCGGTGAGCGATGTACAATCCGCGCAGGGCGTCGTGAGCGTACTGGGACTGGATGCCCTCAATCCGGATCAGATACGCGTCCGTCGCTCCGTGAAGTTGCGGCCCGCGCTCCTGATTCTGGATGACGTGGCCGATCCGGGCAATATGGGCACGATCTTGCGCACGGCCCTGGCGGCGGATGTCGATACGGTACTGCTGACGCCTGCTTGCGTGGATTATCTCAGTCCAAAGGTCGTGCGTGCGGCTGCGGGGGCGCATATCGCGCTACCCGTGGAGGCGAACCGCTCGTGGTCCGAGATCGGTGAGAGGATTGCTCTCCACTGTCCCGACGCTCCGCGCGCCCTGCTGGCGGAGGCGGGTAGCGAGTGCCTGTACTACGAGCAGGATCTCTCTTCTCCCTTCGCGCTCATCGTCGGCAACGAGGCGCACGGACCCTCGCAGGGAGCCCGGACACTGGCAACGCTGACGATCACGATACCACTCGCCAATGGCGTGGAGTCGCTCAACGCGGCGATGGCGACGGGTATTATCCTTTACGAGATGGTACGCCAGGTTGATTGGGGAGGATGAGCTGTGGCGCTGACCGTGCGGAAGATGCCGCTGAAAGACAGCGGCTCATCTGCCTCCTCGTCGCTTTCCCCCTTTTTATGCCTGAGGTAGTCCTGGTTTTCGCGCATTTTGAATGCCTCGACCGAAGAGCGCAGCCGTTCAACCAGGCGTGTCAGACGTTCCATGCTCTGCGAAGCCTCGCGTGTGTTGAGTCCGCTCTGTTGCGTCGATGCTGATACCTCGTGCATGATCTGCACCACGGCGCTTGAAGAGTTCAACTGGTTTAAGGCCACCTGGTTGATGGCCTCGATCTCATGCGCCTGGTGTTCGACGGCGGCGAAGATCGATTCCAGGGCGATACCGGCTTCCTGGGTGAGACGCGCACCGGTACTGGTCTCGCGCTCAGTATCCCGCATCGAGATGGCGGCGGCGCCTATATCTTCGCGCACGCTGCGTACGATGCGTGCGATCATGCCCGCCTGGTCCTTTGCTCGTTCGGCCAGGCGCCGGATGTCCGCTGCGACGGCGCCGAAGCCCTTGCCGTTCTCGCCAGCCATAGCGGCCTGAATGGCGGCGTCGAGCGCCAGGCGATTGGTCTGGTGCGCGATGCTGGCGATGACCTCAACGATCTCGTTGATCTCGCGCGAGCGGTCGCCGAGCGTCTGTACCTTGCTGGAGGTCGCCTCCACGTTTTCGTTGATGCGTCCCATCCCTGCTACCGCCTGCTGCACGGACTCGCGCCCGATCTGCGCATCCTGGCGCGCGATGCGTGCGACGTTGTAGAGGAGCTGTGAGCGTTCGGCGACCTGCCGGCTCGATGCTGCCGACCGTTCCACTTCTATGGCAGCGTCGGAGATCTGTTTGATCTGTGTATCACCTGTCTCTACCAGTTGCATCATGCGGTCCAGGACCGTCGTGGTCGAGTTCTCCACTTCGTGCGCGACCATCTTGACGCGGACCACCAGGCTACCGAGTTCTTCGACCATGTAGTTGAAGGAGTCGGCCAGGACGCCCAGCGCGTCAGCCGTGACCTCTGCCTGGATGCGCAGGTCTCCCTCGCCGACGCCGCTCACTTCGCTGACGAGCTTCTCGACCTGTGCCTGTAGTATGTCGCGCTGCGACTTTGTTTCCTGGATCAGGCGTACGATATTGTCGAGCATACTGTTCATAGACACGGCGACCATGTGGATCTCGTCGTGGCCTGGAATCTTTGCGCGCGCGTCGGTCTCGCCTCTGGCAATGCGCCTGGTGAGGGCGGTGAGTTGACTCAGTGGATGCGAGATGGTGAGGTTGACGATATATCCAATGCTGATCACTACGATGATCGTTATCAACAAAGCGATGGCGATGGTCAGGATGATAGGATTGGTCTGTGAGGGACCGACCAGCGCGACTGTATAGCTCACCTGGTCCGCTGTCTGCGCGACTCCTGCCCATACTGTCTGGATAGGAGCATAGTTCGCGTTTGCCTGCGCCAGGGGAGCGTCTACGCTGGCGCCGTTCCTGATCGCCTGGATAGTCTGGTCCTGTGCATCTCTATACCGGGGCCAGAAGGTATCAGCCCGCTTGATTGCGTTCTGCTGATCGTAAATGAGGGTCGAGCCGGGATAGTCCGTTTGCAATATGGTGCGTGCGTCGCTCATCTGGGCGGCGCTGGTAAGCTGGTAGAGCTGCGGATAGTGTGTGAGCGTGGTTGTAAAAGTCTTTTCGTCATTGGCGATGATGTTCAGGAGTGCCTGTGTCTGGCGTGTGGCATGGAGTCTCTGAGCCCTGTACTGTTCGCTCGCTACATTGAGCAAGTCCAGACTCCTCTGCAATGCCAGCCTGGCGTTCGTCGTATCTTTCACCATACGCATGCTTACCTGCGTGATCTGGCTGCGCGTGCCCTGCGCATTGAGAAAAGCGCTACCCAAAACAGAGATCATAACGCCGGGTATAACCGCCGTTAGCAAAAAAGCATAAAAGAGTCGACGAAAAATAGGGATATTGCTCACCAGCCTGATCATACTGCTCTAGCCTCCTGGATGCTTGTTTGAAGCACATACAAGAAATAGCCAAAAAGAACAATTTACGTGTAATGATTGTGCCACTTAGAAATATTGTGTAAAAGCGGCAATTACAGGTAAGTTTACTCCACTTTTCTCAATATTGTCAGGATTTTGTGAGACCATGGCCCGATAGTCCTGGTCAGACGAGCCGTGAAAGTGCTATACTTGGGATTAAGAGAAAGTGAATAAAGCAAGTGGATGAGTAATAGAGTGAGTCATAATGCACTCTTGAAGTCGAAGGAGCTTGTTTATGAGTACATCCTCTGTAGCGCGCTGGCCATTTCAGAAGGTGCTCGTCATCAATCGAGGCGAGATTGCTGTACGCGTCATTCGTGCGTGTCGCGAACTGGGGCTGCGCAGCGTGGCGGTGTATAGTGATGCAGATCGTAATGCGTTGCATGTGCGTATGGCGGATGAGGCCTATCATATTGGGCCTGCGGTCGCGGCCAGGAGCTACCTGAACATACCAGCGCTGATCGATCTGGCGAAGCGCGTGGGTGTGCAGGCCGTGCATCCGGGATACGGTTTTCTCTCTGAGAATGCCTCTTTTGTCGAGGCGTGCAGGGAGGCGGGATTGATTTTTGTGGGTCCGCCGCCGGAGGCGATGGAGGCGATGGGCGAAAAGACGGCGGCCCGTCGTACCGCCCAGGCCGCCGGAGTGCCGATTGTGCCGGGGGCGATGACGACGGATGTTGGGGACGATGCGCATGTGGCGGAGATAGCTGAGCGCCTGGGTTATCCTATTTTGCTAAAGGCGGCGGCGGGCGGCGGCGGCAAAGGTATTCGCTTCGTACGCGATCCACGCGATCTCGTGGCGTCGCTGCGAACTGCCCGCGGTGAGGCGAAGAGCGCCTTCGGCGATGACCGCGTCTATCTTGAGAAGGCGATTTCGCCTGCGCGACACGTCGAGGTGCAGTTTATCGCCGATATGCACGGTAACGTGGTGCATCTAGGCGAGCGCGAGTGCAGCATCCAGCGCCGCCATCAAAAGCTGATCGAGGAATCGCCATCACCTATCGTCGACGCAGAGCTGCGCGCGCGCATGACCTCCGCCGCTCTGAATCTGGTGCGCTCCATTAATTATGCCAATGCTGGTACGGCGGAGTTCCTGGTGGGGCCGGATCGCAATTTCTACTTTCTGGAGGTCAATGCACGCGTTCAGGTGGAGCATCCTGTGACCGAGTGGTGCACGGGTGTTGATCTTGTGCAAGAACAGTTCCGCGTCGCCGCTGGCCTGCCTCTCTCCTTTACGCAGGAGCAGATCGAACTGCGCGGCTCCGCCATCGAGTGTCGCATCTCGGCGGAAGATCCTGAGAACCGCTTCCTGCCTGCAACGGGCATGGTCCACGCGCTGCAAGAGCCGTCGGGTCCGGGCGTGCGCGTCGATAGCAGCCTGTATGCAGGCTTACAGGTGCCGCTTTTCTATGATCCGCTGCTGTCGAAGCTCATTGTGTGGGGCAGAGACCGCACACAGGCCATTGCACGTATGCGCCGCGCCCTCGATGAATACCAGATTGTCGGTGTGCGCACCACGCTGCCCTTTGCGCGCTGGCTGATGGACCAGCCACGCTTTAGCGCGGCTGACTTCTCTACCGACTTTATCGCCGAGGAGTGGGATACGCGTCAGAAAGCAGCGGAGGTCGTCGCTGTTGAGAGCGCAAGCGAGCTGCAAAACGGCCAGCATGCCGAACTCGCCCCTTCCCAGGTCGCGGCGATCGTCGGCGGTCTCCTGATGCACGAGCAACTGGCCGAGGATAGGCGGCGCCGCCACCCTGCCGCGACCTCTGGCGAGGGGGGGAGCCGCTGGCGCGAGGTGAGCCGCAAAGAGGTGCTCAGGCGCATTTAGCTGTCGCCGGTCACTTTTCCAGGACGGGTCTCGGCAGCTCAAAGGTTGGAGGCGTTTTTCCACGCCTCTGCGCCGCCGCGGCCTTGAGACGCTCGACAGATTCGTAGGGGACGTAGCGACCGCCCAATGGAGTAGGATGGATGTCCGGACCATGATAGTCAGTCCCGCCTGTAGGAATAAGGTGATGTTCATTGGCGAGCGTCAATAAATCCTGCACCTGCTCAGGCGTATAGGGGCCGTAGTAGACCTCCAGGCCAACCAGTCCGGCGGCAATGAGGTCTGGCAGCCATTGGCGCAGCCCATCCAGGCCTGGGAACGTGATGGGGTGGGCCATCACCGGTAGCCCGTTGGCGCTGATGATCAGGCGAATGGCATCCTGGGGCGTTAGCTTGTAGCGGGGTACGTAGCCTGGGCGACCGGCGCCGATATATTTATCGAACGCTTCTGCAATGCTTTTCACGTATCCTTTCTCCAACAGCGCCTCCGCGACGTGCGGGCGGCCAACCGAGCCTTGAGCTATCTCGCGCACGCGTTCCCACGTGATCTGGAGTCCCTGTTCGTTAAGCTTCTCTACCATGCGTTGTCCGCGCAGCACGCGCGCATCGCGTAGCGTGCTCAGTACAGACTGGAACTCTGGGTCCTGGTATTCGATGAAATAGCCGAGGACGTGCACCTCACCGCCCTTGACATCGGTGTTGAGTTCAATGCCGGGGATCAACTCAATGCTGTGGGGCCGGGCCGCCTGGAACGCCTCATCGAGGCCGTTGGTGCTGTCGTGATCGGTCAACGCCTGTACTTTTAAGCCAGCCTCTGCAGCCAGGCGGAGCAATTCTGTCGGAGAATAAATACCATCTGAAGCGGTCGAGTGGGTATGAAGATCGACAACATTAGCCATAGCTCTCCTGATCTCTTTTCTGTAGTCGAACAATCTGCCGGGCGTCTCGTCCCGCCGAGGACGATCTCGATGGGATGGATGGGGGTGGATGTGCAGGAATTGCAGTGCCACCCCTATAGATATTAGCGCGCGTAGTCTACAGAGCGTGTCTCGCGCACGACACAGACCTTGATCTGGCCGGGATAATCGAGGTTCTCCTCGATCTTCTGCGCTATATCGCTGGCGAGACGGCTCGCGGTATACTCGTCGACCTCCTCCGGTTTCACGATGATACGCACCTCGCGACCCGCCTGAATTGCAAATGATTTCTCGACGCCGGTAAACGAATTAGCGATGCCTTCGAGCGCCTCCAGGCGCTTGATATAGAGATCGACCGTCTCGCGTCTCGCTCCGGGGCGCGCGGCTGAGATAGCGTCCGCTGCCTGCACGATAGCCGCTTCGAGCGATTGTGGCTCCGTCTCCGATGCGTGGTGCGCCACCATCGCGTGAATGATCTTGGGCGACTTGCCGAAGCGACGGGCCACCTCACCGCCAATGATCGCGTGTGGACCCTCGACCTCCTGGTCGATCGCCTTGCCCATATCGTGAAGCAGGGCAGCCGTTTTACAGACGTTTACATCCGCCCCCAGCTCGTATGCCATAGTCGCCGCCAGGATAGATACTTCGACCGAGTGAGCCAGCACGTTCTGGCCGTAGCTGGTGCGGAAGTGGAGTCGTCCGAGAATCTTGAGCAGCTCCGGTTGCAGACCGTGCACATTGGCCTCCAGCGCCGCGTTCTCGCCAGCCTCGCGGACGATTGCATCGACCTCCTGCCGGGCCTTGGCGACGACATCCTCGATGCGCGCCGGGTGAATGCGTCCATCGAGAATCAATTTCGTCAAAGCCAGGCGAGCGACCTCGCGGCGTACAGGATCGAAGCCCGAGAGGATCACCGCCTCGGGCGTATCGTCGATAATGAGATCAACGCCGGTCGCGGCCTCTAGCGCGCGGATGTTACGGCCCTCGCGCCCGATGATCCGCCCCTTCATCTCGTCGTTGGGGAGCGGAACGACCGAGACCACTGCCTCGGCGACCTGGTCGGAAGCGCAGCGCTGAATCGCCAGCGTGATGATCTCGCGGGCCCGTGCATCAGCCTCCTCGCGCACCTGGTCCTCGATTACACGCGCGCGGTATGCGGCCTCCGTACGCACCTGCTCCTCGATGCGCGAAAGGAGGAGCTCTTTTGCCTGCTCCTCGGTGAGCTGCGCAACGCGTTCTAGCTCCTGATACTGTTGCTGTCGGAGCGCTTCTACCTCCGCATGTGCCTGTTCAAGAGCGCGCGCCCGTGCATTGTTCTTGCGTTCGTGCGTCTCCAATGCCTCGATCTTGCGCTCAAGATTCTCCTCTTTTTGTTGTATGCGTCGCTCCTGCCGCGACAATTCGGTCCGGCGCTCCGCATTTTCGCGCTCCATCGAGGAGCGCAGAAGGGCAGTTTCATCGCGCGCTTCAAATAGAGCTTGCCTCTGCTGATTCTGGACCTCCAGCAGCCGTTGCTCGCTGGCCTCCTTCTCAGTGCGCAGACGCTCCTCGAAGTGCGCTCGTTCATGGGTCTTTCCGACATAGTAGCCGACAAAAACAGCGAGGACTGCTCCGATCGGTATGGTAACGATGAGGCCCACTATAATTATAGTCATTGACACTTCGGCCTACCTCCAGTTAGTAAGGCGAACAGGCCTATAAAGGCTTGGAAAATGAATAGCATAAAAATCGTGCACTTCGACGTCGTTTAAGGATTGGGGTCCCGACGTGTACTCTGCATGTCGGTACTGAGCGGACAGTGTGCAAAACATACTATGCGCCAAGCATACTATATAGGAGTGTTAAGAATACGTCAAGAATGAATTATTGGTAATTATGACTTAAAACGAGGGCAGGTATCCACATCTGGATGCCTGCCCTGCGAAAACGAAGCTTTCGCCGTGTCTCTTAGATCGTCCAATGTCCGGTGATGAACTGCATTACCAGAAACGCCAGCATGGGCAGGGAGAAGAGCAAGTAGGTCTGGTGAACCCACTGACGCCGCCCCAGGCGAGCCAGTATGATGAAGCCCACGAAGATCTCCAATACCAGCCGCTCCATCGAGGGCATCGGATCGTACAGGCCGCCCGCGCTGGGAATGCCGGGGAAGAGCACCGCGTAGACCAGTGCCAGTATGCCGAAGAGCGCAAGCGTCCACTGCGACCTGTCGAGTCGCTCAGGTCCGAAGAAGCAGAGCACGAGCAGCGCTGCGAAGAGGACGAGCGCCGACAGGTCGATGATATTATGCGGATTAACAAAGGTGAAAGGCGTTAATGTCAACAGGTCTTTGATCGCAATGAACGGGGCGACCAGTGGAAAGCTCAGGCCCTGCCGCCAGGATGTCTGTGCATGCACAAAGGCGAGCGGATCGTGAAATTGCACGTTGAGGGCGTAGGCGAAGACACCGAGGCCCAGCGGAATGAAGAGTACAGCAGGCAGGTGCACCAGCAGACGCAGCCCTTGCTTTGCCTGCTTATCGCGCCAGGCCTGTTGGAGTTCCGGCCATTTCTGGCGTGCGTATTCGCAGACGAAGATCAGTGCCAGGAAAATACCGAGCGAGCGCGTCAATGTTGCCAGGAAGCCGAACAGGCCTGCCAGCCACCAGGAGCCGCGTCGCAGCGTGTAGAAGCAGAGCAACATGAAGAAGAGGAAGAGCGATTCGTTGTAGCCTGCAAAGAAAAAGAAGGCCGTGGGGAAGATGGAGAGATAGAGGGCTGTGCGCTTCGCAATCTCGCGGTCAAACTCCATCTCGACGAAGCGGTAGAGTACGATCAACGCCCCTAGAAAAGCCACGTTGGAGATGAACATCGTCGATTCCAGGATATCGCGGTGCGTGACGACACTGAAGACGTGCGCCAGCGCCGGAAACAGTGGGAAGAAGGCCGCGTAGTCCAGGCTGGGATAGCCGTGCGTCGCGATGGTGGCAAAACGGATAGCGTCCCAACGGTACCAATCATAGATAATATCATGGAAGGGGATCTGGCCGGGCCAGTAGTTGGGGACGAAGAAGAGCACTCCACCGAAATATGCCAGGAGCACAAGGATAAAACGCGTGAGAAGGAACGTGGGGAGAATGGCAAGCGTCGCCTTCCACCAGGGGGCTACGGTTGTGCGCCACGTCTGGCGAGGAGGCGCGGGCGTCTCCCGTTCGGTCGTTGCTTCTATGGTTGTACCGATTTCAGCAGTCGTTTCATCGGCTGTATTGGTTGTATTGGTTGTATTATCAGTCTGCATATGCGAGAATACTCCTGCCCAGTGTGAATACGCATCACTGCTTTGATATATTTGTGCCTGCCCATGTAATAAACGAAACTGACACTGGCAAATTAGCGTATCTATATACGATAGCAGCGCCGCAGAGATGTTCGTACAAGATATACTACATACTGCTAAGAGTATAGCGGAAAACTTTCTCGCTGTCACCTTATTATCCATGAAGTCAGGGTACATGTTTATGGGAGGAGAGATACTGCCATGAGTACACCACTGCGTCCGACGCATGTTGTCACCTGTTTTTTGGAGCGTCGCGACAAGCACGATCCTCGTATTTTGATCGTACGCCGCAGCGAGCGCGTGGGGAGCTATCAAGGTCGCTGGGCCGGTATAAGCGGCTTTGTAGAGCCGAATGTGACGCCGGATGCTCAGGCGCTCACAGAGATCGGCGAGGAGACGGCGCTGCTGCCCGAACAGGTGCGCATGGTCAGGCGTGGAGCCGTTGTAGAATATAGCGACGAAGCGCTGGGGCGCCATTTCTATATCCATCCCTACCTCTTCGTCGTCCTTACACCCGAGCGCATCAAGACCGACTGGGAGGCAGCCGAGAAGCGCTGGATTCACCCCCCCGAGCTCATGCAATATGAGACGGTGCCGAAGCTGACGGATGCCTTTGCGGCGGCGCTCAGCGGCGAGATTGTCTAGTGTCCGGTTGTGTGTGAAAGGAGGGTAGAGAAGAGGCATTCACGGTACATATTCTCTCCACCCTCACTATTTTTAACGACCCTTGAACTCCGCCTGCCGCTTCTCTATGAATGCGCGCATACCTTCGCGCTGGTCTTCGGTCGAGAAGAGCATGAAGAAGTTCTGGCGCTCGGCAGCCAGGCCCTCTGCCAGCGTGGTCTCGAACGCCGCCAGGACGGATGCCTTTGCCAGGCGCGTGGCAATGGGCGCCTGGGCGGCTATCTTTTTCGCCAGCTTGACCGCTTCGACGAACTGCTCGCCCTTGGGAACGATATGGTTGACGAGGCCATGCTCCTCCATCTCTCTGGCTCCTACCTGAGCGCCCAGCAGGACCATCTCCATGGTGCGATATTTTCCGAGCGTACGCGCCAGGCGCTGCGTGCCACCCGCGCCGGGAATGATGCCGAGCAGAATCTCAGGCTGTCCGAAGCGCGTATTCTCCGAAGCCACGAGTATATCGCAGTTGAGCGCCAGCTCGCAGCCGCCGCCCAGGACGTAGCCAAAGACCGCAGCGACGATCGGCTTGTGAATGCGCCGGATGCGATCCCATTCCTCAAAGCCTGCGTTCAGCATACTTGCGGGCGTCTGCTCGACCATTTCTTTGATATCTGCACCGGCGGCGAATGCTTTCTCGCCTGCTCCGGTCAGCACAATGCACCCGATCCCCTCATCACGATCAAACTCCTCAAAAGCATTCGCCACTTCGCGTATCACTGCCGTACTGAGTGCGTTTAACTCTTTGGGGCGATTCAGTGTCACGATACCGACGTGCTCGTCGCGTTCGGTCAAGATATAGTGGTAATCCGCCATAAATCTCCTTTTATGCGCCAGCATTGGCTGGGCAAATACGTATCAGGCAAACGCCCGACTTCCGCGCTACCCATAAAGTAGGCAGGCCCCTTACTTCTTATTGTAACCGCAACTCTTCTCAAGAGACAAGGCGGATTATGATTCGCGTGAGCTCTGCAGCCACCCGATCACGGCCCAGAACAGCGCATTGCCCGCCAGCCCGATGCCAAAGCCCACGGGACCCCACAGGCACATACCCAGCGCGCCCGCTGGCCCGCTCCAGAGATAGCATAGGGTGAGCGCGTTCAAACGCGGGAGCAGCTTCTCCTTCATCTTTTCGTCAACATCGCTCACCTGCCACGGGACGGCTTGCACCCATCCCTTTGCAGCGGATTGTGCAGGCGTCACCTGACGATCGAGCGTTGTGTGGAGTTCTGGCCACAGGTTCTGCTCGTCGAGGAGGAGCTCATCTAAATGGCCGACCGGGATGGCAGTGATGCTCCTGGCAATATCCCATCCACAGTGGCGAGAGATCTCGGCCCGCACTATTTCTGACCGTTTTTTCATCATACTGGCGCATTTCAAAGGGGGCGTCGTTCTAGCGTGCGTAAGCACCAGCAGTGCGTAGTTCCATGCCTGCTCACCCAGGATGGTGCTGAGCCATTTTATGATATTTTGTTCATTGATGCTGAGGGTTGTTGCGTCGAGGCGGGTGGCGAACCAGATATACTGAATGGTGCTCATCTGTGCCTGTATCTCTTTGATATGCACCGGGTCCAATGTGGCTGCGCTGAGCAGGGCGCACAATGTGGGGGTCTCGATGATCTGGCAAGGGATGCCGTTAATGACACGCTCGTAGCGTATGATCTCTAAGGACCCATCCGTAGGGACGATGTTTATGTCAGGTGTTGTCGCGCTGGATACGGGGTTTACGAGGAGAATGGTGAGGCGTGGCTCTTTTAAGTGCTCTGTTAGTACTTTCGTGTACTTGAAAGGTCCGTTTTGTGGATCTCTACTCATTGATGCACGCTCATATCGTATCCATTTTTTTGCGCTTTTTTGTGCAATATTGCCACATACGCCGTTTGTAATAAGAGGCAATTATTACAAGTATACATGAGAGTGAAGTAGTGTTAAAATATCATTGTTATCATCTATTAGTCATCCTACGTACGAATCCGGCATGTTTTCAAGATCTTACCTGGCGTGCAAGACGTACCCGGAAGAATACTGCGCTGTGCGTCGATTCTACCAGGATCAGATGCTGTCAGCATGAAAGACAGCCAGATCAGCAATTTGGAATATATAGTGCCTGTGCGATGTGAACATGTAAAATATCCAGGAGAAGGGCAAGCGTGAAAAAGTCTGGAGACGCTACTCCCAAATATGTACTGCGCAGTATGCGCGAGAAGCGAGGCTGGACGCAGGAAGAGCTGGCCGAGATGATTGGCACGACGGGCGTCACAGTGAGCCGTTGGGAGAGTGGTGTGACGTCTCCTGGCCGTTTCTTTCGTAAGAAGCTTAGCACTGTGTATGGCAAGAGCGTAGAGGAGCTAGGACGCCTGTTGGAGGAAGGCACAAACCAGGAGGCACCTCCCCAGGATAGCGGGCAGGGCGAAAAGCTGGCAGAGGAGGCGCTCTCCACCCCTGCCTCCGAGCAGCCGAAGCCGATTTTTTTATTTAATGAACCCTTGCCGAACGCGTGTGAACTGTACGGGCGCAGGCGCGAACGCGATACACTGATCAGTCGCACGTTTCGTAAAGCCTCGACGTCCATTGTAGGGCCGCGCCGGAGCGGAAAGACGTGGCTTGTGCAGTACTTACTTCATGTCGCGCCACACGAGCTCGGCTCACGCTTTTGCGTAAAATATCTTGATGCCACGATGCCCAGTTGCAGCACTGTGATGGGTTTCGTCGACGAGGTGTTGGAGGAGTTTGGCGTGCCCGTCTCGCGTTCACAGCGGGGATTAGTGGCCCTTGAGAAGGGTCTGAAGTCGTTGAAGGCAAAGAACAAGGTGCCCGTGCTCTGCATCGACGAGTTTGAGGGCTTTAGCAATAGACAGGAATTTACGCTTGACTTCTTTCGTGCCTTGCGGGCGATGACGCAGAAATTCGATCTGGCGCTGGTCATCGTCAGTCGTACTTCATTGAGTCAGGTAGTCGGGAAAGATGTCGAGACGAGCGGCTTCTTTAATATCTTCGAACCATGCACGCTGGTGCCGTTCGCCGTTCAGGAGGCGCGAGAATTTATCCAGGCGAAGGGGCAGCAGGCGAACTTCGGGCAGTTGGAAAACGCGTGCATGTGGAAGTATGGCGAGGTGAGTGAGCAGGAATGGCCCCCTTTGCGCCTGCAACTGGTGGGCAAGATGCTGTTGGCGGAGCAAGGGCAGCTCCGGGATGATCCGCTCTACTGGCGACACTTCGAGCAGCGATTAGAGAATGTGTATCGAGGAGTTGTATATTAGATGAAGCGCTGGAAGCAGATACAGCGATACTGGTTCATTGAGCCTGCCATCTGGCTGCTCCGCAGCTTCTTTCAGCCTGCCGGCTTTATGGTGGATGTCGAGACGCGCAGCTTGCCAGAACGCATGCAAAAGATAGTGCGGCTGTTAGTGCCGATCTTCGTCTTTTCCTTTCCCCTGGCGATCGTCCTGCGCGTCCTCCTGTTCGCCCTCGATCCCGCCCTCTACGATCGCTATGGCATTGTAGGTCCGGCGCTTCTGAATCCTGCCACGATAGATTTTGTGTGGGACTGCATCTGGGGTGTTGCGGTGAGCTGCATTGGGGGGAGCTTCTTCGGCGGCCTGTTTGGCGTCTCATATGGTATCTCGATTGGGATGGCGGCTGCCCTCGCTAACGGTGTTATCATCAGTACAACCGACGATACATTTGTCGGCATTATGTGTGGCATCGCATTTGGTCTGCTCCTTGGACTGACCTTCAATACTATCGGCTCGATCCGGCGCAGCGGCCTCCTGCACACGACGATAGGCATCATCATAGGCTGTGTCGTCGGGATGCTCGTTGGCATTCCTGTGGGCATCTTTACCGCCTACTGGCCCGGCCTGCTGGTTGGCACGATCGGCGGTCAACAACTGGTGAGTGATCAGAGCATCCTGGGCAGCGTCGCGGGCTTCATCGTGGGAGGAATCATCGCCAGCAGCCTGGTGAGGATCGTGGGCATCCTGGTGCGGGGGACGATGCTGAGAGGCGGTCACGGCGGCTACGTGGAGATGGTCGATGTGGGAACGCGCATCGGTATCGTGGTCGCGGCGGCCTTCGGTGCAGCGGTCGGCGTTCCGGTAGGTGATGCGGGCATGTCCCATCAGACATTGTCGTACGCGATCTCGGCTGGTGCGACGGAGGGGCTGGTCGTCGGCATCGCCTTTGTGCTGAGCTACCTTCCCAGTTACTATCGCTTGCCGTTATATCCGCTTAGCTCGCTCGCTATGATCAGGACATACTTCAGGTGCCAGCGGGACCCGCTCAATATATTTTACCACCTGCGTCACAGCGCGCTGCACTGTGATGAGGCTGTCTTCCTGCCTCTACCCTACTTGAAACAATCGCTGCTCCTGGCGGCTGAACAAAACGTGGAAGAGGCGATTGAGGAGATCGAATTTGTCATTCACGAGCGCCCCCAGCAGCGGGGACAGGCGCAGGCGGCGATAGTGGAGATCGCGCTCTACGACCTCAGCATGCGCGAGAGCCTGCGCGATATCAGCCGCGCCCACCAGCGTCTCGGCGCGCTGCTGTCCCAGGAGATCCGCTTTCTCGATCCACAGATGGCGAAGCTATTCAGTAGTCTGGAAGATGCCAGCCGCGACGCCGCCAGCTACTATACGCGTATCAATGGCCACGCGCGCCACGAGGCGCTGGAAAGTATGATTGCGAACCTGAGGAAGGTCTATCCCGCCACCGCTTTCAGGGACGCGGTCCTCAACCGGCGCCTGGAGGAGATCGTGCAGAAGTGGCAGGCGATCGCCCGGCACGAGCAGGATAATATCGAAAATATGCCCGGCAGCTTCGGGCGCATCGACAATCCCTACACGCCAGGCCTGGCGCTCGAACTGCGCAATCCTCTCTTCGTGGGACGCGACGATGTGGCGCAACAACTGGGTGAGGCGTTGCGCAGGAGCCGTCGCCCGACCTTTTTCCTGACGGGCGAACGGAGAATGGGCAAGAGCAGCATCCTCAAGCAACTGCCCGGCCTCCTGGGATCGCAGTACCTCTCCGTCTTCTACGATCTCCAGAGCACGGGCGTCGCCTCCAGCATCGCCGCTCTGCTGGCGGCGATCGCTGAAGGTGTCTACGATCTGCTCACCACCAAAGGGATACTCATCAAGAGGTTGGAATACGAGCAGTTGCGCGAGGACCAGCGCGAGAATGAGGCAGTCGCCTATCATCGTTTCGACCGCTGGATGCGCGACGTCGAACGCCTGCTTGAGCAGAACGATCGCGTTCTCCTGCTGGCCTTCGACGAGTTCGAGAAGCTGGAGGAGGCTGGACAGAAGGGGCATATCGACCTGCAATCTCTGCTTGACTGGTTTCGCAGCGTCATTCAGAATCGTCCGCGCCTGGCTCTCCTCTTCAGCGGTGTGAAGATGATGAGCGAGATGGGGAACAGTTGGGCGGGCTACTTTGTCAACGTGGAGACGTTGAAGGTCAGCTTTCTGCGTCCCGAGGAGGCACGTCTGCTCGTCGTCCAGCCGACGCCCCAGTTTCCCGGCGAGCGGATCTTTGGCGCGGAGGTTATCGCGGAGGTGCTGCGTGTGAGCGGGTACCATCCATTCCTGATTCAGGCGCTGTGCTCGATCCTCATTGCCGAACTCAATGCGAGCGGGCGCGAACAGGCCGCTCTGCGCGACGTCGAGGCCGCGGTGGAGGAGGTCTTTAAGAAGTGGGGCGACAACTATTTCAAAGATCTCTGGGAGCGCACCGATCGCGAGCAGCGCCTCTGCCTGGACGTTGTGTACGCGTTGGGACGGGCCGACTCCGCCCAGATACAGCAGCAGAGCGGCCTCGATGAGCTGACGACGCGCTTGACTCTGCAACGGCTGCTCAAGCGCGATATCCTGCTGGTCATGAAGGATTGCTACCGCTTTGCCGCGCCCATCTTTGCACAATGGTTCGAGCGCAGTATCTGACTGCAAGGCGAGGGCGTGCAGGTTGCCTGGGAGCCGGCTCCCACGACATCCGCCATCAGGCTATCCATTCTTAACTTGACGTTTATGGGATGGGGCTTGCCTCCATCCGGCTCCCAGAGAACTCCGCTCCTGGGCATGGTCCTGCTTCCCGAGCCGGATGGAGGCAAGCCCCAGAGAGGACATCCGTCACAAGTGAGAGCCGGTCCAGACCGGCGAGAGGAGCGTCACCATGGCCAACCTTGCGGAATACGTTGACGGGCTTCCCAACATCTGCGGCTCAGAGGAGCGCATCAGGCAGGCGATCGGGGCCAGCCGGACCGATCCGGTGTTCCTGCCACAGGGGGCAAAAGGGTTCAGTGAGATCAACAGCGCCTTCGCTCTGGCGTTGCACATGCACCAGCCACTCATCCCGGCAGGGGGTCCTGAGCTGCGGACGGCACGGCTGATCAGCCACTTGCAGTGGATGCTGGACAACCCGCAGAGCGGTGACAACCACAACGCTCGGGTGTTCTTGTGGTGTTACAGACGGATGGGCGCGTTCGTCCCTCAACTCCTCGACGAGGGGTTCCAGCCTCGGATCATGCTCGAGTACTCTGGCACGCTGCTCTACGGATTGCGCCAGATGGGTGCCAACGACGTGCTCGACGCTCTGGCGCGCATCACAGACGACGAGCGCTACCGCCAGGCGGTGGAGTGGCTGGGCTGCCCGTGGGGCCACGCCGTGGCTCCCTCCACTCCGGTCCAGGACTACCGCCTTCACGTCGAGGCCTGGCAGCACCACTTTGCCGCCCTCTTTGGCCTGGACGCGCTTCGCCGGGTCCGCGGCTTCTCGCCCGCAGAAATGGCACTTCCCAACCAGCCCGACGTGGCCTACGCGTTCGTCAAGACCCTCATCGACTGCGGCTACCAGTGGGTCCTCGTGCAAGAGCACACCATCGAGCAGCCGGACGGGCAGGCTCCGCAGCACCGCCATCTCCCGCACCGCCTCGTCTGCACGAACTCTCGGGGCGACACCGCGACCATCACGGCCGTGATCAAGACACAGGGCAGTGACACGAAGCTGATCGGCCAGATGCAGCCGTACGCTGAGGCCAAGGGTCTGTCCCGGCTGGATCTCGCCGGCAAACAGATCCCCCCACTGGTCACCCAGATTGCCGACGGGGAGAATGGCGGGGTAATGATGAACGAATTCCCAGCCAGGTACTTCGAGGTGATCGGCGAGTGCTCCGGCTCTGGGACGCCGATCATGAACGTCACCGAATACCTCGAGCGGCTCGAGTCTATGGGGGTCCATGAAAACGATCTGCCGGTGATCCAGCCCCTGTTCCAAGCACGGATCTGGGAGCGCATGGTCCCAGGTGACGGACCAGAGCGGCTGGCTGAGGTGATCAAGCAGTTGCGGGCCCAGGACGGGCGCTTCCACATGGAAGGGGGCAGCTGGACCAACCACCTCTCCTGGGTCCAGGGCTACGACCAGGTGCTCGTGCCCATGGAGAGGGCCAGTTCCCTGTTTCACAAGTGGATCACCACCTCGGGCATCCAAAGCTCCGATCCCCGGTACCGCAACGCGCTGTTGCACCTGCTGACCGCCCAGACCAGCTGCTACCGCTATTGGGGCACGGGAATCTGGACGGACTACGGCACCGAGCTCTCCCGACGCGTCAGTGAGATCGTAACCCACAATCAGTAGCCTGTGCTGGTATTGTCAACTCATAGTGTATGGTATTCCTCACATCGCAGCCCATTGGGGAGCCTTCGACGCGCCTCTCAGCTTCACTGAGGCAACGTATGGGGGACACGTTTACGAGGAAACAATACATAATGCAATGATGCGTTTATTTTTCCTGAAAAGTGGGGAAAAGAAAAGAGGCTATACTAGAGAAAAGGAGATGGAGCAAGAATCCCGGAGAACAAGGACAGATCGATGGAGAAGGAGCAGAAGTACAACGCCATCAGCATCACGCATCTCAACCGCCTCAGAGCCGCACATGGCAGAGTTCGACCAGCCAGGCGGCTGGCGATACCCTTGGGTGGCTCGCGGGACGCGAACGCGCCTATGGATATTTCCATACCGAGCGGTTTCTTGCTCATCTTGCCAGCAATGGGGGTGCAGAGTGTCTGACGGATGCACCGGGAAAATGGACCGCCCATCTCTGGAAGGAAACGGCGTGTTTCTCCATCGATGGCCATCGCAAGCCCGTCTACACTGCTCACTTGATCCCACGAGGACTCATCGGTCGCTCTCTCTTTACCTGATCAGCAAACGCTTCCTTTGAGGGTGGCTCTCATTCGCGATTGGCGAAAGTCTGTCGCCCGTGACCTGACAGAGGAAGAAGAAGAGCAAGCTGACGAACAGGCTTCGTGACCTGACGCAAATCCAGACGTGAGGGGATGTGTAGACAGTCTCTTACACCTGTTCGGTGGGGCGAACCAGGATTTCGCTGATGCTAACGTGTTCGGGCTGGGCGACAGCAAAGACGATGACGGCGGCGATATCCTCGCCTTGGAGAGGTGTGCCGCTCTGCACGGCATCCTCCTGGGCCTTTCTCACCTCGGGATCTGTGATGTGCTGCCGCAGTTCGGTGGCAACCATCCCTGGCTCGATCACGGTCACACGAATATGCTGCCTGGTGACCTCCTGGCGCAGGGATTCCGAGAACGCTCCCACCGCCCACTTGGAAGCATTGTAACCGCTGTAGCCCGCCTTGACCTGTCGACCAGCTACCGAAGAGATATTCACGATATGGCCGCCGCCTTGCGCCTTCATGATCGGCAGAATCTCATGGCAGGCAAGCATCACTGCCAGTACGTTGACATCGAGCATCTGCCGCCACTCCTGGGTATCTATGCCTTCGATCTTGCGCAGCAGCATCACGCCTGCGTTGTTCACCAGGATATCAATGCGTCCAAAGGTCTCTTTAGCCCGGCGGATCGCCTCGCGCAACTGGACTTCGTTCGTCACATCGGCAATGATCGGTACAGCCTCGCCGCCCGCATCCTTGATCCGCTTCACGACCTTTTCCAGACGATCCGAGCGCCGAGCCAGGACCGCTACGCGAGCACCCTCCTCCGCCAGCGCGATCGCAGTCGCCTCGCCGATACCTGATGACGCCCCGGTCACTAAGGCAACTTTCCCGGCTAATTTCTTTGCCATCGTACTCTCCTTTCTCCTATTTGTATGTGTTTTTGTATAACCCCAGAGGACAGGAAGAAATGCATACCAAACGAACCGCCTTGCCATCGTAGGCAGTGCTCTCCGCAACCACTTGCGCGGTCGCCTCCGCTCGACTATCAGCTACGATGACATGGGCACCTTGCTACGCCTGGAGCAATGCAATCTCGCCCGATGCCGGATCTTGCACCAGCGATCAGCGCGACTTTCTTGTTCAATCGAAACAGGTTTTACACCTCAGCTCTCCTTTAAGAATAGCTCAACAACGGGTACAAGCACATCAGGAGGCTGAATGGGCATTTCGAGGGTGAGCACATTTGCATGTATCTGAAGCCTCTCTGCATCCTTCGCCTGCTCTTGCATACGGATTTCCGATCCATCGTTGAGCAACTGGGCATAAGCAACTCTGCCCGCCAGCCCCGGCACATGAACGTGCCTCATTGGCCAGGAGAAGATGTGCAGGTACAAGCGATTGCCACGCTGCGTAAAACGGCAATCCGCAGGCGCGAGATACTCACTTTCGAAAACGGTCGAGGAGATGGCACATGACAAGGCTGAGGCTCGGGCCAATGCTTCGGCTTCCTCTCGACGTGAGCGCTATGTCCATTACTACGTAGATGATTTATATTCATGTCCTTACATTTCTCTTGAACATGCTGACTACAAGATGCTATTCAGAGGCGGAAGATAGTTCCTTACCACT
>Ga0137371_10000591_pt1 | contig 27319 bp, 24 predicted proteins | sample SagtaG_7_FD_104919 | JGI IMG/M metagenome (GOLD analysis project Ga0137371, IMG submission 104919) | Vadose zone soil microbial communities from Sagehorn Ranch, Mendocino, California, USA - Sage1_R_40_16 metaG | ecosystem: Environmental > Terrestrial > Soil > Vadose zone | place: USA...
CGCCGAACGGCACGCACGACCTCGATTTCGACGATTGCGCTCGTGACCTGGTCAGCGTCGCGCGCGAGCAGGCCGCGCAGAGAGTCGCTCTCAGGCTCCTCGACGACAAGCTTTACGAGCGCCGACGAGTCGACGTAGATCAGATCCTGTCCTCGCGCGACTCGTCGAGCACGTCGCCAAGGGGACGGTCGAGCTTGACTCTCGCCGGCGGCAGGAGGTCAGCGAGATTGCCCGCACCGCGGCGAAGTGAGATCCCGCGCGCCTCGAGCCGAGCAAACCCGTCATCCGCGGCCATGATCGGCTGCAGGACAGCGACCGGTTGGCCGCGCTCCGTTACCTCCAACGTCTCCCCGCGACGGACCCGGCGCAGGTAGACACTCAGGTTCTGCCGTAGTTCGCGTACGCCCACTCGCTCCATGACGCACAAAATGTAGCACAACCTCCACTGGCGCGTCAGCCCTCGTCGGCAAACAACGGACCAAGCGGAATCAGCTGCTCGAGCTCTTCGAGCACGGCCGTCACGTCGAGGCCTGCCGCATCGGCGTTCTCGCGCGTGTGGCCACCGTTCCTGCTGCCGACGATCGCGGCCGCCACGCCGGGCTGATACAGGATCCAGGCAATCGCGACCTGGGCAACCGTGGCGTCGAGCCTGTCTGCGACCGCACGCAGCCCGTCGGCGACAGCGAAGCTGCGCTCCGCTGCCCCGGGACCCAACAGGCGCTTGTAGAAGGCCGATTCAACCCAGGGTCCCGTCCAGACCGCACGGACCTGTTCAGGCGTCTTGCCGCTGAGGATTCCGCTCGCGAGCGGCTCGAAGATCGTCGCCGGAATCCCTAGCTCGCCGCACTTGGCGATGGACGGCCGGTCGCCGAGGTAGTCGATCAGGCTGAGGCCGACCTGGACGACATCGACCGATCGCTGCAGATGGCAGCGCTCGACGTCCGCGAGCTCGTAGTTCGACATGCCGATCGCGCGGACGAGCCCATCGTCCACCAGCTCGGCCATCGCACCCCATGTCTCTTCGAGCGGCACGCCGGTCCCGTCCGGCCAGTGCAGGAAGTAGAGGTCGATGTGCTCCCGCTCGAGCCGGCGCAGACTCTCGCGGCAGGCTCGATGGACCTGTTCGCGGCGAAAGCCGGTGCCACCGCCGGTGATCGCCGCCCCCGGAGCCACCTTCGAGGCGACCAGAAAGTCTCCGTCGATCCGGGCGAGCGAAGCGCCGATCACCGACTCGTTGCGGCTCTCGAGGTAGTTCTCGGAGGTATCCAGCCAGTTGATGCCCGACGCGATCGCCGTCTCGATGACACGCGCCGCCCGAGCAACATCCGGCTCCTCGTCCGGTTCGGGCCCAAGCTCGTAGCCGCCGAGACCGACGCGGGTGATCGCAACTCCGCTCGAGCCGAGCTCTCGAAGCTCCATCGGAGGCATCCGAGGTGAACGTACAAGACGCGTAACTGGAGCGCGTCGTGATTGCGCCGGAACGCTGACGGACACTTTCGCTCGCTGCCGCTCCGGTCTATGACGGGGAGCGATTCGTCCCTCAACGATCGGAGCACACATGTCAAGAGTCCTGCTGTTCGCACTCCTCGCCGCGCTGCTGCTCTTCCCTACCGCCGCCCGTGCCGGGGCGTCGGGGGTCGTGGTGAGCCAGATCTACGGCGGCGGCGGAAATGCGGGCGCCACCTTCCGAAATGACTTCGTCGAGCTGTTCAACGCCGGATCCGTCACCGTCGACGTGTCGGGGTGGACGGTGCAGTACGGCACCGCCGCGGGAACGACCTGGCAGACGACCGCACTGTCGGGGACGATCGCGGCCGGCCGTTACTACTTGGTCCAGCTCGCTTCGAACTCGGACGTCGGCGCGGCCCTCCCGCCCGCGGACGCGACCGGCACGAGCAACCTCGGCGGCACGAGCGGGAAAATCGCGCTTGTTCGCGGTGGCGCTGCACTCACGTGCGGCGCCTCGGCGGGGAGTTGCTCGACCGACCCGCTCGTGGAGGATTTCGTCGGCTACGGCAGCGCGAGCGACTTCGAAGGCACGGGCTCGGCGGCGGGGCTCTCCAACACTTCGGCCGCATTCCGCGCCAACGAGGGTTGCACCGACACGGGCGACAACGCGACGGACTTCGCAGCGGCCACGCCCGCGCCCCGGAACACCGCCTCGCCGGCACACGTGTGCGCCGGCGGACCTTCCCCTGGGCCGAGCGGCTCCGTGAACGTCGACCTCGACGTGACTTCGGTCCTCTCCGTGTCGCTCGACCGTCCCTCGCTCAGCTTCGGCACATTCACGTTCGGCGATCGGCCGGTGCCGCTTCCCGAGCGGGTGACCGTGTCGAGCAACGACGCGAGCGGCTACTCGCTCGTCGTCGCTCGGTCCGCGTTCGCTCCGACCGACCTTCCGCTGGCGCTCTCGGCGACCGCACCGGCGGGCGGAACGCTCGGAGGCCCACTGAGCGGCGGCGCTCTCGTTCCGATTCCGATCACCCCGGCGACGGGGCTGACCGTCGGCACGACGGCCGCGCCGAGCGCAGCGGCCGGAGATGTCTGGGCGACCAGCATCGGCTTCTCCACTCCGTTGCCGCTCGTGGCGACCGGCCGCTACACGGCCACCGTGACGTTCAGCGCGCTCGCACGGTGAGAGCGATCCTCGCGTTCGCGGGACTGACCGCGCTGGCGTTGGCGCCCGCCCCTTCCGCGGAGGGGGCGGGCGCCGACCGGCCTCGCGTCGCGCTCTCGGTCTCGCCCGCACAGCTCGCACTCGCCGCGCCGGGCTCGCGAAGGATCAAACTGCGGAACGACGGTGCTGAGCCGGTCGTGGTCGACGTGTCACGGCGAACGGTCGGCGGGCAAACGGCGGCGAAAACGTGGCTCCAGATCGTGCCCGTACGCCTGTCGCTCCATTCCGGCGAGACCGCGATCTTGACACTCCGCGTGAGGCGACCCCGGCGCGCGGAGCCGGGCGACCATCAGGTCCTCCTCCTACTGACGACACGCCCGGCGCGCGGCGGTCGCGTCAATCTGCAGCTGCGTTTGGGAGTCCGCGTCAAGATGCGTGTGCCTGGGCGCGTCGTGCGCCGGCTCGCATTGGGCGGTCTCCGCGTCCACCGGCAGCGGGACGCGCGGTCGATCTTCGTCTCGGTCGCGAACCGGGGCAACGTGACTCTGCAACTCCGCGGCCACGTCGCTGCATCACTGCTCCGGCACGGCGAACAGCTGGCGCGCCTCAGCCCTCGTACCCGACGTGCCCTGCTCCCCGGCGGCCGCGCAGTCTTAGTGCTGCTCTACGGCGGCCACGTTCGCGGTCATGTCACTGCGGTCGTGCGGATCTGGCTCGGTTCCGGACTCCGCCCCGTCGAGCGCCGATACCGAGTCCGTCTGTGAACGAGTCATGCCTCACGGAGGTCGTCGAGCGCAAACGGACTGGACAACCTCACGCTGCGCTCGACCCCGTCGAGGTCGTCGTCCGGGTCGCAGATGCCGACAACGTGCAATCCAGGCTGGATCGAGCGAAGCTCGTTTATGAGCGCGTGCGTTCGCTCCTCGAGGAGGACGCCCGCGACCAGAACGTCGATCCGCACCCTGCGCGCGAGCTCGACCGCCTCGAGCGCGTGTTTCGTACTCAAGACACGGTGGTCGGCCTCACGCAGCGCCTGATCGACCAGTTCTTGCACGGCTGCGTTTTCCTCGAGCACGAGCACGGTCCCTGGGCCGCCGGCAGGCACGCCGCCACGTTGCCCGGCGAGGCACGCCGCCGCCAGACGTAGATGGGTCGGTCTCGCTTCGCCCTAGTGCAGCTGCACCCCGACGTTCGCCGCGAAAATGTCGGGCTTCTTCCCGTTCGCCCCCGTCGCGCTTCCCCAGCTCAACACGACGTGCCCGGGCGAGAGCGTCGAGATCCCGAACGTGTCGCCCGGCCACGCCGAGGTGTCGCCGAATTCCGGGGAGACCTGCAGCGGATCGGAGAGCCAGCCGCGGGCGACGGAGAAAGTGCGCAGATAGTCCGCGTAACCGCGCGGATCGGCGCTCGAGAAGAAGCTGACGTACGCGATCCCCGACCCACCCCCGGACACCTCCATCACATGTGGCACGTTCAGCTGATCCTGCGGAACCTGCACCGGATCCGACCAGTGCGCGCCGTGATCCGTCGAGTACGAAAGCCAACCGACGTCGTTGGTCGACCCCTGCGTATCCCAGACGGCGTACAGGTTGCCCGCCGTGTCCATCCCGAGGTCACCGTCGATCCACCACTCCGAGAGCGACATCGTCCCGTTGTTCGGACCGAGTTGCACCGGCTGCGACCAGTGTGCACCGCCGTCGGTGGACGCCGTGAAGTACTCGTAGCCGGGATCCATCGCGTAGGTGCTCGTGTCCGTGATGTGGTAACCCTGGTAGAGGACGTCGATGCGGCCGTTGGACTCGATCACCATCGGCGCACTGTCGCCGCCACTGGCTGGAAATCCTGGACTCACAGGCGTCATCGGGCCAAAGGTTGCGCCGTGGTCGGTCGACTTCTGGATCACGACGTTCAGGTCGCCGGTGGCGAAGCCGCAGCTCCCGGACGGATCGCAGAGGTACGTCACGGACGTCCGCTGCGGACCGTAATCCCAGGTGACGTACACGGCACCGTCGGGGCCGACTGCGATGAACGGCCGGTCGCCCCAGTTCTTCGGATCGGGCGGCACGAGTGAGGTCACCTGACTGAACGTCTGCCCGTGGTCGAACGAGGTCGCGACAACCGGATACCACTGGCTTTCCTTCGTGCGCATGTACACCGCGTACACCGTCCCGTCCGGCGCGACGGCGACAGCGGGGTCCCAGGTGTTGTAGTTCGATCCGATCGAACCGGCAACAGAGATGGGCGCGTCAAACGAACGGCCCCCGTCGGTCGAGCGTGCGAAGCCGATCCCTTTGCACCCCATCCACGTCTCGTAGACGTAGCCGAGCCTGGGATCGACCGCCTGCAGGACCTCCGCGTTTCCGCCCGTGCACGACGTCGCACTGACGTCGTTCACCGGCCCCACGGTGTAGCCCGTGCCGGCGCCGATTGCAGGCGTCGCGATCAGCAGGCAGGCGAAGCACGTGAGTACAAGAACCTTGCCGAGCCGGCGTTCGCTCAACGAGCCGCGCATCTCTCCCCTCCTTATTTCCGCTCCCGGACGCTCGATTCTCTGAGGGGACGTTCCACGAGTCAAGCGATGCGTTGGATACTTACGACGTCTGATCATGTCCGACCCGACCACACCGGCTCTCCGTGCAGGGGACGCCGACCGGGAACAAACGGTCGCGAGACTGCGCGAGCACGCCGTCGAGGGCCGTCTCTCACTCGAGGAATTCACGGACCGGATGTCGACGGCTTACCTTGCGGGCACCAAGAACCAGCTCGACGAGTTGCTCTCCGACCTGCCGTCCCGCGGCACCGCCCCGGTCTCCCGCCGGAAGCCGACACGTTTTGTGTTCTCGGTCTTGGGCTCGAGCGAGCGCGAGGGACGGATCCGCCTCAAGCGGCGTGTTACCTGCCTGACCTGCTTCGGCAACGTCGACCTCGACCTGCGGCAGGCGAGGCTCGAGCAGGACGTCATCACGATCGTCGCGCTCGGCATGTTCGGCGCAATCGACGTCTACGTTCCGGAGGGCGTCGAGATCGATCTACACGGGTTCGCGCTCGGCGGGCACAAACGCGCGCGCGGGAACGATCCACCACCTCGGCCTGGGACACCGCTCGTTCGGGTCTTTGCGATCTCGGTCTTCGCCGGCATCGATGTCTGGCGCGTGCCGCTTGCGTGGACGCAGCGAACCTGGCGCGAAGTGATCCGCGGCATTCGCTCCGGTTCGCACAAAGAGCTCGAGCCGTAGCCTGGGTCAGCCGAGCGTGTCGGAGCCGCGAACGAGCACGCGCACGATCTCGAGCGAATCGTCGAGCACGACGATGTCGGCAGCGGAACCGGGCGCCAGCGTCCCGAGTTCCGGCCGCGCCGCGATGCGCGCGGGCACCGACGTGGCCGCCGCCAGCGCCGCGTCGAGCGGCGCCCCGAGCGTGACGAGGTTCCGCACCGCCTCGATCATCGGCACCGTGCTGCCCGCGAGGACGCGGTCGGCGCTGCGCGCCACGCCGTCCTCGACCTCGAAGTCAACCCCGGCGAGCGTGTAGCGCCCGTCTCCGGCGCCCGCCGCCGCGATCGCGTCGGTCACCAGAGCAACGCGACCGCCGGCCGCCTGCCAGACGAGCCGCGCCGTGTCGTCGGCGAGGTGCACGCCGTCGAGGATCACCTGCACGACGACGTCGCTGCTCACGAGCGCCGCGCCGGCGAGCCCGGGCTCGCGTGCCGCGAACGGACGCATCGCGTTGAAGATGTGTGTGACGGTCTTAGCGCCGCGCGCGAACGCCTCGCGCGCCTCCGCGGCGGTCGCGTTCGAATGGCCGCACGAAACGGTCACGCCGCGCTCGCGCAGCAGGTCGACGAGCTCGAACGCGCCGGGCAGCTCGGGCGCCAGGGTGACGTGGCTCACCGGCCCGGCAGCCAGCAGCCGCTGCAGCAATGCTAGGTCAGGATCGCGCCGCGACTCCGCTGGATGCGTCCCCAACCGCTCAGGTGCGATGAACGGCCCCTCGAGGTGCGCACCGAGGATCCGCGGCGTCGCGCCGTTCGGCGGCACCTCGCCCAACGCAGCCACGAGCTCGTCCTCGGGGGAGGTGATGAACGTCGGCTGGTACGCGGTGACGCCGCATTCCAGCAGCGCCTCGCCGGCGCGCCGGTAACCGCCGGCGTCGGCCGAAAAGAAGTCCACGCCCGCGAACCCGTTCACCTGTAGGTCGACGAAGCCAGGCGACGCGATGCCCTTCCCGTTCGCGGAGTTCAGGCCGACCGAGGCGACCTGTCCGTCCGCGACCTCGACATCGCCGGGAACGAGTGTCCCGTCGACAAGCGCTGCCCCGACTCCGAGGCGCATCGCTTACGCCACGACTCCGGCGGCGACGGGAACGTCCACCGTCGGCACGGCGAGACCGGTCTCGAGATCGAAGAAGTGCAGCAGCCTCGGGTCGATCGCCACCTCGACCGCTTCGCCCGGCGTGAGGAGGAGGTGCCGGTCGAAGCGGCCGAGGAGCGTCACCGACCGCTCGAGGTCCTCGACGCCGAGGGAGGGTCCGGGGTCTGCGGCCACGGCGTCGACGAGATCTGCCCGCTCGAGCGGTGTCGCGGCGATCTCGATGTGCACGAGCTGTTCTGCGCCCAGAGCTTCGACGAGGAGGACACGTCCGCGCACCCGCGCGCCGTCCCAGCCGGACGCCTCACGAACCTCTTCGGGACGGATGCCGACCGCGACGCGACGTCCGGCATACGCGCGCAAGGCCGGCCGCTCGGAAAGCACGTCCGCCGGCAACTCCAGCTGCGCGTCGCCGAAAACCAGGCGCGATCCGTCCTGCTCCACCGTCGCCTCGAAGAGATTCATCGGGGGCGAGCCGACGAAGCTGGCGACGAACAGGTTCCCGGGCGCGTCGTACAGCCGTTGCGGCGTGTCGACCTGCTGCAGCACGCCGTCGCGCATGACCGCGACGCGGTCGCCCATCGTCATCGCCTCGACCTGGTCGTGCGTGACGTACAGGGTCGTCACCTTCAGGGCCTGCTGGATGCGCGCGATCTCCGCACGCATCTGCACGCGCAGCTTCGCGTCGAGGTTCGACAAGGGCTCGTCCATCAGGAACGCCTTCGGCTCGCGCACGATCGCGCGTCCCATCGCGACGCGCTGGCGCTGGCCGCCGGAGAGCTGCGCCGGGCGCCGCTGAAGCATGTCCGCGAGGCCGAGCTTGCGCGCGATCTCCTCGACGCGCCGGCGCTGCTCTGCCTTCGACACCTTCCGCATGCGCAGGCCGAACGCCAGGTTGTCGTAGACGCTCTTGTGCGGGTAGAGCGCGTAATTCTGGAAGACCATCGCGATGTCGCGCTCGCGCGGTGCAAGGTCGTTGACGACGCGGTCGCCGATCCGGATCTCGCCGGACGTGATCTCCTCGAGGCCGGCGACCATCCGCAGGGCGGTCGTCTTGCCGCAGCCCGACGGTCCGACGAGCACGACGAACTCACCCTCGCCGACGCGCAGGTTCAGGTCGCGGACGGCGGGCGTGTCGGCGCCGTACACCTTGCTCACGTGGTTGAACTCGAGCTCGGCCATTAGCCCTTCACCGCTCCTGCGGTCAGACCGAATGCGATCCGCCGCTGCACGAGCAGGAAGAAGACGACCACCGGCAGCGCGCACAGCGTCGCGCCCGCCATCAGCGGGCCCCAGTCGGTTCCGCGCAGCGTCGTGAACGACGCCAGCCACACCATCAGCGTCTGCCTCTCGGGTGTGTGCAGGAACACGTACGCGATGATGAACTCGTTCCACGCCTGGATGAACGCGAAGATCGACGTCGCCACGAGGCCCGGCCCCACGAGCGGCAGCAGGATGCGGACGAACGCGCCGAAGCGCGTGCAGCCGTCGACCATCGCCGACTCCTCCAGCTCCTTCGGGACGCCGAGCAGGAAGCCGCGGAGCGTCCAGACCGCGAACGGCAGCACAAAGGTCAGGTAGAGGACGATCACACCGGACAGCCTGTCGACCTCTTTGAGCCGCGCCATCGTGATGTAGAGCGGGATGATCAACGCCGCGAGCGGGACCATCTGCACCCCGAGGATCACGACGATGAACGGCTTGCGTCCGTAGAAGCGGAACTTCGCCAGCGCGAGGGCGGCGAGGAAGGCGAGCACGAGCGACAAGACCACCACGACGCTGGTGACGATCACGCTGTTCTTGACCGCATGCCAGAAGAACGGCTGATGCACGGCGTCGGTGAAGTTCCCGAGCGTCGGCTGGGTCGGGAACCACTGCGGCGTGTAGCTGAGGATCTTGTGGCCCGGCTTGAACGCCGTCGACACCATCCAGTAGACGGGGAACACCATCACGATCAGAACTGCGAGCGCGAGCACGTTCCAACCGGCCTTGCGCAGGCGTTTGCGGCTCCGCGGCCATGTGACAACCGGTGCCACCGGCGTCGGAGCGATCTGCGTGACCGAGCTCAATGCACCTCTCCCGTCCTCAGCATCTGGCGGAGGTAGACGAGCGTGGCGACGAACATGAATGCCACCATCACGACCGCGATCGCGGCGCCCAGCCCGTACTCACTGATCTGGAACGACTGGTGGAACGCGTAGATCGCCATCGTGTAGTAGTCGCTCGAGGGCCGCGCGTCGAGCATCACCCAGATCTGCTGGAAAACCTGGAAGTCCCAGATGATCGACAGACTCGTGAGGATGACGAAGATCGGCTTCAGCAACGGCAGCGTCACCTCGCGGAAGACGGCCCAGGGACGCGCCCCGTCGATCGCCGCCGCCTCCAACAGCTCCTGCGGCACCTGCGCGAGCGCGGCGTAGACCGTGATCGTCACGAACGGGATCGCACCCCACACGATCAGCGCTGCGAAGACACCCAAACCGGTCCAAGGGTTTGCGAACCAGTCGTGCCGGACGAAGTTTCCGACGTGCAGCTTCGTCAGCGTCCAGTTCGCGACGCCGAACTCGTAATCCACCATCCAGCGCCAGACGTCCACGGCGACGATCACCGGCACCGCCCAGACGAGCACAAGCCCGGTGGTGAGCGCGACGCGCATGAAGCGTCCGATCTGCAACAGGAGGAGTGCGATCGCAGTTCCCAACACCATCGTCAGCGAGACGCACACAGCCGTGAACGCGATCGTGCGCAGGACCACGTGCCAGAACTCGCTGTCGTGGAAGATCGACGCGTAGTTGGCCGTGCCGATCCACGTGCCCTTGTGGCTGATCAGCGAGGAGATGCCGTACTTCTGAAACGACATCTTGACCAGCAGGTAGAGCGGGTAGGCCAGGATGACGCCGATGACCGCAGCCGCCGGCGCCAGCAGTGCATATGGGGCCGCCGCGTGCCCGAGCCGGCGCCGGCTGAAGCGCCGTCGCCGAGAGGCGATCAGAAACTCGCTCTCGGCGACGGACGCCACAGCTGCTCCTTCGGGCGCGAGGCGACTCACGCGCCGGTGTTCAGGATCCTCGTGATCTGACTACTGGCGCTCGATGCCGCTGCTTTCACGGACGCACGGCCGGTTGCGATCTTGACGAGCATGTTCTGCAGCACGTTCGCATTCTCCACGTTGACCCAGTTGGGGCTCGTGGGGACGAACCAGCTGAACTTCGCCGCCCGTGCGAACGGCGCCAGCTTCGGGTTCGACGCGTTGAACGACAGGAGCTTGGTCGTGTTGGCGATGTTGCCCGCCTTCGCGATCTCGCTCTCCGCCGCCGTGCTCGTGAACGCCTTGATCCAGTCCACCGCGAGGCCCTGGTTCTTGGTCGTCACGGGGACGCCCAGGTCCGAGCCGCCGATGAACGTCGGCATGTACTTGCCCTTGACGTGGCTCGGCATCGGATACGCGCCGATGACCGGTGCGAGGGCGGGGTTCCCGACCTTGTCGTCCAGTGCGTACGGCCATTCCCAGCCGTTGCCGATGAACGAGCCGACCTTGCCCTTGGCAAAGACGAGCGACTGCTGCGGATTGGCCTCGTCGCCCGTCCTGCTGGCCCGGGTCAGTTGCTTGAAGACCGTCTTGACCTGGTTCAGCGCGGTGATCGCCTGCGGGGAGTTGAGCGTGCCCTTCCACTTCCCCCCCGTGCGCACCGCGATCTGTCCGCCGTAGTCGTAGACGAACGACATGGCCGCGTACCAGTACTTCCCGGGGAAATAGACGGCCGAGTAGCCGCCGTCCTTGCCGTACTTCTTCATCAGCTTGCGGCCGTCGGCCAGGAACTGCGACAGGCTCTTCGGCGTGCTCTTGATCCCGGCCTTCGCGTACTGGTCCTTGCGATAGATGACCGCACGCGCGCCCGCGTAATACGGAACGCCGTAGAGCTTGCCGTTGTACTGGCATGAGTTCTTCAGCCCCTGCAACCAGGTCTTGTTGTTGGGGAACGCCGACTGCGAGAGCGTCTTGAACGCACCAGCAGCCATGTACTTCGTCATCTCCGTGTTGCCCAGCTCGATCACGTCGGGCGCGTCGCCGCCGGCGAGCCCGGCGTCGAACTTCGTGAGATGCGTGCCCCAACTCTGGTACTGAACGTCGACCTCGACGTCCGGATGCTGCGCCTTGAAATTCCTGTTGGCGAGGGCAACAGCCTCGGGCCAACCGTTTTGCGCGTCGTTCTGGAGCCAGACCACGATCTTCGTGGCATGACTCCGCGACGTGCCGCCGCTTGCGGTCGAAGCCGCAACGGCGAGCATGGCGACGAGCAGCGCCGCCACCAGGTAACGAACCTTCATGTCGCCTCCCGGAGCTCTCGGGAGCCTCCCCGGCTCCCGAATTGGTTAAGACCACCAACCACGAGCGAGAGATTGGCATAGACCACTAAGGGTGTCAAGAGGGTGAAAACGGCGCTGATAGCGGAGGAGTGGTCTTGACCATGCGCCCGAGGCTGTGCTTCCATAGGGAGAGATGCGCAAACAGGTCTTGACCAGGCAGCGGGTGCTGGAGCTGATCGACCAGCTGCAGGTCGGCCAGGCGATCCCCTCGGAGCGGCGGCTGAGCAGCGACCTCGGAATCTCGCGCCTGACGGTGCGGGCCGCGCTCGACGATCTCGTCCGGGACGGCTACCTCGAACGGCGCCAGGGCGCAGGCACGTTCGTCAGCGAGCCGAAGATCGCTCAGCAGCTCACCCTGACGTCCTTCAGCGAGGACATGCGCCGCCGCGGCATGGTCGCCGGCAGCCGGACGATCGAGCTCCGCGAGACGCACGCCGGCGCGGCCGTCGGCCGCGCACTGAACGTGTCACCCGACGCGCGCGTCGTGCTCATCCGGCGCCTCCGCCTCGCCGACGGAGAGCCGATGGCGCTCGAGACGCTGCACGTGCCGGCCACACTCCTCCCCGGGCTGACACGGGAGCGGCTCGAGGACGCATCGTTCTACGAGCTGCTCGAACGCGACTACGGTGTCGTGATCGCGAGCGGCATGCAGTCGATCGAGCCGACGGTGACGAACGAGGAGGAGTCGGAGCTCCTCAGCGTCCCTCTGCACTCGCCCGCGTTCCTGTTCGAACGGACGAGCCGCACGGCGGATGGAGAGACGGTCGAGTTCGTGCGCTCGCTCTACCGCGGCGATCGCTACCGGCTCGTGGCGGAGCTGTCGCAACGGCGCGACCGGCCGACGTCGCTGCAGCCGGCACTCGTCGGGTCAGAATGACGCGCGCGGGCGTCTCGTACTTCGGCGTCCGCATCCTCCGTCACGTCCGTCGCGATCTGCAGGACATCGCGGCCCGCGGCTACAACGGCGTCCTGCACACGTTCTCCGAGAACGACCTGGCGTACTACCGCGGGACAATGGCCGACATCGTCGCGGCGTCGCACGAGCTCGGACTCGAGGTGCAGATGTGTCCGTGGGGCCTCGGCCGCACGTTCGGCGGCGAAGCCGAGAGTCGCTGGGTGACGTTCCACCCGGAGGCGTGCCAGGTGCTCGACGACGGCCGGCCCGTGGCGACCGGCTGCCTGAACCAGCCGGCGTATCGGGCGTTCTGCAAGGATTGGGCCGACGCCGCGCTCGAGGCAGGGACGGACTACGTCTTCTGGGACGAGCCGCACTGGACGGTGCCTGCGCACGTCGGCATCGACGACCCCGCGCGCTGGGCGTGCTGTTGCGACGTATGTCGCGAGCTCGCGGGCGGTGTCCCGACGCCTGCGTTCCGCGAGTCGTCCCTGGTCGATTTCCTGCGTGAGATGACGGACCACGTCGCCGCCCGGGGCGGCAAGAACACGATCTGCCTGCTGCCGCTGACGGAAGGTACGCACGGGATCGCCGACTGGGACGCCGTCGCCTCCCTCCCGCATCTCGACGTCTTCGCCACCGACCCGTACTGGAAGAACTTCGGCGAGGCGGCAGGCTCCTTCGTCGGCCGCCTGTCGACCCTGCTCGCCGACACAGCGGGACGGCAGGGCGTGGTGCCGCAGCTGTGGTTGCCGAGCTTCGGACTGACACGAGACGACGTCCCCGATCTCGAGGCGGCCGTCGAAGCCGCGCGCGCAGCGGGCATCGAGGATCTCTGGACCTGGGGCTACGAGGCGTGCGCGCACATGACGCACCTCGCGACGCCCGACGCGGCCCTCGTCTGGGAGGTCGTGACGAAAGCGCTGACCGGTGGGGTCGATCTCCGCGACCTCGACCTGCGCCCGACGACGGCGCTCGTCCGGCTGATCAACGCCGAGGACAGCACCGTCTCCGACGCGGTTGCCGGCGCCACCGCGGAGATCGCCACGGCGATCGACGCGATCGTCGCGCGGCTCGAGGCCGGAGGCCGGCTCGTGTACGCCGGCGCAGGCACCTCCGGGCGCATCGCCGCCGCTGATGCCGCCGAGTGCGGGCCCACGTTCTCGACCGACCTGATCTCGGCCGTGACGACCGAGCTCGAGGCGGAGGAGGACGATCCGGAGCTCGCGCGGCTCGACGCGGGCGCGGACGACGTCGTGCTCGGCGTCAGCGCGAGCGGCCGCACGCCGTACACCCTCGGAGCGATCGAGCGCGCGAAGGAGGCGGGCGCGCTCACGATCGGGCTCGCCTGCGTGCGCGACTCGCCCCTCGCCCTGACGGTCGACCTCGCGATCGAGGTCGACGTCGGCCCGGAGGTGATCGCGGGCTCGACGCGCATGAAGGCTGGTACGGCGCAGAAGCTCGTGCTGAACACGATCTCCACGGTCGCGATGGTCAAGCTGGGCAAGACGTTCGGGAACCTGATGGTCGACGTGCAGGCGTCGAACGAGAAGCTTCGCGCCCGCGCGCGACGCGCAGTGGCGATCGCAACCGCCGCGCCGGAGGACGAGGTCGCGGCGGCGATCGCGGCCGCCGGCGGCGACGCGAAGGTCGCGATCGTGTCGCTGCTGGCGGGCGTCGATGCACAGACGGCACGCTCGCGGCTGAGCGCCGCGCGCGGCGTGATCCGGGAGGCGGTCGGGAATGTCGTGGGTTGAGACCGAGCTGCGCGAACAGCCCGTCGCGCTCGAGCGGTTCCTCGCCGCGGAGACGGCGCACGCGAGCGAGATAGCGCGTGGGCTCGTTCGCGACGACGTCCACTATCTGCTGGTCGTCTCGCGCGGGAGCTCGAGCAACGTCGCGCGCTACCTGCAGTACCTGTTCGGCACGGTCAACCGGCTGACGGTCGCGTTCGCGACGCCCTCGCTGTACACCGTGTACGACGCTCCGCCCGAGCTCGGGCCGGCTGCCGTGATCGGCATCTCGCAGTCTGGCGCGTCTCCCGACGTCGTCGCCGTCGTGGACGAGGCCCGGCGCCAGCGGCGACCGACCCTCGCGATCACGAACGACTCACGCTCGCCGCTCGCGCAGGCGGCCGACTGGGTGTTGTCCCTGCACGCCGGGGAGGAGCGCGCAGTCGCGGCGACCAAGACGTACCTGAACTCAATCGCGGCGGTCGCGCTGCTCTCCAGCGTCGCCGTCGGGGATCCGGAGCGCGTGAGCGCGCTCCGGGCCGTGCCGGCGGCGGTCGCAGCGCAGATCGACCAGACGCTCGCAACAGCCGATCGGCTCGATCGGTACCGCGACGTCGAGAGCGGCAGCGTCGTCGCGCGCGGCGTCAACTACGGAACGGCGTTCGAGATCGCGCTGAAGATCCGCGAGCTCTCGGGCGCGCCGTTCGAGGCCTTCTCCTCCGCCGATCTCCTGCACGGGCCGATCGCGGCGCTCAAGCCCGGCCGGCCGGCGATCGTGATCGCTCCCGGCGGGCGAACGCTCACGAGCATGCGTGCCGCGGTGGACAAGGTGCGCGAGCGCGGCTCGGAGGTGATCGCGATCAGCGACGACGCCGACTTCCTCGCGAGTGCCGAGACGGCGCTGCCGCTCGTCCCGAACGTGCCCGAGTGGCTCAGCCCGCTGCTAACGGTCGTCCCGGGTCAGGTCGCCGCGGTGCGGCTCGCGACGCTACGCGGCGCCGACATCGACAGCCCCAAAGGGCTGACGAAGATCACGCGGACGCGCTGAACAAGAAAGGAGCCCGCTCTCGCGGGCTCCTCTTGTGGACGATCTTTTCGGTCGCGCTACGACGACTTCATCGGGTCGAGATACACATCGTCGATCGCCACCGCTCCACCGCTCGACGTGAAGCGGAAAGAGACGGACGACGTCAGCAGCGGCAACGTACCGCCGAGCATGCCGATCTCGGGTGACGGCTTCCAGGACGAGCCGACCGAATACGTCCCTCCGTCCAGAATCCCGAGCACGCTCGAGAGCAGACCGCGATAGATGATCTGCACTTTCACCTTGGCTCCCGAATCACCGCGAGAAACGAAGCGCATCTTCCCGGAGAAGAGCGAGATGCACATCGGCGGGCTCGTCGCGGAGGCGCCGGCAGGCAGGGAGAGCGAGTACTTGTCACCGCTCGCATGAATGTAGAACGACTCGTTGCCCGACGCGACCCTGCCGCCACTCAGGCTCCAACCCGTCGCCCCTGATTCGAAGCCGCCGTTCGGCGCGAACACGTAGTTCGCGTAATCCGACCAGGGCACGAATGGCTTGGACGTCGAATCCGGGCAGGAGAGGCCGAGACCGGCAGATGCAGGTGCCGCCGCTACCGCCAGCGCGATCGCGCCGGCCGCCAGAGCCAGAACGAGTACTGCTCTCGCTCGGCGGACGAAAGAAATCGATGCCACAGAAGTCACTCCCTTGTTGCTGGCCGCAGTCCCCAAGTTGTCCCGAATCCCTTACTGGTCACTTTCGCCAGAACGGGTGATGCAGCCTCCCCCGTCAGGGTGATTTAGACACCGATCAAGGAATCGCTCCCGGGCGCCGATATCGCCGAACATGGCGACCTCCGTCGCAACTGGCCCCTCCCTGCCCGAACCCGCGCTAGCGCCGACCGAAGCAGTCCTCGACGGCGATCTGCTGATCGGGCAGTCGCGGGAGATTGCGGGCAGGCACCTCGTCGGCCGAGACAGGCTCGCGACTCTTGTGCTCGCGGGCGGCTTCGCGGCCGCGGCGACCGCCCTCGCGGTCTTCGTCCGCTCGGAGCGGCCGCTCGTAGCCTGGACGATCGCCCTGTTCGTTGCGTCCTACGCCGTGGCAGCCCGAATCGAGTTCGAGATCGGAACCGGCTCGACCGTGCCGACGCAGCTCGTGCTCGTTCCGATGCTCGCGCTGCTACCGGTTCAGTTCGTCCCCCTGTTCGTGCTCGCGGGGCTGCTGCTGGGCGGCCTACCGGAGTACGCGCGTGGCCGGGTCCCGGTCGATCGCAGTCTTCTGCGCTTCGTCAACTCATGGCACGCGCTGGGGGCCGCCCTTGTCCTGGTCGCGGCCGGCCAGCCGGAGCCGACACCCCATAATCTGCCGATCTACGGCCTCGCGCTGCTCGCGCAGTTCGGCTGCGATTTTGCGAGCACGGCGCTGCGCGACCGGCTGGGACGCGGTGTCTCGCCGCTCAGCCTGCTGCGATTCATGGCCTGGATCTGGGCCGTCGACTCGGCCTTGACTCCCATGGCCGTGCTGGCGGCACTGGGTTCCCGTGCTCATCCGTGGCTGATCGTCGCCTCCCTTCCGCTGATGGGGCTGCTCGCATATTTCGCGCGCGAACGGCAGGTCCGCATCGACCACGCTCTGGAGCTCAGCACTGCCTATCGGGGCACTGCCCTCCTGCTCGGGGACGTCGTCGAAGCGGATGACGCCTACACGGGACTGCACAGCCGGGACGTCGTCTCGCTCGTGCTCGGCGTCTGCGACCGCCTCGGCGTCAACGGCGTGGAACGACGCGACGCCGAGTTCGCCGCCCTGCTCCATGACGTCGGCAAGATCAAGATCCCAGCGGAGATCATCAACAAGCCGGGCAAGTTGACCGACGAGGAGTTCGACGTGATCAAGACGCACACCGTCGAAGGGGAGAAGCTGCTCGCCCAGGTCGGCGGGCTGCTCGGAAACGTCGGTCGCATCGTTCGCTCCTGCCACGAAGATTGGGACGGGACCGGTTATCCGGACGAGCTCGCAGGGACGGCGATCCCCCGGGTGGCGCGGATCGTCCGCTGCTGTGACGCGTTCAGCGCAATGACCACCGATCGCTCCTACCGGAAGGCTCTGCCGGTCGCAGAAGCGGTCGCCGAGCTCCACCGCTGCTCCGGCACGGACTTCGATCCGGAGATCGTCGACGTGCTCGCCGACATCGTCTCGGCTGGGGTCAGACCCCGGGTCAGACCCCAGCAGTTCGACAGCAGGTCTAACGGTCGAGCAGGTGCCGCTCGAGCCAGTCGGCGGCGAGGTGGTACGCCTTCAGCTCGTTCGTCCGCTTCGTGAAGCCGTGGCCTTCGTCGTCGAAGACGACGTACTCGACCTCGCGTCCAAGCCCGCGGAGCTTCTCCACCATCTGGTCGGACTCGCCCTTGACGACGCGCGGATCGGTCGCACCCTGGATCACGAGGAGCGGAGTCTCGACGTTGTCCACGTACGTGATCGGTGACCGTTCGATCAGAAAATCCGCCTCGGTCTCCGGATCGCCGACGAAGCGCGCGATGAAGCGCTTCCACGTCGGCGGGACGGCCTTCGCGAACGTGACGAGATTGGACGGGCCGAAGATGTCCACGGCCGCCGCCCAGTAGGCCGGCAACCGCGTCACGCACGTCAGGACGGCGAAGCCCCCGTACGAGCCGCCGTAGACGGCGATCCGGTCCGCGTCCACCCAGTCCTGCTGCCGCAACCATTTCGCGGCGTGCTCCCAGTCCTGCATGTCGCCGCCGCCCCAGTCCCGCTGCACGAGGCGCTGGTACGACTTGCCGTAGCCCGTCGATCCGCGGATGTTGGTGGCGAGCACGCCGATCCCGCGCGAGAGCAGGTACTGGTACAGCGGTTGGTACAACGGACGTTCCTGAGCTTCCGGCCCACCGTGGATCGACAGCACGACGGGTGCCTTGCCGCCCACGTCCGGCCGGTACAGCCAGGCGGGAATCTTCCGGCCGTCGAAGCTCGGGAAGCTGACCAGCTCGACGTCGACGAGATCGTCCTCGTGTAGTCCGCCGAGCCGGCTGTCGGTCACGGGCCACGTCCGCCCGCTGCGCGTCTCGACGATGCACGCCTCCGGCGGACGCCGAGGGCTGGAGACGATCAGCGCCGCATGGGTGCCGTCCGGTGAAAGCGCGAGCGGCGGCTCCGCCCCCGTCAGATGGGGACGTGCGCCGGCCGGCAGGTCCGGTGCCGGCAGGTCGGCGCCGGTCTCGAGGTCGCGCAGCCGCAGCCGGTCGTAGCCCTGGTCGTTGACGAGCCACCCGAGCACGCGGCCGTCGTCGGAGAGCGAGACGTCGTCGACGTCCTGTGTCGGCTCCTCGACCCACGCGTACGAGTCGGTCGAGAGGGCGTAGAACGCCAGCCCGCGGAACTCGCTGCCGGCGTCCGTGGCCATGTAGAACCCGGAGCCGTCAGCCGCCCACGGGCCGGGGACGAACAGCGCATCGTCCTCGTGTGGCGTGAGCTCGCGTGCGTCGCCGCCGTCCAGGTCGACGAGGTGGATCGAGACGTCGCTGTTGTTGCGGAAGTCGAACGTGAGCAGCTTCGAGCCGTCCGGGGAGAAACGACCGGGAAACGAGAACATCCCCTCGCCGAAGACGGGTTGCGTCTGGCCCGTCTCCACGTCGCGCACCCAGCACTCCATGTCGGTCGGCTTGCGCGCGTTCGCCGCGTATGTGAACTTCGTGCCGTCGCGCGACCAGGCCGTGCTGCCGACGAAGTGCTGGACCTGCGGCTCGTTTGTCAGCTGCTGGGGCCAACCCTTGCCGCCTTCGATCACGTACAGCTGGTGGAACTCGTCGCCGTCGTGATCCGCGCACAGGACGACCGAGCCGTCGAGCGGCGAGACGCCCGCGCCGCGCACGGTCTCGTCGGTGAAGGCGGTCAGCTGGTCCGGCCAACCACCTTCGACGGGAACCCGCCAGAGGTTGAACTGCCCCGAGATGTTCGACGCGAAGAGGAGGTGCGCGCCGTCCTGGGAGAACGTCAGCGCCGAGGAAAACCGTCGGACCGCGAAGAACTGCTCGAACAGCGGCAGCTGCTTCGTCTTCGTGACCGCCACGGCGCGGACACTACAGTTCACAACCGTGGAGAGGACGCTGCCGTGGGCCTGGTACGCCGACCCAGACGTGCTGCGCCGCGAAGGCGCGCGCGTCTTCGCGCGCAGCTGGCAGTACGTCGGCCACTCCGGCCAGGTCGCGGAGGACGGCTCGTTCTTCGCGTCCGTCGCCGGACAGATCCCGGTAGTGGTTACACGCGCGCGAGACGGCGACCTGCGCGCCTTCGTCAACGTCTGCCGTCACCGCGGTCACGTCGTCGCGAGCGGCTCGGGGCAGCGCGAGACGTTGCAGTGTCCCTACCACGCCTGGACGTACGGGCTGGACGGGACGCTTCGCGCCGCGCCACGCTCCGACCGCGAGCCCGGCTTCGAGCTCGGCGAGCTCTCGCTGCAGGCGATTCCGGTTGACAGCTGGGGCCCGTTCGTGTTCGTCAATCCCGACGCCGGCGCCGCTCCGCTCGTGGAGGCGCTCGGAGACGTGCCGGCGCGACTCGCCGAGATCATCGACGTCGACGCGCTCGAGTTCAGGTTTCGCACCGAGTTCGAGCTCGAGGCGAACTGGAAGATCGCGTGCGAGAACTTCCTCGAGTGCTACCACTGCGCCGTCGCACATCCGGGCTTCACCGCGGCCGTGGACGTCTCGCCCGACGCGTACCGGCTCGAGGCGCACGGCCTCGTCTCGAGCCAGGTCGGACCGCTGCGCCGGAACGGGAACGACGACTCGTTCCTCGCCGGCGGCGACGTGCCGCGGAGCCAGTTCCACTTCCTGTGGCCGAACTTCGGCATCAACGTTTTCCCGGGCCGGCCGAACCTCTCGTGCGGCCCGATCCTCCCGCTTGGCCCAGAGAAGACCGCGCGATTCCTCGACTACTTCTTCGCGCCGGATGCCGACCAGGCGTGGATCGACGAGCTGATGGCCTTCGACAACCAGATCGGCCGCGAGGACACGGCCCTGGTCGAGGGAGTGCAGCGCGGCGTGCGTTCGGGCGTCCTGCCCGAGGGGCGCCTCCTGTCCGAGAGCGAGCAGCTCGTCGCCCATTTCCAGCGGCTTTGCGCCGAGGCGCTCGCGGAGTAGCATCTCGCCGGCATGGCCAGCGTCACCTTCGACCACGTCACCAAGGCGTACGCGGACGATGTAATCGCGGTCAACGACCTCGATCTCCTGATCAAGGACGGCGAGTTTCTCGTGCTCGTGGGGCCGTCCGGCTGCGGCAAGACGACGGCGCTGCGCTGCCTCGCCGGGCTCGAGGAGATCACGGCCGGCCAGATCAAGATCGACGAGCGCGTTGTCAACCGCATTCCGTCGAAGGACCGCAACATCGCGATGGTGTTCCAGTCGTACGCGCTCTATCCGCACATGACGGTGTTCAACAACCTCGCATTCGGCCTCAAGCTGCTGAAGACGCCGAAGCAGGAGATCAAGCGACGGGTCGATGAGGCCGCGAAGATCCTGAACCTAGAGCGGTTCCTCGACCGCAAGCCGAAGGCGCTCTCGGGCGGGCAGCGGCAGCGCGTCGCGCTCGGCCGCGCGATCGTGCGAGAGCCGGCGGCGTTCTTGATGGACGAGCCGCTGTCGAACCTCGACGCGAAGCTGCGCGTGCAGACGCGCGCGGAGATCCTGCGCATCCAGCAGCGGCTCGGGACGACCACCGTCTATGTCACCCACGACCAGGTCGAGGCCATGACGATGGGGGACCGCATCGCGGTGATGAGCGAGGGCGTGCTGCAGCAGGTCGGACCGCCGCCGGAGCTTTACATGCATCCCGTGAACAAGTTCGTCGCGGCCTTCATCGGCTCGCCCGCGATGAACTTCGCAATGGTGCATGCGGACGACGGCAAGCTGAAGATGGGCAACCACCTGCTCCACTTGACCGGCCCGCGGGCGAAGGTGGCCTCAGATCGAAAAGGACGTCAGCTCGAGATCGGGTTCCGTCCCGAGGACCTGGAGATCGCGAACGGAACGGCCGACGGGGCCGTGCGCTTCCCGGCAAAGATCGACGTCGTCGAATACCTCGGCAACCAGGAGCTGCTACACGCGGACGCCGAGGGAAACGAAGTACTGGCGCTCGTTTCGAGCGACAGGAAGGTGAAGATCGGCGACGACGTCGAGTTCACGATCCCGACGGACAAGCTTCACCTCTTCGATCCGGAGACCGAGGAGAGCCTCGTCCCTACGGGTTGAAAGGGGTAGGATCGCCGTTGGACGAGGGTCGAGTCGAAGCGGGGAGTCGACCGAAGATGGCGGCCCGAAAGCCAGCCGCCTGAACGAGGAGGAATCGAGTTGAAGCGACGTTCTTGGCTCGTTCTGCTGGCCTTCGCACTCGGCGCGATCGCGGCCACCTTTGCCGCGACTGCCAGTTCGAAGCCGGCGGTACGTTCAGCCGGATCAATAGAAGTGCTCTCGCTGTGGGGCGGCAGCGAGAAGGACGCATTCACAAAAGTGACGGACGCCTTCACCAAGAAGACCGGCATCACCGTGAAGTACACGTCGGCGCGTGACTTCATCCCGGCGATCCGCACGCGTCTCGCCGCAGGGGATCCCCCTGACATCGCAATCGTGCCGCGCCCGGGCAACCTCGCGACGCTGGCGCAGCAAGGCGTGTTGAAACCGCTGAACAGCCTGGGCTTCACGAACGCCTACTTGAAGCAGAACTACAGCGGCGCCTGGACCAGCCTCGGCACGGTCGGCGGCAAGATCTACGGCCTGCCGGCGAAGGCGAACTCGAAGAGCGTCATCTGGTACAAGCCGCAGTCCTTCAAGCAGAACCACTTCGCGATTCCAAAAACATGGAACCAGCTGATCGCGATCGAGAAGAAGTACAAGGCGAAAGGGCTGACGCCGTGGGCACTCGGGTGCGGTCCCGGCCCGAGCTCTTGGACGCTCACCGACTGGTTCGAGAACATCTACGTCCGCACAGCAGGCCCGGCGAAGTATCAGAAGCTGTTCACCGGCAAGCTGCCGTTCACGGATCCCTCCGTCATCAAGGCGCTGAACATGATGACCGGCGTCCTGAACAACAAGTACGTCGCCGGAGGCATCCAGGGAGCGCTCGGTCTGAGCTTCCAGGATGGCATGGCGAAGGTCTTTGGCAAGAGTGGCAACACCGCCCAGATGTACATGGAGGGCGGCTTCATGGGCGGTATCGCGATCGGCCAGATCAACCCATCGCTGAAGCCCGGGAAGACGATCAACTTCTTCCCCTGGCCATCCATCGAGACGAAGTGGGGCAGCCCGCTCGTCGGCGGCGGTGACCTGGCCGTGGCGTTCAAGGACAGCGCGGACATCCGGCAGTTCCTGCGCTACATCTCGTCGGCGGCAGCCGGGAAGATCTGGGTGTCGACCGGCGCAATCATCTCGCCGAACAAGCAGGTGCCGGCGAGCGCGTATCCGAACCTGCTCGTGCGCAAGGAAGCAGCTCAGGTGAAGACCGCGAAGGTGTTCCGCTTCGACGGCTCGGACCAGCTTCCGGGCGCCTTCGGAGATACGTGGGGCGACACGCTCCAGAACGTGATCCAGAAGCCCGGGAACGTGAAGAGCCTCATGTCCGACTTCCAGAAGAAGATCGCCGGACAGTTCGGATAACGCAATCTGACGTTTCGAGCGGCGTCCCCAGCGGGGGCGCCGCTCGGTCTATCGAACGTGCCGTGAGCCAACCACCGCTTCCCGCACCAGTCGTCGTACCGCCGGTCCCGAGCAGTCGGGGGCGCAGGCTGAGTGGGCGCTTTCAAGGTGCCGCCTTCACACTGCCGGCGCTCGTGGTGCTCGGCCTGTTCGTGGTCTACCCGGCCTACTACACGATCCGGCTCTCGTTCTACCAGAGCGACTTTTTCTTCAAGTTCACGCACTGGGTCGGTCTCGCGAACTTCAAAGAGCTGCTGACCAACGACAAGGATTTCCTGGACCTGAGCACGTTCCCGCCCCAGGGCGCGCTGATGAACAACCTCCGGTGGTTGATCTTCTACACCAGCCTCTCGCTGCTCTTCGGGCTGGGCCTGGCCGTCTTGGCTGTGCGTGTGCGGTACGAGCGCGCGGTGAAGAGCGCGGTCTTCGTTCCGATGGCGATCTCTGCCACGGCTGTTGGGGTGATCTGGTTGCTCGTCTACAGCCCGGACATCAACCAGGGCGTCTTGAACGCGACGATCCACGGCGTCTTCCACGGCTACAACCCCATCTCGTGGGTCGGGCGCCCGGGAACGGTGAACTACGCCCTGATCTTCGCCTACGTTTGGGCGTCGACCGGCTTCGTGATGGTCGTCCTCTCGGCCGCTATCAAAGGCATTCCGAGCGAGGTGCTCGAGGCCGCTCGCGTCGATGGCGCCGGCGAATGGTCGATCTTCCGACGCATCGTTCTGCCGATGCTGAGCCTTCCGCTCTCGATCGTGACGATCTGGCTGCTGATCAACGTGATCAAGGTGTTCGACATCATCTACGTGATGACCAACGGCGGTCCCGGCACCTCGAGCCGCGTGATCGCCTTCACGATGTACAACGAGACGTTCGCGAACGACCGAGCCGGTTACGGAGCGGCCATTGCGGTGATCATGCTCATCCTCTTGCTGCCGGTGATGATCCTCAACGTCCGCCGGTTCCGTAGCTCCAAGGTCGTGACCTGATGGCTACCGTCGAACACGCCGTTCGCTACCAGTCGAGGACACGCAGTGCGCGACTCGTCGGATTCATCACGCGCTCGCCTTTGCACCTCGTCCTTGTGGGCATCGCGGTGATCTGGCTGGTTCCGACCGTGGGCCTCGCGGTGACGTCCTTTCGCCCTGAGTCGGACACCTCTTCGAGCGGTTGGTGGCACGGGATCGCACACTGGAACTGGACGCTGCAGAACTACAGCTCGGTGCTCCACGGCCAGCACATGAGCCGAGCCTTCGTGAACAGCATCGTCATCACGCTGCCGGCAACACTGCTGCCTTTGACGATCGGCGCGCTGGCCGCCTACGGCTTCGCGTGGGGCAGCTTCCCGTTTCGAGACACCGTTTTTCTGTTCGTCGTCGCGTTGATGATCGTGCCCATCCAGACCTCGCTCGTACCGTTGCTGAAGCTCTTCCGCGACAACGGCCATCTCAACAACGGCTACTGGGGCATCTGGCTCGCGCACACGGCTTTCGGCTTACCGCTTGCGATCTTCTTGTTACGGAACTTCTTCATCACCCTCCCCAAAGACCTGATCGAAGCCGCGCGCATGGACGGCGCATCGGACTTCTCTATTTTCCGCCGCATCGTCGTTCCGCTGTCGGTGCCTGCGCTGGCCTCCTTCGCGATCTTCCAGTTCCTGTGGGTCTGGAACGACCTGCTGATGGCGCTGATCTTCGTGTCGGATCCGGCGAAGCAACCGATGACCGTGCGGATCACGAACCTGCTCTCTGCGTACGGACACCAGTACGGGCTTCTCGCCGCCGCCGCCTTCCTCTTGATGACCGTGCCGCTGGCCGTGTTCTTCGCGTTGCAGCGGTATTTCGTGCAGGGCCTGCTCGCCGGCTCCGTCAAGTCCTGATCTTCCTCGTCCCCCACACGCACTGGGACCGGGAGTGGTACCGCCCGTTCCAGTCGTTCCGGATCTCGCTGGTCGACGTCGTCGACGAGGTGCTCGACGAGCTCGAGGCGGACGAGCGGCTGCGCTTCACGCTCGACGGGCAGCTGGCGACCGTGGACGACTACCTCGAGATCCGGCCCGAGGCGGAGGAGCGCATTCGCGCGTTGGTGCGGTCGGGCCGGCTTGCGATCGGACCGTGGCAGACACTCGTGGACGAGTTCCTCGTCGACGGCGAGACGATCGTGCGCAACCTCGAGACAGGCCTGGCACGCGCCGAGGAGCTCGGAGGGACGATGCGGGTCGGCTACCTCCCGGACATGTTCGGCCACGTCGCCCAGATGCCGCAGATCCTGCGCGCGGCGGGAATCGAGACCGCGGTCGTATGGCGCGGCGTGCCCGCCGCCGTCGACCGGCACCGGTTCGTGTGGGAGGCGCCGGACGGGTCGGCTGTGGTCGCCGAGTACCTCCCGGCCGGCTACGGCAACGCGGCGTACCTGTTCGAGGTCGAAGGCGAGCCGCCGCTCGAGCCGTTCGAGGAGCGCTTCCGGCCGTGGTTCGGCGGCGACGACGTTCTCGGGATGGTCGGGACCGACCACATGCCGCTCGTCCGCGACCTGACCTCGCGCATCGGCGCCGCCGCAGTGGTCGGCACGCTCGCCGAGTATCTCGCGCACCCGTCGGCGGACGGTCTCGCGACGTGGCACGGCGAGTTGCGCTCGGCCGCCCGCGCAAACCTCCTCCCCGGCGTGGTCTCGACGCGCATCGACCTGAAGACTGCGTGCTCGCGCGCCGAGCGTTGGCTCGAGCGGTACGCGGAGCCGCTGGAGACGCTGTACGGCGGCGCCTGGCCGGAGCCGTTCCTGAAGCAGGCGTGGACGCGCATGTTCCAGAACGCGGCGCACGATTCGATCTGCGGCTGCTCGGCCGACGAAGTGTCCGCGCAGGTACTCGTCCGGTACGCGGAGGCGGAGCAGATCGGGCAGGAGCTCACCCGACGCGCGGTCGCACACATCGCGGCGCAGGTGCGGCGCGGAGCTTTCGCCGTCGTCAATCCGTCCCCGCACGAGCGCACCGACCTCGTGGAGCTCGAGCTCGAGGTGCCCGACGACTGGGAGGCGGTCGCACTCGAGCTGCCCGACGGGTCGCGCGTGCCGACGCAGGAGGTCGACCGGCAGGAGCCGCTGTTGTGGGAGACGAAGCTCGCCGGCGCCGAGGTGCCCGTCGCGATCGCGCGCCGCCTGCACGGCCGGGAGCTCTTCGGCCGGTACGTCAACGCGTACAGGATCGAGGAGGGCCGGGCGGTGCTCGAGCTCGGCGACGACCCCGATCCCGTCGGGCTCGACGTCGAGCAGCTGATCCAGGACGTGACGTTCGCCACCGCCGAGGGCGACTGGATCCTGCGCGTGGTCACGCGTCCAAAACGGACAGTCGTCGCGGCCGTGCCCGCGCCTCCGCTCGGCTGGACCGGTGTCCGGCCGGTACGTGTTCAGGGGACAGTCCCCCGGACCGGTCCAAATGCGACAGATTGTGGCTCTGAGCCACTTGCTCAGCCGGCGACGCGGATCGTGCGCGGAAAGGACGTGGGTGATTCCTACAACTACGCGCCGCCCGAGGACGACGTGCTCGTGGACACGCCCGTCGAGGAGCGGCGCGAGACGGTCGACGGCGGGCCGCTGCGACGCATCGATGTGCTGCGTCGGACGTACGTCTGGGACGGCGAGCGGGTCGAGACACAGACGCGCTTTGAGCGGCGCGCGCACGAGCCGTTCGTTCGCATCCGAATCGACTTCGACAATCCGTGCGTAGACCAGCGCGTGCGCGTGCACGTCCCGCTGCTCGAGCCGGCCGACCGCTCGTCCGCCGAGGGGCAGTTTGCGATCGTCGAGCGCGGGCTCGAACCGGAAGGCGGGTACGGCGAGGTTGCGATCCCGACCTACCCGGCGAGCGCGTTCGTGTCGGCCGGCGGGGTCACGCTCCTGCTCGACCACGTGACGGAGTACGAGCTCACCGGCGACGAGCTCGCGTTGACGGTGCTGCGCTCGACCGGGCTGATCAGTCGCAGCAACCACCGTTGGCGCGAGGATCCTGCCGGCCCCTCGCTCCCGATCCCGGCCGCGCAACTGCGCGGTCCGTGGAGCTTCTCCTTCGCCTACTACCCCGGCACGGACGAAGCGCTCGAGCAGGCGGAGCAGTATCGCCACCCCTTCCTGACGACCGCGGGCACCGCCACGGAGGGCGACATCCGCGCGCGGGCCGGGCCCGAGCTCGCGGGCGAGCACGTCGTGCTGACGGCGCTGCAACCGACCTTCGCACGCGTCGTCAACATGAGCGACGAGCCGCGAACCGCGACGTTCGACGGTCAGATGGTCGAGCTCGAGGCTTGGGAGATTCGCACTTTGAAGCGGTAACCGCTTAACGCGACGTTCGCAAACCAGATGAGCAAGCTGACGTCCGAACGTTCAATGCGGCTGTTCTTCTTCTGCGTCGTTGCGTGGCTCGTGCTCGCGGTGGCCGCGATCGCCTCGGCAACCGGAAACTAGCGGCGCCTGCGAAAAAACCCTGAGCGCGGCTCGTCGTCGGCGGGCTCCTCGCCGAGGGCGCGCGCCCCGGCGAGCACGTCCGGCGCACGTAGCGTCATCAGCTCCGAGCGTTCGAGCTCCGACAGCTCGGCGCCCTCGATGCGCGCAAGCC
>Ga0137371_10000594_pt1 | contig 27300 bp, 25 predicted proteins | sample SagtaG_7_FD_104919 | JGI IMG/M metagenome (GOLD analysis project Ga0137371, IMG submission 104919) | Vadose zone soil microbial communities from Sagehorn Ranch, Mendocino, California, USA - Sage1_R_40_16 metaG | ecosystem: Environmental > Terrestrial > Soil > Vadose zone | place: USA...
ATACGCTGTGGCCAGTGCCCTCACGGTTACCTGGACACTGTCTAGACATCAATACTTATGCTCTGGGTCTCGATGAACCATTCGGGCATAACTGTTGGGGTTGAGGGTTTGTCTACATAATCAGTGATCTGATTTTTGGTTTGTTCACGCTGTTGGGCTTTCGCTTTGCGCCGAGATTGCGCGATCTTCCCGACCAAACCCTCTATCGCGCGAGAAAAGGCTTCGACTATGGGATGCTCATGCCCACGCTCAAAAAAGATATCCGCGTCGACCTGATCGTCCAGCACTGGGATGATTTAAACCGTATCGCCGCCTCGCTCAAAGATGGGTTGATTCGCCCTTCCCTGCTCATCTCGAAGCTTCAGGCGAAGCAGCAGCAAAATCCACTGCAACAGGCATTGCAAGAGTTGGGGCGTATTTCTCAGACATTACACATTTTAGAGTATGTCGATGATCCCGCGCTGCGCAGGCGCGTCTTGATTGGCTTGAATAAAGGAGAGCATTTACACTCGCTGGCACGCAACCTCGCTTTCGGCAGGCAAGGCCGTTTTCATGATCGGGGATATGAAGCGCAGTTGAACCGCGCCTCGGCACTCTCTCTGGTGATCAACGCTATTGCCGTCTGGAATACCCGCTACTTTGAGCAAGCTGAGGCCAAACTGACACGGCAACATATTCCGTTGCCAGAAGAGGTGTGGCAACACCTCTCCCCCTTCCAGTGGTCCCATATCCATCTCAATGGATCGTATCATTTTACGGGACTCACACTCAAAGATGATTTTCGTCCTTTACGGGAATATCACGGGCCACGCGCATACCTCTCGACAGGTTCTGAGAGCAGTGAAACGGAAGCCGCTGTTTCACGGGAAGAAGAGGAGGCATCTCTTCCTCTTCAGCTCTCTTTCTTCGCTGAAGAGGAACAAGGCTAACGATTCGCTGCTAGTTATATGGTACGTCGTATCTTTTCGTCAAAAAAACACCGAAGGCCTATTGGCCTTGTCATTAGCTTTTGTCCGCAATCTCCCTTTTCCTCAAGCTCTACCCTTGACAAAAGAGTTGTAAACGATTACAATAGGAGTGTAGTTACTGGTGTGATGATAGTTCTGTAGTAATATCACTGTCCAGAGTGGATATAGTAATCTGTGAACATCATACACTTTTTCACATTTTTTAGATTTCTCATACTACACTAATAAATAGATGAAAAACTTGAAGATAAGAGCTATACGCTTGAAAGGATATATTGCTATGTTGGTCTTTACGGCATTTATGATGATGCTAATCCTTCTCGCCATTGGAATGAAGTTCCACCTGTACCTGTACAAGCATGGAGCGCTTACCTCTCCACGGGACAACACCGCAGAAGAACAGGTCACTTTAGAAAGAAGGATCTTCCAGACCGTTCCTTACCGGAGGTAAGCAGGTTGCCTCCCGTTTCATCATCTGGTGGGAACCGCTGACACATTGTCAGTGAGCAAGAAAACATAGAGAAAAGAGCTACACGATGAACACGAGGAAAAACATTGCCCTTGTGGCACACGATGAGAAAAAGCAGGATCTGCTGGAATGGGCAAAATTTAATAAAGATCTTTTGTTACAACACGAACTGTATGCAACAGGGACGACCGGTAAACTCCTGGAAGAGATTCTCGGGGTTGAGATCCATAAGTTGCAGAGCGGCCCATTGGGCGGAGATCAGCAACTGGGAGCCATGATTGTCGGCGGAGAGATCGATCTGCTGGTCTTCTTCTGGGACCCGCTCACCACCCAGGCGCATACGTCTGATGTCCAGGCGCTCTTACGGATTGCCGTGGTCTGGAATATTCCCGTCGCGTGTGACCGGGCGGCTGCCGATTTCATGATCACCTCGCCCTTGCTGACAGGAACCTACCAACGGTTCTTACCCGACTACCAGGGGTATACCGAACGCATGGCGCGTGCTCAGATGGAAGAGGAGGTTTCGGCAGCAGCGGAACACTCGCCAGCGTAAAGTGTAGTCTGAAGAGCAGGAGATAGAAACGGCTCGTTTCTATCTCCTGGCGACCTGTGGATCGCGCTCGCGAGGCAGGCTGAACCAGGCGTCATCGCATGCACGAAGCTCGTCTTCGTCAAGCGTTAGACCTACGCCACGCAGACTGTCTTCGAGCTGGCCTGGCTTGCTCGCGCCCAGGATGGCAGAGGTGATGTCTTGTTGGGCCAGCACCCAGGCCAGTGCGACGTGCGTGATATTCTTCCCGCGCTGTTCGAGAAAGTTTCCCAGCCTCTCGACGACATCGAAGACTGCCTCGTTCCAATAGCGGTGCTGGTAGAGCTCTCCAGCGCGCTGCAGGCCGAAGCGCGTCCCCTCTTCTACGGCCCTCGCCTGCCGATAGCGTCCCGTTAGCACGCCGCCGGCGAGCGGATTATAAACGATGACACCTACTCCATGGGCCCGGCACAGTGGCAGCAGTTCGTCTTCGATCATGCGGAACACGATATTGTAGCGTGGCTGCATGCTGACGAAACTGGCAATATTCGCTAGCTTGCTCGTCCAGAGCGCATCTGCGAGCTGCCACGCGGGGAAATTCGAGCAGCCAATGTAACGAACCTTGCCGGCACGCACGAGATCGTCCATCGCACGCAATGTCTCTTCAATAAGTGTGGATGAATCGGGCCAGTGCACCTGGTAGAGGTCGATGTAGTCGGTCTGCAGACGGCGCAGGCTCTGCTCGCAGGCAGAGATAACGTGTTTGCGACTCAGACCCGCGTCGTTCGGACTATCACCCATTGAACCCGCGCACTTCGTCGCAAGCACGATGCGTTCGCGCGCGCCTCGCTCCTGGAGCCACCTGCCGACGATTTCCTCAGTACTTCCTCGCTGCACTTCATCTGCGCCAAGTGGATAGACATCTGCAGTATCAAAAAAGGTCACGCCCGCCCGATCGGCTACGTCCATGATGGCAAATGCAGTCTCCTGGTTCGCCTGGTTGCCAAAGGTCATTGTGCCCAGACCGACCTCGCTGACCTTCAATCCGGTCTGGCCAAGTTGCTTTATCTTCATTTTTAACTGCCTCCTCCTGTCCCCTCCGGCTTGAGCGCCTGGAGAACGGCTTCTACAAAGTGCGGCTCTGGCATTGCCCCGGTAAATTCCACGCGGTCATTGATCACCGTCTTGGGAACCCCTTGGACCTGGTAACGCTGCATGAGGTCGATAAACAAGGAAATCTCCACCACATCGGCAATCACATGCGCGTTTTCAACCGCCAGCTGGTGAGCCAACCGGGCTGCTTTGGGACAATAAGGACAGGTCAGGGTGACAAACACCTGGATGTGCAGATCCTGATCGATCGCCGCCAAAGCCCTGTGAGTTGTCTCACTCAGGGTTGTCGTTCCCTTCGAGACATCGATGAGATCTTCTACCAGCGTGGAGAATTCGTGCCCTGCCGGAACGCCAAAAAAGCGCACGGTTCCCCTGGTCTGCCCGCGCAAGATGATCGCTGGGATCCGCTCAATGCCAAGGTCGCGTGCTTCCTTCTCGTCGCCGACAAAATCCTTTGTCGTCAGATGCAGCTTTTCCGAGGTGCCCACCAGTTCTTCGAGCAACTCGCGTGTGTCTTTGCAGGAGCGGCTCTCCTGTCCTGCAAGGATCAGGGGCGACTCGCGCTGGGTAAAGTAGGTAATAGTGACATCGTTTTGCAGCTCTTCTGCAAAGAGCGTTTGTACCGTTTCATACACCTTCGGTGCGATGCGTGTCATGACTCTATCCCTCTCTTTCCGTTCCATCAAATGCGTCCTCTCGCACACCATTGCCGTCAATTCGCTGCCACAGGACCATGTATGTGGCGACGTGGCATCTAATTATGGCAAAGCACAGCAGCCTACGTATTGCCTCATCTTTTTCAAGGTGTCCTACGAGTTTCCTCAGAGACCTATCATAACACAGAAATGTGAAGGAAGGTGATGACAGACTGGCTCATGAGGGTACTATATCGCCTACGGAATTTTTCCCACCAGAGAACGTCGGGCAGATTATAGCGAAGGCCAACCTGAAGATGCCACAATAGACGCTCCTACATCTGTGCAACGCAGATCACGATGACGCTTATGTTATCGGCACCGCCACGCGCTAGGGCGGCCTGGATGAGCATGCTGCTGATCTGCGTTGGATGCGACCGGGAGGTCTCGATGATCTGTTGTATCTCCTCATCGCGCACCATCTCCCACATGCCGTCGGAGCAGAGCACGAGGACATCCTCGGCCCGTAGAGCAACCTGAAAGGTGTCGACCTCGACCGATGCGTGCTCGCCCAGGCAGCGGTAGATCTGGTTGCGTTTAGGATGGGTGTAGATCTCGTCGTTGCTGATGATACCATCCTCGACCAGGCGCGCAACGACTGAATGATCGCGCGTGACCCTCGTGAGGCCCTGCCCCGGGCGATAGAGATAGGTGCGGCTATCCCCGACATTTGCGATATAGGCGGTGGCGGCGACGACGAGCGCGGCGGTCACCGTCGTGCCCATCATATGCTCCTGTTCGCGGTTACGCTGGTAGAGCGCGAGGTTGGCCCGGTGCACTCCGTCTTTGAGCAGGTCCGAGAAGATCTCGTCGCTATCTACGGGCCGCAGGAGCGTGGGCACGACGATCTCGCTGAGCGCGTGTACGGCAAGCTTACTCGCCTCCTGCCCATGTGCGTGTCCGCCCATGCCATCGGCGACGATAAAGAGTCCCGCTGGCTCCGGTCCTATCGCGGTTGGTCGCGTGCCCTGGATGGCAAAGAGCGTATCTTCGTTGGGAGCATCCTTGCGCACAATACCAGGGTCCAGTCCGATGCCAACCAGCAGGCGCACCGGCTCATCCTGCTCCAACTCATCCTCGATGGACGCAGGGACCTGCGTCTCCTGATCATAATCGATACCGTCCGCGAAGCTATCAGTGGTTATAATCTCTTGCTCATCGACGTTATCGGACCCGTGGGTCGCGATAAACGGCTCGACTGAGAATGAGGGTAGCGTGTCATAGCCGACGCGCTCAGGTTCCTCACCCACACGCGGAACGATGCGGAACTGTTCACGCAGAGAAGCTGTGGAGAAGGCCGGCGCGGGAGATAGTTGATGAGGTAGATCCGGCTGCGTCGGCTGCTCAGAGGGTGCGGCTGGCGCGTGCGCGCGGGAGATGTCGCCTTGCGCGGCCTGCCAGACGGCCTGTTGCACCGGACTCTCTCTCGAAGGCACGGGAGGCATCGTGGGATGATCAGCGGTCAAGGCGGCGCTGGGAACTCTCAGCAGACCCGATGAGCCGACAACGCGCGAGGCACGCGCATATACTTGCTGGCGCTCCGCCTCGTGATTCATCTGAGCTGAGCGGGCCCTGACGGGCTGTGCAGATGGCTCCGGCTGCCAGTCTTGCGCGGCCTGGGAGATCGGCCTGCTGAGCGCCTGCGAGCGTACAGCAAGGTCGGCGAGGCGCTCGGCTTCCTCTAGATCCTGGGCGAAATGCCGGCGATCGCGGAAGTTACGCCACCAGTAGAGCGCGATGCTTATGCTTACAACGAGTAGAATGGCCCATAAGATCAGCAATGAGAGTGAAAGCAGAAGAAGACCCACCAGCGGAATAACGAGGGCGGAGCCTTGCATAGCCCAGAGTCGCGACACCTGGGGCAGCGTGTGGAACAGGAAACGCCACGCCCAGGGCGGGAAACCACCGGATAGCCCATAGAGGAGCGCCGCATATGCTAATAAACCGAGGGAGACAAATACTCTTACCCGGCGTTGCTGTGTATAAGCAATTTTGAGCTGTTCTATCATTGCCTTTTTCCTATTCTACGTCTTCTGGTCCGAACACCTGCCCGCGAATGCAGCGTTGGTGTTCGGAATACAGAATACTCGTACGAGCAATTTTTGCATCCCTTTAGTACAGCGCATCAAACGGTGTTGCCCATAGTGGCCGGAGTCACAAGGAAGCTGGTAATCGTTGCGACGGTGCCCTTTTGTAGCAGGACGCGTATCCCGGCCTGGCCGGTGGTGAGGGCCGTGTCGGTGATATTGAGCATCCATTTGGCCGGCTCCGTCGCGCCGGCGGACCATACCCTCGCGAAGAGCATAGCGCCGATAGCTTGAAAGCGTAAAGAGTACATCATGCCATCTTGCGCCTGAAAAGGGACAGTGCCAAGCGTTGTAGTGACCCCTTTGACGCGCTTGAGCAGGATCAGGTGCGTCCCATCGATGAGCATTTTGTACCAGTTGTTGCCATCGGTCCAACGCACGACGGCGCCAAGGTTTACGTTGCCATTGTTGAAGTGATTGAGCGCGCCATTCATCGTCACATTGACATTGGCGACCGGCTGTCCGAGCACAGCATTGAGCGTCCCTTGCGCGTTCGCTATCTGCCCGGCTCCATTAGCGATCGAGAAGGCATTAACCGCGTTGGCGTCACCCTGCCACGTCCGCCCGTCAGTAGCGGTGCCCCAGAGCGGCTGATTCTGGCGCTGAAAGGTATCCTGCGCCAGCGTATTGACGGTCCCTTGCGCGGGCGGCGGGGTCTGTGTTGGCGCTGCTGGCTGGGGAGCCGGAGCGACGAGATGCGCCATCGTCCGCGAGGCAGGGATGAGGAGCGCTTTCTCGATCGCTCCGGCAAAGAGGCCAGCAATCAGGCCAAGAATGATCAGGATGACCAGGACGGTGAGAATTGTTATACGTGTACTCATACGTTCCCTCCCGGAGTATCGGCAAGACGCAGGTTCTTGTTGGGTACAAATTGCAGTGCGGGGCCGCTGGCGGTGATGTGCTTCACATCGAGCACGGCGAGCGCCTGTACCTGGTCGTGAAGCCACGTCACTCCCTGGTGCATCTGACCCGTCGCGGGATCGACCTGCCCGGTAAAGGCGTTGGTTGCGTTATCGATCATATCGTTGAGCAAGGTGAGTGTAGCAGGCTGTCGCAACTGTTGATCGGACATCTTCATTATCTGCAACGCGTCGCGGCGTACCTGTTCAAGCCATGCCTGCACGTTATTGAGCACACTTACTATGCTGGTGATATTCTGGCGTAAGGACGCGCTGGCCGCATCGGACTTCAGCAGCCCATAGAGATGGTGCGAGATATGTGCAAGATAGCTGGGCGGGTCCTGCGTCGAGCCAGCGACCTGGAGCAAGCCAATACGGGCAAGACGCTCGTTGACGTTGAATGCGGTGTTGGGCGGCAGATCCTTCGCCACAAATGAGACGCCATCCAGGTAGATCAGCGTGCGCAGCGTCTGCCGGCGCACGAATCCTGCATCGTTGGTCTCCTGCCACTGCTCGCGCGTGCTGCCAGTCCATTCCAGGATCTTGCTGACGTTACGATAGAACCAGGTGTTGAGGCCGCCGGGCAGCTCCAGCTCGTCGAGGATGGGATCGGCGGCGAGCAGGTGACGCAGGTGATCCAGGTAGCTGTAATGGTTTGTGTTATCGGGCGCATTAATAGGCGTCTGCGAGAACTCGCCGTAATAGCGCCATGTGCTATAGTCGGGCGATGGCGTGAGCGGCGTTGGCGCACTATCCTCCTCAGTGACCAGGAAACGGCTGGCAGCGGCGAGCAGATTCGTGTGATTCTGATCGCCAGGGTAGAGCAGTTGCGCGTGTTCGTTGTTGACGGGGAGCGCGCCGAGCAGAAGGGATTGCGTATCGCTCTGACTCTTGTCGCTCAGCAGCCACGCGTAGTAGCTCTTGCCGGTCGCGGGCGGTGCCAGGTCGTTGAGCTCTACCAGGACTTTATCATCGAGCCCCTGGTTACTATTTTCGCTGATCTGATTGCTGCTGATAAAGGAGACGTGCCCCACGAGCGTGTTTGTCATCGCCGGCGCGTCTGTTGGCAGATGGTGCGATACGATCAGGAAGTACCCCAGCCCGGCGGTGATGATGGCGAAGAGCAGCAGGATAAGCACGCCTGCGGTGAGATGATTGAGGCGCGACTTTGGTTCAGGTCCAGGGTGCGCTGGCGGAGGCGGCGCCACGGTCGGCGCGGGCCGTGTCTGGCCGAACGGATCGGTGATCGCTGTAGAGATATCATCCCTCCGACCATTACTTCTCTCCGCGCGGCTCTCATTGGTTGCTGCACCCTCTACCGGTCCATACGTTCCCGCCTGACCATTCGGCAGTGTACCATTCCGCGTAGAGGCACGATCTCTCATCTCGGGCACTTCTATTGCTATGAGGCCATTCTCATTTATAGGAACACCATTTCTGCTGACTGGCTCGGTGGCAAGCAGCGGCGCGGTCCTCCTCTGCACGACAGGTTCATCCTCTAAAGGGCGCAATGGGATGGTCCTTCTCGGAGTGCTATCCGGCAGAGGGCTGAGCGGGAGAGTTTTCCGAGAGACGCCATGCTGACGCGCCTGTTGCCTGCTGGCGATAGCATCGGCCAGCGCATCCATGGAGCGATACACTGGGAAACCATGCCGCCCGGCGAGATGGATAAGGCTCTCGCTGCCAGAGATGACAAAAAGCACCGGCACAGCAAGGTGTCGCTTGAGATGTTTGAACTCGACAAAATCTTCTGGGCGCTGGAAGACACGCGCCGGAGCGCCATCGTCCGTGACCTCGGATCTCTGTCCCCTGCCTGTCAGCATGATGACGATGGGCTTTTTCTGCTCCGTGACGACGCGAAAGATGGCCTCCTTCTCATCGTCCGGTTCTATATAAAGCACACAAAAATCGCCGGTATCGCTTCGTTTCATCGTTCCCTCACTTTTCTCTATGCCTGGCTTTCCTCTGCCTTTCCGCCTGCTTGCTATCGGCGCTGCGCTGCGGGCTTGTGAGCCGCGCTCCTACATTGGGATGGCGCGGCTATTCGACATATTCGATCTCTCGCGCTCTGACAAACTGCACCTGCGCGCTGGATCTCTTGCCTAAAGTAGGGGCGCGATTTATAAGCCTGCTCTGCACTTCCACACCTTCGTTGCCCGTCAGGCGCTCTCTGCGATCCTGGCGTCGGCGCTGCACTAGTGGCTTAACGCTCTTTCTGCGCACCTCTTTTCTCTTACTTGAGGCGAGCGCATATGGCATGACCCCCATATGCCGTAACGTGCGCGTATCGAGATTGAGCGCCTCCCCCGATGGCATTGACATATTCCTGCGCAAGACGCTTATGGCAGTCCGCGTGGCCCGGAAAGCCATGATCAGTAAGATCGTCCAGGCGAACAACCAGCAGAGAACACGAGCCAGCACCAGGACGGCGGTGACGCTGAACCCTTGCTGCACGAGGGCCGGCATCACCTGCACGGTGCGGTAGAGATCGTTCGCCAGCACAGCCGGGGAGCCATGCAGGTTGTAGAGCAGTAACGCCCCGGCAACGAAGATGAGCACAGGAGCCGCCAGCACGGCCAGCAAAGAAGGTCGCCATGCTCGCCATGGCACAGAGAACATCGACGACGCTCCAGACGGGCTTATAAATCGCGCCCCTACACTGGCGCCCGCGCTCCCCCATGTGTGGATAACAGCACCCACCACAATCAGTCCTCCACCGATATAGCCGTTGAGGGGCAGGGTCTCGCGCAGATACAGGACCGCGAAAATGGCACCGACGACGGGCTCGAGAATATAAATAAAGGAGACCGTGACCGGCGAGACATACTTCTGCATCAGAACGGTGATCATGGTCGGCAGGAAGGTACATGCGCCTGCCACGTAGAGGATAATCCAGACATCTTTGGGAAGCTGGGGATGAAAAGCGCTCCAGTCGCCGAACAGCAGCACGATCAGGTTGGCCCAGAGCGCCATGGTGAGCAGTTCGATGCCGAAGATGGCCCAGGGCGCCTGCTCGTCCTTCTGCTCGACATCGGTGAGGAAGACGTAGCCGGTGAAGAACAGCCCGCCAAGGAAGGCGATCAGCGAGCCGCGCGGCCCTCCCATGGAGGAGTTGGCGAGCAAGAGGGCAGCCCCGACGACGGAGAGCGCGCCCGCGATCCACGTAGTTTTGGCGATGGGATGACCCAAGACGATCCAGGCGAGAAAGGCGGCCAGGAAGCCATTGAGCGACGGGAAGAAGGCGGTGCCGGTTGCCGTGGTGTACTTGAGGGCAATAGCGATGGTGAACAGCGCCAGGCAGAGACTACTCCCCAGCAGGACGCCACGCTTGAGCACCTTCCGCGTGATCTGCCGCCGCGTACAGAGGAGAATGCAGATGGCGGCGGGCACCAGAGTCGTCATCTCGAAAAAGGTGAAGATAATCGGATCGATGCGCCCGAGTGCCTCCTTGGAGATGGCGTAGTAAGTGCCAAAGAGCACCGTATTGAAAAAAAAGGCGATGCAGGCAAGCATTTTGCTGTTCATACAACAGATCCCTTACATCTCATGTCTTCCTCTTCGTACACCCGGTCAAGATGCTGTTCGCCTGGGATATATACAATGCTCCAGTGTCGGCGCGGCTGGTCGTCAGGCGTGGCGAGCGTGTAGCGCGTTCAACCACGTTTAACTCGACGTCCCTGGCCTGAAACATGTGCGCGGCAAAACGCACCACTTCGTCCGGGCTGAACTCCTCGCAGGAGAAGACATCAATGTTGACCATGCCATAACACGGCCAGGCGTGCAGGCTGACATGGCTGGTGGCAATGATCACAAAGCCGGACATACCATCGTCAAGCGGACTGCCCGTTTTAATGTCCTTTAAAAATACCGGACTGACCTTCTCCATCCCTATGCGATCGGGATACTCGTCCAGCACCTGGCGCAAAAGCGCTTCGTTCGCCAGCAGCGCTGGACTACAGCCGTAAAGGTCGATCATGACATGCAGCATACAGGCTCTCCTCTGAAACGTGTGCTACGGGCTTGTGAACCGCGCTACGGGCTTGTGAACCGCGCCCCTACTTTATTTCATGCCGTTGCACTACTTCCTCGCTCACATATCCATGCAACCGACGAGAAGGGTGCATACCTCTTTCCACATTGCCGCGTCCGCTACCTGGCTCCATCCATCCACGACTTCGACGCAAACCTCTTCATCGACACTGCCCACATACTTATCTGGCGATACCGATCTCCCTGAAGCACCCGCATCCATCCCCACGCATCCCAGCCGGACCAGGGAGGTGTGCGTTAGACCACCCAACAATCCTCGAAACGAAGGGGCGATGGACGCTGAGGCCCAGACGATACCCAGAACGCTCATTTTGACCAGGAAGCGGTACAGCCAGGTGCATTTGTACCCTTTCCAGAGGGCTGCGTCAGAAGCCGTCACACCTCTTCGTTCCATTCCCGCACACCTTGTTCAAAGTATAACCAGGGAGATAACGCGACACGGCCTTTTCGTATACAGGTCGTGGGTGCGACGACACGAAGAAACACACGTAGCACATACTACGCTGGAAACGAGTAACGGGCAGAAGCATGGTGCACATCCCATTTTTTCGCGATGTGACCCACAAAAAGTAGCGAACTCCTGGCAGCACATCTTCGTACTTATAACAGAGCATACAGAGATTGAAGCAGAAAAAGAAGAAAGGAGATCAGATGCCTTCACGTATCCTTTTTCTCTGTGCTCGCGGATCAGGTCGCTCCCTGTTAGCGGCCAGTCTCCTGGAAGCCGTGGCAGGGAGTCGCTTCGAGGTCTGGAGCACTCCAACACAGGATGTTCAGGGGCGCTCTCTGGTCGAGCAAGTCTTGCATGAACAAGGAATAACGCCCATCTCATTGGATCGCCTCATCCAACCAACATTTGGGATGCAATGGGAGGAGGGCGTCATCCTCTGTAGTGGTGCTACCGATACCTGACCAATCATTCCTGGTGCCGGTCGGCATCGTCTCTGGTCTCTGGAAGATCCTCCGGCGACCTGGTTGCCAGAAGAGGAACAATTGGAGGGATATCGTCGTATTCGTGATGCGCTTTCGACACGTATTGCCCTGGAGTTCCGCTTCCCCTCCAGGCTCCTCAGTATGGTTGCACAACGCAAGTAGGCGTCGCATCGCTTGAAAGGCAGACAGAGGTTTCCCATGAACGGAATGGATGAAGTGGGAAACCTCTGTTTTCTGAGTAAAGTGAGCAAGCAGTTTAGCGTGACAAAAAGACGCAATTGGTTGTTGCAAAAGAGCTATAAATCTTTATGCTCGTTCTCTTGTAAGAAGTATTGACATAAAGTATTCACTACTACCCTCTTCTCCTCCCCACTTCACCTTAGTATCTATATATATCATTTTTTCGCTTCTACAGCATTCTATACTGTTTTTGTAGGTCACAATATGAACCTTAACATGGGAAGTGTTGTGACTGAGAAAAACAAGTAAAACTACGTTTAGATGAAGGGTCAGTTTAGTGACAGCGCCGCCACAGAGGACTCTTCGCAAGAAAAAAAGAGGTGCTTATGCAAAAATTACGTTCTAAACTGGGCTTGCTGATAGTATTTAGCTGCCTCACCCTGGCCGTTGGATTGATGGCCTCGACCGGTTCAGCTTCTGCACATCAGGCGGGATCACGCCACAGGCCCTCGCCCAGGATTACAATGCGCTTACTTCCTGGCCACTTTAAGTATCATGGTCGCTATGTGGAGCGCGCCGTCATTTATGGAATAGGCTTCAATGGCTGCGACAGTTGCGCGAACGCATCGGCGTACGACGGCTGCAGCAGCTCGTGTGATAGCAATTGCAACAATTCCTGCAGCGCATCCTGCTCTTACGGCTATTACAACGTCAACACGTGCGGATCCAGCAGCGCCTGTGGCAACGCCTGCGGCAGCTACGAAGGCTGTCCCAGTGCTTGCAGTAGTGGTAGTGCCAGCGGTTGCGCCAATTACCATACCTGTGGCAGCGCGGGCGGTAGCGTCAGTGTCGGTGGTAGCGGCGTCAACGTCAACAGCGGCAACGGTGGCCACGTCAGCGTTGGCGCCAGCGGCGTCAGTATCAGCGGCAGCACGTCTTGCTCCTCCGCCTGCGGCAGCGTCAGCGGCAGCACGTCTTGCTCTAGCCACAATGGCTGCTACGATGGCAGTAGTTGCGATTGCGCCAACGTGCAAAGCAATATTCCTATCTATGGGCAGAGCGTGAATCTTTCACAGGTTCCGGTGAATACCTTCGGCGAGTTCCATATCACGGTCCTGGTCCTGGTCCCCTCGCATCCAACAAGGGTGCATTATCGCATGTGGGCAATCAATCGCTATAACGACGATTGCTCGAATATTCTCAGCGGACCACAAAACTGGTAGATCACTACCGATAGAAGTCAGCTACAGGCAACGGACGGGAATCAGTCCCGTCCGTTGTTGCGCGTTCTGACAGCTCCCAGGGCGACCACAAGGGTCAATACATTTCACTTAAGCGGATATCGCGAGAGCTGGCTCCCAGGGCGACCGCAAGGGTCAATACCTCTCACTGAATGAGTTGTGGGGCTGGCGAGAGGACAAGCGCAAGGCCCCCTCCCTGCCCCGCCGCCACCCCTTGTCCCTACTGTTCCATCGTTAAGTAAGGTGTATTGACCCTTGCGGTCGCTCGTACAAGAACACGCGAAGGGGCTCAACTTATCCGTCTTCTTGTACGGGCGACCCTGGCGGTCGCCCTGCGAGCTCTGCGAGCCTATGGTGAAATTGCTCCAGGGAGTCGAGGAGGCGACGCGCCTGGGCTTCGATGCGCGGGAGCTCGTAGCGGCGTGCCTCCATCGCAACGGTGGTAAGCTCGTCGCGGGCGTGCTCGCGCGCTCCTTGCAGCAGGGCGATATGGGCCAGGGCAAGGCGTCCCAGGGTGCGCGTCTCGGCCTCCAATCCTACAAGGGCAAGGGCGCGCTGCAGGTTACGCGTCGCCAGCGCTAACAGGTGTCGACGCGTGTTGGGCATGGCTTCTACATCAGTCGCTTGCTTGATGCGCAGGTTGCCTAGCGCGACAAGGGCGCTGCCGATGCAGGGATTGAGGTGATAGGCACGGCCAACCGCCAGCGCCTGCCTGATGCAGATGGCGGCATCTTCGAGCTTGCCCTGCTCCTGTAAGACGGTCGCGAGGGCGCTGTTCCAGCTACTGATGTATTCGCGATCATTGGTAAGCGCGGTGAGGTCGAGCGCCTTTCTATACCAGCGTTCGGACTCCTCCAGGTCGCCGGTCGCGGCGGCCAGTTCGCCAAAGTCGCTGTAAATGACCGATTTGAGCGGATCATCGCCGAGCTGTTCCGCAAGATTGAAGGAGCGGCGGAAGGCGGCCTGTGCCTGCCCGTAGTCGGCTTTTTTGAGGTAGACGTTGCCGAGATTGCAGGAGACGTGGGCGATTCTGCGCTTGTCGTCGTACTGCTCAAAGATGGTCAGGGCCGTGTTCAGATGTCTGAGCGCCTCCGTGCGCCGTCCCTCTCCGCTGGCAAGCTGGCCCATGTGGCCGTACGCCAGGCCCAGATCGACGGGATTGCCCGCCAATGTGCGCTGAATACGTGTATTATGGGCATCGCTGGCCGCTTCGGACGCGGTGCTCTGCTGCTCAAAGAGGGAGAGCGCCTCGCGCGCACTGCGCAAGCCGTCTTCATAGCGTCCTTCGAGCAGATACAGGCTGCTCTGCTCGTAACGCAGGCGTCCCCAGGCGGGACCTGCGGCGACGCTGGCATCACGCAGAATCTGCTCGCCGCGCTCGCAGCACTCGCGGGCACGCGCGATATCGGCCATATAGCGCCAGGTCCAGCCGATCTCTCCCCACAGCAGGGCCTTGCGCCGGGCCTCATACGAAGAAAGTTCCTCATCTGAGCCGCTCAGATCCAGCAGACGCTCGTACAGGTGCCGCGCCTCCTCGAACTTGCCACTGACCATGGTACATTCCGCCAGGCGCTCCAGCAGGTATGCAAGATAGGCATGCCGCTCGGACTGATCAGCAGCGGTACCGGAGGCGAGCAGCGCCTCGACATACTCGATCACCATGCGGTAGTGATGGCCGGCCTCGGCATACGCAGAGAGCACGTATGCATGGTCGGCAGCAAGCTCGGCATAGTGGGCGATGGTTGCGGGTTCAGCGCCTCCACGAATGAGATGATGCGTGATAGTAACGGCCACCTCTTCCTCGCGTCCCTTGTAGGTGCGCTGGAGGACTCTGGCGGCACGCAGGTGCAGGCGGGTGCGCTTGATACCCATGATATTGTCGTACAGGTGGCTGACGAGCAGGGGATGCCAGAAATGATAGGTGATGCGCGTGCCCGTGCCCTCCTCGGTGATGACGCCCGACTGTAGCGCCTCTTCGAGCAGGGTCAGAACGGTATCTTCGTCGGCGAGGGCACTATCGGTCTCCATAGCGCAGATCACCGGGAACTCGAAGGAGCCACCCAGCACAGCGGCATTGCCAAGCAGTTGCACACAGGGCGCACTGAGCTTCTTCATGCGCTGATCAAGGGCGGCGGCAACGGTCTTCGGCAGCGTGGGCGGCGTGGTGCGAGCAAGCTCCTCTGCAAAGAAGGGATTGCCGGCGGCCTGCGCCTGGATATGCTGTATCATAGGCTCGGGCAGGTGGGAGACCAGCAGGGCGATCTGCTCGCTGGTCAGCGGCTTGATATCCAGCGTCCGGATGGCGTGCTCGCGCTGCATGTGACGCACCTGCTCAAGCAAGGGATGCGGCGGCTGATGAGAAAGCTCGGTGTCGCGGCAGGTCACCACGAGGTAGACGGGATAGCCATAGAGCGAGCGCGCGAGATGGCTGAGCAGGTCGTGACTGCTGCCATCGGCCCACTGAATATCATCCAGCACAATCAATAAAGGTGTGATCTCGCTCACGGCGGCCAGCAGTTCGCGCACGGTATCGCGCACCCGGTAGCTGGCGCTATGTTCCTGTATCGACGGCGCCTGGACGCGGCTGCCCGGCAGCGTTCCCAGTTCGGGAAGGAGCGCGGCGAGCGGCTGCAATTGCAGAGACTCCAGGGCCGGATTGAGTAGCGCGGGCATGCGCAACGTGGGATCGGCGAGGCCGGGAACAAGCTCGATAATCTTGCGCAGGGCGTCGGTCCAGATGCGATAGGGGATGCCGCCCTCTTGCTGGTAGACGCGGCTCCAGATGACCGACCAGCCGTTGCGCTGTCCCTCGCGGCTGACCTCTTCAGCGAGGCGGGTCTTGCCGATGCCCGCCTCACCCATCAGCAACACGCACTGCGGACTGCGCTGGGTATCGAGTGGAATACCGGACGCGCGGCGCTGACCGGCCAGTTGCAGGCGCGAGTTCTGCTTGATCTCCTGCAACATGGAGCGCAACACTTCCAGTTCCAGCCCGCGCCCTATCAACGGGCTTTGATGGGTACGTCCGATCGGTGCGCTGTGGGCCTCTTCCGTATCCTGTACCGCTGACATAGATTGTCGCACGGCTGCGGACTGCCCCAACGAAGCTGCGGTTGGTAACGATGAGCGCTCCACACGCGTTTCGGGGAGCACGCCGCCGGAGCGTACCGTCTCGTATAACAGGCACGTCTCCTCCAGCGGAACAGCCTTGTATTCGCGCTGCAGGATGTCGCAGAGACGGCGATAGGCACGTAGCGCCTCGCCGCGCCGGTTCAATTTTGCCAGAACTACGATCAGGCGCTGCACAGCGGACTCGTTGGCGGGATCGTTGGCCAGCACGCGGTCGAGCGTCGAGATAGTATGAGAGGTGGACCCGTGCAACATATACAGATCGGCCATTTCCAGCATCAACGTCAGCCAGTCGCGCTTGAGTGACTGGCGCCGCATGTTGACCCACTCGACCTGGCGTTCCTCGGGCCAGAAATCGCCGCCATAGAGCGCCGCCGCCTCGCGCATCAGGCGTTCGCGGCCCTGCATCGCCTCGACAAAGGCACTGTCCTGAGCAGAAATTGCAGGTGTAGGGACGGCTTCGACGAGGGCGGATGGCTGAGCGGCACGTGAGAGGGTAAGGTCGTTCTCAACGACGGTTAAATAATCGTCTTTCGTCAATGCATGGGCTGCGCTCAGCAGTTCAGCAAAGGCATCGGCATCGATCCAGACGCGGCTCTGGTCCGCCAGGATGATCCAGTCGCCTTCTACGCGCAGAAGCTGGGTGCTGGAGCGAGCGGACTGGCGGCGGCGCGTGGGTTCCAAAATAGTGCGCAGTTTATGCAGTAATTTGCTCAGGTTCGCATTGGCGATCTCTTTATCGGTCCTGGACCAGAGCATGGCTATCGCCTGGCTGCGACTCACCTTCCGATCGGGCGCACAAATAAGGAGGGCCATCAGGGCGCGTACAATGCGCTCCTGCCACGCGGCATCCTGTACGGCCAGCCATTGCAGATTAGAGGTGCGCCGTTCGAGACGGAACTGCCCCAGCATGGAGACGCGCAGGGCAACCGTGTTGAGATCGAGCGCAGGGCTGGTAAAAGCGGGTTCCGCGCGCGCGCTATCGGCCTCCAGCGCCGTCAGGGCCTCTGCTGGCAGGTCTTTGCCGATGTAGGTGCGCGTCGTATGCCCATCGACCGTCTTATACGCATACCAATACGGTCCATGGCCGACCCCCTCGCGGCACTTCTTACAGCGTGTTTTCCCACAATAGCTTACCTGCTGATGATAGGTAATTTTACTATTCATCCGCCCGCCTCCTTCTTGCACCTGCGTTTAGCAAAAATAAATGGCACCCGGTTCGCTCCCGCATAGATCCGTTCTCTCATAAGCCGTGTATAGGCACATCGTACGCGTACAGCAATTATAATGCGCGCGTCAATATTCTAAAGTACCATATAATTGCAAAAATTTCATCTTTTGTCCCAATAGGGTCATGCCTGGCGCAAAAACGGCAGGGCGACCGCGAGGGTCGCCCTGCCGTTTTTGCGCCTTTCCTTGTCTCCTTAATAGACATCAGGCATGCTGGGCTGAGCCCGAATCCTTCGCCTGGATCTCCTCATTTGTCGCAGCCGCCCGGAGGGTGCGAGCCGATGCCGGTTGTGCGATGCCCTTGCCCGGCCATACTGCCAGCGCCATTACCACCAGCAACAGCCCCGAATTGAAATCGGTCGCCATTCCGGTCAGGATCATGCCGAAGCCCTCAGAGCAGTACCAGATCACCACGCTGACGACGATTGAGGCGATCAGCCACGGGGGCAGACAATCTTAATTTTCACACACTTTCCATTAATATTTTAGAAAATCAAGCTCATTTAGCCCTCATATGTGTAAATCCCAAGATTTCACGGGCCGAATTGGCATAAATATTTGGGCCGTTGCCATCTCAAAAAACTGATCTGTGAGATTGCCTGTTGACCAAAATACCGCTACAGAATCGGCCCGTGAAATCTTGGGATTTACACCTGGTCATCCCTCTATTGGACAAGCTCACCCTTCACAGAAAGTGCGGGTGAGCCATGAAATGCCAAAATGGAGAGAAAGGTTTCTCGGTGTGGATCGTGCTCAATGCACGACTCGGTACACGGCTTGACGGTTGTCATCGGCTGCCTGAGCACGAGTCTCAGGCGTCACACAAACATGGTCATGAGAAAATGCCTCCCGCCAGACATAGCCTTGCAGGCAGGTATCTGGGCCATAGGCTCCATTGGGGTCACGACGGGTGTTGGCCTGTTGGTTATCAGCGGCCGCCTGACTGCGCACGTAGGGAGTCACACAGACATAATCCTTGGGACCTGCTTCCCGCCACACAAAGCCCTGTTTGCAGACATCTGCAGAACTGCCCTGAGTCGTGATCTGCTCGCTGTAGGACCAGGGCGAGCAGGTAGAAGGTGCGAGGAAATGCTTCACGCATCCCTGGATACTGAACGTATAGGTGGTATAGGGATAGACCTTGGTGAGGCGACTGCTCCTTTGGGAGCCATCCACCTCGAACTGCTGTCCAGAGGTGCCCGATCGCGACCACTGGATGTTGAAGGCATCGTAGCCGTTAGCGTTCGTCCACGTCATGTCAATAGTATGTCCTTGTTGGCTCAGATCGGTCAGGCAGGGCCGATCAACAGGACAGTTGCCGTACATCGCTTTCGCCTGAGCTGCCGGTGCCGAGGTGAGGATGCTCAGCAGCATCAGGACAAAGACTGTGATGATGAGAGGCAGAGCCATGCGGTGCAACAGCCAGGAGAAAGTCGCGAATCTCATTGTGTGTCTCATGGTCTTTTTCTTTCTTGGTCTCCAACGTGATAGGGACATAACGAGCCGTTGTTCTTCTTGTTGATCAGAGTATAGCTTCTGACGAGGCTGAGCAATAGCGGCCAGTTCACACGATGGCGGTGATCTCCCTCACAACGATGAAGAAGGCGACCGGGGAGCACTGTTGGAGCCGACTGCCCATATTTCGGCTCAGAATCTACTCGCATGTGAGGCTTTTTACCAATTTGCGATGGCTTGCTTACCCGTTTAATTGTGCCATTTTTTAACAATCGGCCCATTTAATACTGTGATTTACACATATGTATAAGCTTCCCCATTTATTATCGTCCAATAGCAGGCGTCCATGCTAGAAAAAGGTTATGGAAACGAAGAAATTAGTGGAAAAAGGGAAGAAAAATAACTGGGCAATTCGATTTGCTGTGTATCGTTTTTATGCTTTGATCCGTGGGACAAAGGTGGGATGCAAAACAGAGGCGATACTCTGTGAAAGGATTACAATTCATCTTTACAGCAATAGAATTACACCGAATATGATGACAATATGCATCCACATCAACGAAGCGACAGACGATCATATCTTATGTAACGGTCAGTTACAGTGAAGGAGGAACAGGCGACATGACAACGAGAAACTCAACGCTGGTAGGAGTTTTTGACGATCGGGCAGAGGCAGAAGCTGCGATAGAACAACTCCATAACGCTGGTATTCCCGATGAGCAGATTCGTTATTCTAGCAGCGGCAGCGAAGCTGGTGGCGTCCTGGCAGGGATTAAGGGTCTATTCACAGGGAAAGATACGACTCATACGAACCTGGTCAACGACCTGACCGGCATGGGTCTGTCGCAGGACGAGGCCAGCTATTATGACGACGAGTACCAGGCAGGCCGCTTTATCGTAGCCGTCAATCCGGGCGAGCACTGGCAGGCTGCGCAGGTCATTCTGATTAGTAGTGGCGCATACAACTACACCAACCGCAGCGGTGGCCACACGGATACTGATGCATAGCCCGATAACTATGCTCAAACGACGAATACAGGCTACAACACTCAGACGACGGCTCCCGACTACACGACAAATCAGACGGCGAACGCTGGCTACACCACGCAGTCTCCTGACATGAGGGGCTTCAGCCCGCCACAAGCCACGCCGGATCTTCCGGCAGTGGGAAGGCGTACCCTGGCTTTAGCCCTTGCTTGTTGACTATATAGTCATTTTCTGCGATACTCTCCCTATGAGAACGTTTGAGTATCGCATGAGACCCACAGAGAAGCAGGAGCAAGCTTTGATGAGCGTGCTGATTGCTTCGCGCAAAATGTACAATGCCTGTCTCGAAGAGTTGATTACTCACTACAAAGAGACGGGCAAGTACCTGCATCTCTATGAGCAGGACAAACGCCACGGCAAAGAGGCGCATCCTGATTTGCCTGCGGTCGTCGTGGATACCACGCTCAAACGTCTTCACCGCTCCTTTACCTTCTTCTTTCGTGGTCTCAAAGAAGGGCGCAAGGTCGGCTTCCCTCGCTTCAAGAATGCTCAGGCATGGAATACGATTCAGTTCCGTGATGCACAACACTGCCTGGAGAACGGGCGCTTCAAAGCTCCTAAACAGTGTGGCGGTCGCATCCGTGTCATCGTGCATCGCCCGTTGCAAGGGGCGTTCAAATGTGCCCGTCTCGTGCTGCGTCCTTCCGGTTGGTACGTGCAATGCATCTGTGAGACTGAGCCTGAACCATTGCCCAGGAAGGACAACGCGGTCGGGCTGGATATGGGCATTCGCTATCTTGTTGCCGATAGCGACGGGCGCATGGTTGAAAACCCCAAACACGCCAGGAAGAGTGCTCGTAAACTGGCTCACGTGCAACGAAAACTGGCAAAGTGCAAGAAGGGGAGCAACCGGCGTAAGAAAGCGAAGCACATGGTAGCCCGTCAACATGAGCGCATTGCTAACCAGCGCAAAGACACGCTTCACAAGGCGTCCCGTCGCTACGTAGACCGCTATCAAACCATCGTCATTGAAGATCTGAAAGTTGCCAACATGGTACGGAACCATTGTTTGGCCTTCGCTATCGCCGATGCATCCTGGGGGATGTTCCGGCAATATCTTGAAAACAAGGCTGAAAGTGCTGGTAGACAAGTTATTGCTGTAGCACCTCACTACACCTCGCAGAAATGTTCGCAGTGTAGGGAGTACGTGCTCAAGTCCCTCAGCGTCCGTACGCATGTCTGTCCTTTCTGTGGCTACCTTGCCGACCGTGATGAGAATGCAGCCAGAAACATCTTACAGGCAGCTATGTCTGTGCAGGCCCGGACGGGGCCTTCGTCGAGAGAGCGAGAGGGGCCTGAGCAATCAGGTGAGTCACCGCTCCCGTTGAAACGAGAAGCCGCTGGTCTTTAGACCAGGCGGAGTGTCACAAGCTCTCAAACCTTCACTGGGGCCTGCCGCTTTGCTCACCGGAGTCAGAGCGACTTCTGCTATTGAGGTACAGTAGAATAGGCTTCTGCCGCCTTCTCTGAAGGGAAGTATACACACGAAACTCCAGGAGATCAAGTGAAAATACACCAGGGAACAAAAATCCCCTCTTCTTTCTATTGCGACAAACTCCTTATTGCGAAACCATTGCAATAAGCGAGAAAATATGCTAGGCTTGTCATGAACCCCGGCAGATCAGCGCGGGGCTTGTCCCCAATACCATTCACTTCACGATGTTGGCAGTAGGGACAAGGGGTGGCGGCGGGGCTGGGAGGGGCCTTGCGCTTGTCCTCTCGCCAGCCTAACGATGGAACAGTAGGGACAAGGGGCGGATGGGGGCTTGGGAGGGGGCCTTGCGCTTGTCCTCTCGCCAGCCCCAGAACTCATTCAGTGAGAGGGATTGGGGCTTGTCCCTGGTCGGAGGACTGATTTCCACTTTTTCAACGCTCTGATAAGAATAGATCAGTATCGTACATTGACAACGGAATAGTGTTTCAGGGGTTCCGCGGTAAATCGTTCCCCCGGGTAAAAGCACTGGCGTGTGAACCACTGTAGCACTCTCTTTCACTCGGCCTGGGAACAAGAACCACGTTCCTCGTAGGTGATCTATCCCCTCTTCTTCACAACTCGTCTTAGCGCTCCATACATCTCAGGAGGTCTTCATGAGCAGTAGCTTCGGTCTCTCGGCACTCACACGGGTCTTTAAAGAAAGTTCGAGCGAGGTACGCCGCAGGATCATCGGTATATACACGATTCTGATAGCCTGTAATCTGCTGGCCTGGATCATTGCCCTCATCGTGTTTGGCAGCAATCCGAGCCTGCTGCTCCTGGGGCTCACTGCTTACACGTTCGGCCTGCGCCACGCCTTCGACGCGGACCACATCTCGGCGATCGATAATGTGACGCGCAAGCTGCTACAGGAGAGGAAGCATCCCGTCGGCGTGGGCCTCTTCTTCTCGCTGGGCCACTCGACGGTGGTGGTGGCGCTGACGGTCGTCATTGCCGCAACGGCGTTCGCGGTCAAGGACTTCAGCAATGTCCAGGCGATCGGCGGGCTGATCGGTACGTCGGTCTCGGCCATCTTCCTGCTGCTCATCGCCCTTATCAATATCGTGATCCTGGTGGATATCTATAAGACGTTCCGCGATGTGAGGCGCGGCGGCATGTATAGTGACGAGACGCTGGATGAGTCGCTCAACAAGCGCGGGCTGATGGGCCGCTTCTTCCGTCCCCTGCTGAGGATGACGGACCAGAGCTGGAAGATGTATCCCGTGGGCGTGCTCTTCGGCCTGGGTTTCGATACGGCAACCGAGGTGGGGCTGCTGGGCCTCGCGGCGACCACGGCTAGCAAGGGCGTTCCAGTGGCGGCGATCCTGATCTTCCCGGCCCTCTTCACGGCTGGCATGACATTGATGGATACGACGGATAGCGTACTGATGCTGGGCGCGTACGGCTGGGCCTTCGTGAAGCCGATCCGCAAGCTCTACTACAACCTGAACATTACATTGATCTCGGTGATTGTAGCGCTGGTCGTTGGTGGTCTGGAGGCGCTCAGCATTGTCGCGACGGAACTGAATCTGAGCGGCCCCTTCTGGGACCAGGTCGGCAACCTGACCGGCAATTTCGGCGTGGTCGGGGTGGTGATCGTGCTTCTGTTCCTGGCAAGCTGGGCCATCTCGACGCTCATTTACCGCGTCAGGCGCTTCGACGATATCGAGGTGCAGGTGATGCCAAAGACTGAGTAGGGATGGCCCAATACCATTCACTTCACGATGTCGGCAGGAGGGACAAGGGGTGGCGGCGCGGCTGGGAGGGGGCCTTGCGCTTGTCCTCTCGCCTGACGAGGTCACAGTAGGGACAAGGGGTGGCGGTGGGGCCAGGAGGGGGCCTTGCGCTTGTCCTCTCGCCAGCCCCTGAACTCATGAAGTGAGAGGGATTGGGGCTTGCCCCCATCCGGCCCAGGGAGCGAAGGCCGGGAGCCGGATGGGGGCAAGCCCCATCCCTACTGAAGGTCGCCCCTGCAAAGACACGCTACGACGTGAAACGTGACTTTTAACAGGGGCGACCCTCGTGTGGATCGATGCCCCGATTGAATGCATTTCCGATTATTACTTTGCTTCGTCCTTGAGAATTTTGTTTACGGTCTCGCGCTTGATCCGATAAGCCTGTCGCTCATTCACATGGGGCAGAACCACGGCTTCGAGCGCGCCCTGCTTCACCCATCGGCGTACTGTTGTGTCGTCAACACGAAGGATTTCGGCCACCTCCGAGACGGTCAGAAGATTCTCCATCCGAGTTTACTCCTCTCTAAAAAAGTTTTGTGCGCTCCGCACTCAACCTTCTATACAAGTTGCTACTCTCTGACATATCAAGCACGCGCTTTAAAGAGAGCAACTTCTATCAACTTTGTGTGTACATTGTATAACAAGATCTCAATTTAGTAAAGAGGTAATGCGCGAAAAAAAGGGACAAGGCGAGATGCTACATGATAATACGAAAAACGTCAGGTACTATTGCCTGAATAGTAGCATGTGTCAGCGCGGGTTTCTCTCAGCTCATCAGAACTCATCGGCAGAATTACCTATTGCTCTATCCTTCAGTCGGATATGCACTCTTGACAAATGCTCCTCTTTCCGTCATTACTTAGGAGTACTAATGTCTTTGAGTGACAAAGGTCAGCTCTAATAATGCATACCCCAGCTTCCGTTCGCCATCTCAAAATAGCCGGCCTTCTGGTGCTCAGCGTCCTCATTATGGGAACCATCGGCTACATGCTGATTGAGCAGCTTTCATTCGTTGATGCCCTTTATACAACCGTTGATATGATGTCAACGATAGGAAATGTGGTCCGCCCGATCTCGGTGTCTGGTCGCGTCTTCACTATTTTCGTCATCGGCTTTGGCGTAGGATCATTACTCTATACCTTGAGCGCAGGGATGGAATATATGATCGAAGGTCACTTCAGCCAGGCAGTCAGGAGATATCTCATGGACAAGAAGATTGCAGCCTTGCGCAGGCATTTTATCATCTGTGGGTTTGGACGCGTCGGCTCGCAGATTGCTGAAGATTTTGCAGCAGCGCATAAACCGTTCGTCGTGATAGATGATGACGAACGCAACATCCAGGGCTGCTTTCAACGCGGCTACTTAGCACTCCGGGGAGATGCTACACGCGATGATGTACTTCGTGAGGCAGGCATCCAGGAGGCACAATGTGCACTGGTTGCTACGGATAACGATGCACACAATATCTCGATTACCCTCTCGGTACGTTACCTCAACAGCAGCCTGTTTATTGTCGCACGGGCTAATCATAGTGAAACGGAAGCGAAACTTAAACGAGCAGGCGCAGATCGTGTGCTTTCTCCCTACACCATCGGTGGCCATCGCATGGCGAACCTGGCCTTTCAGCCAGCAGTCATAGAATTTTTTGATTCGATTACTAGGGCAGGCAACACGGAACTGGCAGTGCAGGAAGTAACGCTTGCCTCGACGTCACTGCTCGTTGGGAAGACAATGACAGAAGCTCAGAACGCATTAGACAATGGCATCGTGCTGGTTGCCCTCAAGAAACGGAGCGGATTAATCAGCGGGCCAAGGCTAGAGACTCTGATCGAAGATGGCGATATCGTCATCGTTATGGGCGTGCCAGGGCAGCTAGCAGCATTTAAGGCCCAAAATAGTTATCTGTCCGCAGGGGCAGGCTCCTGAAAAACCTGCCCCTGAAAGCACCCCTGCCATCTCGCTTGAAGGCTATCACGCCTCCACGCGCCGCTGCGGTGCCGTGACGGCCCAGGCAATCCAGAGCACGCAGCAGATGCCCAGCGTCACATAGGGACTCCAGAACGCCACTACCGCACCAATCGCATAGCAGGGCAGGCCGAGCAGCGAAACGATCCAGCTCTTCGAGAGGCTGCTGCCGGGCGAACGATACTCGGGCTGCTGCCGCGATACGACCCATAGGAGCAGGTTGTAGGAGAGGTTGATGAACACAAAAAAGCCGGAGTAGACCGCGCACGCCATCGACGCGGCAGGCGTGAGCAGATAAGCCCCCACCAGGGCGGTCGGAAACGGGACGACCGTGACGAGCAGCAAAAGAAAGCCGTTGCTGAAAAGCAGCAACGTTTCTGTCCTCCTCACCGTCTGAAAGAGCCGATGATGATACACCCACATAATCAGGATGGTGGCAAAACTGATGAACAGCGTCAGGTAGTTAGGCCACTGTTTCAACAGGGCAACACCTAGAGCGGTAGGGCTCGCCCCATTCAAAACAGGCACCTTCAGATCGAGCACGAGCAGGGTAATGGCAATGGCAAACACCCCATCGCTGAAAGCCTCCAGCCGCCCCGTGCCCGACTCTTTCTCGGGTGCCTGCTCTTGCGCAGGCTGTTTCTCCATACAGAGTCTCCTTCCTATCTCTTCACGCGCTTGCTGCCTACCTCGGGATGGGCATCAATCCGCATCCCCATTCCCTCCGCTGTCCCAATCCCCATTCCCACCGTTGTAGGGGCGCGGTTCACAAGCCCGCCGCGCTCCCCAGGCCGACGCACGGGCTTGTGAACCGCGCCCCTACAACGGTCGCCTACTAAAGGAATCGCATCTCTGAGCAAATTTAACAAGATGTATTGTATCCCCTCACTCCACAAGAAAGAAGGAGCGCCCACCCTCACGGATGTACGCTCCTTCTTTACCCTCACAGTGCTCTCAGTCATAATGCGACATCTTGCACGTTCCTTTCTCTAAACTACTGCCCACCAATCACTTCCCTATCTTCCCTCGATCAACTTTTATGTACAGGCTCTTGTCCGCTCGTTCTTATGCCTGGATGGACATCAGAGCCGGGTTATTTTAGCCATGGTTATACTGCCAATCAGGAGTAATCAATGAGCCTACCATGTGAAACACATTGACGTGTCCCACGGCGGAGAGCAGGACGAATGAGATAACGAGAACAGTCAAGAAGGCCAGGATAACAAGGGCGAGCAGTTGTTTGTTGCGTAATGCGATACTCATGTGTGGCTGTTCCTTTCGAACGGTGTGCTCAGGTGCCTGGAGCGACAAACCAGGACGCCGGAGCCGCCACGCCTGGGGCGACAAACCAGGGCGGCAAAGCAAAGAAAATGTTGAATTTGCGACTAGATTTGCGACTAAATGTACGAATTGCAATGGTAACGTCCCTACTACTTTTGCGCTTCCCTCCTTTCACACCACAATTGCACATATTTTGTGCGGAAAAAAAATGACATCCCAAATGATGTCAACAACAACTATCTGCAATGAATGAGGTGCCATGGCAGACGGCACGCCGGGGCAGGTATTGCCTGTGGGCGCTGGCGCTCGTTCCATGCGCGTTTAGCATCCAAAATAGTGTTCAGCATCCGGCTTCTCCTCCTGGCACCAACCAGAGATATTTTTCTATCCGCCCGACCTTCAACTACTTACATTCACTGCGGAAGAGGGAGAGCTACAGCCGCTGGCAAAGTATTTAATGCCCTTGCGAGCCTTCGCCATGCAGCGGAGTTCTTTCTTCCGAGTAAAATATACATGAGTAGGGGAGTTATTACGGTTATTTTTATACATATTTTTACTGTTGTGATGCGGAGCGGGGGCCAGTGGTACACCTTATAACAGGGTAGCATGCGAGAGGATGCAGTGTGGACATTGCAAATTGCGGGTAACATCTCATGTAGCGAGGGACACCCCAAATTTCTGGGATGTTTAGGAAAGAGGTAGCTCTCCATTAATTGGTGAACGAGCCTGCTGTTCTGGCAGCGGCTAAAACCTCAGCCAGGACATACTTGGGAGGACGCCCGCGTGGTCGTTTTGGTTGAGTCTGCTTGCCTTCGGCAG
>Ga0137371_10000603_pt1 | contig 27192 bp, 20 predicted proteins | sample SagtaG_7_FD_104919 | JGI IMG/M metagenome (GOLD analysis project Ga0137371, IMG submission 104919) | Vadose zone soil microbial communities from Sagehorn Ranch, Mendocino, California, USA - Sage1_R_40_16 metaG | ecosystem: Environmental > Terrestrial > Soil > Vadose zone | place: USA...
AATGTAGCCAGTATACCCTGAAAAGATATTCCAACCCGTCACCGCTGCCGCAAAGATCAGGGTGAAGACGGCGACCGCCGTCACGGCGGTATTGGGGGAGAGCAGCACTGGGAATACAAGCACGAGTAACAGTAAGGCGAGCAGTCCCAACGTTTTGAGCGTTTTCATTGCTTCCTTCCTTCGAGGCGTCCAAAAAGTCCCTGTGGACGGAACAGTAAGAGCGCTACAAGCAAAACGAAGAAGACTGTGCTCGACCAAACGGGAGACCAGACAAGCGCTGTTACATCTCCAATCACTACCATGACCAGTGAGGCAATGAGGGCACCTCGCAGACTCCCCATCCCGCCCAGCACGATGATCACCAGCAGGCGGTAGATCAGGTCGTAGGAACTGGCAGGATTAAATGCATTGGTCGCGCCGTACACCATCCCTCCCGCAGCTGCCAGGGACACCCCAATGCCAAAGGTAATGGCCTGCACCTGCGGCACATTGATGCCGATGAGGGACGCTGCTGTGCGGTTCTGCATCGACGCTCGCAGTCTGCGGCCAAAGTCAGTTCGATAGACGAGCAAGAAGAGAGCGCATAACAGCACGACACTCAGCAGGAATGCAAAGAGATAGATGTAATTGATGTAGAAGCCCCCAAGCTGGAAAGCCGCATCGACGTACCAGGCATGAAGTATCACCAGGTTCGTGGTAAAGAAGTACCCCAATGCTCCCTCAATGATAAGAGCGATTGCAAAGGTCACCAGGATGGACAAGGTGATACGGTCCCACTTGAGCCTGCGTATGAAGGCCCATTCGAGCAGCACACCGAGTCCAAACATGGTTGGCATGGTGATAAGCAGCCCTACAAAGAGGTCAAGTTGCAGGAATCGCTCCAGCACGAAGCTGAGATACGCACCCAGGATGACCAGAATGCCCTGAGCGACGTTGATGATGTCAAGCACTCCAAAAATCAAGGTCAGTCCTGATGCCATCAGAGCATAGACGCCACCCGTCAGAATTCCCAGGACGACCCCTTCGACGATGAGAGACACAGTAACACCTTTCTAATAACCCGATCACCGCACGCGTGGCTGGGTGCGTGCGGTGATTGGGCTGCGCGTGGCGCATCCACCCACCCCATTACCGTTACGGGAGGTTAAGACGACCAAGCAGGTTTAGGGTACTTCAGGTTCGCCTGTGCCTGCTCCTGTGGATACACAGGGATCAATTGACCGTTCTGCCATTGGAACAGGTAAGGGATTGCTAGAGTGTTCTCCCCGTCAGCAGCGAACTTCACCGGCCCTTGCAGGCTTTGAAATGTGCCATTGTGTAACACATTTATGACCTTCGCATTATCGATGCTCTGCGCCTGGTTGACGGCCTGCTGCAGGACCTGCCCCACAGAGAACGCCTGGACCGAATCCGAACTGATATCACCAGCACCGCCACCAAACTTGGCAATGAAAGCGGGGACAAAGATATTGTTCTGGTAGGTCTTGACCTGGGGCCACCACCCGCCGTTGGCAACGAGTATTCCCTCGGCGTTTTTCACCCCGATAGCACTGGTAAAAGCGGAGCCCTGATCGGGCCCAGAAGTAGCGATAATCAGCTTGGGATTGTAATGTTGCGTCTTAAAGTACTTCAAATAGGAAATACTATCCTGGAGGGCATCAGTACCCAGAATCACCACATCCGCTTGCGAGGCCACCACTTTCTGGGCGATGGGGTTTAAGTCTGTATTTTCTGCCGGGTAGATATCGTAGAGGGCGGTCGTGACTCCACCCCCCTCTAAGGGCGGCTTGGCACTGGCAACTTGTTCCAGGGTAAAAGGGGTATCCGAACCAGCATAGGCCACGGTCTTCGGCCGCATACCCACAGGCAAAGACAGGATATATTGGACCAGGCTTGCCATGTATTTCGACGTCGACAGCGAAACGGTAAACATATTGGTCAGGCCATGCGTGAAGTCATCGTGAGAAGTCCCGGTGCCATCAATAAAGGAGTACCCATGGCGGGCGGCTACCTCTGCCCCGGTCACCGTAAAGGCATCGTCGAACGGCCCGAGGACGAAATTGACGTGATCAACCGAGATCAGCTTCTCGTAGTTGACCCGAGTCTGGTCGGTCTTCGTGCCGTCGTCATAGGTGATCAGCTGGACCTGGTGGCCAAGCAGACCGCCGTTTTTATTGACATAGTCTACCCAGAGCTGGTACCCCTGCTTAAGTGCTTGTCCATCGGCGGAATTATCCCCTGTGAGCGACAAGGACATGCCAATTTTCACCGGCCCCGTTTGGGTGGTGGTAGTAGTAGTACCGCCACTGGTTTGCGTGCAGGCGCTCAGCAGCAGTATGAAAATAACGAAGAATGCAGAGAGTATTTTTGCTAGTTGTCTTCTTCTCAAAATATGTCCTCCTTCGTGGACCGGGTTCCATGATATGCGATTACACATGATCACACGCACCCAAAGCTGAATACGACACTTTCCTTCATTCCATGTGCAGAGAGAGCACGGCACATACCAGGACTGGCAACGAAACAAGCAAGGAGTCCAGATGCGTCTTGGAAAAGGGAAGCCTGCAAGCTGTGCCCTGTGCTGCAATCGACGACTCCTGCCCCCGATCGTTCTCGTGCTCCTCAATAGAAAAGACAGACTCCACCTATGTGGAATCGCGCAGAAATGCGAGATGACTTTCGACGATCACGCTTTTCCCCAGGCGACCCATTCCGGGCCAAACACGCGGCCTTTCGATAGATACCAGCGTCCGTTGGGACCAACGTGATAAGCTCACATAGCAGGCAGCACCTTACAAACGCTCCGGTTCTTGACCGCTCATCTACGAGTGTGAAGAACAGGCACATAACATGCCGATCCCCGCGCGTAGTCTGGTCAGAAAAGCCCATAAATACTTTATCATAAATGCGTAATGTTTTGCAAGAGTTTTATCAAAAAGTACCAGTTATAAATATGTATATTTTGCAAGGGTATTGCTAAAAAGTACTAGACGACTGAGCAAAGGGGTGTGACAAATAGTACCTTTAGGGGAAAGGTTCTTCGAACCTTTCCTTTTTCTGCAAAAGCGTAGTAAACTTTTCTGGGACGTTCTTTCCTACAATGTTCCTGCATGATGTGTAAGCGTAAGCTGATGGGCTTTTGTGGCAACTGGTAGCCGCTGTATTCCCTGGTTGGGGTACTGGTGTCGGCATGTTCAACCGGGGCATACATCGATGAAGATGAATGTATCTGGGAGCAGATCCACTTCTTCGGCTTCTAAGGAAGGTCGGGCAGACCATTGCTGCTGGAAAGTGCATGGTCCATAGGGACCTCGCCGAAAGCACTTGGCCATGCCGGGGCAGGAAGACGCCCGGGTGTCGCGCAGGGAATGCGGTCTGCCGGTCGGAGGGTTTGAGCGAGAGCCCATAGGCAATCTAAATTGGACGAACGAGCGCACATGTATCCTGAAGTCGCACGTTGCTTGAGAAGGGATAGAAGCTTCTATGATCAGATTTGTGAGTAATATACCTATTTCCCGTCGCCTCTCCTTGTTTTTCGCAATAGCAGCGCTCATCCCTGCCATTGTGATTTTCATCCTCGGCAATACCTATATTTCTTCTCTCACGGTCCGGGGCCAAGCCGTGCAAACCAGTTTTGACGCACAAAACCTGGCCTCCAACCAGTTGGTCAACCTGCAGCGCATGAACGCATTGGTGCAAACGCGCTTCAACGAGATCTTTGCCAGCCTCTCCGGCAAGATCACTGACCCCTCGCTCGCCAATGCCGGCGGGTTGGTGAGTGCGGATATCGCAGCTCGCGAAGCTGACTTCCAACAAACGCTCGTCGATTACCAGGCGAACTACGACCTGGCTACTTCCAGCAATATGAATACCGTACGAAGTATTCTGATCAACGATAATCCTTCGGTCGAGCCCAGAATCATTGGTGACCAGCACCAATCGCTCAATGCGGTGGTGTCATCCAACTGGCCCGCATACCAAAAGCTGCAGAAGCAGGAGATGACGCTTCTCGATAGCCTGGATCCTACACTCCCCAATCATCCCGCCGAACTCCCGATGAATGTACTGAGTGCAAAATACAACCAGGCATACACCATCCTATGGCATGCCAACTTTCTCTTCACAGATCTAGACAACAACTGGGGACGGGTGGCAGATGACGCGGCAGCTATAGGCAAGACGGTGACTGCCATTGGGCCATCGGTGACGCAACCGGTCTTACTCTCGACAATCGTCGCTCTTGGCAGTACCATTTTGATCGTCCTCGCGACGGGATGGCTGGTGAACCTGACGATTACAAGCCCCCTGCGCAGTCTTGCCTTACTCACCCAGCGCATTACCAAGGGCGAAACCCATGTACGCGCACGCGTCAAGAGCCATGACGAAATTGGCCTGGTGACCATGTCGATGAACAACATGCTCGATAATATTGTCCGCCTTATCCAGGAAGTACAGGCCCAGCGCGATTCACTGCAATTGCAGGTAGAGAAACTGGTGAGCGAAGTCAGCGGCGTCGGCGAAGGAGACCTGCGCATACAAGCAGAGGTCACAGGCGACGCCCTCGGTGTGCTAGCAGACTCCTTCAACTACATGGTAGAAGAATTGTCCAGCCTGATAATTCGTGTGAAGCAGGTTGCTAGCGAGGTACAAAACTACACCAGCTTGACATTTGAGTACATGACCCAAGTAGTGGAAGTTGCGGATACGCATATATACCAGATCACTAAAGCCGCTATGGAGGTAGAGCGTATGGCCAATGCCAGTCGGCAGACCTCTGACCGCGCACAAATATTGTATCACAGTACTCATGAGGTACGCCAAGCAGCGCAAGGCGGACGCGAAGCGGTATCGCAGACGGCTGAAGGTATAGGACGTATCCATAAAAATGTGCAGAATACGGCCAATAAGGTGCAAACGCTCTCCGAGCGTTCGCACGAGATCAACAACATTGTAGAGGTTATTGCTACTGTTGCCCACCAGACAAACCGCCTTGCCTTAGATGCAGCCATCCAGGCGGCGATGGCTGGCGAAAATGGCAAAGGTTTTGCTGCCGTTGCCGCTGATATCCGACGTTTGGCGGAGAGGGCGAAGGAAGAAGTTAAAACGATTGTGCATATCGTCCGCAGCATTCGTGAAGATATCGGATCAGTGGCAGTTTCGATGCGCGATACGCAACTTGAAACGTCTCTAGGAGCAGACCTCGCTCAAGAGACGGAGAAATCTCTGCAACGGATCTTTGGCCTCATTGAACGCCAAGCACAGGAAATTGAAACCATCAATCAGGTGGCAATGCAGCAGTTGGAGTCTTCAAGCAATATAGTCCAAGTTATGCAAAGCGTTTCTCATTCAACTCAACAAAGTAGCCAGAGTACACATGAAGCTTCACAAAATATGGAGTACCTGACACGCCTGACAGAGCAGCTACTTGCTTCTGTGGAGGCATTCAAGCTTCATAACAATGGCAACCCTACTCCTCCACATTCAAATGTTACCGGTGTTTTGAAGGATGTAGAGGATAACGGATTGACCATCAGCAGTGTACTTCGTGTGATCACATCAGGCCGTCAGTCAGGTAATGGAGATATGCATAATGCCCTGCCAGCTTCTTCTGCATCCTCCCAAAACTACCCCTACCTACCATATCAACCGGAAAACGGGAGGCAATAATGCCAATACACTTCAAAGAAGAGACCCTCTCGCTTTGTCATCCTGAGCGCCGCGAAGGATCTCTGGCCGCCGAGAGATCCTTCGCGGCGCTCAGGATGACACGGCTGCATCGGCTTCGTTTGACTCGCAACACGTCTTCTTTGAAACGGATTGGGCAATAATGCAGTGAAGAACTAAATCAATAAGTTGACCATACCCATCGTAAGGTTGCAGAGAGCATCAGCATCCTAGCAGATCAGTGTGACACCATCTCCTGGCTCGCCTGTAAGGCCAACATGATCGCCTGTTCCTGCGAGAGCGCTCTACCCTCTGCCCACCAAACATCCCATTTCTCCCCATTCGCCTGGGCTTTGAGCCCCTCCAGCTTGGACATGTACCGGCGATAGTAGATGACTGGAAATATCGCATCTAATCGTTCCAACAGCGCCTCTGCCGCTCCTCCTATCTGGGCTGCACGCTCTTGCTTCCCCAGTTCTCGCAGATAACTGGCGCACTCGATCAAGGCCAACGCGATAGTCGGCCCGATCGTGGGCCGATGTCCTATCTCTTGCACAATGAGCAGGGCTTCTCTCATGTGCCCCAGCGCCTGGATCAGCTTTCCCTGAGACCCTTCCAGGTCGCTCAGTTCAGCGAGTGCAATGAAGAGTTTCGTGTGTTGCCCTCTTGCGCGCAGCAAGCTCACACTCTCGCTCAGCATGCTTTTTGCCCGGCTTGCGTCTCCCTGGAGCTGGAATATGACTCCCATCCGCGCCAGGACGAATGCGTAGTGCTCTTGATCTCCATTGGCTCGATACCAGTCCAGGCATGCTTCAAAGGAGCTAACTGCCTGAGCGTACTCCCCTTGAAGAAACCAGCTTTCCCCAAGAGCACGCAGAATGAAGGCTCTGGTTGGTAGGTCAGCACCATCCTGCCCGAGGGCCAGGCACTCCTCCAACAGGGATTGTGCTCGCTCGTAGGCTCCTTGTCGCAGGAACAACCACCCCTTGGCCAGCAGCAGTTTGCTCTGTCTGGAGAACGGCATCTCGCTCCCCAACTGCATCGTGGCTTCCAACCAATGCAGCCCCTCCTCTGCTTGATCACGCCTGCCCCAAAACAGAAAGAATGCACCGCAGAAGCGCTGAGCGATCTCCACTTCTCCCTGCTCGACCGCAAAAGCCAACGCCGCTCGGATGTTGTCCTGCTCCCGTTCGAGGAGCCGCATAGTTGTTCTCTGCCTTGTTCCGCCGTACAGGTCTGGCTCGCTGCTCTCGACGAGTGTAAGATAATACTGGGCACGCCGCCGCTGTACCTGCTGCATCTGCCCGCTCTCACTCAAACGTGCCAACGCATATCTCTGCACGATCTCCAGCAGCGAGAAGCGACCGAACGGCTCTTGGACAATTCCGTCTTCCTCCATAGGGTGATGGACGATCAGACTCTGGTTCACTAAGGCCTCCAGGCGATCGAGCAGTTCCTCACGCAGGTCTGGCTCGCTCAGGCAAACAGCCCTGGCCGCCTCGACTGTCCAGCCTCCCTGGAACACGCCCAGGTGCGCCAGCAGGTGCTGCGCCGAGCTATCCAATAACTGGTAGCTCCAGTCCAACGTCTTCCACAAGGTCTGCTGGCGTTCTGGCACGTTGCGGGTTTTCTGGCTCAAGAAGGTCAAGGCCTCCTTGGATCCTCTTGCCTGGGAGAGTGAGCCGTTGCCCTTCCCAGCCAGCTGCTCAAGGAGCTTGGTGGGAGAAAAGAGCTTGATGCGAGCGGCGGCCAGTTCAATGGCCAGGGGCAGACCATCCAGGTGAGCACACAGCTCCGCCACCACTGCCGCATTCTGCTCGGTCAGCACAAAGGTGGGCTTGAGCGCCTGGGCTCGTTCGACAAAGAGGCGGATGGCGGGGCAACGACCAAGTGCGGCGAGATCCGGCAGGTGGTGGGGGTCGACCAGCTCGAGCGGAGGGACTTCCCAAGTGTGTTCGCCGTACAGGCGTAACACCGCCTGACTGGTTACCAGGACCTTGAGTCGGGGAGCAGCTGCCAACAGCTCGGCGACCACCGTCGAAGCGGCAAGCAGATGCTCGAAACTGTCGAGGACGAGTAAGCGCTCTTGTTCCGCAAGCGCGGCTTTCAACAGATCCAGCCCTGTCGGTCGCATCCCTTCGAGGAAGCGCTCGGGAGCGTCTTCCAACAGCCCAAGAGCCTCCAGTATGCGGGAAGGCAGCAAGGCGGGATCAAGAAGGGAGGCCAGCGGGACGAAACAGACCCCATCGGCCAAAGACGCGTGCAGCGAGCGAGCGACTTCCACGGCCAGGCGCGTTTTGCCCACGCCACCTGGGCCCAGTAAGGTCAGCAAGCGCACTTCGGGCTGCCGCAGTCGCTCACCAATCAGCTGCACGGCTTGCTCGCGTCCAATCAACGAGGTGGGGGCTGCCGGAAGCAAGGAGGATGTTGGGGTGGCAGCGCGGACGGACTGCACGCCTGCTGCCGTGGCGAGCACAGTCGGCGAAGGGCGTGCTTGCTCAAGTCGGGAGAGTGGCAAGCTTTTCCACTCCTCCGGTGAAAAGCTCTCGGGTGAGAGGCGCAACAGCCCAAGCAGGTCGAGCGCTTCTTTCCGCGTCGTAATGGCCTGCCAGGCGGCCAACGTCTTGATGATCTGTTTGACGTCTTGCAGAGTGAGAATTGCATGGTGCCGCCCATGCAGTTTGCGACTGAGAGTCTCGGTGTCCAATCCCAGAGCCGCTGCCAGGTCCTTCTGCAGGTAGCCTGCTTGGCGGCGAGCTACGGTCACCTGTTCGCGAAAGTGTGTGAGTGCTTCCACGCTCTGCTGAGGACGCACGTTCATCACAGACCTCCTCTCTGCACAGGGTTAGACCATCCCAAGCATCGTTCATTGCTTGTAGTATACCTTCACACGTACAAAGAAACAAGCCGGAAGTCCATCGTTTTTTGACCGCTTTTTGGTCGCTTTTTCGTCAACGCAGACCCCCCAGGACTCATTCTTCACGTTATACTTTCACTATGTTGCACATATCTACCACCTGGTGCAACCTCTTTTTAAGAAAGAAGCCTTGTATGACACCGATAATAAGGAGCATGTAGTTGCGAGTCTAACAAACAGGATGTAAGGAGGCTCTCATGGCATCCCAAACAGGTAGCACTTCATTCCCTCTCTCGGAAAAGAGTCGTGAAGGAGCTCACATCATCGCTCGCCAGGATCGCATTCCGGCCTGGTCTTTTCCCTACCTCTTCATTGCCATCATTGGAGTGGGTTTTCTCTTCACCTTCTACGATATCTTCGACATCAACGTCTCGTTCATCCAGACCTGTACGCAGATTGTCCCAGGCTGCACACCAGTCAACGCGGCTAGCTATCTTGGCTTACCTGTTCTCCTGAACCTGGTCGGCTATGTCATCGGGGCCCTCTTCCTCAGTCCGTTTGCCGACCGGTTTGGTAGAAGAAATGTCCTGGTCGTCACTTTGGTCATCACCGGTGTCGGTTCGCTCTACAATGCGCTTGCCGGTGACTACACCAACTTCATCATCGCCAGAGCTATCACCGGGATTGGCATAGGAGCAGACCTGGCCATTGTCAACACCTATATCAGCGAGGTGGCACCTGTCGATGGCCGTGGGAAGTACAACGCGCTGATCTTCGTCATGTCGGGTATCGGTGCGCTCATCGCCGTCTGGTTAGGACTCACTTTGACAACCCCTGCGGCACCGTTTCCTTTTGGCCTGCCTTTCGCCGTTGCGGGACCGCATTTCGAGGGAGTGGGTTGGCGCATCATGTACGGCCTTGGTGCCCTGCTTGCGGTTATCGGCGTGCTGTTGCGCTACGAGTTGCCGGAGTCTCCGCGTTGGCTCGTCGCGGAGGGGAGAATGGCTGAAGCTGATCGTATCGTCGCGAAGATGGAGACATCCGCAGTCTCTCGTCTTGGACGAGAACTTCCCCCTGTTCCCACCGACCTACCTATCCCCATAGCTCCTGAGCGCGTGGGCTACATGGAAATCCTACGCAACCCGCTCTACCTGAAACGGTCGATCCTGCTGCTATGTATCTGGTTATTGTGCCACGCCACCCTCTATTCGAATGCGGCAGGTTTCACGGTCATCTTGGTAGCGTTGGGATATGCACCGCCGGTTGCCGGACTGATCGTAGCAATAGGTGTATTCGGCTTTCTCATTGGTGCCTACATTGCCTATGCCTTCGGTGAGAAAATGGAACGCAAATACTGGTTACCTGTCGCAGCCGTCATGACCTTGATCGGGGGACTCATCATCGTGCTTGGTGGGCGCAACAATCTCCCCGTGGCCGCTCTTGGGGCTATCATTATCTTCATTGGCACCGACATCTTCGTACCAATTGCCTACGCGTGGTCCACGGAGAACTATCCGACACGGGCACGAGCAGCCGGTTTCGCGCTGGTGGAAGGTGGAGGGCATATTGGAGGTGGGTTGGCAGTCATCTTGATCGGCTCGATCATTAGCGGTATCGGCCCGTTGGGCTCCTTCCTGCTCCTTGGTGGCTATCTTGTGGTCGCATCCGTTCTCGCCATGTTTGGGACTTCCACCAGAAATAAGCGGCTCGATGAGGTGGCCCCCTAGCGTAATTCAGGCTATACTAGATATAGACAACAGTGAAGTTTGGCATCAGCAATGATAGTGTCTAGGAGAAAAGAGACATGACTACTTCGCCTGTTTCTCGGTCAACCAATCAATCGTATGTACAAACAGAGCTGTTCCGTCCGTCGCTCAATTACCCTGTCCATCCCTATGACGAGATGCTGACGCGTACGGCTGAACGTTACCCGGAGCATGTCGCCGTGGTCTCCAAAGACGTGAACCTGACGTACCGGGAACTGGAGGCCCTGGTCAATGCCTTTGCCAACGCTTTGCGAGAGCTGGGAGTGAGCAAGGGCCAGAAGGTGTGTTTGTTCATGACCAATCGTGCGGAATACGTGATCAGTTGGTTCGCTGTGACCCGCCTCGGCGCAGTCGTCAGTCCGATTAACCCCTCGTACAAGGATCGCGAAGTTTCCTATCAGATCGACAACAGTGAGTCGGTGGCGGTCGTCGTGCAACATGACCTGCTGCCGCTGGTGGAGGCGAGACGCACGGAAATACCACGTTTGAAGTATGTGATCGTCGTTGGATCCGACCGGCATGATCCTTCTTCGAATATATATTCTTTCAGCCAGCTTGTGCGAAACCATCCTCCAACCCCGCCTCCGCGCACGGAGATGGGGTGGGAAGATATGATCGTACTTCCCTATAGCAGCGGCACCACCGGCTTGCCGAAGGGAGTCATGCTCAGCCACAAGAACCTGGTATGTAACGCCTACCAGTCTATCGCCACGGCCCGCATCACGTTCGAGGACCGCATGCTGGTTTTCCTTCCGCTCTATCACATCTATGGTATTATGTTGATGGGCTGTGCGGCCATGTCGGGCGCTCGCCTCGTGCTCATGGAGCGCTTCGAGCCGGAGCGGTGTTTACAACTCATTCAAGAGCAGGGCATCACCCTCCTGTACGCCGTCCCGCAGATCTTGTCTACGTTGAGCGAGTGGTCACAGCTGGACGCCTATGATGTGCATACGGTCCGTTTTACACAATGTGGGGCGGCTCCAGTTCCTCCCACACTGGCGCGTCGCTTTGAGGAACGGACGGGCATCACCGTGATGACCTCCTATGGCCTGACCGAGGCAGCACCAGGAACACACTCCAATCCCGTATACGATCCAAAGCTCATCAAGGTCGAGACCATCGGCCTGCCCATTCACGATACCAAGCAGAAGATTGTTGATATCGAGACCGGCGAGCGAGAACTGGGTGTGGGCGAAGAGGGCGAGTTGATCGTCCAGGGACCACAGGTCATGCAAGGCTATTGGAAAGCACCCGAAGCGACGGCTGAAGCCGTGCGCGATGGCTGGCTCTATACGGGAGATATTGGCTGGCGCGACGAAGAAGGCTATGTGACCATCACAGATCGCAAGAAGGAGATGATCAAGGTCAAAGGCTTCAGCGTGGCCCCGGCTCAAATTGAAGCACTCCTCCTCGAGCATCCCGCTGTGGCCGATGTCGCCGTCATCGCCAAGCCCAACGAGGAAGCGGGAGAAGTGCCCAAAGCCTTTGTGGTACTCAGAGCGGGCTACGAACAACTGAGTACGGCAGAAGTGCTGGAGTGGGCCAATGGCAAGCTCGCCGGCTACAAAAATGTGCGCGAGCTCGAATTCGTCGAGGCCATTCCCCGAAACCCTTCGGGGAAAATCTTGCGGCGTGTCCTCAAGCAGCAGGAACGGCAGCGCATGGGCTTATCGTGAATGCACAGGTCGGAACAACGGCGTGAGCAGCAATGCTCGTGCGGTCCTCTCCTTACCGTGTTGGAGCGTGTATTTAGAAGCGGTACACAACTAGAAAGGAATATCTGTATGTTTGATTCCAGCAAGATTGGCCAGAGCTTTCCCCCGTTCACCATCCAGGTCGAGCGCGGCAAAGTGCATGAATTAGCGCTGGCGATTGGCGATGACAATCCCATCTATCACAACCGGCAAGCGGCTCAAGCGGCTGGCTACGCCGATGTGCCACTCTTTCCTACCTCCCCGACGGTCTTCGCCTTTTGGGGCAATACACAGAAAATGGAGCAACAGGCCAGCCTGGGGATCGATTTGAAGCGCGTCCTGCATGGCGAAGAGGCCTACGAATACCTGGCACCTATCGCTGCTGGCGACACCCTCACCGGCGTCATGACCCTCACTGATGTCAAGACGACCAGGGGCCAGGGAGGCTCCTCCATGGATATTATCACCTTTGAGACCCGCTACACCAATCAACATGGCATACCCGTCTTAGCTGACCGTGAAGTGGTGATCTTGCGGGGATAACTGTGCTTACTACTTTTTAGGAGGAAAAGACCAATGACGACTAATGCTCAGGCTCCGAAGAAGCTGTACTACGAAGATGTACAGGTGGGTGATGCCCTTCCACCGCTGGAAAAGCCACCTGTCACCCATCTGCAATTGGTGCGCTACGCGGGAGCGTCGGGAGACTTCAATCCCTTACACACCGATCCGAAAATAGGCGAATCCATCGGATTTGGTGGCATTATCGCCCATGGCATGCTCATTATGGGCTTTGTTGGGCAACTGCTCAGTGACTTTGTCGGGCCAACCGCGCTGCGGGCCTTTGGAGTACGCTTCAGGGGCATGACCCATCTGGATGATGTGATTACCTGCACCGGCACTATCACCGACAAATACGAAGCTGACGGTGAGGCACGCATTGCTGGCAAAGTACAGGCCGCCGATCAAACCGGCAATGTGAAGGTCGCCGGGACCTTCGTCGCAGCCTTACCAAAGCGTAGTGAAGGCCGGTGAGTTATTTTCTCTGTTTCTTACTTATTTAAAGAAGGAAAGGAAGACATATTATGGGTATGCTTGAGGGCAAAGTAGCCATTATCACCGGCTCTGGACGTGGCATTGGAGCTGCAGCAGCCAAGCTGTTTGCGGCAGAAGGGGCAGCCGTAGTGGTCAGTGATCTGGACCAGGCGCCGGCTGAGGAAACGGCGCAAGCCATCCGTCAGGCAGGAGGCAAAGCCGCCGTGTTCGCTGGGGATGTGACCGATCCGGCTTTTCCTGCTCAATTAATCAAAGCGACCCTTGATGCTTTTGGGACGCTTGATATTATCGTGAACAATGCGGGCTACTCCTGGGATGCCGTGATCCAGAATATGACCGATAAGCAATGGTATGCCATGATGGAGATCCATACCGCGGCCCCCTTCCGCATTCTGCGCGAGGTCTCGCACTACATTCGCGAGGTCGCGAAGAAAGAACAGGCTGCCAATGGTCGAGCGACACCTCGCAAAGTGGTCAATGTCTCTTCCATTGCAGGCGTCCACGGCAATCCAGGACAAGCCAGCTACGCGACCGGCAAGGCGGGCATCGTCGGGTTAACCAAAACGCTGGCTAAGGAGTGGGGACGCTACAATGTGCAGGTCAACTGTGTCTGCTTCGGCTTCATCGAGACCCGCATGACCGCACCCAAAGAGAGTGTCGAAAAGTTGCAGCGTGAGGGAGAAGAAATTGCGCTGGGCATCCCTGACAAGATGCGCCAGATGGCTGCTCAGATGATTCCTCTGGGACGTCCCGGCACTCCGGAAGAGGCAGCCGGTGCGATGCTTCTCCTGGCTTCCCCATTCGCGAATTACATTACAGGGCAGGTGTTAGAAGTCACCGGTGGAAGTGATCTCTAAATGGCCCTGACGCCCACAAGGGACGTCACTCACTGCTGTCATCCTGAGCGCAGCGAAGGATCTCTGGCTGGGCCCGGCGCCGATCCAAAGCTCGCGCTCAGGATGACAGCGGGCGGGCGGGGCGAGCCCACAGGCGTTGAGGGAAGGACTGGCACCCCCGTCCTTCTTGGCTTCAGTTCACGCCTATGGGGCCCACCCCTACGCGATAGCCCAAGCGTTTCGTGAGATTGATGCGTATTTGACGCCCACAAGGGGCAATACATTTCAAAGAGCCCATGCTCCTGGGGGTACCCAGAACCATGAAATGAGCAATTCCAGGAGAATAGGAGACCATCTCGCTGTGTCATCCTGAGCGCGAGCGAAGGATCTCTCGCCGGACAGAGATCCTTCGCTCGCGCTCAGGATGACACTCCTGCATCGGCTTGGTTTGACTCGCAAAACGTCTTCTTTGAAATGGATTGCCCACAAGGGGCCTCAGGCGAACATGCAATACAGGAGATAGACAGCGATGGATATACAGAATCTGGTCGCAATTGATGTGCATACCCATGCAGAGGTGTCGCAACGCCTTCCTGAAGATCCCGCGTGGAAGGCCATGCAAGAGGCCTCCAAAGACTACTTCAAGGATGAGGGACCCCGACCGACCATTCCCGAGGTCGCCGCCTACTATCGTGAGCGGAAAATGGCCTGTGTCATCTTCCCAGTCGACATGGAGTCCACGACCGGACAGGTGCGGGTCCCCAACGAGGAAGTGGCCGAAGTGGCGGCCCAGAACGCGGATGTCCTCATTCCCTTCGCCAGTATCGACCCGGCCAAGGGCAAGATGGGCGCACGCGAGGCCCGCCGCCTCATCGAGCAGTTTGGCGTGCGCGGTTTCAAATTTCACCCTCCCATACAGGAATTCTATCCCAATGATCGTAAAGCCTACGTCCTCTACGAGGTAATTGCCGAGGCCGGTTTGCCAGCGCTATTTCACACCGGGCATTCGGGCATCGGGACCGGCATGCGCGGTGGAGGTGGCATACATCTCAAGTATGGCAACCCCATGTACCTGGATGACGTGGCGGTCGACTTTCCCGATATGCCGATCATCATGGCCCACCCTTCCTTCCCCTGGCAGGATGAGGCCCTTTCGGTCTGTCTGCATAAGCCACAGGTCTACATCGACCTCTCCGGCTGGTCACCCAAATATTTTCCGCCGCAACTCATCCAGTATGCCAACACCCAGCTCAAGCACAAGATGCTCTTTGGCTCGGATTATCCCCTGATTACCCCCGATCGCTGGTTAGCCGATTTTGAGAAGATCAACATCCGGCCTGAGGTGCGGCCCTTGATCCTCAAGGAGAACGCCATCAAGCTGCTGGGCCTTGATGGTTCACGCTCGTCATAGGGTAGTCTGAGATGAGGTTTCACCCTTCAATCTCGTCTAGCATTGTAGTTCCGTCTTCTTAGCGCAACACACGTTCAAGGCTACTATCGCGGGTGAACTGGTCATGCTTGACAAACACAACCGAGCAGTTTACCTGCGATACCAGAGTTGGAATGACTTTCTTCTGAATGGCTCTTCATCAATTCTGCTCGTAGTGCTCTACCTGCTGAACTACCTGTACAAAAAAGAAAAGAGGTTTGAGGTCATGAAACGGTATCTATTTCTTTTGCCAGTACTGCTTATACTCCTCAGTGGCTTCACAGTGGCAACCACCGGCGTTTCTCGTACCTCTGGCACTGTTAAAAGCAGTTGTGTTAGCTCTACTGGAACGACGACACTCCACGGAACACTCGGTGGGGCCAACTACACAATTGCTGTCCCTTCAAACTGGAATGGGACGCTGGCCCTCTACAGTCACGGCTATGTATCGCCCACTGTGCCACTCGACAACCCGGCGCCAGATGCTCCTGATGCGCTGGCTGCCAACAAACTTTTGCAGGAGGGCTATGCGCTGGTCGGCTCCTCGTTCAGTCAGAATGGCTGGGCAGTGCAGCAGGCCTTCCATGATCAGATAGCCTTGTTCGATTTCTTCGTTCAGACCTGCGGCCATCCTGTGCGTACCGTCCCCTGGGGCAGATCGATGGGCGGGCTGATCACTGCGGGGCTGGTGCAACTGTACCCTGAGCGTTTCGTCGGCGCACTCCCCATGTGCGGACTCCTTGCCGGCGGTATCGGTCAGTTTAACCCGCAGCTGGATAGTCTCTTTGCGTTCAACCTCCTGCTGGCAAACGGCTCACTGCAAGTCGCCCATTTTACCGACCCTGTGGGCACCTATAAGCAGGCAGAAAGCATCCTGACTGCCGCGCAGCAAACGCCTCAAGGGAAAGCGCGTACCGCCCTGTTCACAGCTTTGGATGACCTTCCCGGCTGGTTTACTCCTGGCTCACCTGAACCAGCGTCCAATGACTACGCCGCACGGGAGCACAATCAATACCAGGCGGCCCAGTTTGACTTTGCTCTCTACATCCTGGCTCAGGCCGAAGTCGAAGCTCGTGCTGGCGGCACTCCTTCCTGGAATACCGGTGTGGATTACTCCCAGCAACTGCAGAAGTCAGTCGATCACCAGGAAGTCGAAGCCCTCTACAAGCAGGCTGGGCTGAGTCTGAAGCAAGACCTGGATACGATCGAGAATGCTCCGCGCATTAAGGCTGATCCTCAAGCGGTGAACTACGTCACCAAGTATATCGTCTTCAACGGTGATCTGAATATTCCGGTCCTCACCATGCATACGACCGGTGACACACTGGCGGTGGTCCCGACTGAGCAGGCATATGCGAGCGTAGTCCAAGCAGAAGGTAACTCCAATCTGCTACGTCAGATTTTTGTCCATCGTGCCGGTCACTGCGCTTTCACCCCGTCGGAGGAGGTGGCCGCTTTCCATACCCTCATCAATCGTTTGGATACGGGAAAGTGGAACAACTCTACCGATCCTGACCTGCTGAACCAGCAAGCAGCTGCGCTCGGCCCAACTTACAACGTTTTGCCGCCAACCTATACCACCGTTGTGCCCCCAGCGTTCCTCACCTACCAGCCAGCGCCTTTCCTGCGTCCATATGATATCCGTGATCGTTAGGTACACGTAAAATTAGGAGTAGATCATGGGAACTGAAAGCACACACACACTTGGACAATCACTGGGCACCGATTTTTATCTGATCGATGAGCTGCTGACCGAAGAGGAACGCCGTATTCGCGACAACGTGCGTGCCTTCTGCGACACGGAGGTCATCCCAATCATCAACGACTACTGGGAGCGTGCCGAAGTTCCCTTTGAACTGATCCCCAAAATCGCCGCCCTCCATGTCGCTGGCGGCAGCATTCAGGGCTATGGCTGTCCCGGAATGAGCCCCATCGCTGCAGGCCTCGTTGAGCAAGAATTAGCGCGGGCCGATGCCAGCTTTTGTATTGTCTTTGGGGCCACCTCGAGTCTGGCCATGACCAGCATCGCCATGCTGGGCTCTGAGGAACAAAAGCAGCACTGGCTTCCTCGTATGGCCACACTCGAAACAATGGGGTCCTTTGGGCTGACCGAGCCCACTCATGGCTCCGACTCGGTGGCCTTAGAGACCCGCGCCCATCGCGATGGCAATGACTACGTCCTCAACGGAGCCAAGCGCTGGATCGGTGCTGCTACCTATGCCGATGTGACCATCATCTGGGCGCGGGACGACGAGGGTAACGTCGGCGGCTTCTTGGTCGAGAAAGGCACGCCCGGTTTTGAGGCCAAGGCCATCACGGGCAAAGTCGCCAAGCGTGCCTCCGTGCAAGCCGACATCACGCTCACCAATGTGCGCGTGCCCGTCGAAAACCGTCTGGCCTTCTCGCGCAGCTTCAAAGATACGGCCCGCGTGCTCAGCGCGACGCGCTCGGGGATCGCCTGGCAGGCGGTGGGCCACGCTATGGCCGCCTATGAGATAGCGCTCTCCTATACCAAGGAGCGCATCCAGTTTGGCAAGCCCCTGGCCAGCTTTCAGATCATCCAGAACAAGCTTGCTAGTATGCTCGCGAATGTGACAACCATGCAGCTCCTCTGCCTGCGCCTTGGCCAACTGCAGGCCGAGAGTAAGATGACAGATGCCATGGCTTCACTGGCCAAGATGAACAATGCACGCCTGGCTCGCGAGGTCGTTGCCGAAGCCCGTGAGATGCTTGGTGGCAATGGGATTCTCCTGGAGTACCACATCGCCCGCCACCATGCCGACATTGAAGCGGTGTTCACCTATGAGGGGACCGATACCATCCAGTCGCTGATTGTGGGACGGGAGATCACAGGAAAACAGGCTTTCGCACCGCGCTGAACGTTCAGACCTGCATCCCTTCGGAAACGGGCAACATCAGCGAGATAGCCTTAGTACTGCTAGGTTTTTCGGAAAACCGCTTGGGAACGGGTCTCGCGTAGGGGCGAGGGCATCCTCATAGGCGTTAACTTCAGCCTGTCATCCTGAGCGCGAGCTTTGGATCTCTGTCCGGACTGAGATCCAAAGCTCGCGCTCAGGATGACAAAGCGAGATGGTCTCGTCTTTGAAATGTCTTGGCCCGTGTGGCCGCCCGTTGCGGGGAGATGCTGGTTCGCCCAACCGGAACGATTTCGTATCAACCACGTATCTATTAATAGATGCTAACCACTTGCAAGGAGATGCGTTATGAACAGGCGAACACGTGTTGGAATCATTGGGGCTGGCCCAGCAGGTTTAATGCTCTCACTCCTGCTAGCCAGGGAAGGGATCGATGCGATCGTTCTCGAAAGCCGTGACCGAGAGGCGATCGAAGCCACGATTCGCGCTGGGGTACTCGAGCAGGGCACCGTCGATCTGATGACGGAAATGGGTCTCGACGAACGCATGAAGCGCGAAGGAGCCGTTCATCACGGCATCGAATTGCGCTTTGATGCAGAGGGCCATCGCATTCACTTATTTGAACTGACCAACGGACGTGCTATCACGGTCTACCCCCAGCATGAGGTCCTCAAGGATTTGATTGCCGCACGTCTCAACCAGGGGGGACAGCTTCTTTTCAACGTCACGGATGTACAGCTATCGGATATCTCTTCTGATCAGCCACGCATCCACTTTGTCCACGAACATGAGTCGATGGAGCTGCAGTGCGATTTCATCGCGGGCTGTGATGGCTTTCATGGCGTCTCTCGCCCCTCTATCCCAGCGGCGAGCCAAACCGTCTTTACCCGTGTCTATCCCTTTGGCTGGCTGGGCATCTTGATGCAGGCTCCTCCCTCTTCCGAAGAATTAATTTATGCCTATCACGACCGTGGCTTCGCCCTCGTCAGCACGCGTTCGCCCGACCTGCAACGCATGTACATCCAGTGCGACCCGAACGATGATATTGCCAATTGGTCCGATGCCAGGATCTTAGAAGAGCTGCAGACTCGCTTAGCCACCAAAGACAACTGGCAGTTGCGCACGGGGCCCATCACCCAGAAAAACATCCTGGCCATGCGTAGCTTCGTCATCGAACCCATGCAGTATGGCAGGCTCTTTCTGGCCGGTGATGCCGCCCATATTGTGCCCCCAACCGGAGCCAAAGGGCTCAATCTGGCCGTGGCGGATGTCCGTCATCTGGCTCGCGCTCTGACGCTGTTCTACACTCAGCACCAAACAGAGCTGCTAGAGGCGTACTCAACAACGTGTTTGAGGCGCGTGTGGCGAGCGGAGCATTTCTCCTGGTGGATGACCTCCATGCTCCATCGCTTCCCCGATGACGACACGTTTTACCCACGGTTGCAGCGAGCTCAGCTTGAATATACAGTCCGCTCACGGGCCGCAGCCACCAGCCTCGCCGAAAATTACGTTGGCTTGCCTTTTGGTTGGTAGTCATACCTACCATTTGAGAGGTATTTCTAGGATACTTGTCATTGTACTACTAGCTCAATGAGGACTATAGTAGCTCACTGAGAGGCACCCATGGTGGGGTAATTACTATGTAGCGTGCCTCATTGTGAAACCGACTCAGTCGGAGAGAGAGGGTTTTTATGGCATCCGATTTTGTAGCTTCAGGATCTCGTGCAAGGGTAAGCCCCGGTATGCTGCTGGCTCGTCAAGACCGCATTACGGTGTGGGCTCTTCCTGGGTCATATCTCATTGTGCTTGGCATGGGTTTCATATTCACGTTCTATGATATCTTCGATATCAACGTCTCCTTCATTCAAACGTGTCTTCAGATTGTGCCCAAGTGTACGCCGCCGGTTGCTTCGGAGAGCATTGGTATACCGACACTGCTCAATCTAGTGGGTTATGTCATCGGTGCTCTAGCCTTGACCTCGATCGCTGACCGTTTTGGGCGGCGTAACACGATGTTGCTGACGCTGGCGATCACGGGCCTTGGCGCGTTGTACAGCGGATTGAGCGGCGATATCATCAATTTTAACATCTCGCGCTTTGTCACTGGCATTGGCATTGGCGCCGACCTGGCGATCGTCAACACCTATATCGGCGAGATGGCCCCCAGCGTAGGACGCGCTCGCTTCACGTCGTTGATTTTCATTAATTCAGCCCTTGGGGCTTTCCTGGGCATCTGGCTCGGGTTACTATTGACGACCCCGCCAGCGCCTTTCCCACTCGGTCTTCCCTTTGCCTCCGCTGGACCTCATTTTGAGGGAATTGGCTGGCGGCTAATGTACTTCATTGCGACGGGCCTGTGTATCATTGGCATTCTTGCACGCACACTCCTGCCTGAGTCATCGCGCTGGCTGGTTTCGACTGGCCAGACTGAGAAGGCTGATGTGATCGTCAGAAGGATGGAAGAAATCGCTTCGCGCAAGCAAACTCTGCCAGAGGTGACAAGAGAAGTGTCGGTTCACCAAGAAAAGCAAATGGGCTATGGTGAGATTTTCAGCAACCCCATTTACGTGCGGCGCATGCTGCTCCTGCTCGTCATGTGGTTACTGGCCTATGTGACGGTCTATACGATTGGTGCTGGCTTCACCTCCGTGCTCACCTCGCTCGGCTATCCGCCGCCTGAGGCTGGTCTGATCGCCGCCATCGGTGTCTTTGGCTTCATTACCTGTGCTATCGTTGCCTCTATCTTTGGCGAAAGTCTGGAGCGAAAGTACTGGCTCCCCATTGGCGCTGCGATCACGCTCATCGGTGGCATCCTGATTGCGCTGGCCGGGCAAGCCACTTCTCCACATGATATTCCCTGGGGTGCGTTCATTGGCGCGCTCATCGTGTTCTTCGGCTTTAATATCTGGGTGCCTATGACCTATGCCTGGTCGGCAGAGAACTTCCCGACGCGGGCGCGAGTGACCGGCTTTGGCCTGGTGGATGGCATTGGTCATATTGGTGGAGGCTTTGGCCTGGTGGCCATTGCTCCACTTCTCCCACATATCGGGCCACTCTTTTCGTTCTTGCTGATCGCGGGCTTCCTGATCGTTGCCGCGATCATTGCCCAGTTCGGGGTGAATACACGTGGCAAACAGCTCGAGGATGTTTCACCGTAGGAAACAAAGTTGGCAATAGCCGCAGCGTGAATCAAGCCGAACTCGACTACATTCGAGAAGGAGGAGGTCTGGCTGAGAGGACAGTGGAACGCGCGAAAGTCAATTGGAGCGAGGCCCTCGAGCTCTTCAAGCACCGCCAGCTCTTGGGCATGTACATCTCCGGGTTTTGCGCAGCATCGACGCTCTGGTTCTTCCTGACCTGGTTTCCCTCCTACCTGGCCATAGCTCGACATCTGTCCATCATCAAGGTAGGGCTGTATGCAATCATTCCCTATATCGCGGCTTTTTGTGGCGTTCTGGCCGGTGGGGCCGTCGCAGACTGGCTGCTCCGTCGGGGTCTGACTGTGGGGGCGTCTCGCAAGATCCCCATCATTACGGGCCTCTTTTTGGCGAGCACCATTGTGTTGGCGAATTACGTCAACGATATCAATCTGGTGATCACGGTGATGTCCATCGCGTTCTTTGGCCAGGGCATCACCGGTATCGGCTGGACGCTGATCTCCGATATAGCCCCGCGGGAACTCCTAGGCCTGGCGGGCGGCGTCTCCAACTTTTTTAATAACCTGGGAGGAATTCTCACTCCCCTGGTGGTTGGGTTCGTTCTCGCTGCCACCGGCTCGTTCAATGGAGCTCTGGTGTACACAAGTGCATTGGCCCTGCTGGGGGCGCTGTCGTACATCTTCATCGTCGGCAAGGTGTACCGCATCGAGCTGAAAGAACGACCTGTACTGGGTCTATGAATTATCGCTGGGTGAGTCTCCTAGCAGTACTTTTCTTATTGCAACACACCGATAGGAGGAAATCCTATGCCTGTTGATCCTCAAGTTCAAGCATACCTGGACCAGAGGGCATCCCTGAACATGCCTCCAATGAGCAGCATGACCCCTGAGGCGGTACGCCAGAGGGTAGTTATGGAGCTGGCTATGGTGCCTGAAGGAGAACCGGTCGCCCATGTCGAGAACCGCACAATCCCCGGCCCCGTCGGCAAGATCCCGGTCAGGATTTATACGCCGGAAGGAGACGGTCCATTTCCCGTGCTAGTCTTCTTTCATGGTGGCGGCTTTGTAATATGCAACCTGGATACGCACGATAGCCGATGCCGGAGCCTGGCTAATGGAGCCGGGTGTGTGGTGGTCTCGGTGGACTATCGCCTCGCGCCCGAACATAAATTCCCGGCTGCACCCCAAGACGCCTACGCCGCGACAAAGTGGGTAGCCGAGCACGCGGCTGAAATCAACGGGGATGCCTCGCGCCTTGCAATCAGCGGCGAAAGCGCGGGCGGCAATCTCACAGCGGTTGTAACACAAATGGCCCGCGATCAGGGTGGCCCCAGGCTGGTTTTCCAGTTGATGATTTATCCTGTCACTAATTTCCTGGCGGAAACCGCCTCTCTGAAAGAGAACAGCGAGGGCCATGGCTTAAGCAGAGACGATATAGCCTGGTTCAACAACCACTATCTGAACAGCAATGACGACAAACTCAATCCCCTGGCCTCTCCCATGCTGACCAGGGATTTGAGCGGGTTGCCACCCGCGCTGATCATCACCGCCGAATACGATCCCCTGCGAGACGAAGGTGAAGAATACGGCCGGTTGCTCAAGCAGGCAGGCGTGCCTGTCACAGTGAGCCGCTATGACGGGATGATTCATGGTTTCTTCGGTATGGCCTACATATTCGACAAGGCCAAAGAAGCTTTTGCCGAAGCCTCTCAGGCGCTACGCGCCGCTTTTGACGGACAATTAGTGTAAATATGATCGCTCTGTAAAGGAGCAGCGTTTATGCCCATCGATCCTCAAACCCAGGCATTTCTTGACTACCTGCGGGCCATCAACTATTCTCAGACGCGCGGATTGACTCCAGTACAAGCCCGCGAATCCATCAACGCCCTGTCTGCTCAGGTGGGTCAACCGGAACGGGAACCGGTTGCCAACGTCGAAGATCGCCTGATTCCTGGTCCGGATGGCGATATCCCCGTCAGAATCTATACGCCCCAGGGCAATGGCCCATTTCCGGTCCTGGTTGATTTTCATGGCGGCGGCTTCGTCATGGGGGATCTCGACCGAGAGGATCCCCTCTGCCGCAAGCTGGCGAATCGGGTACAGTGTCTGGTGGTCTCCGTGGATTATCCCCTCGCCCCAGAACACCCCTTCCCGGCTGCTCCGGAGGCTTGCTATGCAGCCGTGCAATGGGTCGCGGCGCATGCAAGCGGCTTCAACGGCGATCCCACACGGCTCGCTGTCGGTGGCACGAGCGCTGGCGGTACCCTGGCGACGGTCGTGGCTCAAATGGCACGGGACCGACGCGGTCCCGGGATTTGCTTCCAACTGATGATGGTCCCCGGGACAGATCAGCGCATGCTGAGCACCCCTCCCTGGAGGCTTATGGCGAAGGCGGCTACTTTCTCACCAGAGAGGATATCACCTGGTTCATGCATCAGTACCTCAGGAGCGAAGAAGAGGCAACGAACCCACTGGCCTCCCCTGCGCTGGCTTCGACACTGGTAGGCTTACCTCCCGCACTAATCATCACTGCCGAGTATGACCCGCTGCGCGATGATGGTGAGCGATACGGGAACCTGCTGAAGGAGGCCGGTGTCCCGGTCACCATCTCTCGTCGCCCGGGAGCTATTCACGGGTTCATGGTTCCTACTCAGCGCGATGCGGTCATTGAGGAGGCTGCCGCCGCTCTGCGAGCCGCTTTCAACGTGGAGAGAGCAACTCCAGGAGGAGCACCAGGAGGGAGCGCTCAACTGTGAGCATGTGAGTCACAGTGAAGGACTTTTCTTTATCTAGAACAATTTCCGCTACAGCTATATTCAGCAAATGAGCAGTCTTCCAAGCACAGAAGGGGACCACTCTGCAAACTCAGCCTGCACCAAATGCGGTGGGGACCCCGAGTTCTGCCTCCAGGCGGGCGACGGATTGCCCGACACATTGGTGGATGCCCATGCCGAACCCGACATGGCCCGAGGCGTTGCGCCGGATGTAGAAGGTGTCCGGGTTGGTCCAGTGCCGCGAGTCGCGGTTGGCAGCACCGAGAAACAGCAGCACCTTCTCCCCGGCTGGGAGGCGTACCCCGGCGACCTCTCATTCGGGTTAGGTAGCCCTGCGATTTCAGCCAAATTTAGGCCGTACTTCTCAAGCATATCCTGACAACGCCTCAAGCTCGTAGGCCAATCGAGAGCAAGCAGACTCTGTATCGTCGTCCAGCATATCGTGGCAGCAAATCCGCACTGTCCAGTATATCGTGGCAACGAGTTGATCTCGTATCATACGCGTCATATTTTCTCCACATCATCTCGATTTTCTTGCCAATATATGCTCTTCATTGCCAACATATGCTGGACACGGGTTGTTTTTCTCCTCAAAATACGGTATGCTTTTGTTGTGCTCAGTGCAGAGAAGTGGGACATCCGACGTCGGAAACGGTCCGCCAACTCACCATCGTTCCAGGCGTAGCGTACAATTGTGTGTGTGTGTTTCAGCGTCGGGGAATGTGACCCGCGATCAGGATACAACGATGATGATGACCCCTTCAGCCTTTCAGCAGTGGTGCCGCACGCTCGCACTTGCGCCATCAACGTGTGATCTGCTGGCCAGCATTCGTACTTCTCAACCCGTTCGTCGCGTGACTTCTCGCGCTCACAACGTGAGCGGAGCGTACCCAAGCTCCAAAATGGGCGTCACGATCCAATTCGAGAGCCACACCGTGGAGTTGTGGGCCATTCTCGTCATGGATCGCGACCCCGATGTGCTCGAATTTTTTGACCAGCCGCACACCTTCAAGCTGCGGTATCTGGGCAAATCTGGGAAGAAGATGCAGGGTCACTACTACACGCCCGATTTCCTGGTCTTGCGCAAAACATCTGTCTGCTTTGAGGAATGGAAAACAGAAGCTGACCTGCACAGATTGGCTGCGCTCTACCCTGCTCGTTATCAACAGATGGGAGCTGGCGCTGTCCGCCAGCAGAAGCGTACACAGAACCACTGGGACTCACCTTCCGCCTGCGCTCCTCGGCGGAACTCAATCCTACCTACATCGACAACCTGAGTTTTCTAGCCGACTACTTTGGGGTAGCTCTCTCCGTGCCTGCGCAGGTCCAAACCACCATCTTGCAGCGCGTGCGTGAGGTTCCAGGGATTCCACTCGCCGCCCTTGCCTATGATGGTTCCGGGGTCCGTCCCAACGATGTGTATGCCATGCTCGCCCTGGACTTGCTCTACGCGGACTTGTATGCTGCCCCCTTGATTCAGCATGGGCGTGTTCGTCTCTATCTCAACGTCGAGCAGGCACGCGCCTACGCCTATCAGTCGCCCGCTCGCCTGACTTCTCGTGTGGGCAGCCCGTTGCCAGAAGTGACAACACCACTTGCCACGAACACCCCGCTCCTGTGGGATGGCCGCTGTTTTACGCTGGTCAATCCAGGTGAGACGACGACCACACTGCTCCCCGAAAAAGGGCCACCGATCCAGATTCCGTCTGCTTTCTTTTTCCAGTTGCTTGACACTGGCGTGATCACGCGACTGAGCCAGCAGGAAGAGCTTCCCGCTCCTTCGAGAGAAGTCGATCTCCTCATGGATCATGCCTCGCCTTCCGACCTGCGCCAGGCGAACGAGCGTTTTGAGAAGGTCGTGGCCTATCTGCAAGGGGAGAAGGACCGGTATGCTGGGATCGCGCCTCGCACGCTGCATCGCTGGGTGGCACGCTTTCGGGAGGCCGAGGCGCAGCTGGGCTGTGGATACATGGGGTTGCTTCCACGTACAACCTCTCAGGGCAACCATACTCCCAAAGCGCCACAAGCAGCACGCGAACTGATGGACACCTTCATTACCGAGCAGTTTGAGACGCCACGGCGTACCCCTGCTGCTGCGGTCTATCGCGCCTACAAGCAGGAGTGCCGCAAACGCACCCTCACCGCGCTTTCTGCCAGCGCCTTCTACCAGCGCATCAAACAGCGCTCTGGTCCCCATCAGACCGAACAGCGAGAAGGAGCGCGTGCCGCCTATCCCGAGCAGCCCTGGTTCTGGGAATTGCAGCACAGTACGCCCAGGCATGGCAGTCGTCCCTTCGAGATTGCCCATATCGATCATACCGAGCTCGATATTGAAGTGCGCAGCTCCTCGACCGGCCAGCTTCTGGGAAAGCCCTGGACCACGTTCATGATGGATGCCTACTCCCGGCGCTTGCTCGCTGTCTACCTCACCTTTGATCCGCCCTCTTATTGCTCGATCATGATGGTACTGCGCATTTGCGTCCAGCGCTTTGAACGATTCCCTCAGTCGATTGTCGTGGATGGTGGAAGGGAATTCCACAGTGTCTACTTTGAGAGTTTGCTCGCGCAGTATCGCTGTACCAGGAAGAACCGTCCCTGGGCCCAACCCCACTTTGGGTCCGTGATCGAGAGACTCTTCGATACGACCAATACCGAGTTTCTCTACACCCTGCTTGGGAACACCCAGGCGGCCAAACGAGTACGGCTCTTAACGAAAGCCGTTGATCCGAAAGAGCATGCGCTCTGGACGCTCTCTGATCTCTACACGTATCTCCTCGAATATGCGTACCTGGTCTATGACCAGAACGAGCACAGCAGTCTTGGGATGTCACCCCAGGCAGCCTATCTGTGGGGGATGAAGCAAGGGGGAGAACGGGAACATCGCCGGGTGGCCTATGACGACCGCTTTTTGAAAGATACCTGTCCCACCACCAGGAAAGAGACGGCTCTCGTCCAGAAGGGCAGTGGGAGCAAAGTGAATCACGTGTACTACTGGAGCAACGAGTTTCGCAATCCTGCGGTGATCAAAACGGCCGTCCCTGTGCGCTATGATCCTTTTGATATCAGCACCGCCTATGCGCAAG